>ERZ1034363.6-NODE-6-length-182705-cov-8.771859_pt1 | contig 182705 bp, 191 predicted proteins | sample MGYA00520616_ERZ1034363 | MGnify/ENA primary metagenome ERZ1034363 (study PRJEB33736, sample SAMEA104284506) | Azolla filiculoides | biome: Urban; feature: Water surface; material: Ditch water | place: Netherlands | collected 2015-10-28 | depth 0-0.1 m ...
ATACATCCACTTACGTGTTAGCAAAGTGCTGTGTTTTTGGTAAACAGTCGGGAGGGACTCTTTGTTGCAACCTCTTTAGCTTTTTGGAGCAAGTCCATATACCAAAGTAGGCACACCTTCTACCGAAGATACGGTGCTAGTTTGCAGAGTTCCTTAAAGGGGGTTCTTCCACGCGCCTTAGAATACTCATCTCACCCACCTGTGTCGGTTTACGGTACGGGCAATCATAGATAAGCTTAGAAACTTTTCTTGGCACGACAGTATCAACGATTCTCTTTGCCATCCGAAGACTTTAAAGAGCCTGTAAGATCTCGGTCTAATGTAACCCGGATTTGCCTGGATTACAACCTACGTCCTTCGAGCAACTATTCCATCAGTTGCCTCGTTTAACTCTATGCGTCCTTCCATCACGCTCTATGATTGGTATTGAAATATTAATCAATTTGCCATCGTCTACCCATTTCTGACTCGACTTAGGACCCGACTAACCCTACGATGACGAGCATCGCGTAGGAAACCTTGGGTTTACGGCGTTAAAGATTCTCACTTTAATTATCGCTACTCATGCCTGCATGCTCACTTCTATCCGCTCCAGCACTCCTTACCGGTATACCTTCAACGCTGAATAGAACGCTCTCCTACCACTCGAATAAATTCGAATCTACAGCTTCGGTGTAACATTTAGCCCCGTTATATTTTCCGCGCAAAATCACTAGACCAGTGAGCTGTTACGCTTTCTTTAAAGGATGGCTGCTTCTAAGCCAACCTCCTGGTTGTCGGAGTAACTTCACATCGTTTTCCACTTAATGTTAACTTAGGGACCTTAGCTGGTAGTCTGGGTTGTTCCCCTCTCGACGATGGATTTTATCACCCACCGCCTGACTGCCTAGATTACACATATAGTATTCGAAGTTTGATAGGGTTTGGTACCGTTGGTTACAGCCCTAGCCCATTCAGTGCTCTACCCCTATATGCTACTACTAGACGCTATACCTAAATATATTTCGGAGAGAACCAGCTATCACGAAGTTTGATTGGCCTTTCACCCCTATCCACAAGTCATCCCAAAACGTTTCAATGTTTACGGGTTCGGTCCTCCACTGGCTCTTACACCAGCTTCAACCTGCTCATGGATAGATCACTTCGTTTCGGGTCTGCAGCATCTGACTATGTCGCCCTATTAAGACTCGCTTTCGCTACGGCTCCACACTTGGTTTAACCTTGCCAGACACCACAACTCGCAGGCTCATTATGCAAAAGGCAGTCCGTCACCGTTCATATAGAATACGGCTCCGAATGATTGTAAGCTAATGGTTTCAGGTACTATTTCACTCCCCTCACTGGGGTACTTTTCACCTTTCCCTCACGGTACTTGTTCACTATCGATCTGTAAGTAGTATTTAGGGTTGGAGGGTGGTCCCCCCATATTCAGTCAAGATATCACGTGTCCCGACCTACTCATTCCTTAGTCTAGTACCATATAAAAAATTTCGTATACGAGGCTTTCACTCTGTATTGCTTACCATTCCAGGCAATTCTACTATTTAATATATTATCACTAAGCGCCCTAGTCCCCTTTCGCTCGCCGCTACTTAGGGAATCTCAATTGATTTCTTTTCCTCTTGCTACTGAGATGTTTCACTTCACAAGGTTCGCTCTACCGAAGTAGTAATATAGATCACTCTATATTGGGTTGCCCCATTCGGAAATTCCTGGATCAAAGCCTCTTGACAGCTCCCCAAGACTTATCGCAGTCTAGTACGTCCTTCATCGCCTCTTACAGTCAAGGCATCCGCCATTAGCTCTTAATAGCTTATTTTGATAAATTAAAGTGAAGAATCAGAAGTTGATATAAATACCAACTTCTAATAACTTCATTTGTTTGTTATGATTATTCTTTGGCTACTATCTTACTAAGAACAAGTTCCTAGTAAAATTCGTAGTTTATTTTTTTATTTTTTCTATATTAGATTATCAATAAAGATAATCTCTTATAGGAAATTAAAGACTTTAACAATATGTTTTTAAATATCATTTTGATTAAAAAATCAAATATAAATCTTAGATATAAGACTTATATTTAACTTTTATACTATTTGGTAATGGATTTGTGTTTAGATATGGTGGAGAATAGCGGGATCGAACCGCTGACCTCCTGCGTGCAAGGCAGGCGCTCTCCCAGCTGAGCTAATTCCCCACATATGGTGGGACTATCAGGACTTGAACCTGAGACCTCACGATTATCAGTCGAGCGCTCTAGCCAGCTGAGCTATAGTCCCGTTGGATAATAATCTTTACAAACTAAACAAGAGAAAAACTTATCTTTATTTTATTTCATAATTCTAGAAAAACAAAACGAATTGTTTTTCCATATTCTCTGAAAGGAGGTGATCCAACCGCAGGTTCTCCTACGGTTACCTTGTTACGACTTCACCCCAGTCGCTAATCCCATTGTGGAAGGTAGCTACTTTAGCATCCCCGCTTCGAATGAAATCAACTCCCATGGTGTGACGGGCGGTGAGTACAAGACCCGGGAACGTATTCACCGTGGCAATGCTGATCCACGATTACTAGCGATTCCAACTTCATGTTCTCGAGTTGCAGAGAACAATCCGAACTGGGAGATATTTTCTAGATTTGCTCCACCTCGCGGTATTGCGACTCTTTGTATATCCCATTGTAGCACGTGTGTAGCCCTGGCCGTAAGGGCCATGATGACTTGACGTCGTCCACACCTTCCTCCTCCTTACGAAGGCAGTCTGATTAGAGTTCTCGGCCGAACCGTTAGCAACTAATCACGTGGGTTGCGCTCGTTGCGGGACTTAACCCAACATCTCACGACACGAGCTGACGACAGCCGTGCAGCACCTGTATGTAGGTTCTAGCAAGCTAGCACTCTCTAATCTCTTAAAGATTCCTACTATGTCAAGGCCAGGTAAGGTTTTTCGCGTATCGTCGAATTAAACCACATGCTCCACCGCTTGTGCGGGTCCCCGTCTATTCCTTTGAGTTTTAATCTTGCGACCGTACTCCCCAGGCGGTACACTTAAAGTGTTAACTGCATTACTGCCATATCTAGTATAGCAACAACTAGTGTACATCGTTTAGGGCGTGGACTACCAGGGTATCTAATCCTGTTTGCTCCCCACGCTTTCGCATCTGAGCGTCAGTAATGTTCCAGTAGATCGCCTTCGCAATCGGTATTCCTTCTGATCTCTACGGATTTTACCCCTACACCAGAAATTCCATCTACCTCTCCCATACTCTAGGTGAACAGTTTTGGAAGCAGTTCTATAGTTAAGCTATAGGATTTCACTTCCAACTTATTCACCCGCCTACATGCTCTTTACGCCCAGTGATTCCGAGTAACGCTTGCACCCCCCGTATTACCGCGGCTGCTGGCACGGAGTTAGCCGGTGCTTATTCATATGATACCGTCATTATCTTCTCATATAAAAGGAGTTTACGCACCGAAATGTGTCATCCTCCACGCGGCGTTGCTGCATCAGACTTTCGTCCATTGTGCAATATTCCCCACTGCTGCCTCCCGTAGGAGTCTGGACCGTGTCTCAGTTCCAGTGTGACTGATCATCCTCTCAAACCAGTTAGGTGTCATAGACTTGGTAGGCCATTACCCCACCAACTATCTGATACCGTACAGGCTAATCTCTTACCGATAAATCTTTCCCTTTACGAACTTATGTTCAAAAGGCATATAAGGTATTACAAGTCGTTTCCAACAATTATCCCTTAGTAAGAGGCATATTACCTATATATTACTCACCCGTGCGCCACTTAGCAGCAAGAGAGCAAGCTCTCTTCTGTTCTCGTTCGACTTGCATGTGTTAAGCACGCCGCCAGCGTTCACTCTGAGCCAGGATCAAACTCTCCAAATTAAAGATAATATTGCTATTACCTTATGGTGTTTAATCTTGACTTTTAGTTATTCTCTAAAAATCACTGTACATCTTCATTTTTAATATTTAACTACTAAAAATAAAAGATATACATATATTTTTTATTTTAGTTTTAAAATTAAAACTCTCAAATTTTTAATAAATATTTCTATTTATCATAGACAAGTTTTTTCTTATTTAGTTTGTAAAGATTATTTACAAAACCATTAACAGTAGTTATTGTTATAGAACATCTCTTTAAACTTTTAGAGTTTTTAAAGCTCTTGTGTTTAAGGACGGGAATTATAATGGGTAGTTGCTTAGAGGTTGCTTAATGTGGAGGGGGAATTTGGGAATTCTCTACAAGGTAAGAAAAAAGCAAGGAAAAGGCCTGCTTTCTAGTGGTTTATTTGATATATTAATTATTAAGAAAGAAGTTCTGATGCTATATCAAATCTGTTTGCAGTCATTAAATGTATTTTATGATGAAGCTTTTTTGTATCATTGAGCAATTTTATACTTAAGTCCATTCCGACTTTATATTCTTCTTCTTCACTAATTTTAGATGCTTTTGCCAATGCATCAATCCAAGCATTAGGAACATATATGCCTGGTACATGTGAAGCCAAAAATTGTGCTGTTCTTAACTTTGTAATGGGAAAAATACCAAGTATTAGCTCTGACTTGGATCTTTCGTCTGTAAATTCTCTTTTTGCATTTTCAAAACTCTCTAGTAATAACTTGCCATTTTCAATATCATATATTGGTTGAGTAATTATTCCAACTGCATGATTGCTAATTTTCTTATTCATTTTCTTTTCTAGTGACTTAAAGTTTTTTGCGAATGAATTTACTACAGCAAAAGGATAAATTTCTTTTGGTGCGATTTTAAATGGTTTTCCAGAAAAATCCATTCCATTATTAAATGAATTTATTATTTCCAAAAGCATATTTGAGTTTCCCTCGAACACACCTTTCGTATGAGGTTGGTCGCTCATGTGTGCAGGATCTCCAGTAAGTGCTAATATTGCACGAACATCAAAATCATTACCACCCAATAAATCACTTTGTAAAGCTATTTTGTTTCTATCTCTCATTGAAAGTGTTGCTATTACTGGCTTTCCAAATACTTGTTGTAATTTTATCCCTGCAAAAAAAGAGTTATATTTTAGTTTAGCAAGAGGGTTATCCGTAGTTGTAAAACCATCAACTTTCGAAGCCAACTCATGTTCTTTTATTTTTTCAATAATCGAATCAAATGTAGGTTCATGTGATGGTGTTGTTTCTAAAGTAAGATAGTTTTCATTTCGTAATTTATATATTAATTGTTCAAACATATATGATGCCCTTGGTTTTAATCTCTGCGATTGTACCACATCTTATTTTGATTTTCCTAATTATGCGATTTTTCTAAATAAGTGAAAATTTTCTTTTTCTAACATCTCTCGAGTATATTTTTTTGTGGCTTTATTGCATTTATGCCAGATTCCAGAGGGTAATCTTATCTCTAACTTTTTCTTTTCTTTTAATTTGATGATCTTTTTTGGAGTTAAAATTTTAAAGACTGGTGAAAAATCGCATTCCGTTAAATCTATATCATTTTTGTAAAATAATGTCTGTTCTGTAAATTTCCCCCAACCAGGAACACCGTCTTCTGTATATGGTATTTCATGTTCGTTTTCAAATTCAACCATTATCTTATAATGGCTATCATCAAAAACGTCTTGAATTGTTCCTTTTCCAAAAACTAATCCAAAAACTATATCGCCTTTTTTAGCATTTTCGAAATAACCCATTTAAACCCCATTGTATTTTTTATTAATTGGAACTATTACCAAAATAAGTTTCAATTTGGTGACATTTTATCTAATATCAACTATTAATTAACACATAATAGGATCAAATGGATTTAACTTTCTGATAAAATTTAGAAAAATAAAACAATGGTAGAAAAATGAAAAGAATATTATGGTTTAGAAGAGATTTAAGAATAGATGATAATGCTATTCTTGCAAATGCTACAGGTGAAGTGTTGCCAATATTTATCTTTGATAAAAATATTCTATCTAAACTTCCAGATAATGATAAAAGAGTTTCTTTTATTTACGATAGTGTTGTAAAGTTAAAAAAAGAACTCAAAGATATTGGGCTTGATTTAGCTGTATTTTTTGATACTCCTGAAAATGTATTTCGAGACCTTAGAAAAGATTTTGATGAAGTTTTATGTAGTTGTGATTTTGATGCTTACTCGATACGGCGAGACCAAGAGATCGAAAAATTGATTGTAATGAGAAGATTTTATGATAGCTTTCTGATTCACCCCAGTGATGGCCTTAAATCAGATGGAACTCCATATAAAGTATTTACACCATTTTACAAAAACCTTCAAGTTATTTGGGAGAGTCGAAACATAAATGAATTACGACCAAATCAAAACTCTAAATTAACAAACTTTGACTTTTCACGCTTTCCATCATTGGAAGATATTGGTTTCATAAAAACTGAGCTACCATTTTTTTTAGAATTTTCCGCAAAGAATGTGCTCGAAAAATTTAAAATCAAAATCAGAGATTACCAAAAAGATAGAGATTTCTTTTACAAAGATGGGACTTCCAATATGTCAATTTATTTGAGATTTGGACTTATTTCACCAAAGCAAATTTTTAATATTGTAAAAGGATTAGATGGTGGAGAATTTTACATCAGAGAGCTTTTTTGGAGAGAATTTTATAATTATATTTTGTATCATTTTCCCCATAGTGAATTTGATAATTTTAAAAATATTATTATTCCATGGGATAATGATGAACAAAAATATAAGGCGTGGTGCAATGGAAATACTGGTGTTCCAATAATAGATGCATCCATGAAATGCTTAAATCAGACCGGAACAATGCCAAATAGACTAAGAATGGTTGTGGCATCTTTTTTATGTAAGAATCTGTTAATTGATTGGATTTTCGGTGAGAGATACTTTGCACTAAAGTTGCTTGATTACGAAGCTAGTTCAAATGTAGGTTCATGGCAGTGGGGTGCCAGTACTGGAGCTGATAGCGTACCATATTTTAGGGTTTTTAATCCATATCTTCAAAGTGAAAAATTTGATAAAGATGCTATATTTATCAAAAAATATTTACCAGAATTGAGGAATCAGTCGGCGAAAAATATACACAAAGAAAATCAAAAAGAAATTGTAAATATTAAATTATCGAGTAAAAACGCCATTGAAGTATTTAAATACGCAAAAAATTCAAATTAGAACATTTATTCTATAATAGAACTCCATTTCTTAGATAATAAGACACAGGAAAATATGTAACAAAAGCAACATAGAGACATATAAAGAAAAATGAAAAATTATAATAGAATCTTTTTTGACCGCCAATCATATTTGAAATAATCAGTGCAATGCCAAAAAAAGTTCCTAAAAATAATGATATATACAAAAAATAGCCTATATAAAAATATTCTTTTTGCAAAATACAAAATGGACAATGATGAGTCGGTAGCTCATAAATATATGGACTAAAAAACATGATCAAAGATAAAATGGAGCTTGTTATGAAAATTATATTTAAAAAAGAATACATATAGTCATGTCGTTTCAAAAATGACACGAAAAGCAAAATGAAACTCAAATAAAATATATAAAGATAATTCCAAGTATCTATTTCAAACAAAATTCCTAAATACGATACTGAAGCATTTGAAAAAAGAGAGCCACAGCAAACTGCAATTTTAGCTAAATCAATACTTTCAAACATAAGAAACTCAAGAATTATTTCAAAAATTATTGAAATTGATGCGACAATCAAAAAACTAAATTTAAACCTAGTAAGTCTCAAATCTTTAAATTTTAGATCGCCATAATGTATAATGAGCCAAAAACCAAAAAAGTATAAATTAACTAATTTGAGAATTAAAAGGGGTATTCCATAGCTGCTAGAATCTATAACTCCTGCACTACACATTGCTCCAACAATAAGATCAGATAAACTATCAAGGGAATATATGAAAAACAAAAACAAAGGCAATTTCATAAAAAAAATATATTTTACAATTGTCGACACCAAATAGCTTTGTTTTTCCAATCCGTACTGGACCTGTGAATTTGATGCAAAATTCCACTTGAGAACTAAATTCGTACTTATAGTTAATGATATAAACAATAAAATGAAAAAAATAAAATCAATAAATAAAATAATTTGAACATTCGGGATTAGTAACATCTAGATTATTTTTCCATTTTTAATCTCGATAATTTTATCGACTATTGAATTATTAAAAAACAATGGGTCATGTGTTGCTATTATTATTGTTTTATTTAATTTTTTCAGTTCGCATAAGTTTTGAATAAATTCATTTGAAAGTTTATCATCGAGGTTTGCGGTTGGCTCGTCAGCCAAAATAATATCTGGATTGTTCACCAAAGCTCTTGCAATAGCAACTCGCTGTTGCTCTCCACCAGATAATTTACGAACCATAATATCTTTTTTATCAAGAATGTCAAAAAGTTTCAGTAAATAATCCAACCTGCTAGCCACATAATCTTCGCTTGGGTTTGTGGGAATTAAAGGCAAAACAATATTTTCAGTAACTGTAAGACTTGAAATAAGATTATATTTTTGGAACACAAATCCTATATTGTCAAGTCTGTATTGTGATGAGAAATCATCACTAAGTTTTGAAACCCGAGTATCACCTACAACAACTTCCCCACTTGTAGGCCTAGTCATATTTGCTAAAATAGATAATATTGTGCTTTTACCGCTTCCGCTTGCGCCTTTCAAAACAATAGTTTGGCCTTTTTTAATACTAAAATTAATACAATCAAGTGCCAATATTTTATGTTGATTTTCTGTATATATTTTGGTAATATTTTTAAATTCGATCATCTTAGTACCTCATCTGCTTCGCGCAAAGAAGCTCTCCAAGATGGAAAAATTGTAGCAGCAATATAAATCGGGACACATATCAAGAAAATAATTATTATGAGTTCCAAATTCAATACAAATGGTAAATTAAAATCTGGCTTCATATTTGAAAACCCTAAAAATAAATCTTTTAGTAGTGGTGCTTTGAAAATATAGACATACAAAAATGATAAAATTAATCCAAAGCAAAAAGAAAAAACTGAAATAATTGAGCTTTCATAGAATTTCCATTTTAAAATATCATTTGTGCTCCATCCTACTGCTTTTAGAATACCGATTTCTTGTTTTTCTTCACTTAGCAACGTGCTACTTCTGTCGTATATAATAATAAAAAAAGTAAACAATGAGATAACAAAAAGCGCCAAAAATATACCGCTCTTGTAATTAAACATTTGCTCATAGCTTCTTTTTAGATCATCTCTGGTCGTAACTTTGCAATCAGGATAAAGATTTTTTATTTTAGTAGCTATCGGTCCGATTTCATTAATATTTTTAACCTTTACAACAATATCAGTTGCCATTGTTTTGTTAACATCAAGAATCTCATATGCTAAAGTTTTTGACATTAGAATAATATCATTGGTTTCCAAAGTTGTGTCCCGATCAAAAGTATCTAGAATCTCTACATGCTTTGTCTTTCCATCTTTTAGTATGAAATTAAAAGATGTATCAAAATAGCTTTCCTTTAATAGTTTCGATACACCTGAACCGATAATTACACTATTATTCATGTCGTAAAAATTATGCTTGGATGAAATCTTTTTCCATATACTTTTGTATTGCTCTTCAAATTGGTCAATTCCAACAATAGTAAAGTAGACGTCTTTGTTTGGAAAATAATAATATCCCCATATTCTAGTATTTACATAAGAAATACCATCAATTTGAAGTAGTTCATCAATCTTATTGTTATTGATTTGAGCCATTCTTCCATTTTCAATTTGCTGAACAGTAATTTCTGGTAGACTAGAAACGGTTGATAATGCTTCGTTTCTTAGACCGTTTGAAATTTGAAATATTGAAGATATAATAAATACTAAAAGTGAGAATACAACAACAATGAAAATATTCTTTTGCTTTTGTCGCCAAACGGATTTTAATGCAAAATCCAACAAATAAAAATTAAATATCGAGCTATTCTTTTTCAATACACGAAGCTCATTTTGGAATTTGTTGATATCTCGCCATCATTTGGGAGCTTAGTCGAAATACTTGAATAGCTTTTGTGTCTTAGCTCTATCAAATTATCATGTATTGCCAAATCTGGCAAAGAAATTAGCTGAACTATTTTCATTTTATTCTCAATACTTTCATCTTTAACTATTGTTGTTTCACTTAAATAGATTATTTCTGACACAAAAAATAAAAAAATAAAAAAAGATGCGATAAAAAAAAATTTGATATTTGGCATAATTTTGTATGTAGAATTTGTCATATTTGAGTTTATCACGCTTGTGTTAAGTAATTGTTAATTGACATATTATTATCTTTTGTGCAAAATTACACCACTTTCAATATGGTGACTATAGGCAAATTGGTCAAAAAATGCAAATCTTTTAATAATGTGTGTTTTTTCTAATTCCAATAAATCCCTATGGAGAGTTTCTGGATTACATGAAATGTAAATAATTTGTGAAAATTCACTTGTAAGCTTAATTGTAGTTGCATCAAGTCCAGCTCTTGGTGGATCTACAAATATTGTGCTGAAATTATAATTATTAAGATTTACATTTTCTTGTGCCATTCTCCTGAATTCTCTTGTACCACATCTTGCTTCAACAAATTCTTCGCTCGACATTCTTATAAATTTAATGTTCTCAACACTGTTAAGTTCGCAATTTAATTTAGCAGAATTAATTGAGGTTTTACTAATTTCTGTTGCCACCACATTTTCAAAATATTTACTCAAAGGAATTGTAAAATTTCCTCCGCCACAATAAAGTTCACACAAATCATTTTCAATATAGATATTATCAAGAACCCATTCGATCATCTGTATATTTACTTTCTGGTTTGGCTGAGTGAATCCGCCCTCTTTGTATGTAAATTGAAATATTTGATTTTTAATATCTAGTTTATCATCTATAAAATCGCTACTCAAAATTATTTTTTGTTTTCTGCTTCTACCAATAATTTTAATCCCAAACAATCTCTCTAATTTTGAAGCCTCTGTCTTCCACATCTCATCAAGATTTTTATGATAAATAAGTGTTACCAACATGTCCCCATTGGTGCTGCTTAAAAATTCGATTGAGAAGAATTTATGATGTAGTACTTGAGTTTTTTTTATTTCGTCTATTAGTTTTGGCATTAGTTCCGAGATTGCTTGATTTACGATACCACAAGTTTTTATAGGAAGAATATTTTTATTGATATCATTCATTGCATAATGCAATGTGAATAAATCTCCATCAAATATTTTCCAAATACGAAACTCAGCTCTATTTCTAAAGCCTCCATCGTCACTGTGAATCAAATCAAATTCTCCATTCCAAAGATTAGAAAATCGTTGTTTTTCTCGATTAATTTTTAAACCAAGTTGCTCATCATAAGTGAAACCACCTAGACTACATCCACCACATTTTCCGAAATACTCACACTGCATCAAAAATCCTCATCATTTTGTTTAAATATATTATAAAATCGAGTATAACAAAAAAAGCCTTTGAGCGAAAACTCAAAGGCTAGAAATAATTTTCCATGAATAGGTTTGATTAAAATCCGAAGTGGAAAAATTCTCTTGGTTCTTTTGACTCAAATTCATAATCAAATATTTTAGTTACTTTACTATGCAGCATAACTCTTTGGACTTGTGTTGATGGTCTTCCGTATTGTAAATCTCCAACTATTGGATATCCGGCATACTGAAGATGAACTCTAATCTGATGAGTTCTTCCGTGTTCTATAACAACCTGTATTTTTGACTTATTTCCTTCAACCATATATGGAGTCACTATTGTTAAAGCTGGTTTGCCTTTAATGAGGTCAATTTTACTTTTTGCACTTTGACCTTTAATAGTAAGAATCGGCAAATCCACTTTAAATTCGTCAATCACTTTACCTTCAACTATTGCGACATACTCTTTGTAGACTCTGTTAGCCATAAATTCTTTAATAGCTTTTCCTCTGAATTCTTCATTTTTTGCCAAAAGCATAACTCCACTTGTTTCACGATCAAGTCTGTTCAAAAGTTTGTATTCTTTAAATATATCCTCAACTTCAAAAGCATTTACGTAAGCTGGTTTATCTACTGCTAAAATATCATCATCTTGGAAAATTATTTTAATTTGTGGTATTTCTTTAATTTTGAAATTACTTTTGTCAGATATTTCACCTCGTGCAACTAACAGTTTTTTACCCTCTACTGTAACAACGCCTTTATCGATTAACTCTTTAGCTTTCTTGTTTGAAATACCTTCTTGGAGTGCTAGTAATTTGTATGCTTTATCATTTGCCATTTTTATTTATCCTTGTTTTCTTTCTTGTCTATAATTATTGTTTGTTATGCTCTTGATTTCATCAATTATTGGCTCTATATTGCCAACTTTTCCGAGTCTTGCATTATTTAATTCTTGAATTTTATCCAAATATAGTTTTAGTTCATCATTGTCTATCAAATAAGCATTTTCAACAGAATCAAATAGTGACTTCTGATTGAATATTACTTTCCCACTTATCAGTTTACAGCCGAAAAATGCTGGCTCAATCGGGTTATGTCCACCTGCAGTTTTAATAAATCCTCCGCCAAGTACTACAACATCACTTATTGCGTAAATATTATTAAGCTCGCCCATCATATCTATAAGCACAATATCACTTTCAAAGTTAGGCTGATCACTCCATCTATGAAATGTTGTTTGACTCCCTTTGTACTTTGACTCGATCATATAGTAAACTTCATCAAATCTTTCTGGATGTCTTGGAACAACAACAAGTTTTCCTTGAGTCCTATTCCAGCTATCCAAAACCAACTTTTCTTCACCATTATGAGTGCTTCCTGCTGTTATCAAAATGCCAGCTGGCTTATCATATTCTTTTGTTACTTTCGGAAGATTTACAAGTTTAATGTTCCCTATAACTTCAATATTCTTACCGCCAAGCTCCTCTAGTCTTTGCTTGTCAACTTCACTTTGAGCAAAAATCTTGTCAATATTTGCAAAAATATGTTTATACAAAAATGAAAATCTTTTGTACGATTTGTATGATTTATCATTAATTCTTGCATTAATAAGATATGTTTTAGCGCTATTAGCTTTGGCAGATAAAAATAGCATATACCAAAGTTCAGCTTCCATAACAAAAAGCGCTTTCTGCTTAGATGTCCAAAAAGGCAAAAATATCTCAAATGGTAAATATCTAACTTCTCGAACAAGCTTTTTCCCTTCTTCATACCCAGTATTTGTAATTACTGAAAGGACAATATCATCTTTGTTTAACAAATTAATTATTGGTTTTAACGCTCGTGTTTCACCCATTGAACAGCTGTGAAACCAAATTTTATTCTCTGGAAAGCTAGGATTGTCTACAAGAAGGAATTTTGCTGGTATTGCTACTTTATATTTTGCTTGTTTTGATTTAAAAAGTAAATAAGGAAATAAAACAATGTATAGACAAGATGCAATTAAAAAGTATAAATATTTGAACATAATAGATTTCGGGTGATTATTCACCCGAAATAAAATTCTTTACTCTGCTAAAGATTCTTCTGCTTTGTAGATAATTCTTCCACAATGAGGGCATGTGAATATCTCTTCAGTAACTAAAAAATCACTATAAGCTCTATTTGTAAGTTTCATGTGACAACCGTAACATGCTTGGTTTTTAAGCTCAACAACTGCAGTATTTCCAGCCCATCTTTTAATTTTTTCATAAAATGATAATATTTTACCGTCAATTTTTTCAACCAACTCTGACTTGTCTTTATAAACAACATCTCTTTTAACTTCAAGCTCTTCAATATTTTTAGAAATAGCTGCTCTCAATTCTTCAACATCACTTTCTTCAGTTGCTAATTCGGCTTTTAATTCTTCTAAAAGTTGCTCTTTTGATGTAGCAATTCCATCTAGCCTTACTATTTCATTGTTAGCAAACGAAATTTGCTCTTTTGATATTTCTTCTTCAAGTTGTAACGCTTTTGCTTCTTTTTCGTTTTTAACCATGTCATATTTTGCTGATATCTCTTTGATTTTTTCTGCTAATTCTTTAAGATGAATATCGTTTTTCATTCTTTTTGATTTTGCATCATCTATTTCAACACAAATTTTAGTAATTTTTCCATTGAGTTCGTCAACAGTTTTCAAAAAAATGTTTAATTTATCATTTTGTGTTTTTATTTGTGGTTCAAATCCTACGATATCTTTATCAAATTTTGATAGTTTTACAAGTTGCTCTAAATGCTTATTCAATTTTGTTCCTTTTTTTATTTATATTCAAACGGGTTTTGATTTTGTCCCATTATAGCTTGTATTTTATTTTTTTTCAAATATTTTTCTAGAATGCCGTAAACTACAGTATTAAAATGAACTTCACTTTCAAAATGTCCAATATCAATAAGTGAAATACCTTTAAGTTTTGCTTCCATTGCATCATGATATTTAATATCTCCTGTTAAGAAAACATCTGTTTTTATTTCTGACAAAAGTGACATTCCACTTCCCGTAGTCAACGAAAATGATTTAATATTTTCATGGCATTTTACAACTTTTTTGAATTCTAATCCTAGTTTATTTTTAATCAAAAGAAAAAAATCATCAAAAGTAATATCTACTTCGCTACTTAAAATAAAGTTATTTGCGTTTGAAACTTGAAAGCCTAAAACCTCATTCATCACATAAAGATTTAAATGGGTTTTGTCAATATTTGTATGCATGGAGATTAATTTAATATCTCTTTTAATCATTATTTCCAAAAGCTTCGTAGTATAGCTATCATAATTTATTGTTTTTAGTCCAGTGAAAATTAGAGGATGATGAGTTATTATTAAACTATTAGTTGGAATAGTGTTTAAGAATTCCAAATCTAAATCAAGAGAAATATAAACTTCACTAAAACTATCTTCAAGATTTCCTAAAATAAGTCCACTGTTATCCCATTTCTCCTGAAGACTAAACGGAGAAATGCTATCTAAAAAATTATATATATCTTTGATTTGCACTATTTAGACCCAGCCGAAGCCAATCTTTGATTACGTTCTTCTTCTTGTGCTTTGTATAATGTGGCGCAACCAAGCGAAAGTTCCCTTACCTTTAAAATGTAGTTTTGTCTCTCAGTTACACTAATAGCCTTTCTGGCATCAAGAGTATTAAAAGTATGACTGGCAAACATACACTGATCGTAAGCTGGGAGAGGGAGTCCCTTATCTAGACAAAGCTTACATTCCTTTGCATGGTCTTCAAAATGTCTAAAAAGCATTTCCGTTGTTGCAACTTCAAAATTATATTTACTAAATTCAACTTCACCCTCAAAATGTATGTCTTTGTAGGTTGTTGTTCCGAATTCATTTTTATTCCAAACGATGTCAAAAACATTATCAACATTTTGTAGATACATAGCTAATCTTTCTGTACCATAAGTTATCTCAACAGCAACAGGCTCACAAGCTATACCTCCAACTTGTTGAAAATATGTAAATTGTGTAACTTCCATACCGTCAAGCCAAACCTCCCAACCAAGTCCCCATGCACCCAATGTAGGAGATTCCCAGTTGTCTTCAACAAATCTAATATCATGTTTTGAAAGATCTAATCCCAAAAATTCTAATGATTTTAAATACAAATCTTGAATATTTTCTGGACTAGGCTTAATCAGAACTTGGAACTGATAATAACTTCCTAATCGATTAGGATTTTCTCCATATCTTCCATCAGTTGGCCTTCTTGATGGTGCAACATAAGCAACACTCCAAGGACGATTATCAAGACTTCGAAGCAATGTTGCAGGATGAAATGTTCCGGCACCAGCTGGTATGTCGTAAGGCTGTAAAATATTGCAACCTTGGTCACTCCAAAATTCTTGTAATTTCAATAAAATTCGTGAAAATGTCATCATTCGTCTTCCTTGTAAAATATCGCGGATTTTACCTAATACTAAATAACTTTCAGATAAAATCGCGATAATTTATACCAAAAAAGGCAATACAAATGAGCGAAAAAACACCATTAGAAATAGCATTAGCGCACTCTATGACGCAAGAAGAGTTTCAGAATATCGTTAAAATTTTAGGTCGAGAACCAAATTACACAGAAATAGGTATTATTTCTGCGATGTGGAGTGAACATTGTTCATACAAATCAAGTAAAAAATACTTAAATGGCTTTCCTACAAAAGCTCCATGGGTAATTCAAGGTCCAGGTGAAAATGCCGGGGTGATAGATATAGGTGACGGTTATGCGGCTGTTTTTAAAATGGAATCACATAATCATCCAAGTTTTATTGAACCTTATCAAGGTGCAGCAACTGGAGTTGGTGGGATCTTGAGAGATGTTTTCACTATGGGAGCACGTCCGATTGCAAATATGAACCTTATACAATTTGCTGGAATAGAAGGCAATAGTGAAACTGCAAAAAAACATAGATATTTACTTCGTGGTGTAGTAGCTGGAATTGGTGGGTATGGAAATTGTATGGGTGTTCCAACTATTGGTGGGCAAACAAATTTTGAAGAGTGTTATGCTGGAAATAATCTTGTAAATGCTTTTACATTAGGACTTGTTAAAACCGATGAGATTTTCCTTGGAAAAGCAGAAGGTATAGGAAATCCGGTAATGTATGTAGGAAGTAAAACGGGAAGAGACGGTTTAGGTGGAGCCGTTATGTCAAGTTGTGCATTTGATGAAGATAGTGAAAGCAAAAGACCTACAGTACAAGTTGGAGATCCATTTACGGAAAAACTTCTACTTGAAGCCTGTTTGGAATTGTTCAAAAAAGATTTAATTATTGGTATTCAAGATATGGGGGCTGCTGGTCTTACTAGTTCATCGTTTGAGATGGCTGGAAGAAGTGGCAGTGGTATGATTATGCATCTTGATAAAGTTCCTTCTCGTGAAGAGGGAATGACTCCGTATGACTTTATGTTAAGTGAATCACAAGAAAGAATGCTAATCTGTGCTAAGAAAGGTTGCGAACAAGCAATTATAGATATATTCACTAAATGGGAATTATCTGTAGCTGTTATCGGCGAGGTTACAAACACAGGACATATGGAATTATTCTGGCATGGTGAAAAATGTGCAGATATACCAATTCAGCCGCTAAGTGAAGAGGCTCCGATTTTAGATCGTCCAGTTAAAGAACCTGAATATCTAAAAACTATTAAAGATATTGTTCTTGACAAAACCGTATCAAACCAAGAGGCATTTGATATGATCTTCAGTGATATTGAGGTTGTTGATAAATCTTGGATTTATAGTCAATATGATTCTATGGTGCAAACAAATACTATAAAAGGTCCAGGGAAACTTGATGGTTCTGTAGTTAGAATCAAAGAAACTGGAAAAGCATTAGCTATGAGTGCTGACTGTAATACAAGATATTGTTATATAGATCCAGAAATGGGAGCTGCTGCAGCCGTTATGGAAGCTGGAAGAAACGTTGCAATGACTGGAGCTAGGCCTTTAGCAATTACAGATTGTTTAAATTTTGGAAATCCTCAAAATCCTGAAGTTATGTGGCAATTTATGATGTCATGTGAAGGTATAAAAAAAGCTTGTAAAGCATTAAATACTCCAGTAATTGGTGGTAATGTAAGCTTATACAATGAAACAAATGGTGTTGGTGTTTTCCCAACTCCTGCAATTGCTACGGTTGGTCTAAATGATGACATGAATAAAGTTTTACCATCTTGTGTTCAAAAAAATGGAAGTACTTTGTATATTTTAGGAGAAACAAAACCTGAATTTGGTGGAAGTTTATATATGAAAAAAATATATGGTAAAGTTGCTGGAACTCATCCTGAGGTTGACTTTGCAAAAGAATTAGCACTTTGGGATTTCATAATTGAAGCTAATAAAAAAGGACTTTTACAATCAGCAAAAGATGTAAATGTTGGAGGAATTGCAATAAGTGCTGCTAAAATGGCAGTAGTAGGAAATAAAGGACTAACAATAACTATTCCGCTTCAAGATGTAAAAAACATATTCAGCGAAAGTTTAAGCAGAGCTATTGTCGAGGTATCTTATGATGATGAGCCAGCATTTGAAACATTTGTTGGACAAAACAATGTTGAATGCACAAAAATAGGAAAAGTTGGTGGGGATGAGATATCTATCAATGGAATCAAAAAAGATTTAGCAGAAGCTGTAAAAATCTATTTTGGAAGATTCCAAGAAATCATTGAGCAAGACTTATAATACTTGCTCGAATAAAATACTCGCTCTAGTATAAAATCAAAAAAAATTGATTTTATCTATCTTTTATTATCCAGCTCTCTTGATTGTGTGATATACCAATTAGTGAGTTGGAAACATTTTTTACATCTTTTGAAACAGCGGTAATGCTGTTTGGTATATACAAAAATATATATGGTAAATCATTTGAAATCTCATAAAAAATCTCTTTATAAAGTTTTGATAAAATCTTCATATCTGTTGTTTTCTCCGATAATTCAATATTTTTGTCCACTATATGATTGGAATATCCAACCAAATTAAATCCACCTTTAGTGTCACTTTTAGTGTGCCAAATCGGTCTAGCATCTGGCATCAGAGACATCCCCCATCCAAGTAGTACTGCATCAAACTTTTTAGGCAAAACAACTGTATTTAAAAAAGCTTGCCACTCTAAAACTTTAATCTTCATATCTATATTAACTTTTTTTAATTGATGCTGGATAATAAGTGCGGCGTTTAATCGTGTAGAGTTATTTGAATTTGTATAAACCGTGAAAGTAAAACGATTTTTTTCACTATAACCCAGCTGCGCTAAAAGTTGTTTCGACCTTATAATGTTTTGTTTTGTTTTCTTTACTGATTCATTAAAAGCAAATGTTTTTGGCAAAAATGGTCCATTGCAAACTTGCCCATGTGAAAAAAATAATATATCAACAATTTCTTGTTTGTCAATTGCTATATTTATTGCTTCTCTTAGTTTTTTGTTTTGCCACTTCTTGTTTTTCAAATTAAATCCCAAATATGTAAACGAAAAACTAGAGCTCTCAAAAACTGTAAAATGCTTACTAAAATCCTTTCCTAGTTGCCTATCAATTTGCAAAGGAGTTAACCCATTAATATCTAGTTTTTTTGACATAAGCATATTAAATGCTGTTGTTTCATCTGGAACAAATTTATATCTAATTGTTTCTATCTTAGGGACATCACCATAATACTTTTTATTTGAATTCAAAATTATATCTTGTGATATCTCAAATTTTTTAAGCACATAAGGACCTGTACCGATTGGATTTTTATTGAACTTTGAAGTCATTAAATCTGATTCATATTTTAAAATATGGTTTGGCAAAATTCCAACCATCCAAATATTTAATGCTTGAAAATACGGTTCTCTATATAAGACTTCAATCTCAAAGTCATTAATTTTGCGAACATCTTGTACTTTTTCAAAACTTGTTGTAAGTGGCGTAAATATTTTTGGATTGTTTATCGTTTTAAATGTAAACAAAATGTCATCACTAGTAAATCTAATGCCATCATGCCAATATACATTATTGTTTAATTTTATTTTTAATCTTGTAGGTGTTATAAACTCATAGCTTTTAGCTAAATCACAAATTATATTTCCGTTCTTATCATATTTAAATAAGCTACTGAAAATATGTTCACTTATTGTACTACTTGCACTATCTGTAGCCAATATTGGATTTAATCTACTTGGATTTGATGATAAAGAAAGATTGAGTGTTGATGAATAAAGGTTTAAATTTATTATAAAGATAAAAAAGAAAACTAAAAAAAAATGGCAAGAAGATAAAAATCTTCCCGCCATTTGAAGTAATAAATTGTACAAAAAGATTATCTTTTTGAGAATTGTGTACTTTTTCTTGCTTTTTTCTTTCCTGGTTTCTTTCTTTCTACAGATCTTGAATCTCTAGTAAGAAGACCAAATGGTTTTAAAATAGCTTTAAAGTTTTCATCATATTTAACTAAAGCTCTTGAAATTCCGTGTCTTAAAGCATCAGCTTGAGCAGAATAACCACCACCTAATGTTTGAGCTACGATATTTACAGATTCTAATTGTTTTGAAACTGTTAAAGGTTGTTTAACTCTCATTTTAAGTGCTTCATGACCACCAAGCCACTCATTTAAAGTTTTTCCGTTTACAGAAATTTCACCTTTTCCAACTTCTAGCCAAACTTTTGCAATAGCTGTTTTTCTTCTACCAGTTGCGTATACTTTTGCCATTATTATTCTCCCTTAACTTGTGCAGTATGAGGATGTTCAGAACCTTCATACACTTTTAAATTTTTAAGCATTTTTGCACCTAATTTTGTTTTAGGAAGCATCCCTCTTGTAGATAGTTTAAATAATTTTTCAGGATTATTTGTAAGCATATCTGACATTTTGTGAGTTTTTGTACTACCAAAATATCCAGAGTGAGTAAAGTAATTTTTAGTTGCTAATTTAGTACCTGTAAATTTAACTCCACCTGCATTAATAACAATAACATAATCACCACAATCAACATTTGGCGTAAAGAAAGGTTTATTTTTCCCTCTTAAGATTGATGCAACTTCTGTAACAACTCTACCAAAGATTTTATCTTGAGCATCTATTACAACCCATTTTTTTTGGACTTCGGCTTGGTTTACTGATTTAGTAAATTTCATCGAGTTCTCCTTTTGATTTTTTTGTTTGACCAAAGCAAAACATTAAAGCACTTGTCTTTAGCATTTCCCTATAAGTTTGTGCGGAATAGTAGTTAAAGTATACTTAAAGGAAGTTGAAATTAAGTCTCTTGTAAGATTAATTTCAATAATTCATGAAATAAGTTGATTTTGAATATTATCGAGCAGTGTTTATACCTGGATTTTGAGGAGTTCCAACATAATCTCCTGGATTATTGAATGCTATCTTTAATCCGGCCAATAAAGCCCCAATGAGCAAACAAAATATTATAATTTTATTGACTGTGCTTCTTTTTTCTTTTGATTCCATACCATTATAATCGTCTATCTTGTCCATTGATGGTTCATTATTTAACATGATTGATCCTTTTTGTTTATATATTCCATATTGTATTACTTGTTTGTTAAGTGATTATTAATTGACAAAACTTCTTTTTCTTTCTTAAGCATAAACACAAAAGCAAATAATGACAATATGCTTGATGCTAAAAACAAATATTCTCCATACAAATATCCAGCTAATACTGCTCCAACAAAGCCTCCAAAACCATATGCAACCCCAAGCATAAATTGTTGAGCAAGTTTTTTATTTTCATATATTTTATAGAGGTACAAAATTACAGCACTATGATAGAGCCCAAAACTAAATGCATGCAAAGATTGAGTGAAGTAAGAAATAGATAATGAATCCGGAAACAAATAAAGCAATAGCCATCTAAATGCAGTTATTAATATAGAAAACTTGATGATCATAACCAAATTATATCTTAGGAGTGGGGCTTGATAATAAAACATTAAAACTTCAAATAATATTCCAACACTCCACAAATAACTTATTGTTTCAATACTAATTTGGTGTTCGTGCTCATAAATTGTAAAAAAGTTGTAATATCCACCGAAACTAACCTGCATTAAAAATAAACTAATCCAAAATGGCCAATATCTTAATAAAGAAAAATTTTCGGTTGCTTTTGAAACTTCACACTCTTGTTCGTCATATTTCAAAAGACTTAAAGCAATAATAGCTGTAAAAAGAGTAGATACAAAATAGTAGTGAAGTGCTATGTTTGGATCACTTAAATGTTTAGCCAAGACCAAACCAATTACGGCAAATCCTATTGAACCAAAAAGCCTAGATTTTCCATATTTATTTTTTAGTTCCCGTATCGAAATAAGCTCGATATAAGGCAGAAGAACGCTTAGGCAAACACCAAGTATCGCATTATTTAACATAAAAAGATAAAAGTGTTCAATTGTTACATAGAATAAAAATGATGAGCCCACACTCACTAATAAAATTAATTTGAAAAGTTTTTGGGTAAGTTTAATATGCTTTAGAAATAAAAATGGTGTTAAGAATCTCATCAAAGGAGCAAGAGCAAGAACTATCCCTATTTCCAACGTTGAGTATCCTATCTCCTGTAAAACCTTTGGTAGGAATATAATATAAACTCCAACGGCAGCAAAATAAAAAAAATAAAAACTACTTAGTCTTGAAAAGAGCATTTATATCGATTCATTTGGAAGGTGCTTCATGCAAGTTTGCGAAGCATAATCCCAAAGAGTTTTTTTATTTTTATTAAAATAAGGAATAAGTAATGGCAATATTAATAATACAGATAATGTCATTGCGAAATATCTAACGCAGAGTTGTATTAACGTAGGGGTTTTTGATGTTTTAGCGTCAATTAAACCTATTTCATAAGCCTTCATCCCTGGGGTTTGAGATTTAAAATACCAAAAAGCGACAATAGAAACGAAATGTGGAACTAAAATATAAACCCAACCAGATATTTTATCATCAGCAAACGCTTCTCTGCTTCCCATAATAAAATAAAAAACAATATACACGAGGGGCATGAAAAGCATAAAGCTATCAGTTATAAAAGCTTTAAATCTTGGTATTAAAAGTGCATTACAATTGTTATTTTCTATTGCTGCTTGCGTTTTATTTGAAGATACAAGTTTTCCATTTTTTACATTTCTCCATCTAGCCATTTTGAACCCTTAAACTTATTTATAATGTAATGATTTTATCACATGTTTACTTTATATGGAAAATTAGATTTACATCATCCTCTTAAGTTTTCTCTTACAACTTAAGAATACTATTTCACAGATAAACAAATCAAAACTTTGATTACATAATCAATATAATTGGAATAAAAATGTTAAAAAAATTATCGAAAGAAAACATGGGCACATCAAATCTAGATTGGCTTGAAAGTAGATTTCATTTTTCATTTGCAGAATACCGAAATCCAAATAATCTGAATTTCGGTGTTTTAAGAGTTTTAAACGATGATATTATTCATCCAAAAAATGGTTTTGATATGCATCCACATAGAGATATGGAGATAATATCTTATGTTGTCGAGGGTGAACTAACACATAGAGATTCAATGGGAAATAGCGAGACGCTAGGATGTCATAACGTTCAATACATGAGCGCAGGAACAGGTGTGACTCATAGTGAATATAATCTAAGTCATATTAACGATTTAAGACTTTTGCAAATATGGATTTTACCGCCAGAAAAGAATTTAGTACCAATCTATGGTTCTTATAAATATCAAGAAAATGAGTTTAATAATAAATTATTAAACATAGTTTCCTCAAAGCATGGGAATTCAAAAATACAAATCAATCAAGATATTAATATTTATGCTTCAAAATTGGACGCTAAAAATAATTTAAAGTTTGATATGTTAAATCACAGACAAGTTTATTTTGTGCAAATTGAGGGTACTTCAGATGTCAATGGGATAAAATTAAATGATGGGGATGCTTTAGAGATAATAAATGAAGTAAATATAACCATAAGTGCTCTCACTAAATCACATATTTTGTTTATTGAGATGAAAAAATAAAAAAGCAGGGAAAATTAATTTCCTCTGCTTCCTGGTTTATAGGCTACACTTCCATCTTTACACATAGGACAGTCTTCAGGAGAATACATTTCAAATGTAAAATCAGCCAAAGCAAAAAGTGGAACATCGCAAGGTAATTTACAATTTGATTTTGACTCACCTTGAACGCCATTTCTTACACAAAAACCTCTATTTGCTAAAGCTGCATATGCAACAACTTCACCGCCTGCTAATTTTATTTGTTTTGCAGCTTCTAATGCACTTCCACCAGTTGTTATAATATCCTCACAGATAAGATATGTTTCTCCTGGCTTAACTTCAAAACCTCTTCTGATACTCATTTCGCCGTCAACTCGTTCAGCAAAAATAAATCTTACATCCAAAGCCGTTGCAAGAGCAAATCCAGCAATAAGTCCACCAAGTGCTGGAGAACAGACTGCATCAATCTTAATACCACTTTCTTTAATTTGCATAGCCAATGCGTCAGCTAAAAGCTTAGCAGTCTTTGGATCCTCAAGAACTTTTGCGCTTTGAAGATAATATTTTGAATGATTACCAGAACTTAATTTAAAATGGCCCTCTAAAAGAGCTGATGCATCTTTATATATTTGCTCTACATTCATAATTATACTTTTAAAATTTCAGCTTCTTTTACTTTAAAAGTATCGTCAGCCTTAAGAATGAAACTATCTGTTATTTTTTGAACTTCTGCTTCTGCTTTTTTTGTTTCGTCATCTGAAATTACTTTGTCTTTTTGTAATTTTTTTACTTTATCATTACTATTTTTTCTAATGTTTCTAATAGCAACCTTAGCATTATCAGTCATTACTTTAGCACCTTTGGCACTTTCTTTTCTTTGGTCAACCGTCATTGGTGGAAAAAATAATTGAACACATTCTCCATTGTTGTTTGGATTTACTCCAATATTTGCTACAGTGATCGCTTTTTCAATTGCACCAATTAAATTCTTTTCATATGGAGTAATTTTAATAGTAATTGCATCTGGTGTTAAGATCTGAGCTACTTGAGCAAGACCTGTTTTGCTTCCATAATAATCAACAGTTACATTATCCAAGATAGCTGGATTAACTTTACCTGTTCTCAATGTTTGATAATCTCTTTTTAAAGATTCGATACTTTTTTCCATAGCTGCTTTTGCTTCGCTATATATTTCGTTTAACATATTTTCTCCTTGAGTATAAATTGATTTTTATTTATATTCTCAGCAGTCAAAATCTGGAATTATTTTCCAGATGGTGCTGCTGGAATAGCTTGTGTTGAATCAGCGGCATTTGATGTAGGTGCAACTGGAGCAACTGCTGCTGGAGCGCTTATTGGTGCTGTTGGGATTAAGCCTTGTACATTTGCCGTATCAACAACACTTTTTTGTCTTTGAGAATTATATGTGTAACCTAAGGCTATTGTGTTGATCACAAATAATGCTCCAAGGGTAAAAGTAATTTTTACAAGAAAGCTTGCAGGTCCTTTTGCTCCGAACATTGTGTCATTACTTCCACTATATGCCCCAAGTCCCATGCTTGAACTTTTTTGCAATAATACTGCGATAATTATCAGTATTGTCAAAACAAGTTGTACTATCAATAATGTTGATGCCATTTGAATATCCTAGATTTTTAAATTTTCGGATTTTATCCAAAGCTTACTAATATAAAGATAAAATTCCGGTATGACTGTAGAAAACAAATTTACCAAATACGCCAAAGATTACGATGATCACAACATCATTCAACGAATTATTTCAAAAGCTCTTGCAAGAGAAATAACTGATGAGCCTAAAAATATATTAGAATTAGGATGCGGATCTGGTCAAATTTTTAGAGAGATTAATTGGGAATTTGATAATTATTTGGCAGTAGATTTTTCTTCAAAAATGTGTGAATTGCACCCGAAAAAAGAAAATCTAAAAGTTAAATGTTTTGATTTTGATAGCCATGAATTTAGAGAGGAGATATGCAAAAAGTCTTTTGATCTTATTATTTCATCATCAGCACTACAATGGTCAAAAAATCTTCCTGGATTACTAGAATATATTGTTCCAAAAACAAAAAAATTTCAAGCTGTTCTTTTTACATCAAATACATTTAAAGAGATTTACAAAATAACACGAAAAGAAAAATCAATACTTTCACTTGATGAAATTAAAGATGCATTCTCTATTTATAAACCAAGCTTTGAAGTTTTAAATTACAATCTTTATTTTGAAAATAAAAAAGAATTATTCGATTATATTAAAAATTCTGGGGTTGGCGGAGAAAATAAATTAAATTTCAAAGAAGCAAGAAATCTTTACAAAAACTACTCTCTTAATTATTTAGAATTTGAAGTTATATTTGTCAAATTTTAACCTTTTACTTAAATTATTAAGGATTTCTTCATTATAATCCGTAACTTTTTTACACACTAAGGAACAATTTGGAAGATACAACTTTAGTCGTTTTATGCGCTGGAAACTCTACGAGATTCGCGCTAAAACCAAAAAAACAATGGATAAGATGTGGAGATGAGCCACTTTGGCTTTATGTTACCAAAAACCTAACATTCAATGGCCATTTTAAAAAAATAATAGTAGTTGCTCACCAAGACGAACTAAAATACATGTCAAATTTTACTAATGAATATACATTTGTAGCTGGCGGTAAAGAACGTCAAGATTCAATAGCAAATGCTTTACAATTTGTAACATCTTCTCATGTTATGATTACTGATGTTGCAAGATGTTGCGTACCTAAAGAAGTTGTAGAATCACTACTGAAAGAGATAAACAAAGCTGATTGTATTGTTCCATACTTAACTTTATCAGATACTATTGTATATGATAATGAAACCATAGATAGGGATTTGGTAAAATTAATTCAAACTCCACAATTAAGTCTTGTGTCAAAATTAAAAGAAGCTATCCAAACTAATAGTATCTTTACGGATGACAGTAGTGCAATAAAAAATATTGGTGGAACGATTTCATATATCAAAGGTTCGCCAAAATCTATTAAAATGACTTTTGGTGATGAGCTATCAAAGATAGAGTGCTTACCTTCCCCATCAAATGACACATTTATAGGGACAGGGTTTGATATTCATCCCTTCGAAAATGGGAAAGAAATGTTTTTAGGCGGGGTAAATATTCCATCAGATTTTGGTTTCAAAGCACATAGTGACGGCGACGTTCTTATTCATAGCTTAATAGATTCTCTACTTGGTGCTATTGGTGCTGGTGACATTGGTGAATTTTTCCCTGATACTGATTCACAATACAAAGGAATGGATTCAAAAATTTTACTCAGAAAGATTGTAGCTTTTATACACAATGTTGGATATGAAATCGTAAATGTAGACTTAACTATTATTGCCGAGATTCCAAAAATTAATCCACATAAAAGTATCATCAAGACAACCATTGCAGAACTTTTAGGATTACAGCCATTTAAAGTCAATATAAAAGCAACCACATCTGAAAAACTTGGATTTATTGGAAGAAGTGAAGGAATTGCAGTACAAAGTATTGCATCATTAAAATATTATGATTGGAGAAAGTAAATGTTAGAAGTATTGATTTTAGAAGATGATATTTATTTAGCCCAAAAAGTATCATCGAAACTTCAAGATGATGGCTATTCGGCAACCACTTACGCCTCAATAAACGAAGTTGATAATTCAAAACCATATGATATTATTCTTTTGTCAACAAACATTCCAGTTGGCGACACTAATGATATTATTAAAAGATATCCTAAAAGCACAATTATTCTTTTGGTTTCATATGTAAGTGATGCAACTGTTACAAGACCTCTCAAAGCAGGTGCTAGCGACTATGTTCTTAAGCCATTTAGTATAGATGAATTACTTAGAAAAATAAAGCATTATAAAGAATTTGAAACATTAAAAGCTCAAAACAAAGTTCTTGAACAATATATGGAATTCTTATTCCAATCTACAACTTGCAATATAAATCTTCCAACTAAATTTCCGTTCCTTATAGAAACAAATGACCAAAAAGAATCAGATAAAATAGTTTTTGAGCTTTCTAAAAAAATGAATAAAGAAATAGAATTTGTTTCACTTACGAAAGAATTTAAATTTGACTTTACAAATAGTAAGGATAAGCTAATCTATATTTATGATTTTCACAATATTAAAAATAGTTCAAAAGATTTACTGCTAAAAAATATTAAAAATCTTAATGTAGTAATCTGCTCTCTTGATACTGTTGATAATTTTCCTTTTGAAAAAACTGTAATAAAAAAAGAGATTCGTGCAGCTCAAAACGATACAATTCTAACAATTAACGAATATGTTAAAATGATGGTTCTGAATTTTCAGAACAATTATCCAGATACAGAGTTAAGTAAGAAATTAGGTATTAGTAGAAAATCCCTTTGGGAGAAAAGAAAGAAATTTGGAATCGAGAAAGATAAATAATGAACGAATCATCAAGAAAAATATTTTTAACACTATTTTATAGTGGATTATCAAAAAAAGCACCTGGAACCGTAGGAAGTCTGTTAGCACTTATTTTAGGGATGTTTATAATAAATTTTTTCAATTTAACCACTCTATTCTTGCTTTCAATTCTGATCACCATAGTTGCGATTAAAGAAATAAACATTTATGAAAGAATGATCGGGACACATGATAATAGCGAGATAGTTATTGATGAATTAGCCGGAATGTGGATCGCCATGAGTATAGCAGGGGTAACTTCAGATGGTTATCTTATGGCCACGTTAGCATTTGTATTTTTTAGAATATTTGATATTTGGAAGCCATCAATCATAGGAAGAATTGACAAAAATGTTGACGGCGGAATGGGAGTAATGGGAGATGATATAGTAGCTGGAGTTTTTGCTGGATTAAGTGCAGCTTTAGTAAATCACTTGATCGTTACTTTCATATAAAATTAAAGCTAGTTAGTTAAAGTGTCGCGATACATTATTATAAAAAAGAAAAGAGGAAATTAATATGTTAGAAAAAAATACAATCAATAGCGAAATGCTTGTTCATGTTCCAATGTGTACGCACAAAGAACCAAAAAAAGTTTTAGTTGTTATGGGTGATGATGAAATCAAAAAAGAATTAGAGAAATATGATGCGGAGGTGGTTTATAGTGATAGTTTCAATAGTGATGAAAAATTCGATGTTGTAATCTATAACAATAATATTATTGATGACATTGTGATGGCAAATGCAATGAGAAATCTTGAAGACAAATGTGGAGTATTTGCCTCTAAAGTGATTTCATTTGATGCTAATAGCGATGCTATGAAAAAAGACTTAGCTACGGTTGCAAAAAACTTCTGGATTGCTATGCCTTACGCCTCTGGACAAGACATGATGATTTTAGCTTCAAAGAAATACCATCCACAAGCCGATATTATACTAGACCGAAGCGATTTTGTTGACACAAATTACTACAATACAGAACTTCACAATGCTTCATTTGTTATGCCAACATATATTCAAAAACCACTTACAGGTATAGCAAAAAGATAATCATGAATGGGCTGCAAAATGTTTAAAAATGCAATTGTTTTAACAGGCGGAATAGCTACTGGGAAAAGTACAGTAGCAAATCTCTTTAAACTTTATGGATTTTTAACAATTGACGCAGATGCTATTGCTCATAAACTATTAAATATACATAGCAGTAAAATTAGTGAACTTTTTGGTCCAATGTTTGTTGAAAATGGAGAGGTATTAAGAAAAAAACTTGGAACATTGATTTTCAATAATCTGCAGGAAAAGAAAAAATTAGAAAATTTTATCCATCCATTAATCAAAAATGAAATTCAAAAAGAAGCAATAATTTTTGAACAAAATAATACTCCATATTTGATAGACATTCCACTATTCTTTGAAAATAAGAATTACGATATCAAAACAAGTATTGTTGTTTACACTCCAATAAAAACGCAAATAGAAAGATTACAAAAACGTGATAAATGTGATGAAGCAGTTGCCTTAAGTAGGATCAATAATCAAATGAATATTGAAGAAAAAAAAGCACTTGGAACATTTGTTATTGACAACAGTAAAGATTTGCCAAATTTAATAGCTGAAGTTGAAAGGGTTAAAAATGAAATACTCAAAGTATGATGCAAGTGGAAATGATTTTGTCATATTCCACACGAATGAAAAAAAAGACTACAGTCAATTGGCAATAGAGCTTTGCAAAAAAGAGAATGTTGATGGACTTATAGTGTTAGTTCCTCATATTGTATATGATTTTGAATGGCTTTTTTACAACAATGATGGTTCTACGGCTTCAATGTGTGGAAATGGAACAAGAGCAGTTGCTCTGTATGCATATCAAAATCAAATAACTGGAACTTTTATGAAATTTTTAACAGGTGCTGGTGAAATAAATTGTACTGTTGAAGGTGATATTGTTGAAACACAAATGACAAAACCATTTGAAATTAAAGAGCCATTTGAAGAAGATGGATTTGTTTGCTGGATAGTAAATACTGGTGTTCCACATATTGTTATTATGACTGACAATTTGGATGACTTCAATCTTGCACTTTGCTCAAAATTAAGACAAAAATACGATGCAAATGTTAACTTTGCAAAAGTAGAAAATCAAAAATTATTTGTTAGAACATTCGAGCGTGGAGTAGAAGGCGAAACATTAGCTTGCGGAACTGGTATGGTTGCATCTTTTCTAAGAGCATCAAATCTTGGATTAGTTGAAAATAGCGCTAAAGTTTATCCAAAAAGTCAAGAGGAATTAAATTTAAGAAAAGATGATGAAGTTATTTATTTTAAAGGTAAAGTAAAATTTATAAAAACTGACGAGACCAATTAATACAAGACAGTACATACGAATTATCGTATGTTGGCTATCCTAAATGCTACAGCATTTTCTAAAATAAGTGAATTGTTAAAACAGCAAACTATCATACCGTCACTAGTTGCTTTGATCTTACTAACAACTTCTCCATTTAAAGAATTAATTATAGAGCCAATAATTTGACCCTTCACAACATAATTACCTACGATTTCAGCGGGAATAAAAATCCCGCTTTTTTGTGCTTTTACTATTTTTAAATTCTTTTTTGTAATCACATTTGATTCATATGCATTAAATATCTTATGATCTACTATCCCTACTTTATCCATAAATCTTACCATCGCCTGATGAATTTGGCTGGAAATATTCTTGTCTACCAAATTGTCTACAGGACAAACTATCGAGTAAGCTTTAGTTCCCCAGAGTTGCCAGTTATACTGCAAAGTCACTGTATCTATAGATCTTAACTCACTATGATGTATGATTTTGAATCCGAATTCTTTGGCTCCATCCAGATCTTCATAGCCACTTTTAAAAAGTTTGATGTGTGGCAAGCAGTTTGTTGGGTCTCTTCGTCTTTCAAGATTAATTCCATATGTATATCCACTAATTGCTTCAAAAACTTTTGCTGCAATTCTTTGTGTGGTTTCACCTTCACTGTATCCTGGAAACATCATATTTAAATCTGTTTTATCTAAAGGCCAAAATCTCTGTGCAATATTTAATGCGTAATGATTAATTGATGGGATAATCAAAACATTACCTTTTATTTTACTTTTATTGATAGTATTTTTCAAATAATCTACCATGTGAGAAGCACAAAAAAGTGGCAATATGGCATCTCCATCCATTGCTCCAACGATGGCTAAAGATGGAGCTTCTGGGTCACTACCTTCAAATAAATATCCCTCAATAACAAGTGGAGCTCTACTTAATGACTCTATTCTTAATATTTCTATTTTTTTCATATTATTATTTATCTCTCATTTTAATAGTTATTTTTTGATTATTTATTTGTACTAAAAATTCTAGCTATTAACGAACCTTCATACACGACAGGATATTCTCGTAGAGTAAATAAGATTCCATCACAAGGAGCTTTTAATTCCGCTAGAACTTCACCAGTTAAGGGGCTAACAATATCACCAATTTTGTCATCTTTTTTGATAATTGCACAATGATCTAAAAATTGAACAAATAGTCCGCTTTTTGGGGCATTCATATAAGCAACGCTTCCAGTTTCTGATGTAAATGGCGTTCTAACTTCAAACACTTCCTCACATTCTATAATCCCTTCTTGCTTCATTAAATTAAGCATACCAAGTAAAAGTTGGTCACCGTATTTATTTGTAAGTCTCATCCCAACACCCATTTCAACAACAAGTGTTTTAGTTCCTAGTGAATTTAATGTATGCGAAAATGTAGCTTCAAGAACCGTAACAGCATCATGAATCCAAATAAAATCACAATTTAATTCTTTTGCTAATGGCAATGTTGAATGGGAAAATTCTTTATTAATACGAATCTGCGGAATCTCTCGCAAGAAAATATTACTTGAATGAATATCTATAGCAATATCGCTGCCTTTAATATCTTGAGTTAATGCATAAACTATCTGTCCTGGTAAAAAGTCATCTTTTGAACCTGGAAACGAGCGATTTAAATCCACTTCGTATATTGGGAAACCTCTAGTTATAGTATCAACACCAAGAGCATTTACAGCTGGATATATATCAACGATACCAACTAACTTATCGGGATTTTCATTTAGCCAACGACCCAATAAATATATAGCAAGTTGTCCTTCAAGCTCATCGCCATGTATACCACTAACGATTGAAATTCTTTTTTTCTTTTCGTCCTGACGACTTCCTTCAAATCTTGTTCTTTTGATAGATAGTGTTTCCCCAACAGGGAGCTCTGATTTAAAAATCTCTTTTGTTGTCACGTTCAAACTTGATTACTCCGTTATAATTTTATTTATTTTATTATTTATTGAAGCCAAAATAACCTCATCTGATTCATTTAAATCATGAGGCTTAAAACTTGCGTTTGGAGCTAAAATAGAAACTATTGTATCTATTTCTTTCATAACAATAAGAGCGAATTCTTTATCTCTTCCGATTCTTAGGCTCATATCAACTTTTTCAACATTTTTTCCCATGGCCATAAAATAATCATGTAAATTTCTAGTTTGTTTTCTAGTAAGTTCTCCCCAGATTTCACTAATAAGTGACATAGCCGTATCTACGAATCTAAAATCTATGTAAAAATTATTTTTTTGTGCCGTTTCAAAGTGCTGATGCAATTCAATGATTGATCCAAAAGCTTCTGCTTCAATGTAACTTCTTGCAACGATTGCATTTTCTCTAGCACAACTTAAAAGATCAAAAAGGTTTGCAGCGTGATCTCCAAAAATTGCAACATTTAAAAATTCAGAAGAGTTTGTATATTCGATATCAATTCCAAGTTTTTCAAAAAGTGCAACACCCTCATTTTGATCAACATCTATAATATTATCATATGCTCTATTTATATCAATAAGTGAAGCTTCAATTCTTTCTAAATATCTTCCTAACCAATAAAGATTTGTTGCTGCATTTGCTGTAATTAATTGTGTCATATTATTCTCCCATAACCCAAGTATCTTTAAATCCGCCACCTTGTGAAGAATTTACAAGATAGTTTCCAGCTTCCATAGCATATCTTGTAAGCCCACATTTCCAAACTTTAGGCTCTTCAGCCATAACAACATAAGCTCTAAAATCAGCTTTTCTAGGCACTAATTTATCATTAATATAGCATTCTTCATCGTAGAATTCAACTAATTCTTGTGCAATAAATCTTCTAGGATTAGCTTTTATGATTGTTTTAAGATCTTCAAGTTGTATTTTTGACATACTATGTCCAAACATTACACCGTAGCCACCAGCTTCTGCAACATCTTTAATGACAAGTTTTTCCATATTTTCCATCATGTATTTCATGTCATCAGCAAAATAAGGAAGATAGGTTGGAGCATTTCTAAGCAGTGCCTCTTCTCCTAAATAAAATTTAATCATTTGAGGGACAAAATAATATATACCTTTGTCATCAGCCACACCATTTCCTGGAGCATTTAACAGTGCTACATTTCCAGCTAGGTATGCCTCCATTATCCCTGGAACACCTATTAAAGATTCTGGATTAAAAAAGTTTGGATCTAAAAATTCATCATCAAGTCTTCTGTAAACTGCTCCAACTTTGATCAACTTTCCGTCATAGTTTTTAAAGTAAACTACTTTATCTTTAACAACCAACTCATGATTTCTAACGAGTAAAGCATTACTAGTTTCAGCCAAATAACTATGCTCATAATAAGCTGAATTGTATCTTCCTGGAGTCAATACTACATTTATTCCTCCACAGTTTACATAATCCATAGATTCTTTAATTAATTGAGGATACTGCTTGATTGGCTCAATTTTAAGATTTTCAAAAAATTCTGGATAAATCTTTCTGTATGTATCTCGTATAGATAAAGGGTAACTAGCTCCACTTGGAACTCTCAGATTGTCTTCTAAAATAATCCAATCATCTGTAACTGTATCTTTTACAAGATCGATACCATTAATATGTGTTCTAATCTTTTTTGATGGGGAATGTCCGACTAATTCTTTCAAAAAGCCTTTAGCTTGATAAATAAATTCTGAAGGAATAATTCCAGCTTTAACAATTTTCTGATCAGTATACAAATCTTCAAGAAAAAGATTTAAAGCTTTTACTCTTTGAGATAGTCCTCTATCCATTTTGTTAAATTCACTAGCACCAATAATTCTAGGGACAACATCAAAAGGTAATGATCTCTCTATAAAATTTCCATCTTTGTAAAGATTGAAATTTACAGCAAATTTATCCATATATTTCGTAAATTCTTCGATTTTGTTTCTGTCTTGCTTTTGATAAACTTCCCAAAATTTACCAATATGACTTGTAGATTGTTCTAACAATTGAGGCCTCCTGTTGAAATTAAAAGTGTCTTTCAAAAATTATACTACAAAGTAAAGAAAAAGATATCTTAATACTGTATAAAATATACACTATTTTTCAACCAGTGTGCAATAAAATCACTAAAAAAGTTTCTACAATTGATTTATAAATATGGTGATCTTAAAATTCTTGTTATTTAAGAGATCCAGCTAAAAAACCACTAGAAAATGCCCATTGAAGATTATATCCACCACACGGTCCATCAATATCTACAATTTCCCCAGCAAAATACAAATTAGAAATTATTTTACTCTCCATTGATGCTGGATTTATCTCTTTTAGATTTATTCCACCTCTTGTTATCATGGCTAGTTTAAAACCATCACTGCCGTTTATTGTCATTGGTGTTTTTGTCAAAATTCTAAGCAGATTAATTTTTTCTTCACCACTTATGCTTTTGTATGTACTGTTTTCACATATTTTAGATATTTTTAGCAGCTCTTGTATAATGGACTTTGGGAGAATTTGAAGCAAAACATTTGATATTGTTTCTGTAGGAGTTACCTTAAAAAGCTCAATCAAATCGTTTTCTGTTTTTTCTTTAATCATATTTACTATGACTGGGATCTCATCAAAAGTATCAAAAAGTGGTGTAATTTCTCTTGCAAAATCAAGTACAACCGGACCCCTTATTCCATTTTTAGAAAATATTAAATCACCAGTTGCTTTGAGTTTATTGTATTTTTTGATATCCACTTGAATTGTTGCCTTGGCTATTGTGTCTGCAGTACATTTTGAAACCCAATCATCTTTAACAAGAAGTGGCATCATTGCTGGATATAATTTTTTAAGACTATGACCGAAGCTTTTAACAAATTCGTAGCCTTCACCAGTTGCGCCTAGATTTTTGTATCCTGAGCCGCCTGTTGCAATAACTAAATTATGACTATAAAAAATATCACTAGTTGTTTTAATGCAAAAAATATTTTCTTTTTTAGTAATCTCTAGTGCTTTTTGGCTACATTGAACTTCTATTCCATCAAGAAGTAGTTTACACTTAATAGCCTCAATGATTGTTGTTGATTTGTGAGTTGTTGGAAAAATCCTAAAGCCATCTGGAGCATGCGTTTGAACTCCTATATCTGACATAAATTCTTGTAAATCAGACGATGAAAATGCAATTAACGCATCCCTCATAAATCTTCCATTTTTCCCAAATTTCTCCATAAATGGTTCCAAAGAAAGAGTATTTGTAAGATTACATCGTCCTCCTCCTGTTGCTTTTAGCTTAATTGCTATCTCGTCAAGTTGTTCCAAAATCAAAACTTTTTGCTTATGTTTTTTTGATGAAATTGCAGCCATCAAACCAGCTGCTCCTGAACCAATAATGATTACATCATATATTAAAATAGTTCGCTTCCTTATTTGGAACAACAATAGCTACAGTACTTTGCTCTGGATCAATCTGGAAAGTTTCACTCAGTGTTATTCCGAAATCTTCAGGATTTAGCAAATCAAAGATTTGTCTATTCATTGATAAGTCAGGACATGCAGCATATCCAGGACTATATCTACAGCCTTGATATTGTTTCATTCTAACGTCATTTAGTGTTGGTTTTTCATTTTTTGCAATATCCAAATCCAACCTAATTTGTTTATGTAAAATTTCTGCCATTGCTTCTGCTAGCTCTACTCCAAGGCCATGAACACTATAGTATTCTCCAAATTTTCCTTCATCGTAAAGATTTCTCTCAAATGGTGTAATATTATGGCCGCTACTAGCCAATGTGAATCCAACAACATCAAACTCATCACTTTTAAAATAGTCAGCCAGACATCTATGTGGAGCTCGACCCTGTCTTGGGAAAGTAAATGTTGTTAAAATTGTTTGTTTGTTCTCATCAAAAATATGCAACTTATTATCTTCACTTTTACAGTGAAAATAACCATAAAGTGCAATTGGAGAAAAAATATTTTCGTCTAAGAATTGCTTTTTAAGTCTCTCATATAATGGAACCACTATATTTTCTTCCTGCTTTTTAAAAGCGTCGACTGTCATTTTATTTCTCTTATATCCCCATCTTTGTCTAAACAGAACTCTATGATTTGTCCATTTAAATGCTAGTTCATTATCAAAACTAATATTGCATTCAATTTTAGAAGCTATTGTTTTAGTGGTATTTTCTATATATTCTTTTGGTGCAACCACAACTTTTCGTCCAAAAAATGGCGGATTATAAGTTTGGTGATTTGACAAAAGTTTTGGTGTGTGAATTAATGCGTCAAATTCAACTTTTTCTTCTTTTTTTGAAATATCAATTTGTACCAAATCTGCTGCCATATTTGTATCTATTTTGCTAAAATCTCCATTAGCCTCTTCAAGTCTTTGCATAGCAACAACACCATCAAAAGCATCTCTACAGTAAAAAATTGGTCCATCATAAATAGGTCTACAGAAATCATCAACGAATTGTTTTGTAAGAGCTGCGCCACCAATTAATATGGGTAAATCGATTCCAGATTCTTTTAAAACTTCCAAATTACTTCTCATTTCATTAGTCGATTTAACAAGGAGTCCACTCATTCCTATAGCCATTGCATTACACTCTTTGGCACTTTTTATGAATGCGTCAATACTAACTTTAATACCAATATTAACAACCTTAAAACCATTATTTGAAAGAATAATATCAACTAAATTTTTTCCAACATCATGAACATCGCCCTTAACTGTTCCAAGAACCAAAGTTGTATCACTTTCTTTTTCAATTTTTGGCAAATAAGGTGTAAGCGCATCAACGCAAGCTTTCATTGTTTCTGCACTTTGAAGAACAAACGGGAGTTGCATTTGACCATTTCCAAATAATTCCCCAATAATTTTCATTCCATCTATGAGCCATTCATTTACTATAACTTCTGCACTAACCTCGTCTTTAAGAACTAAAGCAAGGGCTATAATTTTTTCTTTCGCACCATCTAAAAGCAATTTTTTTATTTTTTCATCACTAGCTAATGTTGCAAATTCCTCATCACTTTGCTCAGCAACGGCTTCAATATCACTAAAATGATCAATAAAAGCAAATAATGGATCGCCATTTTCTCTATTATTGAACAACAGATCCTCACAAGCTTTGATATCAGCTTCTCTCATTTTGTGTCTAGGGACAAGGTGCTTAACATTTACAATTGCGGAGCTCAAACCAGCTTCTATGCAGTGATGCAAAAATATACTATTCAGGTAAACACGAGCTTTTGCGTCAAGCCCAAAAGAGATATTTGAAAGCCCTAAAGTTGTAGAAACTTCCGGATGCATAGTTGTAAATTCTCTTATGGCTTCAATTGTTTCTATTCCTGCAGTATGATATTCTTCGTCTCCTGAACCGATAGTGAAAACAAGCATATCGAATACCAAATCTTCTGGATCGATTTTATGTAGATTTACAGCCCTTTGGTAAATTCTTTCTGCAATTTCAACTTTCTTTTCTCTTGTTTTTGCCATCGCAACTTCATCAATTGTAAGACAAACAAGACTTGCTCCAAACTTTTTAGCCATTTTACAAATCTCATCAAATCTTTCAATTCCATCTTCAAGATTTACTGAATTTATAATTGCTTTCCCGCCTATCAATTTCAATGCTTCTTCAAGAGCTTTAATTTGTGTACTATCTGGCATTAAAGGGAGTGCTATTTTTGAGGCATAAAGAGAAACAACTTCATTCATATCTTTTGTTTCATCTCTACCTGCAAATCCAACACTGACATCAATAACGTGTGCACCTGCGCGAACTTGCTCTTGCGCTACGCTTAAAGTTGACTCATAATCATTCGCTTTTAAAAGCTCTCTAAATGCCTTGCTTCCTGTTGCATTGCTTCTTTCGCCAATCAATAATGGTGCAGGTTTTTGTTTTAAAGGAACTGGTGCAAAAAGAGAAGCTAAGCTTTTTGGATGGCTACCAAGTGCTATTTTTGGTATCATATTTGATACTGCATCACTTAAAGCTTTTATGTGTGCTGGAGTAGTTCCGCAGCATCCTCCCAAAAATGAAACACCGTTGTAAAGCATAAATGTTTTTTCAATATTGGCAAATTCAGCATCTCCCATTGGATAAAAAGTTTTTCCACCTCTATTTTGTGGGAGCCCTGCATTTGCATGCACAGATAAAGGTTTGTTTGATATTTCAGAAAGAATTTCAATATGCTTTTTGACCTGCTCAGGTCCAGTACCGCAGTTAAACCCCAAAGATAAAATATCAAATGGCTCCAAAATAGTTGCTATTGTTGTTGCATCTGTACCAATTAGCATAGTTCCGCTAAGTTCTATGGTTACGCTAACCATAACTGGAATTTGTGGTGCTGTATCTTGGAGTGCATGAAGCGCTACTTTAATTTGCAATGGATCTTGACAAGTTTCAAGTAAAAATACGTCAACCCCGCCATCAACAAGACCTTTTGCCATTGTCACGTAGCCTTTATACATAGTGTCATAATCTATATGTTTTAAACTTGGTAATTTTGTTCCTGGCCCTATTGAACCCAATACAAATCTTGGTTTTTCTTCAGTTGAATATTTTTCACAGATTTTTTTTACATGTGAAGCACCAAGTTTTGAAAGCTCATAACTTCTATGTCCAATGTCATACTCATCAAGAACCCAATCCATCGAACCAAACGTGTTAGTTTTTATCATATCTGCGCCTGCTTGCGCATAAGATTCGTGGATTTGCTCCAAAATGTATGGAGCAGTGGCATTAAGAAGTTCGTTACAACCTTCTTGATTTTGGCCATTTTCATCTATCCAAGCTTCATTTGGAATATCAAACGATTGGAGTTGTGTTCCCATCGCACCATCAATTATCAGAGGTTTTTGTTTTATTAAATTTAATATTTTATTTTTCATAAGGTTTACATTTTACAACAATGGCGTTTAAGATTTTATAATACCTTTTTTGCTACAATCAAAGCCTAATATAGAGTTAAGGGACGATATGCAAAAAACAAATTTTATCAATTTTGCTATCATTTTTATACCCACCATGAAAACACAAATTAAATCACAATTTTTAAAATCTGCAATATAAGAAAGTTAATATGGAAGCACTGATCTCTATTTTGGTTATTTATTTTTTTATCGTTCTAGGATTTGCTGCGAAAAAAATATTCAAAAATGAAATCGAAGAAAAATCATTAATTTTAATCTCTATATATTTTCTTCAACCAATCCTAACATTTTGGGGACTTACAAGAACAAAAATAAATTATGATCTCATACTGACTCCATTTGTTTACTTTATAACTGTAACCGTAACACTTGTTTGTCTAATGCTTATTAGTAATTCAATTTTCAAAAACAAAAAAGATAGATCGATTTTTATTAGCACTGGACTTATCGGGAATACTGGGAATCTAGCAATTCCACTTGGAATAGCTTTATTTGGCATGGAAAGTGTTCCTTTTACTAGTATTATCAATATTGCAAATATATTTTTTATATACACTATTGGAATATATTTTTTAGCAAGAGAAAAATACACATTCAAACAATCAATTATTTCGATGGCAAAAATTCCTATTTTATGGTTTGCTATATTTGCTATGATTTTCAATTATTTAAACTTAAGTATTATTCCAGAAATTGATAAAGCATTAGAGATGGGAGCTTATTCGACAATTGTGCTACAACTTATTATATTTGGTATTTACCTTGCAAAAGTTGGATTTAAGATCAACAACTTCAAATTAACATTTTTTACATCGATTGCTAAACTTTTATTGCTTCCAGCTGTAGGGATTTTGATTTCAATTAGTTTTGGACTGAGTCCTTTTATTGCAAGTATTTTAGTGATATCACTGGCAACTCCACTAGCTGTAAATAATGTGAATCTGGCCGCATTATATGATTGCAAACCACTTGATGTTACAAGCATAATATTATTTTCAACAATATCTTTTTTAGTGCTTTTTTATTTTTTACTGCAGGCTGTGCATCTTATTTTTGGTGGCCTGTAATGTGTGGAATACTTGGGATTAATTTTACGCCGGAATCTAATTTTAGCGAAGCTCTTAAACTACTTCAAAATAGAGGACCTGATAATATTAGTACAAAACAAATTGGTTATAACTATTTTGGGCATGCTAGACTAAGTATAATTGATTTAGATAGTGAAGCAAATCAGCCAATGTGTTTTGACGATCTGCTGATAGTTTTCAACGGTGAAATATACAACTACAAAGAACTGACACAAGATGAAAGTTTGGTATGCAAAACGACTTCTGATACCGAGGTCATAGTAAGACTGTATCAAAAATATGACACTGAATTTCTAAAACTTCTAAATGGTGCATTTAGTTTTTGCATTTATGATAAATCAAAAAATCGTTACTTTTGTGCCCGAGATAGATATGGTAAAAAGCCTTTTTATTATTATTCATCAAATGGTAGATTTATATTTTCAAGCACCATCAAACCTATTATACAACTGCTTGGATTTACACCAAAGTTAAATAAAATAGCACTTAGTCAATATCTTCAATATTTCACGCCGCTCACTCCAAATACTTTTTATGATGGCATTTTAAAACTTCCAAAAGCATCATATTGTGTGTTTGAGAATGAAAAATTAAGAATCAAAAAATACTATCGATTAAAAACATATAAAAGAATTTATGAAGAAAAGATTGCGCTAGATATGTGCGAAAAAGACTTAATCAAAAGCGTTGAGCTCCGAATGAATAGTGATGTTGAAATTGGCTCTTTGCTTAGTGGTGGAATAGACAGTAGTCTTGTAAGTACAATGTATGCGAATTTAAGTGGCAAGAAGATTAAAACCTTTAGTGTTGGATATGAGGGATATGAAAAATATTGTGAGCTTCCATATGCAAAAAAAATTGCCATAGATATAGGCAGTGAACACTATGAGATTAGATTTAAAAAACAAGATTTTATTGACAATCTTGATGAGGTTTTGGATGCAATTGAAGAGCCCCATGGCGACCATGCAGCAAATCCTCTTTTACATCTCATGAAAACTATCAAAAGCGTAGGGATAAAAACCGTATTTAGCGGAGAAGGAAGTGATGAGCTATTTTTAGGATACAACAATTATCAAAAATTTTATGATTATTACGAATTTAAAAAGACATTATCCAATGAACAGAAGAAATTTCTAAAACTAAACCTTGGAACAGCCTCTTCAAATACTAAAGAGATTGAATATCTTCAAAGAATATTTAATGATGACAATCTCTATAATAGTTTTGGTGAAATTTTTACAAAACTACAAAAAGCTAAATTATTCAAAAAAATACCATTATTTGATGAACCGGTCGAGAAAAGTGACTGTATTGATTGGATGAGTAGCATTGATATGGATATTTGGCTAGGGGAAAGCTTACTATCAAAAGTAGATAAAATTTGTGGTGCAAATGGAGTAGAAACTAGGAATCCATTTTTAGATTTTAATCTTGTAGACACAGTATTTAGTATCGAAAGTAAATTAAAGCTAGGTAATACCAACAAATACTTACTCAAAAAAATTGCTTCTAAGTATATACCGCAAGAGATAATCAATAGAAGAAAAAAAGGGTTTAATAGTCCATATAATGAATGGCTGATGGAGGAGTTTGGAGATGACTTATTGATTGAGATACTAAAAGCAAATCAAAGTCACAATTTATTTAATGAACTATATATCAAAGAGCTTTTTTTGTATGCAAAAGAAAATAAATTAAAACAACACACTTACGCTTTATGGCTTTTTAGCGCTTGGTACAACAAAACTTACGCTTCAACAATAGCTCGATCTGATACACAAATACAACAATAAGAAAATTATTCAATGCAATATATTTACTTATTTTTTATTTCATTCATCTCTGCAACAATTTTTCCACTTGGTAGCGAAGCGTTGTTTTTGTACGATTTGTCTGCAGGATTAGATGTTTCGTTATTGCTGATTTTAGCAACAGTAGGAAACACGTTAGGTTCATATATAAATTATTGGCTTGGACTTAAAGGTGAAGTGTTTTTAGCAAACAAGAACTTAATCAAGGAAGCTAAAATAAAAAAAGCTAAAATATTTTTTGATAAATACGGTGGCATAACGTTATTGTTTTCTTGGGCACCTCTAGTAGGTGACGCTTTTACATTTGCGGCTGGTGCATTACAATACAACAAGATCAAATTTATTATTTTAGTTACTATCGCAAAATTTGGACGTTACGTATTTTTATTCTTTGCATATTATTATTTTATCAGCTAATAAATCGATACGAAAGCTGATAAAACTTTTTAATTTTAGTTTTTCTTTAATTCTTTTGGTAGCTCTATCCAAAGTGCTTTTAGCGAGAGGTCAAGATCATAAATAAGTAAAAAGAGAGAAAGTATCAAGCTGATAATACTTGCAATAAATAGGATTATCAACAAATAAGACACGTCAAAATGGTAAACGGCAGACCCAAATAAGCCAATAATGATAAACGAAACCAATAAAACACTAAATACGGCCAAAAGATTACTGCCTTTGATAACTTTAGCCCTAAGGGAAAGTATTTTTAGTTCCTCTAAAATTCTCGCCTGATCAATTACTGCAGAACAACGATATTCAACAGAAAGCTGACGTGTTCTATCTACTATTCTCCCGAATCGATTTGTTAAACTTAAAATAATTAAGCCTATACCAGAAATCATAATAACAGGCGCGAGTGACAATTGAAGTATTCCTATAATATCATGGAGCAACATATGATTCCTTTTTAATTGACTTAAATAATTTGCCTAGACACTACAGGTTAAGTGTTTCGTAAATATCTTTAATATTTTGGCCAGTCATCTTTGCAATTAATTTTGCTTTTTGCTTTGGTGGCAAGTCAAGTGATTTAATATCACTTATAGTTATTTTTTCACCGTCATTTCTCTCGCAACTATCAACAATTACAACCCATTCCCCTCGTGTATCAACTTTACTGTCTTTGCAATTAAATTGTTTAAGAATATCTGATATTTTACCTTTAAAATGCCTTTGATGCATTTTAGTCAGTTCTTTAACGGCAAATATTTCTTTATCTGAATTAAGTGCGTTGATCTCTTCTAGAAGTTGTATGATTCTATGAGGTGATTCATATAAAATAGTTAAATATTCACTATTCATAATTGCTTCAAGTGGTGATTTTCTATTGGTAGGCTTATGTGGCAAAAAGCCAAAAAATGTAAATTCTTTTTCATTGAACCCGCTCATTGCATAAGCTGTCAGAAGAGCATTTGCTCCAGGAATAACATCATATGGAATGTTATTTTTAAGGCAAAAATCAACAAGTAAAGCTCCAGGATCACTAACACAAGGCATTCCAGCATCACTTACGTACGCAACATTTTGATTTTTATATATATCTATATGCGAAGCTGTAATGAATTTTTCTTCGTTATGTGAGTGCACACTTAGAAATTGTTTGTTTGTGTCTATATCGAGATTTAATTTTTGATTTAAAAGATTAAGAAGTTGTTTTGTTACTCTTGTGTCTTCACAGAGTATGAGTTCCGCATCTTTTAGAGCTTTAATGCTTCTAAAAGATATATCCTCCAAGTTTCCTATAGGGGTTGGAACGAATGTAAGCACTTAAGTGTTGCTAATTACTTTTGAGCGTATTTTGCGTTGAATTTCTCAACTCTTCCAGCAGCATCAACTATTTTTTGCTCACCTGTAAAGAATGGGTGACAAGCACTACAAATATCGATTCTCATTTTAGGTACATTTGATTTTGTTTCAAATGCGTTACCACATGCACAACTTACTGCACAAGTCATATATTCTGGGTGAATTTCTTTTTTCATTTTATTTCCTTGGTTTTTCTTTTTTTGTTTTATGTGTGAAAGGTCGAGCTATTATCCTATCGCCCTTCAACTTATAAAAGTTTGGGATAATATCCAATAAAGACTTAATAATTGATAAACGAAATCCCCATTTAATCCCGTTAATATTCTAAATATTAAACTTTATTTGTTACAATAAATTAACAAGAGAAAATATGTTAGGAAATAACTATGATACAAACTATAAAAAATGAGATGCAAAAAGTAATCGTTGGGCAAGAAGAATTAATAAACGGTATGCTGATAGCACTTTTTAGTGATGGGCATATTTTTGTTGAAGGAATGCCTGGACTAGCAAAAACAACTGCTATCAATTCTTTAGCTCAAGCTTTGGGATTTGGATTCAAAAGGGTTCAATTTACACCCGATTTGCTTCCAAGTGATATCACAGGAAGTGAGATACTTGACCTTAAAAATAATAGTTTCAAAATAAAACATGGACCAATTTTTACAAATCTTTTACTTGCTGATGAGATTAACAGGGCTGGTGCCAAAGTTCAATCAGCACTTTTGGAAGCTATGGCTGAAAAGCAAGTAACTATTGGTGATGAAAGTTTCAAGCTTCCATATCCTTTTATGGTTTTAGCTACTGCGAATCCTGTTGAGCAAGAGGGAACATATGAGCTTCCAGAAGCTTCACTTGATAGATTTATGTTAAAAATAAAAGTTTCTTACAATACGATTGATGAAGAATTTATTATAGTACAAAGAGTTGCGAAGGAAGGATTTGAAACTATAAATAAAGTTTTGAATTTTGATCAATTTGCAAACATAAAACAACAAATAAAAGACATCCATATTGATGATGAACTTTCAAAATACATACTACAAATTGTTTTTGCAACAAGAAATCCGGAACTTTATGAACTTGATGAGATCAAAAAATATATCGATTTTGGAGCAAGCCCACGAGCTAGCATCGATCTTTATAAAGCTTGCAAGGCTTACGCTTTCCTTGAAGGTAAAGATTATGTTACTCCTTATGATGTTTCAAAGGTTGCCTTTTTGGTGCTCAGACATAGAATAATTTTGAATTATCAAGCAATAGCTGATGAGATTACGGCTGATGATATAATTAAAAAAATAATTGAAAAGTTACCAAAGCCGTAATATTCAATTTACAATATACATGAACCTAATAACAAAAAATAAAATCTATCACAACGATCTTCAGCTGGCAACGCATAAAAGATTATTTTCTCATCTAAGCGGTGAGCACAAAAGCTTTTACAGTGGAAATGGATTAGATTTTAGAGAGATCAGAGAATATACATCCAGCGATGACATAAGACACATTAATTGGAAAGTTACAGCAAGAAGTCTTACTCCTTGTGTAAATCTTTTCAATGAAGACAAAAAACTAAATGTTGTGCTCGTGTACCTAATGAATGGTAGTATTGTCTTTGGTTCTGCTAGAAGTAAAAAAGATGCTATGACTGATATATTGGCTCATTTATCATTTGCTATTTTGAGCAAAAAAGACAGAATTACAACAGTATTTTTTAGTGATATTGAAGAGATGTTCAGCCCTCCGACTAGCAATAGATCAATTCAAGAAAAAAATATTAAAACAGCAGACGAAAGTAAACCTCTTGGAAAAAGTATTAATTTTGAAAGATTAGAACAATATCTTCTTGAGAAAATAAAAACCAAATCATTGATATTTTTTATAGGTGATTTTCTTGAGATGCCAAGCTTTAAATTTCTTGCGGCAAAACATGAACTTTACTGTGCAATTATTAGGGACAAATTTGAAGAAGATCTAAACCTTCTTGGCGATTTTACGGTTCTTGATACAAATTCACAAAAATCTGAAAATATATTTTTAGAACCCAGCACGATTAAAAAATACAATTCACTTTTAAAAGAACATGATAAAGAACTTATTAGTTATCTAAAAAAATCAAAAATAAGACATGAAAAAATATATACAGATGATTTGATTATTCCAAAATTAGCACGACTGGTAAGGAATTAGAATTGATCGAGCAATTAAAAAATATTAAACCAAATGAAGCAATTCAAATTGATCCAATATCTTATGTGATATTATTTTTGGTCATAGTTTTAATATTTTCATTTATAGCTCTTATATTTATGGTTTTTAACCTAAAAAAAAGAAAATTAACTTCAATTCAACAAGCAACCATACTACTCAAAAAGCTTGATTTTCAAAATATTCCCGACAAAACATTGGCTTATGTTTTCACAAAATATGGAAGGATTTCTCTAAATCCATATTATGAAGATGAATATGTAAAAATAATAAGACAGCTAGAAAAGTTTAAATACAAAAAATATATTCCAGCGATGGATGATGATTTAAAAGCAGAAATCAAAGAATACATAAAGGTTAGAATATGATAGATATTTTTAATGATATTACCTTTTTGTATCCGAATGTCTTTTGGCTTCTAATAGTTTATTTTTTGTGCACATATTTTTGCAAAGAACAGAAGCAGAGTTTTTATTTTTCAAATTTTGTAATGATCAAATCGGCATCATCATATCAAAATTTAATCATCAAGACTTTACGATTTTTGATCTTTTTGTTTATACTTGTAGCGCTTGCGAATCCAATAAAAAAATCAGAAATATCTATTGACAATAGTATGGGTTATGAGATTTCTCTACTTTTGGATTCAAGCGGAAGCATGCTTGAAAATGATAAGTTCAAAATTACAAAAGAGATTTTGAGAGACTTTATTGATCACAGACAAACAGATAGACTTGCCCTTACTATTTTTGCAGATTTCGCATATTTGGCTTCTCCTTTAACGTATGACAAAAATAGCTTACAAAAACTTTTATCATTGATTGAAGTTGGTGTGGTTGGTGATAGGCAAACTGCACTTTACGAAGCCCTTTACTTAAGCGGGAATCTTTTTAAAAATAGCGCCTCAAAAAATAAAATAGCGATATTATTAACAGATGGAATTGATACAGCTGATACAATTCCAATTGGAGCTGCCATTGAAAGAATTAAAAAATACGGAATCAAAGTTTATGTAATCGGAATAGGTCAAGTTGGTGACTACAATAGTGTTGCCCTCCATCAAATAGCGCAAGAAACAGGTGGAAAATTTTATGAAGCTAGCACAAAACAACAAATTAGCGACATCTACAATACTATCAATAAACTCGAAAAAAGCGAAATCAAAACAGAAAAATATGAGCGAAAAACATACTTTTATCAATATCCGCTAGATGTTGCCATTGGATTACTTTTCATACTTATCTTAGTAAATAGGAAGCAGCTATGACATTTTATTCTCAAAATGGGCTTTATGTAATACTGTTACTTATTGCCGTCTTCTTAATAAAGGGGCGAGTTAAAGATTTGTCAAAATATTTTACAGATGATATGCACAAGAAAATCTTTATTGGAAAAAATCAGAAGAAGATCAAGCTGGTTTTTTTAATTTTGTCTTTTATTTGTCTAGTCTTTGCATTGGCTAGACCGGTCGTAAAAAAAGAACCTATAAAAATAAAACAACCAAGCGTAACTTTGATTGTAGCATTTGATATTTCAAAATCCATGTTAGCGAAAGATTTGTATCCAAATAGACTTACTTTCGCTAAAAATAAGTTTCCATATCTTTTAAATTTACTAAAAAATGAAAAAGTTGGTGTAATAGGTTTTAGCAGTAAGGCTTTTTTGGTTTCGCCTATCACTAGTGACTATGCTACAGCAAAATATCTTGTCAAAAATATGAAGCTCGGATATGTAAATACTAAAGGAACTAGTCTTCTTGAGGCACTTAAGGGTGTTGAAATTATTAGTGAAAAAGAAGAAAAGAAAGCTGTAATATTTTTTACAGATGGAAGTGATAATGAGAACTTTAGCGAAGAAATAGCCTTTGCAAAAGAACATAAAATCAAAGTATTTGTTTATGGCATTGGCACTGAAAAAGGAAGTGTTATTGAAGATGGAGGCGAATTATTAGAAGATAGTAATCAAAATATTGTTATCACAAAACTTAATGAAAATATTAAAGAATTGACAGCCAAAACTGATGGTGCATATTTAGATAGTTCAAATGCGAATGATGATCTAAAGCCATTCGTTGATGACATAAGAGCTAAATTTGAAGCTAAAAACAAAGAAGAAGTGACCATAAATCAAAATGAGGAATTATTTTACATTCCACTTATAGCAGGAATGTTATTTTTTGCTTTAGGTATTTTTGGATTGGGGCGAAGATGAAAATTTTAATCTTAATATCAATTTTATATATCAATTTAATAGCAAATCCACTGGATACTTTTCACTTAATAATGTCCAAAGTCTATGAAAACTTTAACAATAAAAGTGAAGCATTTTTGCACTATCAAAAAATCGAAGATAAGCCTGATTCGGTGACCTACAATATTGCAAATATGCTGTATGAACAAAAAAAATATCAAGAAGCGATTGAAAGATACAAAAAAATTACGGAACCATCGTTACAATTTAACAAGTTTTACAATCTTGGTAATAGCTATGCAAAATCAAATATGTATGAAGATGCTATAAAAGCTTACGAGCAAGCATTAAAAATAAAAGACGATAATGATGCGAAATCTAATCTTGAAATTGTTAAAAAATACAAAAAAAGACAAGATCAAAATGAAAAAAAAAGAAACAAAGATTATAATAAAGGCCTAGATGGAAATTCTATAGGTAAATCACAGGAAGATCTTGGAGACAATCCAAAAAGAGATAATCAAATAAAAAACAAGCAAGCAAAGGCAAAAAATACATCAAGCAAAGACAATAAAAATAACGAAAGAGCAAACGCCAATTATGAAAGAACACAACAAGGCGAACTTCCGACTACTCAAAACCAGATCAAAGGGAGCAAAAATAAAGAATCACAAAAGTTAAGACAGGCTTTAGATATTGAAGAAAAGAAATGGTTAAATACCATTGGCAAACAAGAATTTAACACTATCATGATTCCGCTAAATAAAAATGGAGCAAAAAATGACAAAACAATCAATCCTTGGTAAAATAATATTTATATCTATTTTCAATCTTTCTTTATTTGCTAATATTTCAGCTACTGTTGATAAGCCGACATTTTTCCAAGGGGATGAAGTTACTATTGAGATCAAAGCTGAAGGTGAAAAAGTAGAGTTTGCAGATCTTAAAACAATTGGCGGATTTAAAATAAATAATTCAAGCAAATCAGAACAAATATTAATTGTAAATGGGAAGCCAACAAAAAGTAAATCAGCTAGTTACACATTTACACCAAATAAATCCATGACGATACCTCCAATTTTGGTAAAAATAAATGGCAAAAATTATAATACTACACAATTAAAAATAACGAAAATTCAGCCGGAAACAACTGGACACAATGATGATTTTCAGCTTATTCTTACAACTTCTAAAAACAAAGTTTACACTGGAGAGCCTATTGTTGCGGCCATCATCTTTAAGCATAAATCCAATTTAGATGTTTTGGATGCAAAACTTGATCCATTTTTAAGTGAAGGTTTTTTAGTAAAAGAGTTACCAAACAGTCAGCAAAAAGATCTAAATGGATATACAATTTATCAAAATAATTACATACTTTTTCCACAAAAGAGTGGAATATTTACAATTCAAAATCAACTTATCAATATAGCGACAAGGGAACCAAAAACGAATTTTATGAAATGGAAACGAGTATTTTCCAAAGAACAAAGTATTCAAGTTTTGCCATTGCCAAATAAGATTTCAATTCAAGGTGCTTTTAAAATTGAAGCATCTGTTGACAAAAAAGAAACAAAACAAAACACTCCTGTAAACTTAACAATTAAAATTGAAGGACTTGGTAACATAAATGATATACCAGAATTTCCTCTTGTTCTTAAAAATGAAGTTGCTTATAGTACGAAACCACAAATAAAAACCGTTCTTCAAAATGGACGATTTGGGGGAGTATTTGTTCAGAAAGTTTCAATTATTAGTGAAAATGATTTTACTATACCACCGTTTAGTTTGCAATATTTTAATCCAATAACAAAACAAATACAAAAGATTACAACTGAGCCAATAAATATAAAAGTAACTGGGATGGCAAAAGATACACCGCAAATTGAAAAAGCTGACAAAAATGGCAATGTGCCTAAAAATTCACTTCAAGATAATGATGCTTTTATTAGATACTCGTATGGGCTTATTGGATTTCTGATCGGATTAATTATTGCGTATGTTTTTACCAAACAAAGTAAGTGGAAAAAGGCAGATACTCCATTTGTAAAACAAATCAAAACATCTAAGAATGATAAAGAGCTTTATTATTTATTGCTTCCGCATTCGCAAAATCCGAAATTAAAAGTCTTTATTAGACTTCTTGAAGAAAATATCTACAAAGGAAAAAAGGAAAAAATTGATAAACAATCTTTAATTGACATACTAGACGAAGAAATCTAATAGCAAGAACTAAATAATAAGAAATATTTATCCATTGAGTGTTATTATTTCACAACTAGGAGACTAATATGAAAAAACTTAACATATCGCTAATATTAATTTTAACTATTGCCATTCCGTCTTTTGCTTTTGACTTTGGTTCTATTTTTAAACCAGAAAAAGAAGTTAAAAAAACAGTACAGCAAGAGCAAGCTCTAACAAATGAAAATAAGCAACAATTGGAATTGCTAGTGATAGTAAAAACTGAAAAGTCACAATATGACGAACCATTATATGTAAAAAATATAGATGGTAAATTATCCTTAAATAGAAAAAATGGGATTGTAAAATTTAATAATTGTTTTACAAATGACATAAAAGATACCTACAATTCAGCATCAAGAGAACTCTACGAGATGTTGCCTCAAAATCATGATGTATTGGCCATCAACACTATGTACAAAAATTATGGTCTTCCAAATATTAGCTCAGTAGCTTCAGAAAAAGTTGAAGAACTTTTAAAAGGGTCTAAGCTTGAAATCTCAAGCAAATGTAATGATAATACTATTACTGATTTATCATATACAAGTGCAAATACAAGTGATATAACTATCATACCTAGATACTTATTGCCTTATGTTTTAAAAACTAATGATTTTGCATCTATGCAAAATCATGATTTATTGGGTGTTGTGTCATATGATGAAATCAAAAAAACATCAGAATCAATTTCAAAGAAAGAACAAGATAGACAAGAAAAAGAATTACAAATTGGCAAAAACTATATTATGTTAGCTAACAGTAAATCAAAAGAGTCTATTGGGTCTTTGGTTATTTCATTAAACGACTATGGAGATAAAAAACAAACAGTTTGTACAGAAAGTTATGTAGATGAAGATGCGCAAAATGTTATAGGATACAGAAATCAAAAATCAAACTTTTTAATCGATTCTGTTAAAGATGTTTTTGTTGATAATAAATTATCTTTGGATGTCAATCGGAATTTATTTGATCAAACTTTTAAAGATTTAAATTCTGCATATTTAAAAATAAAAGAAGATAAAAATGCTTGTAATATATATGTTGATTATCCATACAACATTGAACTACTTAAAAATGCACTTGCCAGAGATGGTGTACCTTCCTTTTATGGGAAGCTTTTTAAAGCAACAGATATGCAAGAAAAATATGCAATATCTTATGGATATGAATCAAAAAAAGAATATGATTTTGGAACAAAATACAAAGCTAGCTTGGAGCAAATCAAATTTTTAAGAAAGTATGCTGCAAATATTGAGGATACCTACATTAAATATAGAAATGAAATGGTTGAAAGTAAGTATTCAGATAAAAAAGATGATGTAGCAACTGTAAGCTGGTATATTTATGATAAAGCAAATGGTGAAAAAAAGAAAATTAGTGCTGTATCAGAAAAAAATTCAAGAATCTTAGCAGAGAAAAAAGCGGCAGACGAAGCAGTAGCTAGAAACAAAAAAGCAAATGAAGAGTTTGCAAAAAATAATCCATACGAAGCAATATTATCATGTGAATTTAGTGGAAATCATACAAATTTGGCTGCTTGTTTTAGTGGTGGTCAATATGGAGCCGATACAGAATTAGAACTAACTAATGGTTCTCAATATGGCATGTATAAAGCTTACCAGCTATACCAATTAGGTCAAGAAACAACTCAAGGACTAGTGCTTTCTCTGAAAAAAAACTTTAATATTAAAGCGCAAAATAGCAGTAGTAATTTATTGTTATCTTTGGTGATAAAAGAAAGATCAAGCGGAAGAATAATTTATCAAAAATCGGCTTCCAAATACGGGCTTGTTTATTTCGCCAAATAAGTCAAATTATTAGAGCAATTATTCGCTCTAATAATATATTTACGTGATGATTGTGTATTTAAGTCTAAACAAGTACAATACAAACTCTAAAAGGACGATTGTGAGAGCGGTTTAATCTGCTACCTTGGAAAGGTAGTGTACTGAAAAGTACCGCAGGTTCAAATCCTGCATCGTCCGCCATCAAATGAACTTTTTAAAATCTTACTATTCAGCTTTACGTATCGTAATAATTACAATAAATTTAAATAGTATAATAAAATATTATGTAAACTTTAAGTAAATATCTCAGAATTTAATTTTAATTTTCAAAAGTTGCACCTCAACAAAGCCTAAATTTTAGGCATTTTGAACGAATTTTTGAATTAACTTATAATATAAAAAATTTTAACTTATAAATGAATTATTTTACATTTTTAAACATTATTGCTTGACATCTTGTATTATTTTTAATTATACTTCTTTCACTTAGTATTAACACGGTACTAAAATAAATTACTAGGATAGAAAAATGAAAAATATGATTAAAAAAATCTTTACTCTATTAAGTTTTGGATTTGCTTTATTTGCATTACCAACACAAACATTTGCTGATACTTCAAAATATGGTCAACAAAAAGTTGTATACCATATAAATTACGACAGTCTTGAGCGTCAAATTGGAGCACTTGGAAATGCTCAAAATCAAATTGATGCAGTTGGAGAAAGCAATATGGAAACAACTATAGTAATGCATGGAAAAGGATTAACATTACTCCAAGTTGCCAAAACAAATGGTGACTTAGCTTCTAAAATAAAAGCTTTAAAAATGCAAGGTGTAAAATTTGCTGTTTGCAACAAAACAATGGAAAAACAAAAATTAACAATTGCTGATCTTTTTGATGCAACACAACAAGATGTAGTTCCAAGTGGAGTTGCTGAATTATCATATCTTCAATCTAAAGGTTATACTTACTTAAGACCATAAGCAGTATCCAACTTTTATCCAGATACAGATCTCAAATATGTCATTTTTGTCATTTTTGAGATTCTTTTCTGTCTCTTTCTTCCAAACAAAGCACTACAAATACGCACTTAAGTATAAGTTTTGTATAATAATCACTATAAAATAAAGCAAATATAAGGTTTAGAATGTTCGAAGTTGTAAAAGAAAGCAGTTTGAGAATAAAAACAGGTTTAATTATATTGGGTGTTGTACTACTTGTTGGATTTATTGATAGTAAATTCATAACATGGTTCTTTCTGGGCGTTATCATGATTTTTGGTGTTGCAGAAGCCATGAAGTTATTTCAAAGTGAACGAAATTTAATATTTATAGTAGCTGGTATTACTTGGATTGTTGCGTATTTTTATCCAAATCCACAAGATTTAGTATTTTTATCAATTGTTGCTTTTGCATCTGTTTTAGCTTATACAAAAACATTTGACAAACTTTTATTTTTACCTCTTCTATATCCACTGGCTTCTTTTTTGTTTATTTTTTCATTATACGTTTCATATGGAATTGGCTCAATGCTATGGCTTTTAGCTATAGTTGCTGGTGCTGATATTGGTGCATATTTTGTTGGAAAAAGTGTTGGAAGAACAGTATTTTGCATAACTAGTCCTAAAAAAACTTTAGAAGGTGTTGTTGGTGGGATCATAATTGCTACAGGTTTTGGTGTGATATTTGCCCCAGATACTTACTCATTTGAATTAGTGATTTTAGTTTCATCCCTGGTTGCTCTAGCTTCAGTATTTGGCGATCTTTTTGAAAGCTACTTAAAAAGGGAGGCTGGAGTAAAAGACAGTGGGGATATCTTACCAGGTCATGGTGGGATACTAGACAGAACTGACGGTTACTTATTTGGTGCCATTGTTATGTTTATCTTTCTTAAACTTCTAGCATAAAATCGTCAAATAAATAATGATACTTTTAGGTTCAACAGGCTCTATTGGCGTAAATACACTTCTTATTGCTAGCCGATTCAATATCAAAATAGAGATTTTAGTTGCTGGAAAAAATATCGATCTATTAAACGAACAAATTAAAAAACACTCGCCAAAAAGAGTCATTATTGCAAATGCTGAAGATATTCATAAAGTAAATCACAACAATGTCACATCTGGAGAAGAATCTATTTTAGAAGCTATACGAAATAGCGATTCCAATTTAGTTGTAAATGCTCTTGTTGGATTTACTGGGTTAAAACCTACGTTAGAAGCTTTAAAGTGCGGCAAGAAACTAGCACTTGCAAATAAAGAAAGTTTAGTTGCTGCTGGTAAATTTATAGATACAAAACAGATTATTCCAATTGATAGTGAACATTTTGCACTTTGGTATTTATATGATAATACAAAAAGCATTGATAGCTTGACAGTAACTGCGAGCGGTGGTAGCTTTAGGGATTTTCCACTTAAAAGATTAAATAACGTAACTGTAGCAGAAGCACTAAATCATCCTAATTGGTCAATGGGAAACAAAATAACAATAGATAGTGCAACAATGACAAACAAACTATTTGAATTAATTGAGGCTCGTTGGCTTTTTAACACAACAAAATGTGATGCGGTCATCGAATCCAAATCAATAATTCACGCGCTCATAAACTACAAAGATGGTAGCACAACTGCTCATTTAGCAAATGTATCAATGCAGCTTCCCATTGCGTATGCTATTTTAGATAAAGTTGAAGAACCTATTTTAGATAAAGTTGACTTACTCACGATAGGGAATTTAGAATTTAAAAAGATTGAAATCCAAAGGTATCCTATTTGGGAATTTAAAGATGAATTATTAAAAAATGACAATCTTGGCGTTGTAATAAATTCAGCAAATGACTTTGCTGTTCAAAAGTTTCTTACTGGATCAATTAAATTTTTAGATATTTTCAAAATAGCAAATTCTGCAATCAATAATTTCCATAACATCAAATTAAATACAATTGATGATATTTTTTTAGCAAACAAAGAAATTAATCAATATTGCAAGATGGTTTCATTATGAAAAAAGTTCTAATTTTACATGGTTGGGGTGGAAGTGATTTTCCACACTGGCAATCACATCTTGCAATGCAATTAATTGAAAATAATTATGTAGTTTCATTTCCCAGTCTTCCCAATAGAGATTTACCAAATCTTCAAGAATGGCTTACTTTTTTGGATGCAGAAATCAAACATTTCAAACCAGATATAATTGTATGTCATTCTTTGGCGAATATTCTATGGTTTCATTATGTAAATAATTTTAAAGTTGACAATGTCGATAAACTTATGCTGGTAGCTCCTGTTTCGCCAACTTGTGAACTAGAAGAGCTTAAAAGTTTTTTCCCATATCAAGTACCTGCTGATTTAAAAGCCACAAACAAAATTATGGCATGTGGAGACAATGATCCATATATCAGCATTGACGAGGCTTATATATTACACGATATGTTAGGAATCGGGCTCAAAGTTCTTGAGGGAGCTGGACACATAAATACAAATAGTGGATTTGGCAAGCTCGATTGTGCTTACGACTGGATAGTACAATGATTCTGAGCATTGAAAGTAGCTGTGACGATAGTAGTATTGCTATCACGAAAATAGATACCTTAGAGCTTATTTTTCATAAAAAAATTTCTCAAGAACTAGAACATAGTTTTTATGGTGGTGTTGTTCCTGAGCTTGCGGCACGACTTCACATTGAAGCTCTTCCTATAATTTTACAAGAGTGTACACAATACTTTGACAACATAAAAGCAATAGCCGTTACAACAGCTCCTGGGCTTAGTGTAACACTTGGTGAAGGTGTAATGATGGCAAAAGCATTAAGCATATCACTAAATCTTCCACTTATTGCTGTAAATCACTTAAAAGGTCATATCTATTCGTGCTTCTTGGAAAAGAAAACGAATTTTCCACTTACTGTTTTACTTGTTTCTGGTGGACATACTCAAATCATAGAAGTTAAAAATTCAAACGATATGCGAATTGTAGGTCAAACAAGTGATGATAGTTTTGGAGAAAGTTTTGACAAAGTATCAAAAATGCTACATCTTGGATATCCTGGTGGACCCATAGTGGAAGAAAAAGCCAAAATTGGTAAAGCAGATTTTTATGATTTTCCAATTCCACTAAGACAATCTCCTAACATAGAATTTAGTTTTAGCGGACTCAAAAATGCTGTTCGTTTGGCAATTTTAAAAGAGGAAGAAAGTGCTGATATTTTAAGCGAATATACTATTTCAAATATTTGCGCAAGCTTCCAACATGCAGCTGTTTCACATATTTTAATGAAGCTAAAAAAGTATTTTAAAGTACAAAAACCTACTTCATTTGCTATAGTTGGGGGAGCTAGTGCGAATGCTTTTCTAAGAACAGAATGCGAGAATCTTTGCAAATCATACAATTGTGAGTTAATATTAGCTCCACTTCAATATTGTAGCGACAATGCTGCGATGATTGGAAGAGTTGCTATTGAACAGTACTTATCAAATGATTTTATCAGCATTGATGATATAGATGTTCAAAGCAGAATAAAAAATTAAACTGTAGTTTTAAGCATACACCAATAAAAAAATACAGTTACGGAATATCTATTTATTAATATTATTCTAATCTTAAGGGAAAGATTAATCCCTCAATTGATAAGTTATATCCCCTGCTCCTACGCCTAAAACTATTCCATCACTTATTTGCATAATCAAATGTTCATCTTTCCAAACTTCAAGAACATCTCCATATCTTTTCACAGAATCTGCAAATATTGGATTAAATCTTGCGAACTCTTCCACAAAATTAATATCAAGAATAGGTTCGTTAACTGTCCAGACTGGTAAAATAATAAGTTCATCACAACCATCAAAACAACCCTTAAATGCTTCAAGATTATCTCTTGTTCGACTATATTTATGAGGCTGCCAAATTACAATGCTTTTATTCATGTGTGTCAATTTTTTATAAAGTCCAATAGATTCCATTGTTACTTTTATTTCTGTTGGGTGATGTGCATAGTCATCAATAATAATTAATTTTTCACTTTTTTTAACGACATCAAATCTTTTTTTAATACCTTTATAGAGCTTCATATTTTCTCGAATAGCTTCAAAAGTCATAGTTTCTTTTGCAACTAAAATAGCAATACTTGCATCAAGTGCTATATGCTCTCCGAATCCCCAAATTTCAAATGAACCAAAATCTTTCAAATCAAATCTAGTAAAAGGCTCTCCATCTTTTAAAAATGATTCTATGTTTTTTATATCTTTTGATGGATAAAGTCTAATAGCTTCACCTTCATAATCTTTTAGAAAATCATCTTCGGCATTTATAACTCTAATTGTTGCAATATCAAGAAATTTTTTGTATGCATCATAAAATCTTACCTCATCATAATCATAATATTCCATATGTTCAGGTTCAGTATTCATTACGATTGAACAATAAGGATTTGATAAAATAAAGCTCTCGTCACTCTCGTCAGCTTCGAAAACCAAAGTATCATTTACATATCTAAAGTTAGACCCAAATTCTTTACTAATAGCACCAATCAATGCACTTGAAGCCAAAATACTTGAAAGCATTGCGCTTGTTGTGCTTTTTCCATGAGCAGAACAAATACAATAATTTTTTGTATCTTTCATAATAATAGGTAGAGCGTCTTTTCTAGGCATAATTGTTAAATGTTGTTTAGCCGCTTCCAATCTTTCTGTATTTGTAGAAGTTATAGCAGCACTATAAACAATCAAATCTTGACAATCAATAGCACTTGCACAATGAGGAATAGTGATTTTTATCCCTTCACTTTTAAGGCCTTGAGTGATAGGTGTTGACTTAACGTCACTTCCGCTAACTTCATATCCTCTAAAATTTAAAAACCTAGCAAGAGCCGAGAGCCCTATGCCGCCTATTCCAATAAAATGAACTTTCATATTAAGTCCTCCAAATAAATAAATTGTTTAAATACTCTTTGCGTATTTTGTCTTTAATGCTAAACTGTAAGCAAATGCTTTAATTCTGTGTAAATCGCTTCAAGTTCTTTTGTTTTACTACTTAAATAATTTTGTGTGTCGAATTTAAAGTCAAGAATAAAATAACCATATTTTTCATCTCTTGCTGTTTGTTGATGGAAAACTGTTGTTTCGTAAAAATTATCAAGATCTTTTCCATCATGACATGCCAATAGTTTAACGTTAATTGCTTCATGAAGTAATTCATCGTCAACAATTTGGGATAAAACAAATAGTAATTCTTTTGCTCCTTGGAAATTATTGCTGCTCCATTTTTCAATCGCGTGCTCATAAAAAGCTCTAATGTATAAGAAATCGTCACCATCTAAACTTAGTTTTGTATGGCTATCAAGCTTAGCTCCTATTCCATTAAATGCAACAATTAAAATCGTTTCATAAACCTTATTTATTCTTGCATCATCAAGATCTAAAACCAATAAAGTATCCAAAACTTCATAAAGCTCTTTAATATTTTGTGATTCTAATGCATCTTTTTCTTTTTTGTCTAAAAATCCCAAAAACTCAGGATTTAATCTTGCTTGTTCCAATTCTTCTTGTGTCATTATTTTTTCTCCGTAAATTTTATAAAGTCGTTTAATCTATGCAATACTTCAGCTGTTTTTTCATTGTTTTCAACAAGTGCAATTCTAACGTATCCAACACCAATACCATCTCTTCCGAGATAACTTCCAGGCAAGACTTTTACATTTTTCATTCTGTAAAGTTCTCTTGTAAAATTCAATTCATCCTTAACTTGAAGCCAAATGTAAAATGTTGCTTCAGGGATCTCTATACCTAAAATTTCTTTCGCTAATACGAAATTTTGTTTATATATAGCTCTAAATTTTTCAACATGAGCTTCATCGCTCCATGCTACCGCAGCTGTTTTTTGCAAAGGTAATGGCAATGCGCAACCAACATAAGTACGATAAAGCATGTATTCTTTTAAGATTTCTTTGTCTCCAGCGATAAATCCGCTTCTAAGTCCTGGGGCTGAACTTCTTTTTGAAATACTATTTAACACTAGGCAGTTTTTAAAATTCTCATTTCCAGCTTCGATACAAGCTTCCAATAGAGAAACTGGCTTAGTCTCACCAAAATACAATTCACTATAACATTCATCATTTATCAAAACAAAATCAAATTCGATCGCTTTTTTGACCCATTTTACAAGCTCTATTTTTGTTATTGTTGCACTTGTTGGATTATTTGGGTAATTCAAAATTACCAAATGACAAAATTTTAATTCATCATCACTAATTTGTGGTAAAAAGTTGTTTTCTTTTGTTATGTCAAGATGTATAACCCTAGCCCTTGAAGCCTTTGCTGCACCTTCATATATCTGATAGAATGGATTTGTGTAAGCAATTGTAGGATGCTTTTTATCATGCAATAAAAATTGTGGAAAATTAAAAAGTACTTCTCTTGTTCCAAAAACAGGAATAATTTCATCGTCATTAATTGCCACATGAAATCTTGTTTGGATAAACTTTCTCATTGCTAATTTCAAATAGTCTTCGCCTGCACTTTTAGGATATTTATTTAAAAGCGTTGTGGTGTTTTTTAATTCATCTTGAATAAATTGTGGCGTATCAAATTGTGGTTCACCTATAGTCAAGCTACTTGGTGAAAAGTCAGCATTCGGAACAATATCTTCCAACAATAAAGCTAGTCTTTCAAACGGGTATTTTTCAAACTTCATATTTTCTCTCTTTTTGTATGTAAAAATTATTCTATGATAGGAATAATGATTTGATTAATATATTTTAAATCAAATGACAATAAATCACTATCTGTAGTAAAGAAACTTATTGCTCTTTTTTTAAACATCTCTTCTTTTAATGGCAATATTTGTAAAGCATTTGGTTTTGTTTTAAGTTCTCTTAATGGATTCTTGCCATTTGTTTCAATTTTAATTTCTTGATTAAAAATTTTCGCAAGACTATCAAGATGTTGAGTTAATTTTATTCTATCTCCATCACCCATTGGATCAGAATTTATAATATTTACCTTGTGCTTTAATTGAGAAGAAATATCAAACAATGCTGGTGAAAGTTGTTCATAGTTTTTTGAATTATTCAACACCATAGTGATAGATTTTAAATGCGTGATATTTTCACTTCCTACTTTAAAAATAGGTTTTTTAGCACTCAAGAGCTTTGTTGATATTTCTTTGTTTTGCAATAAAGTATCAGTCATAACAAATAATCCGATTTCATATCTTTTTGAATCCATTGTAAGTAAAACCAATGCACCTACATTGTAATAATCAATTTCAATTATTTTATTTTCAATATGCTTCACTAGATCTCTTATTTGATCAATTGTTCCGCTGGAAGATGGTCTCGTTATTTTAATCACAAGTCTTGTGTCATTAAGTCTTTCTTGCATAAACCTAGCTTTTTTCACACTGTTTAAAGCATCATCTTCACTTTGCAAAAATAGATCAATATAAACATAAATAACTTTTCCAAATGGCATTGGAAAATGTCCAGATGTTACTGAAATAGCAGCATATACCTGAAGCAAAACCTTTGGCTTACCTATAACCAAAATCATATCATTTGGTTTAATAATCGAAGCTGGTCGAATATTAATCATTGTATTCTTTCTGTAAAGTGCGAAGATTTTCCATTCTTTTTGTGAAATACTACTAATGTACCTATAGGCATACGAACTTCCAAATGGAATTTTAATTTCCATTATTTCACCTTGTTTCAAACCTATATTTTGAGCAACAACTGGAACATTAGGGAGTCTTTCCATAAGTCCATTAGCTAGTGTATCAACAGCATTGTAATCTTGAATATTTGTATCTTCAAATTCAATTCCCCATTCATTAAATACATTAAAATTTATATTTGAATCTATCTTTCTAATATTTGAAGCCGCGGAAATTGTGTCATGTTTATTGCCCAAAACAACAAGAATATCATTGTGAATTACTTTAGACATAACCAATTGTAGTTTCGACAAACTTGTAGGATCAAACTTATAAAATGTGAAGTTTTGAGGCTTCTTTTCTGGCAAGATATTGTCATTCATGTATACAATATCGTACATACTATGTGATGTATCAAGCTCAACTAATCTATTCAATAAACTCTTTGCAACAATACCATCCAATAAAATTAATACTTTTTTCATAGTCTTATTCTAGCTTAAAGTTCATTATATTTCCCATTGGTCGATCTTTTAACTCTTCTTTGGCTATAATCGCCAACTAAAAAAATCAAAGGTATTATGTGGAAAACACAATAGAAGTAAGAAAAATAAGCACAAAAACTTACATTTTTATGGCAGTTATAGCAATCTTAGGAATAATAATATTTTACATGGCAGAGCAAGGGAAATCAGCTAAAGCTGAAAAAATATTGGTTGAACTCGGTTACAAAAATACTAATAACGTTAAAGTTTACAGCGTTACTCAGTTTGAAAATATTGATACAAAAATTCAAGGCTACAAGTATTTCGTGTCATTTACAGATGCGTCAACAAACAAGCAGTGTAAAGGCTTCATTGCAAAAGATTTTAAACAAAATGTCAACAAAGACATAGTGTGCGAATAAAAAATTAATAAATAAATATATACAAAAAAGCTATAGCTTTTATTTGTAAAAAGCTCAAGGAAACAACAATATGACTTTTAAAAAACGAATAAATTTTTCAATTTGGTGCGATTTTATAGAAAGAGATTTTCTAGAAAATGAATTTGGAACTTTAATAGAATCAAAAACAATTCATGGGGCAACTAGTAATCCAGCTATTTTTGAGCAATCAATATCTTCAAGCGATGCATATGCTCAGCAAATTGCAATGCTTCAGGCAAATGATGAAAAAAAGATTTATGAGGAATTAGCAATTACTGACATCAAAAGAGCAGCTACTTTACTTCATCCTCTTCATGAAAACGATACTGATGATGGGTTTATTTCTATTGAAGTTGATCCAACTCTTTGTGACGATGCCATGGGAACAATTGAAGAAGGCACTAGACTTTTTGCATCATGCGCGAGTCCAAATGTAATGATTAAAATACCAGCTACTGAAGCAGGATATGTTGCGATGGAAAATTTAACTGCAATGGGAATTAATGTAAATGCTACATTAATTTTTACTCCACTTCAAGCTTCTCTTTGTGCCCAAGCACTTGACAAGGGAATCAATAAAAGCAAAAAGGAAACTAAGGCTGTTGTTTCTGTTTTTGTAAGTAGATTTGATAGAGAACTTGATTTGACTTTAAAAATTAAAAAACTAGAGACCATGCAAGCTGGTATAATAAACGCTACTAAATGCTACTACGAAGTAGAAAAAATTGAAAATTCAAACATTAGAACACTATTCGCTAGCACTGGAGTTAAAGGTGAAGAAGTTAATCCTAGCTATTACATAGAGAAATTAATTTATCCACATTCTGTCAATACTGCTCCTTTAGTAACCATAAAAGAGTATATTAAACAAAATGTATTCCAAAAATCTGATCTGATTAGCGAAGAAAAATGTGATGCATATTTTGCAGAACTTGAGTCAAATGATATTGATTTGTCAAAAGTTGGTGAAAAACTTTTAAATGAAGGACTTGAATCTTTTAAAGTTTCATTCGCTCAAATGTTAAAAAAATTGAAAAAATAAATAGGGGATTATCATGGAAAAATTATGGACACCAAATAGTTGGAGAGATTTTCCAATTAAGCAACAACCAAATTATGACGACAAAAAGAAATTAAAAACCGTTGAGAAAGAACTAGCTTCTTATCCTCCATTAATTTTTGCAGAAGAAGCAAGAAGACTAAAAACAAGTTTAGCAGATGTTGCAAACGGAAAAGCATTTTTACTTCAAGGTGGAGATTGTGCTGAAAGCTTTAATGCGTTTAATGCACAAAACATCAAATCTCTTTTCCAAGTTATGATGCAAATGGCTGTAGTAATGACTTTTAGTGGTGGAAAACCTGTCGTAAAAGTTGGCAGAATTGCTGGACAATTTGCTAAGCCAAGAAGTAGTGATACTGAAATGATTGACGGAATTGAATATCCAAGCTATAGAGGTGATATCATAAATGATATGGGTGCTGATTTTAAATCAAGAAATCCAAATCCAAAGAAACTTTTACAAGCATACAACCAAAGTGCTGCAACATTAAATCTGTTAAGAGCATTTGCAAGAGGTGGGATGGCTGATTTGCATAAAGTACACAAATGGAATTTGACTTATATGAAAAATCATACTTTAGGTGAGAAGTATGAAGAGCTCGCAACAAAAATATCTGATGCTCTTAGATTCATGGAATCTTGTGGGATAACATCTTCAAACACTCCTCAATTAAGCGAAACAGTACTATATACTTCTCATGAAGCTCTACTGTTAAATTACGAAGAAGCATTAACTAGAAAAGATAGCTTAACTGGTGACTGGTATGATTGTTCTGCTCATATGCTTTGGATTGGTGATAGAACAAGAGGTTTAGATGATGCTCATATTGAATATTTTAGGGGAATAAAAAATCCAATCGGATGTAAAGTTGGTCCATCTATGAATGAAGATGAACTAATCAGACTAATTGATGCTTTAAATCCTGACAATGAAGCTGGAAGATTGAATCTTATAGTAAGGATGGGTGCAGACAAAGTTGCTGATATCTTCCCAAAACTACTTAGAAGAGTTGAGAATGAAGGTAAAAAAATTGTTTGGAGTTGTGACCCAATGCATGGAAATGTTGAAAAAGCATCAAACGGATACAAAACTAGAGATTTTGCAAATATTCTAAGTGAAGTAAAACAATTCTTCCAAATTCACAAAGCTGAAGGAAGTGTTGCTGGTGGAATTCATCTTGAAATGACTGGTCAGGATGTAACTGAATGCACAGGAAGTGCGAGTTGCAATATTACAACTGAAGATTTAACAAGCAGATATCACACTCAATGTGATCCAAGACTAAACGCAGACCAAGCCTTAGAGCTTGCATTTATGATTGCTGACACTCTAAAAGAAGCGAGATAAAATTATCCGCGAAAATGGTAAAAATGTTCATTCATTAAAGCCATATTGGCAATCGCAGAAATAGGCAACTAGATCCTATTGCGATTCCAAAACTTACGGGAATCAAATAAAAAGCCAAAATGTCCACAATAAATGGGGATGTCAAAATAATTATTGCATATACTAAAGCTTATTATGCGAATTAGCGATTATAAACAAAAAAGATTATAAGACAACAGATACATCAAATCTTCACTTGCAAGTCTGTACACTATCAAACCAATAGGCAATATATAATGAAAATAAAAATATTGTGTAACTATAAAATTAGGTAATATAAATCTTAACTTGACAATAGATAAAACTGTTAGAAATATATAAAATACTAGTAAAAAAATTTGCGAAAAGTGAAATTGCCTCATTGCATTAATTATATTTTAGAGGACTTTTATTTAAAAAGTACTTCTCCCAGATACCTAAACACACCACATAAAAAGTTTCCTTGCTGTATTCCTACCCTGGGGACTTGACTTCAAATGCAATTGCAAAGGTCTAAGAGAAGCGGTGGAAATATACATCAAAGAGTATTAAAATTTGATTAACTATTTCTCACTCTTTTCTTGATTATCATCAATACAAAGTTTCTAGATATATACTAAAGTAAATAAAAAAAGGAAATATATGAATTACCCAGAATTTTTCGACAATACGCCAAAAATAGTTTTAAAAGACGACTTAGCGAACGAACTTGGAACGTTTAAGGATGGAATAGTTGAATTTTCATACTTAGATATAGTTAAATGTGCAGGGCATAGTTGTCCAACCGTTAGTGGTGCTTTTATTTGTACTTTAGTTGGATTAAAAGCTCTTTATAGTTTGGAAATTCCCAAACGAGGCGAGATAAAAGTTGAGTTACCAGAATGTGTGACCGAGGGTGTAACTGGGGTTCTTGGTGCTGTAATTGCTAACATAACTGGAGCAACTACCAACTATGGATTCAAAGGCTTAAATGGTAATTTTAAAAGAACTAATTTAATGTTCTTTGACAGCAATATTGACTCAAACATACGTTTCACAAGGATAGATAATGGAAAATATGTAGATGTTTATTACCAACCATCAAATATAAAGTTCACAACAAATACTTGGCAGGGGAAGGTTGAAGAGATATTTAACAATATAGAAAAGGTGGTCAAGATACTTTAATTATAATATATCAACATATGTTGATATATTAAGTTTTTTTTGATATTATTTCTTTTTTAATTACTAAGCTTGAAAATAGAGGCTTAAAATATACAAGAGAGGAATATATATGCTCATACCTATTTCAATATTTTTGATAACCCTTATTCTTATAATAACACAACCTAAAAACTTTCAAATAGGAACTATAGCGATAACTGGAGCAGTCGTATCATTATTTGTTGGAACAGTAAATATAAATGATGTATTGGCTGTTACAAACATAGTTTGGGATGCAACTTTAGCATTTATTGGTATTATTATTATGTCTATGGTTCTTGATGAGATTGGCTTCTTTGAATGGTGTGCAATAAAAATGGCAAAGCTTTCAAATGGAAATGGACCTCTTTTGTTTGTGTATGCTCTTTTACTTGGAGCATTTGTGTCTGCTCTTTTTGCAAATGATGGTGCCGCACTTATTTTAACTCCAATACTTTTAGCAAAAATGAAAATATTAAAGTTAAATGCGAAGACTATTATTGCATTTTTACTTGCTGGTGGATTTATAAGCGATAGTGCTTCTTTGCCTTTTGTTTTTTCAAATCTTACTAATATTGTTACAGCTAATTATTTTCATATTGGATTTGGCGCTTATTTACAAATAATGTTGTTTCCTTTTGTGGCAAGTGTGTTTATCTCAATTCTTGTTCTTTGGATTGTTTTGAAAAATGATATTCCAAAAAAAGTTGATATCAATCTACTTGCCAATCCGGATGATGTTCTAAAAAGCAAGCCTTTGTTTTATGCTTCATGGATATTTTTGGGAATATTGTTGATTGCGTATTTTATTGGTGATGCTTACAATCTACCAATTTCAATCTTTGCACTTGGTGGTGCCCTTGTATTTTTATTCATTGCAAGCATTACAAAAACAGTACATCCAATTCAGATAATCAAAACAGCTCCATGGCAAGTGGTTTGGTTTAGTATTGGTCTTTACATTGTAGTTTATGGACTCAAAAATGCTGGTTTAACTGACTATTTGGGTGTAATTTTAAAAGATTTATCAACACATGGTGACTTTATTGCGATCATTGCAACTGGATTTATCAGTGCATTTTTAAGCGCCATCATGAATAATATGCCAACAATTATGATTATGGATATCGCTTTAGCTGATTTGCATAATAATTCACTTGCATATGCAAATATCATTGGATGCAATCTTGGCCCAAAAATGACACCATTTGGAAGTCTAGCAACTCTCCTTTGGTTACATGTTTTACAACAAAAAGGTGTGAAAATAGGATTTTGGGAATATAGTAAATTTGGTCTAATTGTTACTCCACCTATACTATTTGTTGTGCTTGTTGCACTTTGGATTATAATTTAAAAGGAAAGAAAATGAAAAAAGTATTAATTTTATGCACAGGGAATAGCTGTAGAAGTATTATTGCGGAAGCTTTAATAAATGCTAGAATTGATGGTGTTATTGCAAAAAGTAGTGGTGTAAAAGCTAGCGGTAAAGTAAACCCAAATGCCAAAAAACTTCTCGAAGAAAAAGGGATTTGGAAAGATGAATATCACTCAAAAACACTTGAAACATTAATAGATGAAGAATTTGATTTAGTTGTAACTGTTTGCGATCACGCAAATGAAACATGCCCTATGTTTCCTAAACCTGCTCCAAAAATACATGTAGGTTTTGAGGATCCTGACGGAAAAGGATTTGAAGCATTTGAAGCCACTTACAAAGAAATTGAAGAGATATTACTCCCAACAGTAAAGGAAACTTTAGGTGTTTGATTGGTTAGAATATCTTAGTGGTGTGTTTATTTTCGAAACCTTAGGTCTTGATAAACAAACGCAAATAGGAGAAGCTGCGAACTTCTTTTTATATGACACTATTAAGATTTTTATTCTTTTAATAGGGATTATATTTATAGTAAGTTTCTTAAGAACTTATTTTAATACAGAAAAAGTAAGAGTTTACCTACAAGGAAAAAGTGAATTTAGTGGCAATGTTTTAGCATCTCTTTTTGGGATCATTACGCCATTTTGTAGCTGTTCTGCAATACCACTTTTCCTAGGCTTTATGCAAGCTAGAATACCTATTGGAATTACATTTAGTTTTCTAATTTCTGCTCCTTTAAATAATGAAATAGCTATAGCTATGCTATTTGGACTTTTTGGATGGAAGATAACATCACTCTATATAGGGCTGGGTCTAAGCGTGGCAATTTTTGGTGGCTATATCATTGGTAAAATGAAGCTTGAAAAATATGTTCTTATTCCTGTTGTACCAATGACTGGTGAACTTGAAGATGTAAACATTGAACTTACCATCAAAGAAAGAATTAAAGAATCATGGTCATATACGAGCGATATATTCAAAAAAATATATCTTTACGTGATAGCTGGAGTTAGTGTTGGAGCTTTTATTCATGGATTTATTCCTGCTGATTTTATTGCAACATACACAGGTGGTAACAGCTGGTATGCTGTCCCACTAGCAGTTTTAATGGGAATTCCAATGTATTCAAATGCTGCTGGGATAATGCCATTAGTTGAAGTTTTAACAAGCAAAGGAATGCTACTTGGAACAGCGCTAGCATTTATGATGGCGGTTACTGCTCTTAGTTTACCAGAAGCGATGATATTAAAAAGAATATTACACATCAAGCTTATAGCAATATTTTTTGCTATTGTAAGTTTTGGTATATTATTAGTTGGATATTTATTTAACGTTATTTTGTAAACATATAAAGAAAGGGAGAAGCGATGAAAATAGAAATACTAGGAACGGGTTGTTCAAAATGCAAAGAATTGGAAATTAATGCAAAAAAGGCTGTAGCACAAATTGATGGATTTCATGAGGTTAGAAAAGTTGAAGATATTATTGAGATAATGAAATTCAATGTTGTAAGTACACCAGCTCTTGTGATTGATAGTATTGTAAAAAGCACTGGAAAGCTTTTAACAACCGAAGAAATTTTAGAAATGATTAAATAATGGATATATTTTTAAAAACAGTTGGGGCCATCAACGATGAAACGAGAATTAAAATTCTCAACTTTATAAATATGAATGGTAAAGTTTGTGTTTGTGACATCGAAAATTCTTTCAATATGATTCAGTCAAGAGTTTCGAGACATTTGAAAATTCTAAAAGATGCTGGATTTTTAAAGGTTGAAAGGGATGGAAGATGGGCTTATTACAGTATACGAGTTCCTTTAGATAGATTTAGGCAGTCAGTTTTAGAAGAAATTAGTTTTTTATCATTCGAAATTCCACCGCTTTATTCGTCATGCCAAACAAAACAATAACAAAATTATTTTCCATAATACATAGTTAGCTAAGCCTGATAATATCTCTGCATAATTTTAAAAGCAAATTTAAAGAAAGATTTCTGTAATATTCGCAACTTTATGTAAAAATAGTTTACAAATTTATGAAAGGAGTTCTAATCATGCCAAAAATGAAATCAAATAGTGGTGCTTTAAAGAGATTTAAAATCAAAAAAAATGGTTCGCTTAAAAGAGGAAGTGCTTTCAGAAGCCACATCCTTACTAAAATGGATCAAAAAAGAAAAGTAAATCTTAGAGGACCAAAAACTGTGGATTCTACAGACGTTAAAAGAGTACGGCTTATGCTGTGCAAAGCTTAATACTAAGCTTTTTGTCCCTCCGATTTAATTCGGACAAGTTCATCCAATATTGGTTGACACCTATAAATATAAATATATTGCGGTAAAGAAAGGAAATATAATGCCAAGAGTTAAAACAGGTATAGTAAGAAGAAGAAGACATAAAAAAATATTAAAATTAGCGAAAGGTTTCTATAGTGGAAGAAGAAAACACTTTAGAAAAGCAAAAGAAGCTGTTGAACATGCATTAGTGTATGCTTTCAGAGACAGAAGAGCTAAAAAAAGAGATTTCAGAAGACTTTGGATAATTAGAATTAATGCTGGTTGTAGATTAAATGATATCAACTATTCAAGATTCATGAACGGTATGAAAATTGCTGGTATTGAATTAGATAGAAAAATATTAGCTGATATGGCTATGCATGATCCAGTATCATTTGCATCATTAGTAGCAAACGCAAAAACTGCGATAGCAAACAAATAGTAAATTTTACGACAAACTAAAAAGGCTAGGTATTTTTACCTAGCCTTTTTTAATGCTTATTTTTTGTTGCCTTATAAATTATAAAATCAATATGGCTCTACAGCAATCCATCCATCAGCTATTCTTTCAATAACCTCAGCAATTCCAGCCTGAACATAAGTAACTCCAGGTACAAATTCTTCATCTTTCCAACCCATAGTATCCATAGTATTTCTACAAACTATAAATTCAACCTCATAATCCATAAGAGACTTAACCCTTATTAATGTGTTAGCATCATAGTCTTTTCTTACAGACCGAACACCCTGAGCATAAGTCACAACAGCTATTTTAATAGTTTCTGATGGATATTCTTTTAAAACATTATAAATTGAACCAAGCATATGGTTTACATCTTCAACATTGGCTGTATTAAGTTTTATTACCCATTTTCTAGGGTTTTCAAAAGTTGGCTGAGGATCACTAAATTTCATTTCACCAAAAGCACACACACAAAATAATATTACTATTAATAATTTTTTCATAACTTATCCTTATTACACATTTATTAAATTATACAAAATATTACTTAAGTCCGAATTATGAAAAATAGATTTAATCTATCTTAAGTACAATGCTGAAAAATTAAAGGATATATATGCAAAAAGTAATATTATTTGATCTAGATGGAACATTAATAGATAGCACTGAGGCAATTATTGAAACATTTTATTTTACTTTTACAAAAATGGGATTTGATTTTCAAGGAACAAGAAGTAATATTGTAGATCTAATAGGCTATCCGCTTGAAATAATGTATGAAAATCTTGGGGTTAGTCAAGAATTAGTTGATTCTTATGTGGATGAATATAGAATAAGATATAGAGATATATCAGTAGCCATGACAACTTTACTAGAAAATGCTACTGAAGCTCTTACACTTGCCTCTTCTTTCGCAAGGCTTGGAGTAGTAACAACAAAAACAGCAAGATATACTATTCCACTTTTAGTAAACATGAAAATTGACCATTATTTTGAATGTATTGTTGGTAGAGAGGATGTAGAAAATCCAAAACCTCATCCTGAACCAATTTTAAAAGCTATGAATCTAATGAATATTTCAAATGACAATTTTGATATTTATATGATTGGTGATACTAAACTTGATCTAATTGCAGCTAAAGAAGCTAAAATCAAGGGCGTTGGCGTACTTTGTGGGCATGGGAAATTTGACGAATTAAGAGAACATACACAAATGATTGAGGCCAACTCTTTGAGCGCTGTAAAAAGTATATTTAATCTAAAAAAATAAAGCATAATGTAAGTTGTGTTTCATTAAAATCGGTCAAGAAATAAATTGTAAATTTTTCATTGTAAATTTTAATTTATTATATAGAATTTATTTAAACTAAGGAGACAAAATGCTAGAAATTAGATGGCATAGTAGAGCTGGTCAAGGTGCTGTTACTGGAGCGAAAGGTTTGGCTTCTGTTGCGGCGGAAACTGGTAAAGAAGTACAGGCTTTTTCTTTTTATGGTTCAGCTAAAAGAGGTGCTGCCATGACTGCATATAATAGAATTGATGACAATAAAATACTAAATCACGAAAGATACATGTGTCCTTCGTATGTCTTCGTTATCGATCCTGCACTTGCATATACAGACAATATTACACTAGATTGTGATGAAAATACTAAATATATTATTACTACTCATCTTGAAGATAAAAATGATTTAATAAGCTTAATTCCTGCCCTTCAAGGCAAAGAAGACAATGTTTATATTCTTGATTGTTTAAAAATTGCAAAAGAAACTATTGGTAGAGCTATTCCAAACACTCCTGCACTTGGAGCATTTATAAAATTATCAGGTATGTTAGAAATTGAAGATTTTAAAATAGCAATGAAAAAAACTCTTGGTAAATTACCAGAAAAAATAATCGAAGCAAATATGTTAGCAATTCAACGTGCATATGACGAAGTAAAGTAAGGGAAATATTATGGCAAAAGAAAAAGACTTATCAACTAGAGTTGTTCCATCTTTAGGTGGAGTATCAACAGAAAAATCTATTTGGGATATGGGATGGGATGAACTTGTACAAGGTGCAGCTTGTTTTTCATTTGAAAAAGAAATAGATCATACAGTTGTAAACACTCAACCTGAAAATAGACAATACGCTGAAACAAATTCTATGAATAAATATGTTGGTGACTGGAGAATTATCAAACCAGTTTGGAATGTTGATCTTTGTATAGATTGTCAAAACTGTTGGTTATATTGTCCAGATACTTCTATTATCTCAAGAGATAAAGAGATGGTTGGGATAGATTATGATCACTGTAAAGGTTGTGGAATTTGTGTACAAGTATGTCCTACAAATCCAAAATCATTATTAATGTTCAGCGAAACAGTAAAAAATGAAGAAGCATTAACACAATGGCCAAGTAAAGACAAAAGCTTGCCGGACAATAACGAGAAAGGTGAATAACTAATGTATAAAAATAAAAGAACAATGGAACTAAAAAAAGTAGAAGTTTGGGATGGAAATCTTGCAAACTCTCATGCTTTAAGACAAGCTAGTGTTGATGTTGTTGCGGCTTACCCAATAACACCATCAACTGGTACAGTTGAGGGATATGCAAATCATCACGCAAATGGTTACGTTGACGGTGAATTTGTAATGGTTGAATCTGAGCATGCTGCAATGTCTGGTTGTATCGGTGCATCAGCTGCTGGAGCAAGAGCTGCTACTGCAACATCATCTCAAGGTTTAGCACTTATGATCGAAACTCTTTACCAAGCATCTGGTATGAGAATGCCTATCGTACTTTGTATGATTAATAGAGCACTAGCTGCCCCACTAAATGTAAATGGTGACCATTCTGATATGTATCTTGCAAATCAAAGTGGATGGATTTCAATGGATGCATGTACGCCTGAAGAATCATACGATTTAGTACTTTGTGCATTTAGAATTGCTGAGCACAAAAGCGTTAGACTTCCAGTTATCGTAAATCAAGATGGATTCTTAACATCTCATAAAGCTCAAAACGTAAGACCATTGTCAGATGAGCAAGCTTACAATTTTGTTGGAGATTATCAAGAAGTAAATTCACTATTAAACTTCGACAAACCTGTAACTCATGGAGTACAAACTGAATCAGATTGGCATTTTGAACACAAAGCAAAACAACATAATGCAATGATGGGTTCTGTAAAAATTATCGAGGAAGTGTTTGAAGAATACGCGAAATTAAGTGGTAGAAAATACAACCTAATAGAATCATATTTAGTTGAAGATGCTGATGTTGTTCTTGTATGTTTAGGTACAACTTATCAAACTGCTCAAATGGCAGCTGATAAATTAAGAGCTGAAGGTAAAAAAGTTGGTGTAGTATTACCTCGAGTATTTAGACCAACACAACTTGATACATTTGCAAAATTATTAAAAAATGCAAAAGCCGTAGTTTGTATGGATAGATCAGCTCCAGGTGGGCAAACAGGTCTTATCTATAATGATGTTGCTGCTGCGTTATTTAACACATCTGCAAGACCACTTTTATCAAATGTTATTTATGGACTTGGTGGACGAGATATCAATATTGAAAACCTAAAAGGTATATTTAATCATGCCTTAGAAGAAGTTGCAAATGGTAAATTAGATGGTTCAATACAACGATTCGTTGGTGTAAGAGGACCTGAATTAAAATATTATAATGTGGAGGCATAATTATGAGTTGTAGTACAAATGGTGGTTGTTTACCACAAGGAAACAAAGAGATTAAAAACTTAAAAGCATTCTCGACTGCAGCTGAAAGATTTGAAGGAGCACACGTACTTTGTCCAGGATGTGCTCACTCAATTATTGTTAGGGAAGTATTAAATGCTACAAACGACAATATGGTAATCGGTTCAAGTACTGGTTGTCTTGAAGTTTGTACAGCGATTTATCCTCACACAAGTTGGGATAGTTCATGGATTCATATCGGATTTGAAAATGGTTCAACTGCAATAGCTGGAGCTGAAGCTGCAAATAAAGCACTAAGAAGCAAAGGAAGAATTGATCCTAATACTCCTGAGCCTAAATTTGTTGCTTTTGGTGGGGATGGTTCAACTTATGATATTGGTTTCCAATGGATAAGTGGTTGTTTCGAAAGAGGTCACAATATGATGTATGTTTGTCTAGACAATGAAGTTTATGCAAATACTGGAGGACAAAGAAGTTCATCTACTCCAATCGGAGCAAATGCTACTACAAGTCCAGCTGGAAGTCATTCATATGGTGAGAAAAAACATAAAAAAGATATGATGCAAATTATGGCAGCTCATGGTTCTCCATATGTTGCTCAAATCGCTCCAAACAAATGGAAAGATATGGTTAAAAAAATCCAAAAAGGATTTGCAGCTGAAGGTCCTGTTTATATCAATGCAATGTCTGCTTGTACAACTGAATGGAAATTCTTAGAGCATCAAACAATTGAAGTATCTGACTTAGCTACAGATTCATTAGTTTTCCCACTTTATGAAATAATAGATGGAAGAGAATTAAATATTACATATAGACCAAAAAATATTGTTCCTGTTAGAGATTACCTAGGTGCTCAAGGAAGATTTAAACACTTATTTAAACCAGAAAATGAACACGTTATCACAGAATGGCAAAAAAGAGTTGATAAAGATTGGGATTATCTACAAAGAAGAGAAGAAGCTAGAGTTTAATCTAGACTTCATTTTAATACTTTTAAAACCTCGATTTTTCGAGGTTTTTTTATTTATAGCACTTATTAAAATCTACCCTTATGGTTGATTATACAAAATTTAAACAGAATAAAGGAATCAAAAATGAGCGAAATAAAAAATGTTACAGTTAAAAAAGAAGCAAACATCTATTATGATGGAAAAGTTACAAGCAGAGCAATTACTTTAGAAGATGGAACAGTACAAACTTTAGGAATTATGCTTCCTGGGGACTATACATTTGGTACAGCTGAGGCTGAGATCATGGAAATCATGAGTGGAGAACTTGAAATAAGACTTCCAAACGAAGAATGGAAAACACTAAATACTCCAGAAACTTTTAATGTTCCTGCAAATTCTTCTTTTGATCTAAAAATCAAAACAGTTACTGATTATTGCTGTAGCTATATAAAATAATTTTTATCACAAAATATATCTATTAAATTTATTCTAGTTTAGTAGATATACAATGATCAATTATTATTGATCATAAATTTTAGACATTAAAAAAGGTTGGGGTCAAACCCAACCTTTTTATTTTTTATAATTAATGTCTTAGAAACTATAAACTAATTGTGCAAAGTAGTATGATTTATCGTTAGATACACCACTAGTTGTAAAGTCAGAAGTAATGTTTGCATACAAAGCTTTTGCTTTAAAGTTTTTTGCTATTTCTTTACCAATTGATAAGTTAAGTTCTTTTTCATCGCTAGCTGCAACTTTAGTTTTTGCATATATTGCCCCAAGGTCAAATCCTGCAACATTTGTGCTTGCTCCAACATACATAGTTTTTGCATCAGCATTATATACAGCCAATCCACTATCTGCTGGACTAATTTTATCTCCAAGAGTGCTTAAAGAACCTATTCCATTGTCTTTTCCAGTTTTAATATATCCACCATTAAGTCCAATTTCTCCAACTTTGTAAGTTAGATCTAGTGCCATAATTTTTCCATTGGCTGTAGAGACAGCATCTTCACTTGATTGAGCATATTTACCTATTATTCCAAGTCCTGAAACTTCTGTTGAAACTTTTCCACCAATAGCACTAAATACTTCAGATGCATCCATATAGTATCCATTTACTTTTGTAGTTTCGTTGATAGAGTAAGTTGCATCTATAACGCTAGCACCTTTTGTACCAATTTTAGAAAATTCTGCCAGTGATGCATCATTTGCGCTTCCTGTTTTTCTTTCTGTATGTCCAACAATAATTGTTGCATTAGGTATAGCTGTAACTACACCAACAACAGCCTCATGATAATCTTCAATCCATTCAAGATCAATAGCTTGTTTACCGGCAATTACTGTGTATTTATCACTCGCATAACTTACATTAGCGATATTCATAATTGATTTTGGTGCACCATCTACATATCCACCATTTTTATCACTTAATTCTGTTGCACCCATAAATCCAACACTTGCTTTGAATCCATCTACTGACGCAGTTTCATATCCTAATGAAATAGCTCCTAAAGAATAACCAGTATCAGGTGTTGATCCACTATTATTTACAGATGTTGTATAAACTGAAAGTTCTCCAGTTACTTTTCCTTTAGCAAATGCATCTTCAATAGATGATGCGTAAACTGTGCTCCCAAGTATTGAAGCTACTGCTAAACTCATTGTTAATTTTTTCATTTTCTTTCCTTGTTTTGAATTTGGTTTTGTTTTGTGTTTTGTGTTAAATTCTCGAAATGTCACTTTGTAACAAAATGATAAAAGCATTCTAACATCAAGTTACAAATAAGTAAACAATCAATTTGTATAAAATATATACAATTGCTACTTAGTCGCATTAATGATAACTAAATACCTTTAAAGAACTATTAAAAATTAAATCTGCTTATTCAATGTCAAATAGTAATTCAATAGCAATATATCAAGCCAATGTGAAATAATTGTGATTTTAAGAGTTAATCAAAGTTACTATGTTCTTAATATAGCTATTAAAAGAATTTGTGTTGCAAACACAAGAGTATTTGTAAGTCTTAATTGTTTGTTTTAGTTTTTTCGTTTTTATAATTTATATAAAGAATCCAAACAACAGCTATATCAATCAAAACATCTGCAAGGTTAAAAATAGCGAAGTTAAATCCACAATGCCAATAAACATAGTCAACAACGCCTTCATGATTAAATCGATCATAAATATTGCTTAATGCTCCGGCAAAAAGAAGTGAGATTGGCGCGTAATAATCTTCAAAAACTTTTTTATTTAAGATCAAATATAATGTTCCAATGAGCATAAATCCTATTTGAACGAATTTTAAATTTTGTTCCAAAAATGCAAACATTGAAAATGCAACACCTTTATTGTAGGCAAGTACAAGAGATATGCATTCCCCATCAACTTGAAATCCTTGAGTAAATAGAATTTTTATATATTGGTCCAATGCAAACAAAATGCTAAAAATAGCGATAGAAATGTATACTTTTTTTTGAATCATTAACACAATTTACTTTTGATAAATTTTACTAATTCATCCATTGAGCTTTCAAGGATTTTGCTATTTTCGCCTTCTAAAAGTAATCTAATTTTGTTTTCTGTTCCAGAATATCTTATGAGATCTCTCAGGCCTTGTTTTCTGAAAGATTCTAAAAGTTCTTCAAGACCATTAAGCTTATCTAATGGAATTTTTGTTTCTACATTGATATTTTTTAGTATCTGTGGTGACAATTCAAATGGATTTAAAACTTCACTTGCTGGTTTACCGCTAGAAATTATAAGTGCCAATACTTGAAGTGCTGATGCTAAACCATCTCCAGTTTTCGCAACATCACCAAAAATGATGTGTCCACTTTGCTCTCCACCAAAATTGATGTTTTTTTCTTTCATTATCTCTAAAACATATTTATCACCAACATTTGAACGGAATAATTTAATTCCATTTGCTTTTAAATATTCTTCAAGTGCAACATTGCTCATAACAGTTGCTACGCAACTATTTGATGGAAGCTTTCCTTCATTTTTTAAAAATACAGCTAGGGCACCTATTAATTTATCACCATCAATAACTTCACCTTTTTCGTCAACAATAACTAATCTATCAGCGTCTCCATCAAGTGCAATTCCAATATCAGCTCGATACTCTCTAATAACTTTTCCGATATTTTGTGGATGAAGAGCCCCACAATCTTCATTAATATTAAATCCGTCTGGTTTATTGTTTAACACTATTAAATCAGCACCAAGTTCTTCTAAAATAGTTGGGGCAACTTTATAAGCAGCACCATTTGCACAATCTAGAACTATTCTTAGATTATTTAAAGACATAGCTTTTGGGAAAGAAGTTTTTATTGAAACTATATATCTACCAATAACATCATCAATTCTTTTCGCTTTTCCTATATTTTTTCCTGTTGCTTGAGACGAAGCTAATAATTTTTCATCATAAAAAATCTCTTCGATTTTTGCTTCAACATCAGTATTTAATTTATCACCTTTACAGTTGAAAAACTTTATTCCATTGTCTTCAAATGGATTATGAGAAGCACTAAGCATTATTCCAGCATCACATCTCATTGATTCCGTTAAATAAGCAATTGCGGGAGTTGGCATAGGACCTATTTGAATTACATCATACCCTACACTTGTAAATCCACTAACAAGTGCATTTTCTATCATATAGCCACTTCTTCTAGTATCTTTACCTAGAAGAATTTTTTTGCTTTTCTTTGTTGATACATTATTAAAATATATTCCAGCAGCTTGAGCCAATTTAAGTGCAGTCATTGCATCTAAAAAATCACCAGCTTTTCCTCTAACACCGTCTGTTCCAAATAGTTTCATTGCTTTTCTTTATGTTGATTTATTAATGAATTTTATCAAATGATTACTTAACATCAATTTTGCGAGATTTTAGAGCTTAAATAGCGTAAAAGCAAATATTAACTAAAGCTTATTTTAAGTGGTTCTTAAGTAGTATTCCACACAAAAATTCGCCAAAACCCCATAATTCAGTGGGTTACGCCAATAAAAATTAAAAAATAAGAGGATTACCAATATGGCAAATCATAAACAAACTGCAAAAAGAGCAAAACAAACGATCGTAAAAACTGAAAGAAATAGATTTTACAAAACAAGAATCAAAAACATCACAAAAGCTGTATTAGTAGCTATCGATGCAAATGATAAAGAAAAAGCAATGGATGCAATGAAAACTGCAAATAAATATTTACACCATTGTGTAAGTAAAAACATTCTTAAACTTGGTACTGCTTCTAGAAAAGTAAGTAGATTACAACAAAGAATTAATTCACTATAACGACTCTAAAAGGTAGGCTATCGCCTGCCTTTCTCCTGTACAAAACTCCACTTAAGGCAATCCAATGTTACAAGAAAAACTCAAATCTTTTATAAAAAGAAGTGAAGATATACACGATTTATTGGCTTCATCTGACATACTAAACGATATCAAAAGAATGACTGCATTATCAAAAGAACAATCTAGTATTGCAAAAATTGTAACTGCCGCAAAAGAATACAATCAAATTATTGAAGACATTGAAGAAAATAAAATGTTACTTGACGATAAAGAATTAGCTGAGCTTGCAAAAGAAGAGCTTAGGGATCTAGAACAACGAAAACCAATCTTAGAAGAAGAGATTAAAATTCTTTTACTTCCAAAAGATCCAAATGATGATAAAAATATTTATATTGAACTAAGAGCTGGGACTGGTGGAGATGAAGCTGCACTATTTGTTTCTGACTTATTTAGGGCTTATATCAGATATGCTGAAAATCAAGGTTGGAAAACTGAGATTATGAGTAGTAGTGAAAGTGAATCTGGTGGATTTAAAGAGATGGTTTTCCTTGTAAAAGGTGAATCTGTTTACAGTAAAATGAAATTTGAAAGTGGAATTCACAGAGTTCAAAGAGTTCCTGAAACTGAATCTCAAGGGAGAGTTCATACATCTGCCATTACTGTTGCAGTTATTCCTGAGGTTGATGATATTGAAATCGAAATTAGAGAGCAAGATTTAAAAATTGACGTTATGAGAAGTAGTGGAAGTGGTGGTCAATCTGTTAATACAACAGATAGTGCTGTTCGTATAACTCACTTACCTTCTGGAATTGTTGTAACAAATCAAGATCAAAAGTCTCAACATAAAAACAAAGAAAGAGCCATGAAGGTTCTAAAAGCAAGACTTTACGACATGCAAGAACAAGAAAGAATGAGTAAAGAAGATGCTAATAGAAAAGAGCAAGTTGGAACTGGTGATAGAAGTGGAAGAATTAGAACCTATAACTATCCTCAAGGGCGAATATCTGACCATAGAATCAATCTGACTCTTTATCGTTTAGATAATATTATGCAAGATGGATTACTTGAAGAGATAATTGATCCTCTTACAGCTGATTATCAAGCAAGACTTATGGAAGCTGCTGGCGTATAATTAGTTGTGACTTCAATCACAAAAAGTAGGTAAAATGAAATACTTTGAATTAAAAGCTTTTTGTGAATATCTACAAAGATTTAACGAAATTAAACATATTAAAAGAGTAGAAAACAATACTCTAAAAGTAGAATTCCAAAAAAACGTTGTAATATTTTTTGATATGACACGAGGAAATGCTACAGCTTATACAAAAACTAATACGGAAGATTCTATTCATCCTGCAAATACAAAAAAAGATTTTAAATCTCCTTTTGATGTGCTACTTCTCAAAAAATTTACAGCAAGTAAAATAGAAAAAATTTATCTTAAAAATGATGACAAAGTACTTTGTTTTGAAGTGTCAGCGAGATCTAGCTATAAAAAAGAAATTGTCACTCTACAATTTGAATTCACTGGAAAAAATACAAATACAATCATCTTAGATGAGCACAATACAATTTTAGAAGCACTTCGTCACATCGACGAATCTAACTCATCTAGAGTTGTAAAAGTTGGAATCAAACTTGATGATTTACCAAGACCTAATTTTAAATTTGAAGAAAAAGATTGTATCGACATTGAACAAACACTCGCAAACAATTACTTAGGAAATGAGCTCAAAGAGCTTGAAAACACAAAAACACAAAAAATCAGTGTCATATCAAAACAAAAAGAGAAACTGCAAAGTATTCTGAATTCACTTCAAAGCATTGATGTTTTAGAAGCAGAATCGCAAGAATTATACAAAAATGCAAATATTATTTTATCAAATTTGCATAATATTAAATCATATGAAAAAGAAGCTACATTTGATGATTTTGATGGTGGCAGAACAACAATCAAGTTTGACAAGAACTACCCGACGCCATCAAGATATGCTGACTTCTTGTTTAAAAGTGCGAAAAAATTAAAACAAAAAAAAGAAAATCAATATCTTGAATATGAAAATTTATCTCAAAAGATTGAATTTTTTGAAAGATTGGCAGTTATCATAAAAAATGCTAAAACAATACAGGAGATAGAATTCTATCTACCAAAGAAAGATAAAAATATCAAGAAAACAAAAAAAATGGAGCCATATCAAAGTTTTTTTATTGATGGATTCAAAATAATGTTGGGTCGGGATGAGAGGGAAAATATTTTCCTTTTGGAAAACAGTAAAGCGAGTGATTTTTGGTTTCATCTTCAAGGCCAACCATCATCTCATGTGATAGTCCAAAATACAAAAAAAGATATTCCAGATCACATTATTGAAGAGGCTGCCAAAATATGTGCCAAATTTTCAAGCGATAATAATGGTGTTTTTGTCGTAGATTTTACACAAAGAAGAAATGTCAAAATTCAAACAAAAGCAAATGTTTTATATAACCCATACTCAACAGTTGTTGTCAAAATATAGATTACGATATTTAAATTTAGTGTTATTTTCCAAACACAATTTTGTCTAGAGTAACACTCTCGAGTTCTTCTCTAAATCTTTTCGATGCATCTTCTAAAGCGCTTTCTTGAGATGTTGAAGATCGCCCAACTGTACTAATAATTTTGTTTGATACAATTTTCTCATCACTTATTACAGATATAGTTGTTGTTACTTTTGCTATATTCCATCCATTTGTCATGCTGTATTTTGGTTGAACATTTAATTTTATTGAAACATCACTTTTTGGCGAATTGCTTGAGATCTTAAATTTATTTAAATTTAGCATATCAACAATATGATCTGCAAAATATTTTTCCTGTATGCTTGTCTCAACACTCACTATACAAGCTTGTTTGATGTCATCAAGAGAATCTATGTATTTATCATATTTCTTTACATACAAAGGATATGCGAATTCATTATTGATTGCATTTAATACAATAGCTTGTGCTTTTGCTTCTTTAATCATGGGGTACATATCTTGCAATATATGAATTTGTGATAATTTTGATTTGCCGTCAAGTGAACCATGCAATTCATCAATTCTATTATCTCTAGTATCAAATTCACTTTTTTTCTGAGTAAATAAATCTATCCTATTTACTTGCATTAGTACATAAAATCTTCCATTAATCAGTTGGCTATTTTTAACTGTTGCATTTGTAAACTTTATCTTTTGAACTTCAACTTTCACATCTTTTGAAATATCTTTCGAATATGAATCTTTCCCATTTAATACACTTGTCTTTGTTGTTGTTTGCAGAGATGATGATATTGAAACAACTAATCCTGCGGCCATATTATTTAAAGCATTTGATTTCGCAGCTTCAAGATTTTCACCATCACCAGAACCATACAAAAATAAACCAGTATTTGCTGGTGAATTTAAATACCATTGTGGAATTTCAATATCCTGCTTAGAATTAACGCATCCCACAAATGCAAGACTAAACACAACCATAAGGGAGCTAAAAACTGTTTTTTTAAGGTTATTATATTTCAACTGTTACCTTTTATTAATATAGTTTTTGGACTAATTGACCAATTTTTAAATTTGATCCATCGCCATCTTGAATGGTTGTCCATGTTGTAGATGGTGTAATTTGTTGTGTTGCTTTTAATTTTATATTTGTCATTGTAATATCACAGCTTTCTTTACCAGTAATAGGATCAACCAGAGAATCAAATGCTAAAGCTTGGAAAATTTGGTTTTCAACAACTTTAAAATCTCGGCCAATATTTACTTGAGCAATAATATCTTTATTTTTCGATTTTAACTGCGTTATGTAGCCTTTAACAGAGAAATAAGTAGCAAAATCTGGTGCGATTTCAGGCAACACATCCATCATAGCTTTTTTGATAGCACCAACAACTTGGTCATAATTTGGATTTGGAATTTTACCTATATTTGTTGAGCCTTCCAGTGTTCTTGTGAACTCAATTTTTCCTGTTTCTACGTCAATAATTTTTATTGTTGCCTTAGAACTTACTATCATTCCATCAGTTACAGATGCACCGACTTGCATAAGCATACCCATTAGCTTTACACCATTATTATCAGATTGTGATGTAGATCTTCCTACAGCATTTGCTGCACCACTATTATCTCGATATTTTTGATCTACATTGTCTATTGAACCAGTAATAATATATTTAGCACCAGATAATTTACCAAATTTAGCTACAGTTGCTGGATCTACAAGGCCACTATCTTGAAATTTTAACTCTGTATTTATCTTGTCCATATCGCTTCTTGTAAGCAATATTGCTCCGCCACTATTTACAACCATAGATTCTAAAGGACCAGTAAAAGATTCCGCTAGTTTAGCATCAACACTCCTATTTTCAGTGTTTGAATTACTATTTGTTTGACTAGCTCCACCAGCAATAAATTTTCCAGGAGTCATTCCAACTCCAATTAGAGCAGAACTATTTCGTCGTGAGTCAGTTTTTGAAATCTCTGCTTTACCGAAAGTCGAATTATTAGTAAAATCCACAACAGCAACTTTTGGCATAGCTGAATTATAATATGGTCTACAAATATCTGGGATTTCAACTTTATGATTGATTTTATTTGGATATGCTGCCACATCGATCTCATTTTTTCCACAGCCTGTCATTATCACAATAGTAGCTGTCAAGAGAACTAAAACTTTGATGATGTTATTCATTTTGTATCCTTATTTTGAAGTACAATATTATACTTCTTTTGTGATTAAAGCGCTTATTTTCTAGCTCCTTAATAAGTCCCTTAGACTTTCTTTTGGGTCTTTTCCATCCAAAATTAATTTAACTTCTTTTGCTATAGGTGTGTAAATATTTTGTTCACAAGAAAGTTTATAAATAGCTTCGCTTGTCTTTACACCCTCTGCAACTTCTCCTAATTCTAGCAATATTTCTTCAAGTGATTTGTTTTTAGCCAATCCTAATCCAACTCGATAATTTCTACTAAGTATTGATGATGCGGTTAAAAATAAATCCCCAGCTCCACTTAAACCTATAAATGTTTCTGTTTTTGTTTCTCCAAAATACTTAGAAAATCTTTCCATTTCTACCAGGCCTCTTGAAATAAGACTTGCGCTTGCGTTTTGTCCAAGGCCCAAACCATTACATATTCCACTTGCTATTGCTAAAACATTTTTATAAGCACCTGCTATTTCAGCTCCAATAACATCATCACTATAATATGTTTTTATGAAATCCGGAAAGAATGGCGAAAACTCATCATAAAAATCTTTTTCCATAGAGTTCAAAACTAAAGCCGTGGGCAAACCTTTCATAACTTCACTTGCAAAAGATGGTCCACTTATAAATCCAAGATGTGAAGATGGTACAAATTCCTCATATATCTCCTTTAAAAAACATCCAGTATCTGCCTCTATTCCTTTTGCGGCAACTAAAACTTTTTGCCCTGTATATTTAAAATTTGTAGCAAGCCAACTTCGAACACTTTGTGCCGGAATAGCTATAACCAAATAATCACACATCAATGCCTCAGGAAGCGATACAAAGTTTTTTATTTGTCTTGGGGTTCGTGAACTTATTAACACTTCATTTTTAAAAGACAATGCATAATGAAGTGCTTCACCCCATTTTCCTGCTCCAATTACTGCTATATTTGCCATTTTTTTCCTTTATTTGAAGTGTTGTAGTTGATTTTTGTTAAATAAAGCCCTGTTGCAGGAGCCAATGTTTTTGAAAAAATACCTTCTAACAAAAGCTGCTTTTTTAGATTGTCAATAGTTTGTTTTCCATCTGAAATTTTCAGTAAAAAATCAACCATCATTCTAATCTGACTTCTCAAATAGCTATTTGCTTTAAATTTAAAAATAATACATTTTTTGTACTCATAAATTTTGATCTCATAAATCTCTCTTATTGTGCTTTTTGGCTCACTACCAACTTTGCTAAAGTACAAGAAATTATGCTTTCCAATTAGTACCTTCGAGGCCTCTTGCATAATTTCTAGATTTGTATTTTCATGGTGGTATAAATAGTTATGAGTAAATGGATTGGTTCTTTCAGTTGAAACAACATATCTATACTCGCGAGAAATAGCACTAAATCTAGCATGAAAATCATTTGGAACTTTTTCAATTCTTTTAACATAAATAAAATCGCCAACAAGTCTATCTATGGCTATTTTTAGTTTGTTTTCATCTTCCCAAAAAGCAGGTAACACAAAAGAAACAACTTGGTTTGTACTATGGACATCTTTATCAGTGCGTCCACTAAAAACTGTTTTTCCTGTTATTCCCAATGTAGCTAGTGCTTTTTCGAGTTCACCTTGAACTGTTATTTCTTTTGGTTGCTTTGCTGAACCATTAAATTTGCTTCCATCATATGAAATAGTTAGTTTGATATTCATAGATTTAAGATCTTAATAATGAGGCTTTACGCGAATTCTATAAATCACATAAGACACCAAAATCCAAATGCCCAATAGAAGATAAATCATATTAACATCTCTCAATTCGGCTACTTTTTGAGTAGCTATCATATAAATTGTTGTAAGAATAATCGCATAAACTGTATTGTTATTTTTTTCATATCTTGGGTTATAAAATCCTAATGCAACAAAAAATAAAACAGAAGCAATTGGAAATAATGATATAAAAATATTCTCAACAAAGAGCCTTTTTTTTGACGATTGAGGATCAATGTTTGTCCAATATAAAATTAGATCACCAATTGTTGCTACTTCAGAAACTTCCGAGGATTTATATCTCAAAAGCATATTCTCGAAATCAATTTGCTGAAATTTGTCTTGTGAGATATTGATAGCAGAACCGCCATTAAGCTCAAGCTTTAAATAATCTCTTTCATTGTCAATAAAAGCTTCTTTTGCCATAACGAATGTATCTTTGTTTTGATTTGGCTGAAAAAGTGTAATATCTTTATACGTATTACCCGTTTTACCTTCAACATAAATGTACCATGGTCCAAAAACTTGTCCGTATTCACTTGGCTTCACATTAAATTCTGCTTCTTTTTGCTTCTTATTAATGAATTTACCTTCAAGATAATCCGACTGTGGAATAACAATGAAAGATATAACAAACAATGAAAGCGATGCTAAAAATGACACTGGAATAAGAATTACCAATAGTTTCATTGGAGAAAAACCAAAACTAGAAATAACAATTAATTCGTACTCTCCAGATAGTTTTGAAAGATTTATAATCATAGATATGAAAAAAGTTACTGGTAGAGTATAATACAAGATAATAGGCATTTTTAACAAATACAGATATCCAAGTTCAGCAAAAGTCATAGTAATAACTGAAGTTAATGAAGCAATCTTTACAAGAAAAACAACTGAAGTTATAGTAAAAAGTGATAAAAAAATCGGGAAAAAACTATTAGATAGTGTTTCTGTAATATATTTTTTAAGTAGTCTCATTTTATCCTTACCCTAGACCAACAGCATTATAAGCTTGCTCAACAAGTAGTTTGCAATTCTTCTCTTAATTAGTTTTACTTGCATTAAATTATCAAACTCCACCGAATCGTCTATCTCTAGAGTTAAATTGTGTAATTATTTTATCGAGTTCTGCAGTTGTAAAATCAGGCCACAAAGTTGTCGTAAAAAACATTTCAGCGTATGCGCTTTGCCATAGTAAAAAATTTGACAATCTTATTTCTCCGCTTGTTCTAATAAACAAATCAACATCACTAAAATTTCCAGTATCAAGATTTGCCGTGATATTATCTTCCGTTATATCTTCATTATTATCTGTTAGTTTTTTTACAGCCCTTACGATTTCGTCTCGGCTTCCATAGTTAAGCGCTAAAATCTGGGTCATTCCAGTACAAAGCGATGTCTCTTTTTCCACATTATTTATTGTTTTTTGCAAAGACTTTGAAAATTTTGAGATATCCCCAATAGCTTTGAATTTAACATTGTTTGTTAAATATATTGGGAGTTCGCTTTTAAAATATCTCTCTAACAATTTCATTAAAAACTCAACTTCAAGTCTAGGTCTTGTCCAATTTTCTGTACTAAAAGCATATAGCGTAAGATATTTAATACCAATATTACTACAATGCTTAGTTATCTCTCTTACTACTTTTGCGCCCTCCTCATGTCCAGATGTACGGTTTAGGCCTCTTTCTTTCGCCCAGCGTCCATTTCCGTCCATAATAATCGCAATATGTTGTGGCATATTATTCACTAAAAATCTTTTGAATATTTTCTAGCATCTCAAAAGAAATGTCAAGTTTGGTTCCAGAAACTATAAAACTATTCTCACCATATAAAAACTCTATTGTATTTAAATCACTTCCAAATGTATTATTTTCATCCAAAATGTTCAGACAAACTCCATCAAGTTTCTTGTTAACTAGCATCTTCAATCCATTTGACTTTGCATTAGAATGGTCCATCTCTGCCTTAAATCCTATGGAATATATTTCATCTTTAGGTAAAGATTCTAAGATATCAATGTTCTTTTTTAGAGCCAAGCTCCAGCTGTCTCCAAGATCATCTTTTTTAAGTTTTCCATTTTGAGGATACATTGGCACATAGTCACTTACAGCAGCTACCCCAAAGAAATAAGGCTTTTTCTGAATAAGCGTAATGTTTGAGCTATCCATCAAAGTAGCGCTTGACAACTTTCCTTTTTTAGCAACTCTAATACAATCAATAAGGTAGCCTTGCATCTCTTTAGTACTTGTTGTTTTGATGATATGAATATCGCTTGGTACTTTAAAGTCACTACTTCCAACCAAACAAACATCAGCACCCCTATAGTAAAGAGCGGTAGCAAGAGCAGTAGCCATTTTTCCACTAGAAAAGTTTGATATAAATCTTACATCATCTATTTTTTCAATAGTAGCACCGCCATTTAAAACTACTTTTCTATCTTCCCAATAACTATTTTTAAGAAGTTCTCGTGCTGTCGCATCAAAAATATCTTCAACCTCAGCCATTGCTCCATTGCCAATATCTCTACAAGCCAATTCTTTTGATACTGACGGAACAACCTTAAAATTACAAAGCGTAAGCATTTTAAAGCTCGCTTTCGTTATTGGATTTTCAATCATATTTGTGTTTGCTGCTGGGCAAAGTAATTTTGTTCTAGGATAAGCTAACAAGGATTGCAATAAAATATTATCTGCTATCCCATTGCTTAATTTGTTAATAGTATTTGCAGTTACGGGAGCTACTACAAATATATCGGCCCACTTTCCAATTGCAATATGATTTAAAATACTATCTTTCGTCCAATTTTCATTTGTATCGTCCAAAATTTCTGCTTGCGAGATTGTTTCAAAAGCAAGTGGGGATATGAACTTCTTGCTAGATTCAGTCATAATAACTCTTACATTTGCCCCAGCTTTTACATACAGTCTTACGAGTTCTAAAGTTTTATAGATTGCTATTGAGCCGGTTACACCAACCAATATATTTTTATTATTTAAAAGCATAATTATTATTTTTCCAGTTTCTTTCCAAAAAATTTATAGAAAAAGTTTGAAATAGATTTTTGTGTTGTTCTACTTAGAATAAGATCCCCAGTTTCTGGATTTTTTGTAACTGTTGTTCCTGCAGCTATCATAACATCATCAGGAATATTTAGTGGTGCTACAAGTTGTGTATCTGAACCAACAAATACATTTTTCCCTATGATTGTTTGATATTTATTTTTTCCGTCATAATTGCATGTTATGGTTCCTGCACCTATATTGGAACCACTTGCTATTGTACAATCGCCTAGATAACTAAGATGACCAGCTTTCACTCCATTTAAGTCGCCTTTTTTGACCTCAACAAAGTTACCAATGTGAGTATCTACGATTTTGCTTTGGGGTCTAATTCTAGCCATTGGTCCGATATCGCTATTTTCAACAATACTATCTTCTATAATCGTATTTGTCTTAATATGAGCATTAATAATTTTAGTCTTTCCAAGAAGAGTAACGCTATTTTCAATGATAGATTCGCCTTCAATTTCAACATCATTTTCGATATAAATAGTTTCTGGGAGTCTCATAATTACACCGCTTGCCATAAATCTTTCTTTTATTCTATTTTGATGTAAAACTTCAGCATGTGCTAAATCTATTTTTGAATTTACGCCTTTAAAATTTTCCTCATTAACTTCAACGGGTACAACTTCAATATTTTGATTGATGGCCATTTCAACAAGATCTGTTATGTAGTATTCTTTTTGATTATTATCGTTATTTAATTTTGGTAAATTTGAAAGTAAAAACTCTGTATCAAAACAATAGATTCCAGCATTCGCAATATTAATTAAAAGCTCATAATCATTGCAATCTTTTTGCTCAACGATTTTTTGAACTATCCCGTTACTAACAACTACCCTGCCATAACCATTTGCACTTTTAAGATTTAAAACAGACATAGTAAGCTTTGCATCTTTTACTAAATTTTCTAGTTCCGATGCTTCAACAAGAGGCATATCACCATTTAGCACTAAAGTTTTTTTGTGGCTTGGGTTAATTCCCATAACAGCGCCACCAGTACCTGGAAAATTTTTGTGATCTTGAATATGGTATGTGATATCAGAAAAGTATTGTTCCATTCTTGCTCTAACAAGTTCTGCTTGATGATAAAGTACCACATGAATATCGTCACTTAATTTTTTAGCTTCCAAAATACTATAGTAAAGCATTTCAAAACCAGATATTTTATGTAAAACTTTTGGTGTAGTTGATTTCATACGTGTCCCTTGACCCGCAGCTAAAATTATGATTGATAAGTTTGTTGTCATTTTTATCCGATTTATGATTTTTAAAGTCTGATTATAGCAAATCATCATAAATTTAATCATTATGATAAAGACAAAGTGGTTTATAATGGAGGAAATTTAAGAATTACAAATCAAGAATTGCTAGAATTATTCCGAAAGATGATGAAATTAACAGAAATTTTGTTTTGAAACAAACTTGTAATGAATACCTTTATAGCTAAATTCTAGGCTAGAGGCATGCAACATAAGTCTATCGTGTCCCACTATCTCTTTCCTTTCTGATTCAGATAAAGTCTTACAAAGATAACTATCAGCTACGTGATCATCAACTCCATAAATTGGGTCTCCTACTATTGTGTGGCCTATACTGTGAAGATGAACTCTTATCTGGTGTTGTCTACCAGTTTCTGGATTTGCAACAACCAATGTTTGATCAGTTTGCTTGTCATACTTTATTGGCTTAATAATAGTAAGCGATTCTTTTCCATCAGGACAAACTTTCATTCTTACACCTATAGCGCCATTTTCTTTACCAATAGGCGAGTCAACAACTATTTCATTATCTATCTTTCCTTTTGCTAAAGCTAAATAACATTTATTATAGTTTTTTTCTATAAACATCTCTTTTAGAGCAACATCACTTTCTTTGTTTCTTACAATAAGAACTAAGCCTGATGTTTCTTGGTCAATTCGGTGTGCCAAATTTGCATCTTCTCCAAAATGAAATCGTATCTCATCAAGCAAAGAGTAATCAGTTTTTCGCGAAACGGGATGAACCATTAGGCCAGATGGTTTATCGAAAATAGCAAAATCATCACATGTAAAAATAGGTTTCAATCCCCTTGAAATCCCCTCAAATATTGCAATATGTATCTCTTTTCCAATTGGTATTTGACCATAAATTAAAGCTATTCCATTCTCATCAAAAACTCTACCTTTTGAGATCATTCTTTGGATAATGCTTCTTTCAAAGCCGAGTTCATTTTGCAACAAGAATTGAATTTTTTGTGGGATTTCGAAGTGATATTTTTTTAATACAAATGGCATCTAAATGTTCGTTTTTTTACATTACTTTTTAATATTATGACATGGCAAGCCATTTTAGCTTGCTCTATTTCATAAACCTTACTGTGCCTCAATACGATTGTGCTTGATTGAAGACCAAATAGATAGTCCTATAAAAAGAATTCCAATAAGGCCTGTGATAACTTCTGGGATATGGAATTTTAAACTTAAAAGCATAATTATGGCCAAAATACCAATCGCATAATGTGCACCATGCTCAAGGTATCTGTATTCACCTAGCGTTTCTTTTTCAACTAAATATATAGTTAAGGATCGAACAAACATAGCGCCAATTCCAAGACCGATCATTATAATAACTATATCTTTAGTAATAGCAAAAGCCCCTATAACGCCATCAAATGAGAACGAAGCATCAAGAACTTCTAAATATAAAAATCCTCCTATGCTCCCTCTTTTAATAACTTCGCCTGCATTTAAATCTGATGTTTCATGCTCCATAAGACTTCCAAGCATATCAACACCAACGTAAATAATAAGTCCCCATATTCCAGCTGTAAGAACCTTAAATTGTTCCGTCTCATCAACAAGAGTGAGGCAAAGCATAAGCGCAATTAGTGCTATAAAAATTGAAATTGCTTCAACTCGTCCAAGAACGCCAAGTTTTTCTTCAAGTTTTCCAAGCCAATGGATCTCTTTTTCATTATCAAAAATAAAATTTAGAAATACCATCAATAAAAACATTCCACCAAATACAGAAACTTCTGCATGATGTGAAGTTAATGCTTTTGAATACTCATCAGGATTTGAAATAGCCAAATTCCAAACTTCAATAATTCCCATATCTGCTGTCATTGCAACTATTACCAAAGGAAAAACAAGTCTCATTCCAAAAACTGCAACAATCATTCCAACTGTTAAAAATAATGTTCTCCAGTACTCGTCCCAATCTTTTAAGATTGATGCATTCACTACGGCATTATCAAATGAAAGCGATACCTCCATAACAGCAAGAACTAATGCAAGCCAAACCATAGTAAGAGCAACCATAAAACCGCCATTTGAGAATCCCCAAAAACCTGCGATTGCTATGGCAAAAATTGAAAATATAATTGAAAAAGTAAAATGCTTCATCTAGTTATCTAACTATTTCTGCGAATTTTTTAAATATATACTTGCTTTCATGTGGTCCTGGACTAGCTTCAGGATGATGTTGAACAGAAAAAATTGGTTTATTTTTATATTTAACACCTTCAATAGTATTATCAAAAAGATTAATATGAGTAACATCTGCAATTTCAGTGATACTGTCTGGAACATTGTAATTATGATTTTGTGCAGTTATTTCAACTGTTTTATTTTCATTTCCAACTGGATGATTTCCGCCATGTTGTCCAAACTTTAACTTATATGTATCATGGCCATGCGCAATACTAAGCATTTGATGCCCAAGACAAATAGCAAACATTGGAATGTTTTTGTTAATTAATTTTTGAATTTGTTCTTTTTCATTTGTAAGCGTCAATGGATCACCAGGTCCATTACTTAAAAAAATTCCGCCAATTTCGCCAGATTCATATCTTGCAATTAAATCTTCTGCTTTAAATGTATTTGGAATAACTTCAACTTCCAAACCTGCCTCAACAAGTTCATTTAGGATATTTCTTTTTACTCCAAAATCAAGAACAACAACTTTTTTATCGCTCATAACTGCTTTGTTATAATCCATAATTGAATGGTTCCAAGCTCCATATTTGTGAATATAAGCTTCTTTTGTACTAACTTCATTAATATAGTTAATATCTTCAATTCTTGGACTATTTTCTAGAACTTTTTTTAGCTCATTTATATCAGAAATTTCAGTTGATGCGATCATCATCATAGCGCCTTCATCTCTTATCATTTTTGTAAGAAATCTTGTATCAATATTGCAAATACCCAAAACCCCTTGCTCTTTTAAAAGCTCGCTAAAACTTCTCTCACCTCTAAAATTTGAATATGAATCATTGTATGCTCTTACAATCACACCCTTACTATAAGCTATCTTAGATTCATTGTCGGCTGCATTAACCCCAACATTTCCTATTTCTGGCATAGTAAATGTAATAAATTGACCAGCATAACTTGGATCTGTTGTAATCTCTTGGTAACCAGTTAAAGATGTATTAAATACTATTTCCCCAACACTCGTACCACTTGCTCCAAAACTATCGGCTTCTAAAAAAGTGCCATTTTCAAGATAAATGTAAATTCGTTCCATTATAACAATCCTTTTTTTATTAATTCTTCCTCATAAAGTCGTTTGAAAATTAACTCATAATCTTCCGTTCCTGGAATAAGTTTTCTTTTGTAGTTTTTAATTTTATCATATGCAAGGCTATCTGCTTCATCATAACCTTTTATAAATTGATCAGTTGAATTTGCAATCAAATTTTTTACTTGATTATCTGAAACTGTAAAGTGTATAAAATCTTCTTCGTATAAAAAATCCATAATATTGTGCGCTATATTTGAAAATCTGTCTTCAAAATTTAAATTTACATCAAAGTCATTTGCAAGTCTTTTTTTTGTCATCCAAAATAATTGTTTAAAATCGGCATTATAAAATGAAATATCATCTTCTCTTCCCTCTAAAAGAGTATTTACATGCTCATCAAGAAGTACTTCCTTTTCGATATCTTCAAGTAAAATTCTTTCGCATTCAGCAATGATCGCCATTCTGTCTTGTCTAGCCTCTATAAATTCGCTACTTAATAAATCTTTTGTTATTTTTCTAGCTAGAAAGTTTGCATGTTGTTTTTTTAGTTTCATTCTATACTCCTTATTTTGTTTCTTTTGCAATCTAATCTTTGGGGAACCAAAGAAGATATTGCGGATATTATCTAATTATTGTATCTTCTCGTTCAGGCGAAGTTGAAATTATTCCAACTTTTGTTTTTGTTAATTCTTCTATTCTTGTAATATATTGTTTTGCTGTTGCTGGTAATTTATCAAAATCTCTACATCCAACAACACTATCCCATCCTTGAATTTCTTCATAAACTGGTTTTACATTATCCAAATCACTTGGCATATAATCTATAATTTCACCGTTTAGCTCATATGCTACACAGATTTTTAGAACGTCAAATCCATCTAAAACATCTAGTTTCATAAGCGATAATTGATCGCAACCATTTAATCTACTTGCATATTTAACGGCTACTGCATCAAACCATCCACATCTTCTTTTTCTACCAGTTGTTGTTCCAAATTCTTTCCCAACTCTAGCCATTGTTTCGCCATCATCACCAAAATCTTCACTTGGGAATGGTCCATTTCCAACTCTAGTACAGTAAGCTTTTGTTATTCCTGTTATAGTTCCGATATCTTTTGGATTCAAACCAAGTCCAGTACAAGCGCCAGCACTTACTGTATTTGAACTTGTAACATAAGGGTAAGTTCCATGGTCAATATCTAACATTGTCCCCTGAGCACCCTCAAGCAGAACTCTTTTGTTTTCTTCTAAAGCTTTCCAGACATAATTTGTTGTATTTACTATAAAAGGTGAAAGTTCTCTAGAATACTCTTCAAGCTGACCCTTCAGTTCTTCGTTTGAAGGCAAAACAATATCTAAAGCATCAAAAATTATTTTGTTTTGAGCAAAATATTCCAAAATACTTTCATACAATTTAGCTGGATTTAAAAGCTCTCCAGCACGATGACCAATTCTATTAATTTTATCCGAATATGCTGGTCCGATACCTTTTCCAGTTGTACCAATTGCATTTGAACCTTTTAATTTTTCTCTTGCAAGGTCAATCAAACTATGATAAGGAAGATTTAATTGAGCTTTTTCGCTAATCAAAAGTCTTCCCTCAAGATCCGAAAACTGAGTTAGTTCTTTGATAATAGATGGTGGATTTAAAACTACACCATTTCCTATAACATTCACAGCTTTTGGATTTAAAATACCAGAAGGAACCAAATGAAGTGCAAATCTTACGCCATCAACCCAGATTGTGTGACCTGCATTGTGTCCACCTTGGCTTCTACAAACTACATCATATTCTTGAGCTAATTTGTCAACAATTTTTCCTTTTCCCTCGTCGCCCCATTGAATTCCTACGATAATATCTGCTTTACTCATTTTGTCCCCTCTTATTTTTCTAATATTTTTAATAAATTGTCTGTACATAATGCGAATCCCAATGACTCTACACCATCGCTATAGTACTGTCCGCCTTTTGCCATAGTATCATTTTCAACTATTGCACGAAAATAAATATCTTCATAATACTTCATACTGTCAAAATATAATGGAGAAAGTGTAATATTTGTATACGTCAATTTCGCAGCAATATCAATTAATTTCATAGCTTCCTGCTTCAAACAATTTGGCAACAAAGAATATACTTGTTCTAAATCTTCTTTTGTTTGAACATGAATTAATTTATCCAACCAATCTATTTTCATTGAAAATAATTTCGCCATTTCGCCATCTTTAAAATAGCTAATTGGTATATTAAATTCTTTTGAGATTATCTTTGGGATATTCAAATTAGAAATTTGTATTAATGGATTTATTTTCAGCATTTCAAAAATTTCACTTGTAATATTTATTACATCGCTAAACTCTTTATGCTCCAGCCACTCGCAACCTATTTGATAATTTTCAATAGATGGATATGAAAAAATTGGTTGGATATAAAACCACTTTTTATGATCAGTTGTTCTTCCTAATCTTTTTGTAATAATTCTAGCAACATCAAGTGTGCTATCAGCTCTTAGTGTTAACTGATTATTGTCTTTGTCATTTAGCTTAATAAGTTTTGTTTCATCATCAATACTTTGGTGACCAGAATATGAAAAATTAGGTGTTACTATTTCCATAAAACCTCTGGCATCAAAGAAGTCGCTCACTTTATTCTCTAAAACTCTTTTTGTTTTAGCAATATCTCCAAAATAAAGTCTACAACCGTCTGGTATTTCGTGTTCAAAAATCATCTGAAATAAGTTTCCATAAATACTTTATTTGCTGTTCCATCAAAAGTTCTAATGCCCAAGTCATCCATTGCTTTTTCTACAGCATTAACTGCCCATGAAGCTTCAAATGATGCAACAAGTCCCATGTGATTTATTCTAAAAATCTTTCCATTCAAATCGTCTTGTCCGCCAGCTATATTTACATCATATTTATTTTTTAGAACTTTTCTGATTTCATTTGACTTCTCACTGTAAATTGTAGTCATACTATCAGCTGGTGTTTTAGGATAAACAGGAAGTCCAATTGCTTTTAAAGCTTCTCGTGAAGCTTCTGCTCTTTTTTTTGTATCAGTATAAAGATTTTCAAAACCGTCTGCTTTTATTTTTTCCAATATTGCGCCCAGACCAATAATTAATGTTGTTGCGGCAGTCCAAGCTGTAGTATTTTTTCTCTGATTTTTTAATTCAGTAGCAAGATTAAAATAGTAACCCTTAGCATTTGTTTCAAGTTTTGCAACTGCTTTATCGCTTAATCCAATCATGGCAAGACCAGGTGGAAGCATAAGTGCTTTTTGGCTTCCTGTTATTAGTGCATCGATATTTGTAGTGTCTATTTTTTCAACGCCAACAGCCGTTATACCGTCTGCAATAATTATAATATCACTGTTAATTGCTTTTACTTTTGCTGCAATTTCTTCGACAGGATGTCTTAATCCACCTGCACTTTCACAAATTTGAATACAAATTGAATCTATCTCTGGATCATTTTTTACAGCATTAATTACATCTTCAACGTTAACTGGAGTATCCCATGGATTTTTAATTTCTGTATTTGGAATATTCATGGCTTTACAAATTTTTCCAAATCTTTCTCCAAATTTTCCACTATTAATTGTAAGAGATTTCTTGGCAGTTAAATTTAAAACGCATGCCTCCATAGCTCCTGTTCCGCTTGAAGAAAGCATTAATGCTTCTGGCATATCAAGTATTTCAAGAAGAAGTTCTCTTGTATTTTTAAAAATAGCTTCAAATTCTGGTGTTCTATGGTGAAGCGTTTCAGTTGCCATTGCGGCTCTTACGAATTCTGGTACTGGAGTTGGTCCTGGTGTGAGTAGCATTTTTTCCTACCTAATTATAAATATTTTTTAATTTTGTCTAAACATTACAAAAGGCATCCATTTCGTTTCCGAAATAAATACCTTTGCTATAGGTGGATTATGCCAAAAAATTTGTTAATGCTAGATTAGATTGTTTTTTATTAAAAAAAGTTAGTTTTATTTTTAATATTTTGAGTTTATTTTTTTAAATTAGAAAAGAATAGATTTAAGAGTTTAGAAATAAAAAAAGTCGACCGAAGTCGACTTTTTAAAAAGAACTTAGTGAGCAGTAGCTCCGTCAGCTCCGATACCTGTTTGACATCTAATGTTTTGAGCTTCAAAACCTTCTTTGTCAAGTTTTGCTCTTTCACTTTTATCAGTGATAGAGAAGAACCAAATACCAACAAATGCAACTGTTACAGAGAAAATTGCTGGATATTTATAAGGGAAAATTGCTGTTGCATGTTTTAATGTATCAACCCAAACTGTTGGGCCAAGGATAACAAGAACGATAGCAGTAGCAAGACCTAAGCTTCCACCAATTACAGCACCTCTAGTTGTTAGTTTACTCCAGTAAATTGAAAGGAATAAAACAGGGAAGTTTGATGATGCAGCAATAGAGAACGCTAGTCCAACCATGAATGCAACATTTTGCTCTTGGAATGCAATACCAAGTAAGATTGCTAATACACCAAGCGCAACTGTAGCTATTTTAGAAACTTTCATTTCTTTTGCTTCATCAACTTTACCTTTTGCAAAAACACTTGCGTAAAGATCATGTGATACAGCAGAAGCACCTGAAAGAGTTAAACCAGAAACAACCGCTAAAATTGTAGCAAATGCAACTGCAGAAATAAATCCTAAGAATAGGTCTCCACCTACAGCTTGACTTAAATGAATAGCAGCCATATTTGTTCCACCGATTAGTTTACCAGCTTCGTCAAAGAATTGAGGATTATTTGTAAGTAATACAATCGCACCAAAACCAATAATGAATGTTAACATATAGAAGTAACCAATAAATCCTGTTGCAAAGAATACTGATTTTCTAGCTTCTTTAGCATCAGCAACTGTAAAGAATCTCATAAGAATATGAGGAAGACCAGCAGTACCAAGCATAAGTGCTAAACCTAAAGAAATAGCAGAAATAGGATCACTTACAAGCCCACCTGGAGCCATGATATTTACACCTGCAGTTTTTGCAGCTTTTTCTGCTTTAACAAGTTCTTCAGATGCAGATTTTGCAGCTTCGATTACAGTAGCATTAGCATCTATAGCGCTTGCGGCATACGCAGCAGTAGCATTAGCTTCTCTTGCAAGATCAGCAGCAGCATTAGCACCAATTGATAATGTATGTTTAATATTTACAGCTTCAGCAAATAGCGCCTCTAATGAGAAGTTAAAATGAGCAAGTACTGCAACAGCAATGAAAGAAGCACCAGATAAAAGTAATACTGCTTTAATGATTTGTACCCAAGTAGTTGCAAGCATACCACCAAATGTAACATAAAGAATCATTAATATACCAACTAAAACAACTGCGATTTCATAATCAAGACCAAATAAAACTTTAATAAGTTGTCCCGCTCCAACCATTTGTGCGATTAGATAAAGAATAACAGTTACAAGTGAACCAATAGCCGCTAAACTTCTGATTTCTTTTTGACCAAGTCTATAAGATGCAACGTCTGCAAATGTATATTTACCAAGATTTCTAAGTTGCTCTGCAACCATGAAAAGAATAATTGGCCAACCAACAAGGAAACCAATAGAGTAAATAAGTCCATCATAACCACTCATATAAACCATACCAGAAATACCAAGGAATGAAGCAGCTGACATATAATCTCCAGCAATTGCTAAACCATTTTGGAAACCTGTAATTCCTCCACCAGCTGTATAAAAGTCTTTAGCTGTTTTTGTTCTTTTTGCTGCCCAATAAGTAATACCTAATGTAGCTCCAACGAATAAAAGGAACATAACTATAGCCGAAGTATTTACACCTCTTTGACCTTGTACACCCATGTCACCACCGGCACCATATAGACTCATAGCGCCTAATGCTAATACTGATAAAATCAATAATACTCTTTTCATTATTTACTCCACTTTGCTACATCATCTTTAACCGCATTTGTTAGGTCATCGAATTCTGTATTTGCTTTATTTGTATATATTCCTGTTAAAACGAAAGAAATTACAATAATTGCAATCCCAACTGGAATTCCAACAGTAGTAACTCCTCCACTTAAACTAACACCTAATAATGCTTTATCAAAAGCAATTACAAGTATGAAAGCGTAATACATTACAAGCATAATAATTGTAAGTTTTAAAGCAAAAGAACTTCGTTTTGCAACAAGCTCTTGATACTTTGGATTTGATTTGATTTTTTCAATCATCATTTGATCCATGATATTCTCCTTTTTTTATTTTCGTATAAACTTTACGAATTGTAAATAGCATTAGAATAGCATTAAATATATTTTGTCACTGTCTGCATAATTTTTTATTATAATGTTACATTTAGAAACAATATAAACCGCTTTATCTTTAATTTCACACAATTAACACACAAAACAAATCTAAGCACGTTTTTGATACAATCTTGACAAAATTGAGATTAGAATTTTAAAGGCGAAAAGAATGAACACATACGACAAAATAAGAAGTTTTTGTAGAAAATTTAGAATATTACTAGGGATAGTTTTAATAGGTGCGGGAGTATATACTGGTATATATTGGTTTTATTTAGGGATTATTCCTTTAATAGCTGGTTTAGCAGATTTTTGTCCAATATGTATTGTTAGCAAGAAGTGTACTGTTAAATAAAACAGTAAATAAATTTCATAAAAAATAAAAAATAAATTTAAGGATTACAAGATGAGTACAATTTCATATAAAGATGCTGGTGTTGATATTGACGCTGGAAATAGTTTTGTCGAAAACATCAAGCCGTTCGTAAGATCAACAAAAATACCTGGTGTTTTGGGAGGTATTGGTTCTTTTGCTGGAGCGTTTGAACTTCCAAAGGGATATAAAGAGCCAGTTATTCTTGCTGGAACTGATGGTGTTGGAACAAAACTAAAACTTGCAATAGACAGTGGAATATTTGATACTGTTGGGATAGATTTGGTTGCTATGTGTACTAATGATTTACTTTGTAATTTTGGTGAGCCTCTATTTTTCCTGGATTACTATGCAACTGCTAAACTAGAGGTTAGTGAAGCTACGCAAGTAGTAAAAGGTATCGCTGAAGGTTGTATTAGAAGTGAATGTGCTTTAATTGGTGGAGAAACTGCTGAAATGCCAGGAATGTACAAAGAAGGTGATTTTGACCTTGCAGGATTTTGTGTAGGTATAGCTGAAAAATCTGAAATGAATAGAATAGAGCAGGTTAAAGCTGGTGATATTTTAATTGCTCTTCCAAGTTCTGGTGTTCATTCAAACGGATTTAGTTTGGTTAGAAAATTACTTTTAGAAAAACTTGGAATGAAATTCGAAGATGAATTTAATGGACGAACATTAATAGAAACTTTGCTTGAGCCTACAAGAATATATGTAAAAGAATTTAAGGCAAACAAAGACAAAATAAACGCTTTAGCTCATATAACTGGTGGTGGAATTATTGAAAATCTACCAAGAGTGCTACCTGATAATTTGCGAGCTGTGGTAAAAAAGGATCAAGTTAGAGTGCTTCCAATATTTGAACTGATGGGGAAATATGTTGAAGAAAATGAAATGTATAGAGCATTCAATATGGGTGTTGGTATGGTTTTAGTGGTTAACCCAACAAATGTTGATGCTGTACTTGCAAATACAGATGGATATGTAATCGGTGAAATTATTGCTGGCGACAAAGGATGTGACTTAATATAGTAAATATTAAGTTTATCTGATCATCCTAAATATTTTATAGAGTATAAAATATTTAGGATGTAGTTTTAAAATCTATACTCTACTCCATAAACAAACCCCATAGAACTTCCTAGTCCTAATTGATCAGCAGATGATTTGTTGTATTTTAAATATTCAAATTCCATTCTAGTAAAAAAGTTTTGACTAAATTTATATCTCTTCCCAATGTGAGCTCCATAAAAATTTCCGCTAAAAGATTTGTTTTGAGAATCTAAATTATTAGTACTTAAAGTTCCATCATTATAAGTTACTTTAGAATTTCCTCCGATGATTCCCATATAAACCATTCTAGAACCTGTTCCGCTAATTGGTATATTCATAGTAATACTGTCATTGGTTAAATTAAAATTACTAGTACCCGTACTATGTTGCTTTAAGATAAGCTCTGTACTTAATATTGGCATACCAACATAAAAGCTATGTCCAAATCCACTTTTATCTAAATTTGCAGTTGATTGAAAATAATTATAAGACCCATCAAATCCAACAAAAAGTCTTAAATCATCTGAATCTAAAGTTTTATCATCCAAGTAACCTGTTCTTGTCTGTGTAGCTTCTGCTCCATAAACAGATGCTGCCAATGCTATGCAAAGTAGTATTTTTTTCATATTTTTCCTTATATATTTAAATCGTAAAGTTCTTTAAAAATGTAACCTTCGACTATATCTTCAAAATACATTTGTGTTGAAGTTACAAGAACTGCAATATTTTGCTCCATAAACTGCCAAACATTTTCCGTTTGACTTTTTAAAATTACGATCTCAACATTATCTATCTCTTGCCATGTTTCATAAAACTTTTCATTAGAAGGTTTTCCGCCTTCCATTTCAAAAAAAAGCCAAAAACTAGCTTCATCTATAGTCGTTATTTTAGCTTCTTCCAAATCATCAGCATCTACTGGTATTACAATTCTCATATTTTATCTCTCATGTTTATTTTATCTCGCCAATTCGCATAATAAGTGCAATTTTTTCTAATATTTGTATAAAGGCTAACTGAACGTAAGTATGTTATCCTCTTATCTACGAAAACAGAAGGAATTACATGAATTACGAACAATTAACACTGATAAAAAGATACCGTATTTTAACTTTAATAAAGGAAGGCTATAATCAACGAGAGATAGCTTATGATATTGGTGTTCATCCATCTACAATATCTAGAGAACTAAAACGAAATAGTAATGAAAACTATAATGCAGAGCAAGCTCACATATCTTGCTTCATAAGACATAAACATAAATCAAAAAACAATGCCATCACATCACAGATTCAAAAATACATAAGGTCTAAACTAAAACAAGATTGGTCACCTGAACAAATTAGTGGAAGGATGCTTATTGATATTGGTTCAACTGTTCATCATGAAACGATATATCGTTTCATATATGACAATAAAGCCAGCAATGGAAGATTATATTTGCACCTACGCCACAAGAATAAGAAATATCATAAACGATCAAATGATTATCAAAGAAGAGGAATAATTAAAAATAGAATTTGCATAACTACAAGACCAAAAATAGTAGATAATAAAAAACGTATTGGTGATTGGGAAATTGATACAGTCATTGGAGCTAATCATCAAGGTGTATTAGTAACAATAGTTGATCGCAAAAGTAAATTTGCACTAATCAAGAAAGTTGATTCCAAACATGCTGATGTTGTAACTAAAGCAACTATAGATCTTCTCTATCCACTTAGAAGATTTACACATACAATTACTAGTGACAATGGAAAAGAGTTTGCTTATCATGAAGAGATATCTAAAACACTTGACACAAAGTTTTACTTTGCAAATCCATATCATTCTTGGGAGAGAGGTTTAAATGAACATACAAATGGTTTAATCAGACAGTATATTCCAAAGAAGAGTGAGTTTAATAATATTTCAAAGGAGGAAATAGTTACAATCGCTAGTAAGTTAAACAATAGACCAAGGAAGGCTTTGGGCTACAAAACACCATTTGAAGTATTTATGAAGGCATTTTCAAAGAAAATGGCAGCATGAATTAGGTGGAAAAATTGCACTTATTATGCGAATTGGCGTCTATTTCATTGATTAATCCAACAACATCATGAACAATATTTGTTCCTTCATTCTCTTGATGCTCGCTAAATCCCCAGTTTACAAGGACACATCGTATTCCAAAGTCTTTTGCAGCATTCAAATCTTTTTTGCTATCACCAACCATAATTGAATTTTCTTTAAGTATTTGAAGTTTGTCGCAGCTAAACTTTAACATATCACCTTTTGGCTTTGGATGTTCAACCATGTCTGCGCCGACAATAATTGAAAAATAATCTTTTATTCCCAAAAAATCCAACATCTTGTTGGCATAAATACTGCTAGCATTTGTAGCGACACTTAATTGATAATTGGATTTTAATGTTTGCAGAAGAACTTCTATTCCATCATATAAAACAATATCACTAATGCAATGCTTATCATAATATTGACCAAATAATTCTCTTTGCTTATCGGTAAATTTATCTGTCCCATAAAAAAATTCTGCTCCATTTATGGCAGGATCATTAAGTGCCAAAAGCATAGTTTCTTTTGAAAGTTTCTCGAGCCCAAAATTACTTCTAACAAAATTAATTGTATTTGTAATTACATTCCCGCTATCTATAAGCGTTCCGTCCATGTCAAATATTATCAGCTTTGAGTTTGTCTTCATTGTTGGATATTATCTAAAGGCTTATTAAAATATCTCATTATTTCAACTTCAAGCTCTTCAATATTTCCCTTAAAAACATCCTCAAATTGTCCATTATTGAATGTGCGCTGTCGCTTTGCTAAACCATTTGTTGCGAATGCTATTTTGTCCTCCAGAGTTTTTAAATCAATCTTTCCATCAAGATATTCTAAAGTCTCTTTAATACCTATAGCACCCATAGGAACTATATTTCTTTTGTATTTCTTCTCTAAATATATAACTTCATCAAGTAGCCCTAACAAAATCATTTTTTGTGTTCTTTGTCTTATCCTGGTTCGAAGCTCATCTCTATCCCATACTATTTCAAAAAGTCTAATATCATTTTTATTTATAATCGATTTAGGGGGATTTTCATTAAAAAAATTTGTTGGGGTTTTGTCCGTTTCTAAATACAACGAAAGTAGTTTTTGTATTCTATAGCTATCTTGTGGTTTTATATCACGCATGTACTCTTGATCTATTTCAAAAAGATAATTATATGCAGCTTCAAGATTCTCTGTAAGTTGTGATACTTGTCTCATGGTAGATTCTGAAATTTCTGGGCTGCTTGAAATTCCATCAATCATTGCTTTTAAATAAAAACTTGTCCCTCCGACAATAATAATGTTTTTTTCATGTTTCAAGGCAAATGATTTTGCTTTTTCATAAATTTCTATAAATTTAATAACATCAAATTGTTCATCCGGATAAATCTCATCTATCCCAAAATGTATTATCCCATCTCGTTCTTCAATAGTTGGCTTTGCTGAGCTTACATCAATTTCTTTATATATCGAAAGACTATCTAAAGACACAATTATACTATTTGTTTGGTGAGCGAGTTTTATTGATAATGCAGTTTTACCAGATGCAGTTGGTGCTATAATTGCAATTTGCTTCATGATTAGTTGCTCAGTAAAAACGTTTTAATATTATTGTTTGAAATATTAAAAATCTCTTTCTATCATAGATGTCATAATCAAAACTAGTTCTTCATTTTGTTCATCTTTAATGGCTTCAATAGCTTCCAGTCCATATTTTCTAGCCATCTTAATGCTATCCATTACAACACTAGTCTCATTCATTTTAGATTTTATCCATTCCAATTCATCATGCGTTAATGCTTTTTTGTAAAGACTTTGAAGAATTAACTTGTCACCATCATTGATTCGATCCCACAATAAAAGATATGGTATTGTTACTTTACCTTCTACAAAATCAAGCATCGATGGCTTGCCGAGCTTAGCACTATCTTCTGTAATATCTAAAATATCGTCTATCATTTGAAATGCCAATCCCAAGTTTCGACCATAAATAGAAAAGTTATCAGAATTTTTAGAGCTCATAATTGCAGCGCTTTTTGCACTTGCTTCAATTAGAGAAGCTGTTTTTTTATAGATCATGTCCAAATATTTATCATATGAAGTGTTGAATGTTTTACTTAGCTCAACATCAATAAGCTCACCAACACTAAGTAGTGTTACTGCATTTGAAATTGTATATGCTATATTCTGTGGCATCTTAGTTAGCTCAGTAAAAGCTTTAGAATACAAAATATCTCCAAACATAATAGATGTTTTATTATCAAAAATACTATTGATTGTTTGTTGTCCTCGTCTTGTTGTTGCATCATCAATTACATCATCGTGAAGCAGTGAAGCAGCATGTATCATTTCAACTACAGCACAAAGCTTAATTGATTCATCCGATATACCAGCAATTTTTAAGATAAGTTTGCTTCTAAGCATTTTCCCAGATGGAAGTAAATCTAAGAGTTCTATACTTTTTTGATCTGCTATCGTTTCGACATAAGTTTTAATTTGCTTTTTAACCTCTAAAAGTCCGTCCATATTTACTCCGCAAGATTCTTAGTAAGGATTGTTTTCATTTCGCTTTCAGCATCATCGTACCACGAAGTTGACTTGTCTGCTTGAACCGTGTCTAAATAAATAATTTTTATATCCCCACTTTTTTGTGTAGCTCGCTTAGAATCAAAAACATCAATTGATCCCACTATGACTATAGGCTGAACCCTCAAATTGTATTTTTCTGCGATAACTTTTGCGCCCGCTTTAAATTTTCTCAACTCTTTGCCATCTGTTCTTGTACCTTCTGGAAAAATACACAATTGTCTACCGTCATCAAGCCTATCTTTTGCATCTTTTAAAAGCTGGATAAGACTTTTTTTACTTTCCCTCTCAACCATTATCATATTTGATGCTTTTAAGATATGCCCGAACCAAGTAATATCACCTATTTCTTTTTTTGCAACCCATGCTATATCGCGTTTTGCGATTGCTTCAAATAAAATAATATCCATCATCGATTGATGATTAAATATCAACATATCAGCATTTTCATCATATTTACCTGTTTCAACTATATTTGCGCCCATAAGAATAAGCTGTAGTTTACCCCAAGTCTTTCTTGCGAGTCTATGCTTTTTTCCTAATAAATACATAAAAATAATAGTTACAGAAACTGTGATACCAAATTGTAGAAGTATCAGAATTCCTCTAATTTTAGTCATTTCTTACCCAACCGATATTTTTATTTTTAAATAATACTTTTTTAAATTCATCTTGTTTAATTAAAACTTCAACCTCTTCGTCTTCTTGCAATATTTTAAATACAGTTGAATTTGCTGTAGGTAAAATATAAACTTTCTGATTTTTTGGAAGCGTTGTATGAGAATTTGGCATTAACATTGTTATTAAAATAATAGATGAAATAAGTGCTGCAGCAAGAAAAATTCTATATCGCTTGTAATAATAAATCATAAATAAAATTGTAGTTAGAAATGCAGTAAATACTTGTTTATAAAAATCCATATTCCCTTCATTTGGATTCAAACCAGTTTGAGTGCTTACGAGGTCTTCCTCAAGTATAATCGGGGCTTCAATTGTTGTAAGAGCTTTTTGAACAGTATTATAATAATCAAATCTCAAAACAGTTGTATCAATAGGAAGTATCACAAAGTAGTATAAAACTTCTTCTCCATTTTTTCTTACTAATTCTTTTCTTCCTTGATTTGAATATTTTGGTATTTTAAATTCAGCAAGATTACTAGCAGTACCATGTATTTCCATAGAGCAAAGCAATTCATTATTGTTATATTGCTTAATCTTCATATTTTGAATTTCAAGATTAGCCGCCGAAACATTAGTATAGTATTCTTTATTTATTGGAAGGCTTTTGAAAGCTATATTATCAAGAACCAACAATGATTTATCAAGTGCTACATTGTTTGCATCCAATACTGAAAGACCTATTATTGGAAATTTAAATTGATTGTTTTTAGCTTTAAATACTAATGTTGCTTCGTATTTATTGTTTCCTTTTTTGTACCAAACAATCTCATCAGTTACTTTATCAAGTTCTGGAACGCTTGGAATATCAGTAAAAAGAGAAAATGTTGTTTCTTCAGGAAGTAAAACAGTTGCCTCGATTTTTACTTCAAACCTTTCTTTAGTATAAACCTCTTTAGGGTATGAAATAATTTTCGTATACAGAACTTTAGAAGCAGGAAACAATGATGCAGCAGATGGTGCTTTAGAAGGTGTTGTTTCTTCGCAATACAATGGTGTTTGCAAAAGTGCCAATGTGAAGCTAGCTAAAAGTAAAAGGTTTTTTATCATATTTATTTTCTTTAATTATTATTTCAAAAAGCCATTAAGCATTTTTATTCCATCATCACATCCAAGCAACATTTCCATGGCTCTTTCTGGATGAGGCATAAGTCCAAATACGTTTTTGTTCTTATTGCATATTCCTGCTATTTGCTCTACGCTTCCATTTAAAATTTGATTTCTTCCGTCAGAATCACAATACTGAAGCAATACTTGATTGTTCGCCTTAAGCTCTGTAAGACCATCGCTATCTATATAAAAGTTTCCATCATGATGAGCAACTGGTATGTTTAATACGTCTCCAACATTTAATTCTTGTAAAAATTTATTATCATTACTTACAACTTTTATGTGATGATGTTTTGAAATAAAATGTAAATTGTCATTTCTTTTTAATGCACCAGGAAGCAATCCTGTTTCTGTTAAAATTTGAAATCCATTACATATACCAAGAACATATCCGCCATTGTCTGCGTAAGTCTTTACAGCATCCATAACATGTGCGTGTTTAGCTAAAGCGCCACTTCTTAAATAATCTCCGTAAGAGAAGCCTCCTGGCAAAACAACTAGTGTTGTATCAGATGGGATTGATTTTTCTTCATGCCAAACTATAGAAACTTTTGCCCCTAATTTTTCAAATGCATATTTTGTATCATATTCACAGTTTGTCCCTGGAAATTGTAAAACTACTACGTGCATAATTAAGCCTCTAAAATTATTTCAAAATCTTCAATAACAGTATTTGCCAACAAATCTTTACACATTTTTGTAACTTCAGCCATTGCTTTATCTTTATCTGTTGTATTTAGTTCCATTATGATTTGTTTTCCAACTCTAACATCTGCTACCAAATCTCCAAAACCGATTGTTTGTAGTGTGTGATGAGTAGCTTTACCACCACTATCAAGTACACCTTTTTTAAGACCTATATTTACGATTGCTTTCATGATTTACCCCAGTATTCTATTTAAAACGTTTTCATAAGCTAATTTTAGCCCACCTTTTCCTTGTCTAAACCTATCTTTATCCAAAGATTCTCCAGACTCAATATCCCAAAATCTACAATTATCTGGACTAATTTCATCAATTAAAATAATTGTTCCATTTTTGTCTCTTCCGAATTCTAGTTTAAAATCAACCAACTTTAACCCTTTTTCAAAAAAATATGGTTTTAAAATATCATTGATTTTTCTAGCCATTCTTCTTATCTCATAAAGTTCATCTTCGTTTTTTACAAGATTTAGAATCAAACAATGTTGATCATTTAGTTTTGGATCACCAAGAGCATCATTTTTATAATCAAACTCTACAAGCGTGAACGGAAGTACAGTTCCATTTTCAATTCCTAGATTTTTCGACAAGCTTCCTGTTGCAATATTTCTAACAATTACCTCAATTAAAATAACTTCGCAAGCTTTATGAAGCATATGGTTGTCATCTTGCATCTCAACAAAATGAGTTTGAACACCTTTTTCATTTAAAAGCTTAAATAGCTCTGTTGAGATTTTATTATTTAAGGCACCCTTTCCTTCTTCGCTTGACTTTAACCCGCCATTAAAAGCTGTCAAATCATCTTTAAATTCAGAAATCAAAAGATTTGCATCATTTGTCTTCCAGATCTTTTTTGCTTTTCCTTCGTACAATAATTCTGTTTTTTCCATCATATACCTTTCCTTCAGTTTTAATTTATTTATTCATTAATATAAGTGATTTTAAAATGTCAATTCCTGATTTCAATTGATTATCTTTTGATAAATCCTCATCAGAAATAACTTTTTTCTTCTCGTCCATAAAAATCTCACCATCTTCAGCACCATTTTGTTCTTTTGCGTCTTGAGGTTTTGTTTTTATATCTTTTTTATCGATCACTTGATTGTTATCTGCTTTTTGCAATTCACCCTCTAGATGTTTTTTCAAATCTTTTTCTTTGATTGAAATTCTCTCATCATTGTTTGTTTGTGCTTTTGAGAATGCAACTTTCACATCAGGAATAACACCTTTTGCTTGAATCGTTCTGCCACTTGGTAAATAATATTTTGCTATTGTTAGCTTTATCGCTTCGCTTCTATCATTTTTAATAGGCATTAGCATCTGAACAGAGCCTTTACCAAAAGTATCTTCTCCAACAATAACGGCTCTTTTAAAATCTTGCAAAGCTCCGCTCACAATTTCACTTGCACTTGCACTTCCACCATTTACAAGAACAACCATTGGAACTTTTGTTAAAGTGCCCTTCTTGGTTGCCGCAAAAGAACTATCATCAGATTTCATTTTTCCTTTTTGAGAAACAATCGTTCCTTCATCAACGAACATATCAACCGTCATAACTGATTGTTCAAGCGAGCCTCCAGGGTTATTTCTCAAATCCAAAACAATACCTTTTGTTGTAGCTTTGTGCTCTTTAATGAAAGCGCTCATTTGTTCTGCAACATTATTATCAAATGATGAAATTCTTAGATATAAGATTCCGTTATCGTATGTTTTTGCATTTACCGATTTAACTTTAATAATACCTCTTAGCATTTTGATTCTAAGTGGTTTTGGTTCATTTTTTCTCACAACAGTAAGTTCAATAGGCGTTCCCTTAACTCCTCGCATCAGAGTTACTGCATCATCTATTGTCATTTTTAATGTTGATTTATCGTCTATTTTAAGGATAATATCTCCAGATTTGATTCCTGCCTTAAACGCTGGAGTATCATCAATTGGAGAAATTACAGTTAAAGCGCCATCTTTTGCTTCAATAACAATACCTAATCCTTCGAATTCTCCATCCATGCTTTCATTCATTGCTTTAAATGATTTAACGTCCATGTATGTGCTATGAGCATCCAATTCCGTCATAAGTCCTGCAATTGCTTTATTTACAATGGCATCTAGTTTTACGTCATCGACATAATATTTTTCAACTGTTGAAATAACAGTCATAAGTTTTGATAGGGATTCTTGTCTTGAAGGTGCACTTTTATTGTCATCTAGCTTTATATTTGGCTTATTGTCAAGTCCAAACATAAACCCAAAAACTATAAAAAGTGTTAAAAATATAATTCTATCCATTTTCACTTGCAACCTTTAAATATTTTGTTTTGAGCATTTATTAGTCGTGATTTTAACCAAAATTTAATAAAAGTAATATTTTATAAACATTTAGTTAAAATCGCTAACATAATAACAAAACATTAATAAAGCGGGTCAATAAAAATGAGTTTACAAGAAAATATGTCATCAATAAAAGAAGAAATTTCTACACAAGAGCAATTTTTCGAGAGTTTTTTTAAAATTGAAAAATTTTACAAAAAATACAAATTAATAATCATTGGTTCTGGGATTGCTTTAGTTACTGCCCTTATCGTAATGGCAATCACAAATGTAGTAAGCGACAAAAATTTAGAATCTTCAAATAATGCTTACACTAAAGTACTTGTTAATTCTAATGATAAAGTTGCATTAGAAGAACTGAAAAATACAAATGACAAATTATTTGCTATTGCGACTTTTCAAATCTCTAAAGACAAAACAGTAGCTGACAATGTAGAATATCTAGATGATGTTGCAAAATACAATAAAGCAGTTAATAGTGGTGATCTAGCGGCTCTTGATTCTATGATTTTAGAACAAGATTTCTTACTTAAAGATTTTGCAATAGTAAGCAAAACTTTGATTTTAATTGACAAGCAAGATTACAAAAAAGCGAAAGAGACTATAGCAAAAATCGATCCTAAAAGTAGAGTTTTGCCCCTTAGCGATATGCTCCAACATTTCTTGATCACTAAGTAATAAAATGAAATTATTTACGATTTTATTATTCACACTTTTGTTTTTTGCTGGCTGTTCAAGCAAACAATACTACAACCCAAAAGGTATTAAGTCATTTGATCTAGATAAAGAAATTGTAACCATTCCAAGTTACATCAAATCTTTAAATAGCGCTGGAGCAACAACTATAGACAACAGAATTATTAATGATTTTGGTGTCTCGTCATTCAGCCTGCAAGAAGGATATGAATACGTTAATACTATTGACAATACTATAATTTCTGCTGACAAAAAAGGCAATGTTTACATAAGCGACACAAACTCAACTATTAATTTTTCTTCAAACGTTATTGCTGCAACAAAAAAAGATAATCTTCTGGCGATGAATTTTTCTGATAATTCATTTGGGATTTGGGATTTGAAAGAAAACAAATTCAAAATTAAAGAATATTTAGATCCAGCATACATAAATGATACTAGATTCGCAATGCCTATCATATTAAGTAAAATAACATTATTCCCAACACTAGATGGAAAGATAGTTATTATAGACAATGAGAGCAACAAAATCTCAAGAACACTTTCTATTGATTTGCAAAATGAAGTTAAGAATATTATTTTACTGAAGACAGTTGGTGATTCATTAATTGCGGCATCTGGTGCAAAAATAGTTTCTCTAAACAAAGGAAAATACAATACTAAAGATGTACTAATTCAAAACTATACAATAGATGATAACTTCATATATCTTGCATTGCTAGATGGGACACTAATGAAGCTTGATTTTGATTTGAATGTTATAAATAGTACAAAATTTAAATTTGCTAAATTTCACGCTATTGGTCTAGATTCATCTAAAAATATTTATCTTCTAGAATCTCAAGGCTACATACTAAAGCTTTCTAATGATTTTAAAACAACTCTAGTTGATACTTTGTCATTTTTTGAAGATGAAAAGGTTTATGCGTCAAAAAATAAAATCTACTTTGAAAATCAACTTCTAAAACTAGACTAAATGAAAATAGTTACTGAGTTACTTGGAAAAAATGGTTTTATTTTTTCTGATTTTAGAAACATAACAAGAAACTCACTTGGAACAAGAAAACAAATAGATATATATAGTGGATGCGATACAAACAATCACTATATAAGTGTATTTGTTGTAAATCAAAAGAATAGATTTATATCAAAAGATGCTATAAGTCTGAATGAATTAAAAAATAAATTGTCAGTTCTTGAAAATCATAATTTTAAAGTAAATATTTTAATAATTAAACATGATATATGTGGTAAATCAATTAAATATCTAACTGAAAACAATTGGAAAATATATAATGATTTTGTGTGATATTGGAAATACAACTTTTCACTTCCTAAAGATTTCAGAAAATAGTGAAGAGGACTTCAAATTATCAATATCAGATAATTTATCTACCAATAAATTATCTACAGAGGTAGACGAGATGGTTTACTTTATAAGCGTTAATGACGAGGCCAGAACAGTATTTCAAAAGAAATTTCCAAACTCTTTGGATATTGGGGAGAAATTCGAATTCAAAACGACATATGCAAACACATTAGGAATAGACAGATCAATTGCATGTAAATTTATTAGTAATGGCATAATAGTTGATTTTGGAAGCGCGATAACCATAGATGTCATGCAAAACAATGCTCATCTTGGTGGGTTTATCATGCTAGGATTTGAAACACTTAAAAGGTCATATTCAATGATTTCAAAGAAATTGATTTTTGACTTTCAAGAAAACATAAACATTGATGATATGCCAATTAACACAAGCGAAGCAATTAGTTTGGCAATAATAAAAATGATTGTTTTGCCAATAAAAGAAATACAGAAAAAATACAATTTAAAACTTATCATAACCGGGGAAACTTCTAAAATATTTTTAAAGTACTTTGATGACTATGAATTTAGAGACAGACTAATTTTTGATAATATGAAAAAGATTATAGAGGAGAAAAAATGATTACAATAGCACTTCCAAAAGGAAGAATAGCGGAGCAAACTTTAGAGAAATTTGAAAAAGCTTTTGGTGAAAAATTTGAATTTGAGGATAGAAAGCTAATCCTAAGAAAAGCTGGTTTTACATTCTTGAATGTAAGAAATCAAGATGTTCCAACATATGTAATGTATGGTTCAGCTGACCTTGGTGTTGTTGGGCTTGATGTTTTGGAGGAAAAAGAATATGACCTTATAAAGCTTCTAGATCTTGAGATAGGAAAGTGTAAGGTTGCCATAGGGCTTAAAGCTGGTGATAAAATAGACTGGAATAGATCATCAATAAAAGTTGCCACAAAACATACAACGATTGCGAAAAAATTCTTTGAAAGTAAAGCTATGGCAGTTGAATTAGTTCAATTATATGGGTCAATAGAACTTGCTCCCCTGGTAGGTCTAAGTGACTGTATTGTTGACATTGTGGAAACCGGTGAGACAATGAAGCAAAATGGATTAGAAGTTGGTGACACAATCATGCTTACATCGGCACATTTAATAGCCAATAAGAATTCTTTTTATACTAAAAAAACAGCTATTCTGGACTTAAAGGAAAAGCTTGCACTCACTTAATTTATACTCAAAAATAGAGCCATATCTAGACTTTCAAGACGAAATAGAAGAGCTATATGATGCATTTTTAAAAATATGCGAAGAGCTCAAAGTAAAGAAAGCTATAGATATTGGTTGCGGCCAAGGTGAATTTTTACTTCAATTGCAAGAGATGGGTATTGAAACTTTTGGTACAGACTTGAGTAGCGAGCAAGTTAAGGTTTGCAAATCTAAAAAGTTGAATGTTGAATGTATTGACATTGAAAATGTAACAGAAAAGTTTGATTGCGCAACTGCCATTTTTGATGTACTAAATTATATGGACAAAAAGACTTTAGAAAAGTTTGTTCAAAACACATATAATCTTCTTGTGTCAGAAGGATATTTCATATTTGATATTAACACTCTTTACGGATTTGAAGATGTTGCTGATGGAAGTCTAAATATAAACCTTGAAGATAAGTTTATAGCAATAGATGCTGTATTTTCTGAAAAAATCTTGACAACCAATATTGTATTATTCTCAAGCGAAGATAATGGGAAGTATACAAAAGAAGAAGATTTTATAACTCAACATTTCCATGAAAAGAATGCAGTTAAAAAACTTTTAGACAAATGTGGATTTGAGGTTAAACAAATAATAAATTTCCATCTTCACAGTGAAGAAAAACCTGATAAATTAATTTTTATTTGTCAAAAATAAACTTCTAATTTTAAACAAATAAAAAAGGCTAGAGATTTCTCTCTAGCCTTTTTTTATACAAATCTTTTTCAGATTATCTTGCAGAATATGCAGGACCTGTTAATTGTTTTGTATTTACAACATATGGAATTAATGCCATATGTCTAGCTCTTTTTATTGCTAATTCTACAAGCTCTTGGTGTCTTTTAGAAGTACCAGTAAGTCTTCGAGGCATAATTTTTCCTCTTTCACTTAGAGATATTTTTAATAACTCCATGTTTTTATAATCAATACTTTCTATTTTCATAGCACTATATTTACAGAATTTTTTTGAGAATTTTCTTTTTTCAGCCATATTACAATCCTTTTCTAAAATGGAATTTCGTCATCATCGATGTCGATGTTTATTTCTGGTACTTGTTGCTGTGCGTAAGCAGGTGCTTTAGTACCACCTTGTTGTGCGTTATAAGAAGGCTTATTATAAGATTCTACTTGTCTTGGTTGGTAAGCATCATCAGAATTTGTGCCACTTGATTTAGAATCTAAAAATTTAAATTCTTCAACCCTAAGAGCATGTCTACTTCTGCTACTTCCATCTTGTGCAGTCCATTGTTCGAAAACAAGTCTACCTTCAAGCATAACTTTTGAACCTTTTTTAACATATTGATTTATAATCTCAGCTGGTTTCCCGAATACATTAAAATCCAAGAAACAAACTTCTTCTTTTTGACTTCCATCTTGTGCTTTATATTTGTGTGAAGTTGCAATTGCGCCTTTTGCTATTGCTGCTCCACTTGGAATATATTTTAGTTCGATGTCTCTCGTTAGATTTCCGATTACAATTAATTTGTTATACATAATAGTCCTTTCTTATCTAAACTTTGCTCAACGACTTATTTTTGCTCTTTTTTAGCTGCATCAGTACTCATTTTAGTCCATTCAGCAATCTCTTTTTTACCATCAAATTTAATAAACATAAATTTTAAAATACTTTCGTTTACTCTATAATTTCTTTCAAGCTCAATGATTGACTCAGATGGTGCTTGGAAGTAAATTACGTAATAGTAACCTCTTTTATTTTTTTCGATTTCATAAGCCAATTCTCTGTTTCCCATATCGTCAACAGATACTATTGTCCCACCATTTTTCTCAATGTTCGCTTTAACAGTGTCGATTTGATTTTTGATCTCTTCTTCTGTTAAAGTTGTTTTAACTATAAACATAGTCTCATAATGTCTAATTCTAGCCATCAATTTCTCCTTTTGGATTTAGCCAAAACTATTTTATTTTCATAAAATTGTTCCAGCAAGGTTTTTTGGAGGTGGATTTTATCTAAAGAGATATAATAAAAAGCTTATAAAGGATTTATTTCTGAAATAGCCGCAATCTTGACTGAAAATATGTATTAATATCTATAACTTTTCCGCTTTTTAGTTCAAGCTCAAGGTCTTGTAAAAAAGTCAGCATATTTGTAAAATCATTTTTATGAAATTTTGTAGCAAGCGAGGCTTGTCTTTGTGCTATTTTTTGAGGCAGAGGATATCCCCAAATCTCTAAAATATTAAGATTTCCATATAGCTTCAAATAACTATTAATCATAAATAACTGAGAAACAAAACTTGTTATTCTATAAACAAGAGCTATTTCATCAATTCCTTCTTCCAATAAATCATAAATATCTTTGTTAACATTTTTACCCAAAATTAATTTTTCCAAAAAATCATCGATATTTACACTTCCAAGGCCAAAGCACTGTAGGCTGATAGTTTTTGAGGTGATCTGCTCGTCCAAAATAGCCAATTTAGACAAATCTGAAAATGATAATGCAAGATCTTTTTGGTGCATATTGTACAAAAATTCAAGATCGTGACTCGCGATATCAATCTTGAGTTCGTTTGCTTTTTCACCAAGAATTTGTTTAGCTTCATAGTCTTCTAACGGATAAAATCTAACTGCAACACTATTTGTTTTTTTCGTAAAACTACTTTCCATGCTCTTAAAATCTGCATCTCCAAAACAACAGAACACAACTTTGTTATCTTGGTTTTTGAAACAAGATTCTACCACTTTGTCTAATTCTTTTTTTGGAACTTTTTTGTTAATTTTAACAAGTAGTATATTGGCCGAACTAAACAAAGAGCTTTGAGATAAAATATCTATTGCTTGATCTGTACTAAATTCTTCAAAATATAGTTTATTAATATCTTCACCATTAGCCAATTTCTTGGCTACTTTTTCTCCGTAACTCTCGACAAGAAAACTCTCGGCACCATAAAACAAGTATGCGCTATACTCCGTACCTTTATTAAACTCTTTGTCAAATTCATTTTTATACATTTCTTTTTATTTTCCGCTTACTATCTAACTATATTTCCATATATTTTTTTAGAAATCAAATCAACTTCTGTCAATAAAATATTGACTTTATTGTATAGCTTTTCACCTTTATAATTTCGAATTTCGAATTTCAATCCCATCATCTCCTCGACGAGTTCTCCGCTTACAATATCTCCAATATCGCAAATGTTAGCTTTGAATCCTATGTTAAGATTTTGTGAAGCCCATCTAGCATATTTTCGTGCTTCCAAATCCCATACCATTTTTGCTATTTCACGCTCTATATTACTTATGTTTTCACAAATATTTTCAATCTCTTTTGGTACTTTTGAGCCTTTTAGGATTCTGTGTAATGTTAAATCTGCATATCTTCTAATTGGTGAAGTAAAATGGCTGTAATGAGAAAATCCAAGTCCAAAGTGACTATCAATTTTACTACTATATTTTGCTTGCTGTTGAGCTTTAATAATCATCTTATCAACTTCTTTTGTCAGAAAAAATCTATCGGCTTCTTTTTGTATGTGTGCAATCGTAGAATGAATGTCTTTTTTCTTTTTGATGTTTAATCCAAGTCCACTCAAATCCTCAATTAGCTTATCAATTTTTTTCATATCAGGCTCTTCATGGATCCTAAAAATTCCATAATTACCTATTTTTTTTGCTGCCTCTTGATTTGCCATCAACATACATTCTTCAACCAACTGATGCGACAATGTACTGTGAGAAGCATCTATTCCAACTAAATTTTCCTTCTCATCTAAAATCAATCTGAATTCTTCATTTCTAAAGTTGTATCCATTTTTTAATCTTTTGTCCCTAAGGTCTTTGGTTAAATGGAGCAGCTCTTCAATCTCTATAGGGAGAGTTTTATTTTCTATCTTATCATCAATGACCTCATAGCTAAAATTATTTTTTGACTCAATTACTGCTTCAAAGAATTCGCTTTTTTTGACTTCTAGATTTTTAATGTCAAGCTGTATTTTGCAAACAAATGCGTATCTTTCAACATTGGGCTTCAGAGAACACAAGTCACTACTTAAAATAAAAGGTAGCATTGGTAAGACTTTATTTGGAAAATAAACAGAAAAGCCGCGTCTCTTTGCGTCTTCATCAAGAGCACTTCCTTCTTTAATATAGTGACTAACATCAGCTATGGCTACATACAAAATTTGATTTTCATAATCATAAAAAATAGCATCATCGTGATCTTTAGCACCAACAGGATCGATAGTACAGAAATCAAGATTTGTCAGGTCGATTCTATTTTGAAAATTGATTGTTTTATCTGAAACATTTGTTTCGTATTTTGACAATCTATAATCCTCTTTGTAAAGATATAGTGAAATCTTTTCATCGACCGTAGGATTACTCATGTTTCCAAAAAAATCATATGAATCTGTGTCCAAAAGATACAAGTCCCCTTCTTTTGGATTTTGTATGATTGTTGTGTGTACTTTATTATTATTTTTAACTGAGATAAAATTGTGTTTGTGATAAACAACAAGGGATTTGCTTTGATTTTTTTCCACCATCAAAACAACTTTAACTTTGAGTTTTCCCCTTGGATTAAAAATAACTCTAACTACTACAAAATCACCTTCATCAGAGCCTAGTAAATCTTCTCTATCAATAAGTGTATCTTTTTCATCAAACGGGGAATTTAGATAAAATTTACCATGATTTACGACTACATATCCGATTTTATATTTTTTATTTATTTTTAAAATGCCGTTCTCAAAGGAAATCATATCTTTGTCAAATGAGTTAATTAAATCGATATTGGTTTCAATTTTTTCTAAAATATTTTGCATAAAGTTGAACTCCTCCTTTGTTAATTTTAATAATTTAATGAGATGATATCTAATCTAACCAATTAAAAAAGACAATTTTGGTTTATTTTAAAGAGATTCGGCAAAAAGCCACTAGTTAAAATTTATGTTTAATTTAACATTTGGTACAATCGCAAAATTTAAAAAACACATTAAAGGGGATAATATGGCATTAGATGTTTACTACGACAAAGATTGTAATATTGAATTAATTAAATCAAAAACTGTAGCAATGATAGGATTTGGTTCTCAAGGTCATGCACATGCAGAAAATTTAAGAGATAGTGGCGTAAAAGTTATTGTTGGACTTAGAAAAGACGGAAGTAGCTGGAATAAAGCTGCTGCTAAAGGTTTTGAAGTTATGACTGTTGCTGAAGCTTCAGCTGCTTCTGACTTCGTAATGATACTTCTACCTGATGAAAATCAAGCAGAAATCTATAAAAATGAAATTGAGCCAAATCTTAAAAAAGGTGCAACTATTGCATTTGGACACGGATTTAATATTCACTATGGAAGAATTTCTCCAAGAAGTGATATCAATGTAACTATGATCGCGCCAAAAGCTCCAGGACATACTGTAAGAAGTGAATTCGTAAGAGGTGGTGGAATTCCAGATCTTATTGCTATCGGTGCTAATCCAAGTGGTGTAACTAGAGAGCTAGCTCTTTCTTATGCAAGCGCTATCGGTGGTGGAAGAACTGCTATTATCGAAACTACTTTCAAAGACGAAACTGAAACTGATTTATTTGGAGAGCAAGCTGTTCTTTGTGGTGGTGCAGTATCTTTAGTTCAAGCTGGATTTGAAACTTTAACTGAAGCTGGATATGCTCCTGAACTTGCATATTTTGAATGTCTACATGAATTAAAATTAATCGTTGACTTAATGTTCCAAGGTGGAATTGCAGATATGAGATATTCTATTTCAAATACAGCAGAATACGGTGACTATGTATCTGGAAAAAGAGTTATCAATGAAACTTCAAAAGCAGCTATGAAAGAGATCTTAAAAGAGATCCAAGATGGAAGATTTGCAAAAGATTTCATACTTGAAGGTCAAGCTGGTTATCCAAGAATGAATGCTGAAAGAACAAACGCTAGAGCTTCTTTAATAGAGCAAACTGGGGTTAAACTTAGATCTATGATGCCATGGATTGCTGCAAACAAAATTGTAAATACAGAAACAAACTAAAACATACGTGGTAAGCTTACTGCTTGCCACGTAAACTCCCAAAAGAAAAATATTGTCTAATAAAAAAAATAAGAAACCTCGTAAAGTTCTTCAAAAACAAAAAATACCTTATTTAAATATCTCAATAATAATTCTCCTACTATGCCTTGTTTTATTTTTATCAAAAATATTTCTTTTTGATTCAATAAATAATACAAATGGTCAATCAACAAATATTGAACAAAATTCAAATCCTTTTTCTCCACAAATCAAAAAAATAAATAAACAGGAACCCAAAGAGGAACCAATTTTTAAAATAAAGAACGACAAAAATATTTCAGCAGAAGCAACGCAAAAGTCGCTTATAACAAAAGTCTCTCAAGGCGAAAGATATCAAAAAGAAAAGATATCAAAAGAAAATAAAGACTTGGTGCAAAATAAAGCTTATGATAAAACGATAAAATTACCCATCAAACAAATTGATTCAAAATTGCAGGAACAAAGTCGTTCAAGAGAAACGCCTTTAATAGCAATAATAATAGATGATGTGACTACAAAAGACCACGTTCAAGACATTATAAATGTTGGATTTCCAATCACTATGGCATTTATGCCACCTACGTCAAAACATAAAGATTCTGCAAATATTGCCTCTAGATTTCCAATACATATGGTTCATCTTCCACTTGAAGCATCAAGTCGTGGTTCTGAAGAAACCGACACTCTTCATGTGGGAGACAGTCTGGAAACTATTGATGCAAGAATAAAAAAAATAAGACAATGGTATCCGGATGCAAAATATATAAATAATCACACTGGTAGCAAATTTACAGAAGATGAAATATCAATGGATAGACTAATAAGAACAATTAAAAAATACAATTTTATATTTGTTGATAGCAGAACTACTCCAAAAACATTAGCCGAAAAATATACAACAAAATACGGCTTTCGATACATTCACAGAAATGTTTTCTTGGACCATATACAAACCAAGCAAAATATTACAAATGAACTAAAACGTGCAATTATGATTGCAAAGAAAAGTGGAAGCGTTGTGGTAATAGGTCACCCTCATGACATAACACTTAAAACACTTAAAGAATCAAAGGCACTACTTGATGGTCTTGATGTTGTTTTGATTGATAAAATATAATAGAGGCTGTAGCCTTTATTATTCCGTAGCTCAACAAAACAAAACCATTAAAATAAGCAAAATATTATGACAAGTTAAGCCAAAAGGATAAATCGTAGCGATCTAAGCGAGATAAAGAAGAAATGGATATTGATGAGTGTGAACCCATAAATATCTATCATCAAACAAGAAATTACTGGATGAAATTGTTAGGCTATAGGGTTATCTGTAGTACTCTCATTACTATTTGTTGATGTAGTAGTTCTAATTTCGTAGCTAAGTCCTTTTTTGACATACTCTACAGGGTAAAAGAAAAATGCTTTAAAAATAATATTTATTTTTGCATCTGAATCACTCACTTCATTAAATAATGGAAATGAAAATCCAACCACTGAGTCATTTTTTGGGGTAACAACAAATTCTAAGTTTCTTAATGCTTTGACCATATTTAAAGTTGATTTGAAATCTTTTGGCATAAGATTCTGAAGAATATTTCCATCCTTTTCTTCTTTTTTTACAGCATAAAACAATGCGCTCAAAGATTCTTTATGAATAGATTTCTGCCAATTAATTTTACAACTAGAGTAATGATAAACACTACTTTGGTGAAGCAATGGATTTTCCTTTTCTCGTCTCATCGTTTCTATTATTTGTAAGAAATTATTTTTTCCTCCAAATTTTGTAGCAGTATCTATCAAGATATTATGTATTGTCTCTTTTTGTTCTTGTTCTAGTCTGTAAAATTCCATGTTCTTTGTTCTTTCCTTAATTTATTCGATGCTGTGAATATTTATTCACACACTTTATTCTAGCGGTCGAACTTTTAAATTCAAGAGCCAATCAAAACAAAATCACAAGATTTTGTAGCCTATACTATTGAAATATTTCCTCAAACTTTTTCATTGTATCTTCAATATTTTTAACCGTTCCACTGATATCTACTTTTTCAATTTTATTCGTTTTTGGATAGTTTGAAATAATCTTATCAAAGTCCATTACCAGTTTGTCCAAATTTGAACCACTTATTTGAGGAATGTTGTATTTTTCCAACAAATGTAATTCACCTTTGTATGGCTTTGTATGTCTTGCAAAAAATACTGGATGATTTCCGCTTGCAAGTGACTCTAAAGCTGTATGCACACAAGAAGTAAGAAGATATTTTGTTCCTTTAATGAACTTTTCATAATCTTCATCTTCATATATTTCACTAAAATATGGAGCCAATTTCTCATCAGTGCCAAGAAAAAAGTAGTGACCAAGAAGAATTGGAATTTGACTATTTTTACAATCTTTTGTTAAATCTAACATTTCTGCTTCATAGTCATCATCAGCAAAAAAGAAACCTTTTTCGTTAATTTTTTCCGATGGACTAAAATATGTATCATCTAAAATATCATAAGGAATATCGACTCCAACCTCAAGAAGAATTTCACAGAAATCTTTCATGTATTCTCTCATTGTTTCGCTTGGCTCGAAAGAATCGAAGATTAAGATATCTTTTCGTCTCATCATATGTGGAAGATTTCCTATAATATCAACGCCCAATCCTTTTTTTACACCCAATTCGCTTTTCGCAAAACTTGCTGCCCTATAATCAGCAGTTGCCAATAGAGGATCAAGATGAGCTAATTCTTTATAAATAGCGGAACATCTTCTAATGTTTTCCATTCCGAAATTATGTCCACTTCTTGCGTAAATATATATATTCATTTTAGTTATCCATCTTTCCAATAGCGCAAGAAATAAAACTCTTCGCCGTTGTAGTTATTTTTTCGATTGTATTTAATTCATCTGATACAAAAGGATAGCCCAAGCTTTTAAGCTTTATTTTTAAGGAATTTATTTGATTTTCTTCAATATTTATAGTAATTTGTCGCGGCATAACTTCAAGATTAACATTGATTTCACCGAATTCGGCAAAAAGCTCTTTCTTTAAAGTGTTTGCGCAACCACTACATTTTACATTTAAAATCTCAAACGTTTGATTCATTTTTTTCTCGCATTGATATTTAAATGTAAAATATCAATTGCACTTGGGGTAATGCCACTTATTTGACTAGCATTAAAAAGTGTTTTTGGTTTACTTATTGATAACTTTTGAATTATTTCAGTTGAAAGTCCCGGCAATTTATCATAAATAAAATCATCTGGTATTTTTAAATCTAACATTTTTTTCATTTTCTCAATTTGTTTTTGTTGCTTTTCGACATATCTGAAGTATTTAGCTTCTGTTAAAATTTGCTCTTTCAAATAATCGTTAAGATAACTCAAGCTTGGAACCAAAACATCAAATTTAGAATTAGTCATAGTGCTTCTACCAACAATATCGACAAGCAATGTTCTGTCGCCTATTTTGTCCTCTTCGATACTTTCAAGGATCTCTAGATTTTCTTTTTTTGGCGTAAACCATTCGTTTTTCATAAATTCAATAGCTTCTTGGATTGTATTTTTTTTATGAAGCATGTCGTTATATGTAGCATCGCTTATTAGGCCAAGATTATATCCATACTCCATAAGTCTTAAATCAGCACTTTCTTCTCTTAGAAGAAGCCTATATTCAGCTCTAGATGTAAACATTCTGTATGGTTCATTTGTCCCTTTAGTTACCAAATCATCTATTAAAACACCTATATAGCTCTCATCTCTTCTTAGTATGAAAGGTTCTTTATTATCGCATGATAAACTCGCATTTATACCAGCTATAAGACCTTGAGAAGCAGCTTCTTCATAACCTGTAGTTGCATTTATTTGGCCAGCTAGATAAAGATTTTTAACTTTCTTTGTCTCAAGAGTATGGTGAAGCTCTAGTGGATTAACATAATCATATTCAATAGCATATCCATATCTTACAATTTTTGCATTTTCTAATCCAATAATTGAGTGAATCATTGATTTTTGAACATCTATTGGCAAAGATGAACTTAGACCATTTATATAATATTCTCTTGCATCTGATGTTTGGGGCTCCAGAAATAATTGGTGTCTATCTCTTTCGCTAAATCTATTGACTTTGTCTTCAATGCTTGGGCAATATCTTGGGCCAGTTCCCTCTATTTGACCAGTAAACAATGGCGCTCTATCAAAATTAGAACGAATTGTATGGTGTGTTCCTACGTTAGTATATGTTATATAGCAAGGAAGTTGCTCAGGATTAAATGTATTTTTATTTGTTCGAAAACTAAATGGTGCAGGTATTTCATCCCCACCATGTGCCTCCATCACGCTAAAATTTATTGAATTTCTGTCTAGTCTAGCAGGTGTTCCTGTTTTTAATCTTCCAACATCAAGACCTAATTCTTTTAATTGTAGCGATAGTGTAGTTGATGGGAGCTCCCATGCTCTTCCTGCACTATATTGGTTTTCACCAATATGGATTAAGCCTCTCATAAAAGTACCGGTAGTAAGAATTACTTTTTTACTTGCAAATACTTCTCCAAGTTTTGTCACAACTCCGCTAACTTCATTATTTTCACAAACCAAAGAACTAACTTCGTCTTGATAAACTTCAAGATTTGGTGTATTTAGACAAATATTTTGCATATATTGTCTATATTTATCCATATCTATTTGTGCTCTACTTCCTTGAACAGCGGCACCTTTTGAAGCATTTAGTATTCTAAATTGGATTCCAGTTGCATCAGTACAAAGACCCATTTCACCACCTAGTGCATCAAGTTCTCTAACCAAATGGCCTTTTGCTAATCCACCAATTGCTGGGTTACAACTGGCTGCTCCTATTTGCTCTACAAGCATTGTAATGAGTAAAGTTTTTTTACCCATTCTAGCACTAACTAAAGAAGCTTCAATCCCTGCATGTCCTCCACCAACAACAATAACATCATACATCTAAATGTACCACATCCTTTGCATGATCTTCAATATATTTTCTTCTAGGTTCAACTTCGTCACCCATAAATAGTGTAAATGTATCACTTGCAGCTTCTGCATCTTCTATAGTTACTCTTAATAATCTTCTATCTGTTGGGATCATTGTAGTTTCCCAAAGTTGGATAGGATTCATCTCCCCAAGACCTTTATATCTTTGTATATATGCTCCTTTTTTAGCACTATTTTCAATCTCTTCAAGGACTTTAATAAGATCTCCATCAACAAATAAAGACAGATCTCTCTCATTTAATTTTTTATAAAGATACGAAGCTTCTCCAAAATAAGGGCTAGCAAACAAATCTTCATCAATAATAAGCTCTTCTAATCCATTATTAGTTTGAACAAAAATATGTATTTTCTCTTCATTAATTGTTTGACTTAAAATATTGTAGCCCTTAAGTTTTATAAAGCTTTCGATTTCTTGGAATAAAGCATTATTTTCCATTCCAACTAATCTATCATTTTCTACAATAAATCTAATAACCTCAATAAGAGAATATCTTTTTTCTAAGTTATTCAACATGCTTCTATATGATGAAACAATTTTGAACATATCTAGTAAATCGTTATAGCCCATTCCTTGGAACTCGAATCCATCAAGTCCATGTTCAATTAAGAAATTACTCAATGCAACATCATCTTTTAAATATGTTTCATTTTTGCCTTTTCTATACAGGTAAAGTGGTGGTTGTGCGATATATACATATCCTGCTTCAATAACTGGACGTAAGAATCTAAATAAGAATGTTAAAAGAAGTGTTTGTATATGACTACCATCTACATCGGCATCCGTCATAATTATTATTTTATGATATCTAACTTTTTCAATATTAAAATCTTCGCCAATTCCACTTCCAAGAGCTGTAATGATATTTTTAATCTCTTCAGATTTTAAAATTTTATCAAGTCTTGATTTTTCAACATTTAAGATTTTCCCTTTTAGTGGTAAAATTGCTTGAAAAACTCTATCCCTTCCTTGTTTTGCAGAACCTCCAGCAGAATCCCCTTCCACCAAATAAAGTTCAGTTATTGTAGGGTCTTTACTTTGACAGTTTGCAAGTTTTCCAGGAAGTGTTCCAACACTCATACTGTCAGTTTTTCTTGTTAATTCTCTAGCTTTTTTAGCTGCTTCTCTACCACGTGCAGCTAAAAGTGCTTTTTCCATTACAAGTTTTGCTTGAGCTGGGTTTTCTTCGAAATATTTATCTAAAACATCACCAGTTAATTTTTGACAAATTGGTCTTACATATGAGCTTCCAAGTTTACCTTTTGTTTGACCTTCAAATTGTGGTTCTGGAACTTTAACACTAATTACAGCTACAAGTCCTTCTCTAACATCTTCTCCAGAAATTTTCGCATCTTTATCTCTTGCATTTGCATTATCTTTTAAATACTTTGTAATAGCTCTTGTAAGTCCAGCTTTAAATCCAGCTTCATGTGTTCCACCATCAATAGTTCTAATATTATTTACAAAAGAATGTGTTTTTTCAACATAAGTTGTGTTATACATTAAAGCAATATCAACCTCAACATCATCTTCTTTTGTAGAAAATGCTACAGCATCAGTTATTGGTGTAGCTTTGTTTAAATCTTCAACAAATTGTTTAATACCACCTTCAAAATGATAAACTTCTTTTTTTCCTGCTCTTTGATCTTCTAATATTATTGTGATAGCTGGATTCAGATATGCAACTTCTCTAAATCTTCTAGATAATATTTCAAATTCAAATACACCAACTTCAAAAATTGTTAAATCTGGTTGGAATTCAATAATTGTTCCTGTTTTTTTTGTTGTTCCGATAACTTCCAATGGTTTAGTATAAAGACCTTCATGGAATTCTTGATAATGTATTTGTCCACCTCTATGAATTGTCATCTTAAGTTCACTAGAAAGTGCATTTACAACAGAAACCCCAACACCGTGAAGTCCACCAGAAACTTTATAAGTATCTTTATCAAATTTACCACCAGCATGAAGAACCGTTAATGCTACAGTTGCTGCACTTATTCCTTCTGTTGGATGAATTGCAGTTGGAATACCCCTTGCATTATCTTTAACAATTATTCCATTCGTATTAGTAATAGTAACACTAATAGTGTCACAAAATCCTGCCATGGCTTCATCTATTGAGTTGTCAACAACTTCATAAACAAGGTGATGTAAACCATTTGTATTAGTATCACCTATGTACATTCCTGGTCTTTTTCTAACTGCTTCTAGTCCTTTTAAGACTTTAATATTTCCTGCTCCGTATGCTGTTTGTTCGTTTTCTATCATTTCAAATCCTTGGTTTTGTTATCTTCTATAGTATTACTGGCATAATAATTGTCGTGAAATTATTATCTTTTAATGCGAAAGGTAATTTTGTTTCATTAAAGCCTATTTCAAATTTCTCATGATTTGATGTGCTTAAGAAATCTAGTAAATATTTACTATTTACAGCAAAATGAAACGCTTCTGGTATATCTAGTTTTTCTTCAATTTGTGTTTTTGCTTCATTATCTTCATCTAAACTTTCAAAAATAATACCATTAGGTTTAAATGTTAACTTAATGTTTGGTTTTAGAGAAGTTATTAGTTTAATAGCATCAATGAATAAATTTTTGTTTAGTTTTACATTTATTTTAAGATTATTAGGAAGTATCCTTGCATAATCTGGGAATTTACCATTGATTAATTTTGTAAAGAAAAAATAATTTTTATTTTTAACAACAAGATTTACATCATCATATTTAATTTCACAATCATCAAAAAATAATTTTTGGATTTCTATTATAGCTTTTTTTGGAACAAGCATTTGGTTTGGTTTATTATTGATATTTTCTATTTTACTAACGGCTAATCTTCTTGTATCAGTCGAAACAAAATTTATTTTATCTTCTTTAATATCAATCAGTGCTCCATTTAATTCAAATTTAGGATTATTGTTATCTATAGCAGGCGTAATATTTTTGATACCTGCTATAAAATTTAAAATATTTATATCTACTTTATGGAGTTTATCCATGTTTGGAAATTCTGGATATTCATTTGCATCATACATTGGAAGTTTAAAAGAAGTTTTATTTTGTTTTATTTGAAGATTATTATCTATTACTTCAAAGTTAATATCTTCATTTTTTAATCTTCTAATAATATTTAGCAAGTTACTACCATTAACTGTTGCTTTACCTTCTTCAATACTTTGAATTTCTTCTATATTTGCTAATAATCCCATTTCATAATCTGTTGATTTTATTGTTAAAATATCATTAGATACTTCCAAATATATATGAGAAGTTATTGCACTTAAATCTTTTTTTTCTAAAAAAGGTTGCATAGATGCAATAATTGTTTCAAATTTTCCTTTGTTCGTGCTAAATTTCATATTTGTCCTTTTTATATTTAATTAAAATTAGTAGTTGTAGTAGACCATGTGAATAGATGAAAATAATACTTTAAACACTATCTCATCAATCTTTCAAAGATGAAAAAGTGTTAGTTTTTATTCACATCTATTCACATATTTTGACTAACCCCATTATTTTGTTAAAATTTTGTTTTTTAGATTTTCAAGATTTAATCTAAAATTTTCATCTTTTTCTATCAGCTCATTTGCTTTACTAATATTTTTAGAAACACTAGAATGATCCTTCATTCCTAGAAATTTAGCAATATCAGGCATAGAATTATGTGTTAATTCTCTTGCTAAATAAATTACTATTCTTCTAGCATTTACTATATTTGCTGTTCTTTTTGATGATTTTAAATCACCTGGTTTAATATTTAGTTCACTAGCAATAACTTCTATTATATTTGGAAGTTTAATATTATTTTTTTTCTCTTTAATTTGATCTTTTAATAAATTTTTTACTAAATCCATATCTATTTTTTGACCCAATAAATCAGCACTAGCATTGATTTTAATAAGTAATCCTTCAATTTCTCGTATTGAGCTATCAAGTGAAGTTGCTATGTAATTTATTATTTCTTTTGAAAGATGAATACCATTTAATTCACTCTTTTTTTCTACAATTGCGATTTTTGTTTCAAGTTCTGGAAGTTGAATATCAGTTGTTAATCCCCATTCAAATCTACTTTTCAATCTTTCTTCTAAGCCTGCTATTTGTGATGGAAGCTTATCACTTGTAAGAATTATTTGTTTGTTGGCTGTATGAAGCTCATTGAAAGTGTGAAAAAATTCTTTTTGTGTTTCTTCTTTTCCACTTAAAAATTGAATATCATCAATCAGTAGTAAGTCACATTTTCTATATTTATTTCTAAAATGTTCCATATTCTTATTTTTTAGACTAAATGTAAAATCATTCATAAATTGTTCAATAGTCACATAAATAACTATCTTTCCATTTTCAATTGCATGATTCCCAATAGCCTGTAAAAGGTGTGTCTTGCCTAGACCTGTACCACCGTAAATAAACAAAGGATTGTATTGTTTACCCAAGTTCCCAGCTACAGCTTTACTTGCATTATAAGCCATTTGATTAGAACTGCCAACCACAAAAGATTCAAAAGTGTATGATTGATTTAATATGGTATTTTCTGGAATATTTATTGAAGATTGTTCAGTGATAATATCTTTTTTTGACCGTCTTTTTTCGCCTATTAAAAGTATCTCAACAGAAGGTTTTACAGATGTTTGATTAAAATAAATATCTTGAATTATGGTTGTAAATTTTGTCTTAACAAATGTTGCAATAAAACGATTTGGAGCTTCAAACACAAGTAGTTCGTCACTTGATGTAGTTTTTTTAAAAACAAGTTGTTTAATAAATTTAGTATAGTCAGAAGATGAAACTTCTTTTTTTAACTCTTCGAGAATATTAATATTTATTTTTGACAAACTACGGGATCCTATTTTAAAATGTTTTCGATTATATCCAAAAATATCAAAAATTCATTTAAAATCACAGTGAAAAGATGTGAATAACTTTTTGTGAATAAGTGAAAAAGATATTTTATGATAGTATTTAATTATGAAAATATTGAGCATAGACCCCGGAAGTATAAACTGTGGATATTGTATTTTGGAAATTATAAATAAAAAACCAAAATTGGTAGAAGCGGGACTAATTAAGATGAAATCACGAATTTTGCAAGAACAAATAGTTGAATTTGTTGAAGGGCTTGATTTGGTAATGAAAAATCATATTATTAGCGAAGTTGCCATGGAAGATATGTTTTATGCATTTAATCCAAAAACTGTTATCAAATTGGCACAATTTCGTGGTGCAATCAGTTTGAAACTTTTGCAAGATTTTGGTAATTTTTCAGAATATACACCTTTGCAAGTGAAACAAGCTGTTACGGGAAATGGGAAAGCAACCAAAGAACAAGTTGCTTTTATGGTGAAAAGACTTTTAAATTTAAAACAAGAAATTAAACCATTTGACGTAACCGATGCAATAGCTGTCGGATTAACTCACTGTCAAAGATTAAAATAGATAAACACAATGGAGCCAAAATGGATAAAATGACACATGTAAAATTTAATTTAAATAATTTTTTGCTTTCAATCAGCGGGGCAATTGATAATGCTATTAAGCAAAATAAATTTGACACACCATATAGTTCACAAAGAGTAAGTTACATCGCTTTAAATATAGGAATTTTTAACGGCCTTACAGAATTAGAATTGGCAGATCTGTTGTCACACATTTTACTTTCTAAGCAAAATATTGGTGCTGAGGATTTAAGAGTTTTTCCTTTTTCGGATAAATCAGTTTTAGAAAAAAAAGAAGTTCTTGAAATAATTTATTTATCAAACATTATCGAGGATAATTTAAATATTGAAGATAAATATGTCACAAATAAAGAGCATGTTTTAGAATTAGTTGAGAATTTAGATGACATAGATGAGTCTATTAAGGAAAATCTTTTTTTCTTAAGTGAAAAAGATTCGTTTTGGTTTGATTTAACGAATGACTACCGATTGCCATTTTTGATTCTTGACATGATTGGCGATGCTACTCTTGAGATTAGTTACGTCGATTTAATTCAAATATCTAAAATAATATATCAAATAGCAAACCACTATTCGGGCAAAAATTATCATGAGCCAATGATAGATAACTTAAATAAACTTTGTCAGCTTTATAAGTTTGATGAAAAAGATACAGCAAGAATGCTTTTAAGTGGATACCTTAGTGGTATCGGTGTTCTGAGAATTCCACAAAGTATCTTGCAAAAAGGCGAGCCATTAAGTAGCAACGAAATCAATATTATGAGAGCAATCCCTTACTATACTAAACAAATATTATCAATGATCTTCGGCTTTGACGATATTGTTAAATTGGCTTCTAGTGTATATGAAAAAAATGACGGAAGTGGATACCCTTACAAATTAGAAGGAAATGATCTTGCTTTTAAAAATAGAGTTTTATCTGTAATTTTCACAGTAAAAGAGCTTGAAGATATTAAATTTAATGGTATATATTCGGATCAAGGCGAAATTTCAGAACAATTAGAAGCTATTGCTTTGGATGGAAAGTTGGATATTTCAATAGTGAAAGATTTTACACTGCTTCTTAAATAGTATAAGATGTAATTCTATTTAGAGCAGCTTTTACAAATTCCTGAAATAATTACATCAGTATTGTTTATTTTAAAACTATATTCATTAGATATCTCTTTAAATATTTTTTCCGCATCTATTGACATGTCTTGAATATCACCACAAATCTCACAACTCAAATGCGCATGTCTGCTCTTTACTACTTCATAAACAGATTTAGAATTTGGTAATTTTACTTCAAGTAAAAGCTTGTTTTCCGTCATTGTGTTAATATTTTTATAGATTGTTGCTAATGAAATTGAGTGAAATTGTTTTTTTATTTCTTCATATAGCTCATCAATATTAACGTGACCAGAAGTGCTAACAATATTAAGTATGGCCAATCTTTGGGGCGTTGCCTTCAGATCGTATTGTCTTAGTATTTCCATATATGTATTCATTTTGGAATTATACATAAAAAAATTATACTTCCTCTTGACTTACTATAATAATAATGAGTTAAAAATACTAATTTATATTTAAATAAGATTCTATGGAATACAATTATTAATGGATAAAAATTATCCTTAAAAGAAAAAAGGATTCAAAATGGCACGAGTTGGAAATTCAATTATAAAAGATATAGAAGTTAGTGAAGTAATTAGTATATTAAATAGAGCGTATGCTGATGAATGGCTTGCATATTATCAGTATTTTATAGAGAGTAAGGTTATTAAGGGTCTTATGAAAGATGCTGCAATTACTGAACTTAATCAGCATGCAGCAGATGAACTGAGACATGCTACAATGATTGCAGATAGAATTATTCAGCTTGGTGGAACCCCAATACTTCATCCGAATGATTGGACTAAGTATAGTCACTGTGGATATGATGCGCCAAAAGATTTCGATGTTGTTGCAATACTTGAAGATGCCATAAAAGGAGAGCAATGCGCAATAAGAACTTATAGTGGCATAGTCGAGCTTACAAGGAATAAGGATATTGTAACTTATGATTTAATTAGCTCAATATTGGCTGATGAAGTTGAGCATGAAGAAGATTTGCAATCGTTACATGATGATATAAATGATTTTGTAAATGAAATCAAAAAAAATTTAAGATAAGAGGAAGCAATAAAAATGAAAAAATACCAAACATACAAATGTAATAAATGTGGAAATGAAGTTGAAGTTCAACATGTCGGCGGAGGAAAACTTGTTTGTTGCGGAGAGCACATGGAGTGTGTAACTACAAATTTAACTGCAGTGAACCTTATGAAAGCATTTGCAGGAGAATCACAAGCAAGAAATAAATATGAATTTTTTGCAGATATAGCTTTTGAAGAGGGGTATCACAAGATAGCAAGATTTTTGCAAGAAGCTGCAGACAATGAAAAGTATCATGCCATGGCAGAATATAAAGCATATAACAAATTGGTTCATGATTTTGAATTTGACAAGACAGCAAAAAATCTTATTTATGCAGCAGATGGTGAAAAATATGAGCATGAAATAATGTATCCAGAATTTGAGCAAATAGCACAAGAAGAAGGGCTTAAAGAGATAGCTAGAATGTTTAAGGCTATTGGTAAAGTTGAAGTTGAACATGAGCAAGAATATAGAGGATTACTAGAGGCCCTTGAAGCAGAAGGTTTTTTTAATAGCGATGAGGACGAAGAGTGGGTTTGTGAAGTTTGTGGGCATATACATAGAGGTAAAAAGGCACCAGTTGCATGCCCATTGTGTAAAGTTGATAAAGAATTCTTTAAAAAAAGAAGTAAAGAAATCACTGTAGGCTAATTTTGCAAAATTAAATACCCCTCATAACTTGAAGGGTAACTTAAAGGAAAAAATTTATTATTTAAGAAATTGTAATCTTAAAATTGAGAAGATATAATTTCGTCAATTTAATAAAAAAAGGAATAAAAATGTTAGTAACAAAAAAAGCTCCAGATTTTACAGCAACAGCTGTACTTGCTGATGGTTCAATAGATGAAAAATTTAATTTAATGTCAAATTTAGGTTCAAAAGGTGCAGTATTATTTTTCTACCCACTAGACTTTACATTTGTTTGCCCATCTGAAATTATTGCATTCTCTCATAGAATTGAAGAGTTTACTTCAAGAGGAGTAAATGTTATTGGAGTATCTGTTGATAGTCAATTTTCTCACTTTGCATGGAGAGAAACACCAATCAATAATGGTGGAATTGGAAGAATTAAGTATCCACTAGTTGCGGACTTAAGTAAACAAATTTCAAAAGATTATGATGTTTTATTTGCTGAATCAGTTGCTCTAAGAGGTTCTTTTTTAATTGATGCAGACGGAACAGTTAGACATGCAGTTATCAATGATTTACCACTTGGAAGAAACATTGATGAAATGATCAGAATGGTTGATGCAATGTTATTTACAAATGAGCATGGTGAAGTTTGTGCTGCTGGTTGGCAAAAAGGTGACGAAGGAATGAAACCTTCTACTGAAGGTGTTGCTGAATATTTAGCGAAAAATAGCGAAAATTTATAGTATTAATTTTTAGTAAATCATATTTAATTTAAGGTGGTTGGGATTCCCAGCCACCTTTTTTTATCCCTTTTTTATCCCAAAAGACAAAACTTAAAAACAAATAAAGCTTTTTTTGGATAAAATCCGCGAAAATTAGTCAAGACTAAAATCCAAACATAAGAGAAAAAAATGAGAGACATTAGAAATATAGCAGTTATTGCACACGTTGACCACGGTAAAACTACACTTGTAGATGAGCTTTTAAAACAATCTGGAACTTTTGATGACAGAACAGAAGCTGGTGAAAGAATGATGGATAGTAATGCTATCGAAAAAGAAAGAGGGATTACTATTCTTTCTAAAAATACAGCTATTGATTATGAAGGTGTAAGAATTAACATTATCGATACTCCAGGCCATGCCGATTTTGGTGGGGAAGTTGAAAGGGTTCTTAAGATGGTTGACTCTGTTTTATTACTTGTTGATGCTCAAGAGGGTGTTATGCCTCAAACAAAATTCGTTGTTAAGAAAGCTTTAGAACTAGGACATCGTCCAATCGTTGTAGTAAATAAAATTGACAAACCAGCAGCAGAACCTGATAGAGTTGTTGATGAAGTATTTGACCTTTTTGCTCAAATGGGTGCAACAGAAGAACAACTTGATTTCCCAGTTGTATATGCAGCTGCAAGAGATGGTTATGCAAAAGATAATCTTGATGATGAGAGTAAAGATTTAACTCCATTATTCAAAAAAATATTAACTGAAGTTCCTGTTCCAACAGGAAGTGATGACAATGGACTTCAACTTCAAGTATTTACACTTGACTACGATAACTTTATTGGTAAAATTGGTATTGCAAGAATTTTCAACGGAACTATTTCTATGGGTGAAACTGTTGTTCTTTGTAAAGCTGATGGAGAAAAAATAAAAGGAAGAGTTTCTAAACTTATTGGATTTAAAGGTCTTGACAGAATGGACATCAAAACTGCTGGTCATGGTGATATCGTTGCTGTTGCAGGTTTTGAAACTATTGACGTTGGAGATAGTCTTTGTGATCCAGCTAATCCAATGCCACTTGATCCAATGCACATCGAAGAGCCAACATTATCTGTAACATTTGCAGTTAACAACTCTCCACTTGCAGGAACTGAAGGTAAATTTGTAACATCTAATAAGCTTCAAGAAAGACTTGCGGCAGAAATGAACACAAATATTGCTATGAACTACGTTCAAAAAGCAGAGGGAAGCTATGAAGTAAACGGAAGAGGCGAACTTCAAATTACTATTCTTGCAGAAAATATGAGAAGAGAAGGATATGAATTCTCTATCTCAAGACCTCAAGTTATTACAAGAATTGAAAATGGCGTAAAAATGGAACCATTTGAGCATCTTGTTTGTGATATTCCTTCTGAATATTCAGGTGGTGTTATTGAAACTCTTGGGAAAAGAAAAGCAGTTATGGTTAATATGATTCCAATGGGTAATGATCAAACTAGAGTTGAGTTTGAGATACCAGCAAGAGGTCTTATCGGGTATAGAAATGAATTCCTAACAGATACTAAAGGTGAAGGTGTTATGAATCACTCATTCTTAGAATTTAGACCATATTCTGGAACTGTTGTTAGTAGAAAAAATGGCGCACTAGTTTCTATGGAAAATGGAGTTGCAACTGCATACTCAATATTCAATCTTCAAGATAGAGGTGGAATGTTTGTTAAGCCACAAGATAAAGTTTATGATGGTATGGTTATCGGTGAGCATTCAAGAGAAAATGACCTTGATGTAAATGTTATAAAAGGTAAAGCTCAATCAAACGTAAGAAGTAGTGGTGCTGATGAGGCTATTAAACTTGTTCCACCAAGAGATATGTCTCTTGAGCTTGCTTTAGAATGGATTGAAGATGATGAGCTTGTTGAAGTAACTCCAGTTTCTATTAGAATTAGAAAAAGAGAACTTGATCCAAGTGCAAGAAAAAGAGCTGCTAAAAACTCTAAAAATAACTAATTTTCAAACTAGTTAACTTAAAAGCCCGAAAGATTCTTCTTTCGGGCTTTTTTTATTTTCAATACTTCTTATGAACTATAAATTTTACACTACTTGATTTTGAACAATAATAATTATTAGCTTTTTTGGATAAAATTATTTACTTTAAAATTTAAAAAGGTGTATAAAATGTCAAATACAGAGCTAAGCGAACACCAAGTTCAAGAGGTTACTGGTGAAATACTAGAACATATGATGAGCCCAAAGAATTACGGACAAATGGATAATCCTACATGCTCTGGTATGGGTGTAGACACAAAAACAGGTGAGTTTGCATTAATGCATTTGTTGCTGGATGATGAAAATATTATTAAAGATATTAAATTTGGATGCAATGCATGTCAAGATACTGTTATAGCAGGCTCTCTTTTTACGGAAATGATCAAAGGAATGAATTTGGTTTATGCAAAAGATGCCTCTCATAGGTTGGAAGCCAAATTAAGTGAAGCTCCTCCAAAGCAAAAGGCCTGCTCAATGATGATACTCAAAGCTTTTGAGGCATCATTGCTGCATAAAAAAAGTAAAGAAAATGGAGGAGATGAAGATATGTGCTCGTTGGAATTAGGTGATTCGTGCGAGGGCTTTGAGAATCAAATCGAATCTGGCGGTGAAATACAATGAAACTAAATGAAATTTATCAATTAAAACATGAATTATGGCTCAAAGTTCTTTTTATCTCTTTTGCTATTCAAGATGAAAAAATTAAAAGTGAGCTTTATGATATTTCACAAATCGAATTTCGTCATTTAAAGTGGCTTGGTAACAAATTGGTCGATGAAAATATTGAATACAATTATGAACGATACGCTATTGATATAGCAAAAAGTACATCTTTCGAATGTTTTGAGTATCTAATTCATGAGATACAGCTAGTAATGAAAAATTACAATCCTGATGATGAGATATTCGCGAGAATGTTAAGCGATGAATATTATTTTATTACGAGACTAAAACGTTTATTGATTGAATCTGAAAACTATGAGATAGCTGCATTCAACAAAAAAAGAATTTATAACAATAAAGATCTAACAAAAGAATCTATAGATGCCTTAACGATGTTTCTATTCGAGGAAACATATAAAGAATACGAATTGATTTTAATTTATTCATACATGCAAAATCATACGAAAAATTTAACACAGTATAATGTTTACCAGGATCTTATTGATGAGTCACAATACCATTTAAAATGCTTTGGAAATATGCTTTCTATTATGGGAATATTAGCAATACCTAGGGTTGTTATTCAAGAGCTTTATAAACGTTTTGATGTAAAGCAGTTTTTATTAGATGGTATCGAAGAGGAAAAAATGGCTAAAGAAGAATGTAGAAAACTTTCAATGTCAGTAAAAGATGATGAGCTATCTAAGTTTTTTGAATTTATAAACTATCAGGAAAACTACCATATTGAACTTATGAAGAAAGCAATACGAGAATTAGATTGTTGTTAGAAATCGTAAACAAGCAGAAATATGCTTGTTTACATAACTTCTTTTGCAGATATTCCTAATACTTTAAGACCTACTTTAATGCTAAGAGCAACAAATGAAAGAGCTTTTAAGTATTGCTTTTCATTGTCATCCCCTACTATTCTGTGTTCATTGTAAAACTTATGAACAAGAGAGCTTAGTAGATGTAAATAATCTGTAATTTTTTGCATATCTCTTCTGTCAAATGCTTCTTCAAGTATGTCTGGCAATAGTAATGCTTGAAAAACTAAATCTTTTGCATCTTGATTTATTGCATCAATTTGTTCAGAGCAAACTTCACCCATCGTCAAATTAGCTTTTTTAAACAATTGATGTATTCTCGCATGAGCATAATTGATGTAAAAAACAGGATTTGAGCTATCCTGATTTTTTAGAACATCAATATCAAACTCAAGATGAGTATCACTCTTTTTCGTTAGAAATATGAATCTTAAGGCATCAGCACCAATCTCATCAGTTATCTCACTCATTAAAATAACATTACCAGCTCTTTTGCTCATTTTGTATGGCTCACCGCCTTTTAGAAGAGCAACCATTTGTGATAATAATATTTCCAGCTTAGAAGAGTCAAAGCCTAAAAATGAGACAGCAGCTTTAACTCGAGTTATATATCCATGGTGATCAGCTCCCCATATGTTGATATATTTGTCAAAATTTCTGTCAAATTTATTTTTATGATAGATAATATCACCAGCTAAATAGGTTGGAATACCATTGTCTCTCACAACAACCCTATCGCTATCATCCCCATACGCAGTTGATTTTAGATAAGTTTTGTCATCTTTGTTATAAAGTGAGCTATTTTCTTCTAGAGTTTTTTTGGTTGCATCCCAATCTTTGTAGAGAGCTTTCTCGCTAACAAAAGTATCAAAAACTACACCTAAGGCTGCCAAATCAGAAATAATAAGCTTAATTACTTCATCTTTTGCAAAAAGTGCCAGCTCATTTTGCTTGGTTTGATCATTAAAAACATCTTTGCCGTGCAGTTCTACACATTTTTCTGCTATATCAAAAAGATAATCGCCTCTGTAAAATTGCTCCGGATATTCAACTACTTCTTTTAGAATATGTTCTCTTGCAGCCAAATTAAGAGATGTTGCAAGCATTTCCATTTGACTTCCTGCATCATTGATATAATATTCTGCTGTGATATCGTATCCTAAGTATCTTCCAACTTTTAAAAGTGCATCCCCAAAAACAGCCCCTCTTGCATGGCCTATATGAAGTGGTCCAGTTGGATTGGCACTTACAAATTCAAGAAGTATCTTTTGATTTTTCTTTTCACCTTTTGCAAATTCAATATCAAGTGATAGTGATTTATTAATACTTTCTAATAAATAATTATTTGAAAGTTTAAAATTTAAAAATCCTTTTACTGCAGTTACTTCTTCAAAAATATCAATATTTTGAAATTTTGAAGCAAGTTCTTCAGCAATAATCATTGGATTTTTTTTAGCTTCTTTTGCTATTGAAAATGCTGCCGGAGTGGCAAAGTGACCCAAAGTAATATCTTTGGGTTTTTCCAAAACTATATCTCTTCCTATAGTTTCTTCTATAATTCTTTTTATTTCGAAGTGCATAAAATAATTATCTTATGCTGTTTATACAGTTTTTGTTTCTGTTGCGTTTACTTTAGCTTCAGTTGCAGTTTTAACTTCTTCGGCTTCTATTTTCTCGCTAGTTGTAGCAGTAGTGCTAGCAACTGTTGTTTCATCATCTTTAACTGCAGATTTAAAGTTTTTAATTCCTTGACCTAATCCTTTTGCTAATTCAGGTATTTTTTTACCTCCAAAAAGCAATACTATTACAGCTACTATTACAAATAATTCCATTCCACTTGGCATACCCATAATTTACTCCTATTTAAAATTTAAGTTTTGATTGTATCTTAATTATCTTAAAAGATACAACATCAGTTTGTAGCCAAAAAAGACCGCAATGATACTACCAAATAGATTTAAGGCTATATTTAAAATCCCTGTCCAAAAAGATGAATTCAATAGAAGCATTGTTTCAATAGCAAAAGCAGAATATGTTGTAAGTCCGCCAAGAAAGCCTGTAATTATAAATAATCTAAGCCATTCTGATGGAGTAAAATGAAAAAATATTGCGGTAAGAAGACCTATTGTAAAGCTACCAACAACATTAACACTAAGTGTTGCCAGGGGAATCTCATATGGAAAGCTTCTAGTGATAATCACATTTACGTAAAATCTTACAGATGCTCCAATAAATCCACCAGCACCTACAGCTAAAATATTCTGCCACATCAAATTCATTAGCTATCTAGTCTACAAACAATATTGCCAGTGAATTCAATATAAAGTGATTTTTTGTGATGCTCTATCTCTTCTTCATTTGCCAAAGGATAACTTCTGATAGTTTTTTGAATTTCTTCATCACTATAGTGATTTCTAAGCATAACTTCCATAACAGCAAATCTTTCAAATATTTTATCAAATTGGTCTTTTACTAAATCGTCACTTGCTTGATTTGCAATATCCCAGAATTTAGACTTTGGTGTTCCTCCAAAAATATCATCTTCATCTTCAAATAGTGCTTCATACCTATTCATTTTATTTCCTTTTTTATTTTTATTTATTTTACCGAGTTTAACAACAACAGCTTTGTGATAGCTTGTGAAATTATCTTAATCTTACTCTTACAGACTCAGCATGTGCAGTTAAGCCTTCAGTGTCTGCAAGAATTGCACAATCGTTTCCTAAGTCTATAATCGCTTTTTTGCTGAAACTGATAATTGAACTTTTTTTCATAAAATTTTCAACATTTAAAGGGCTGTAGAATTTTGCCGTTCCACCAGTTGGAAGAGTATGATTTGGCCCAGCCATATAATCGCCAATAGGCTCAGGAGTATTTTCACCTAAGAAAATTGCGCCAGCATGTTTAATTTTAGGTAATAATTCAAATGGATTGATAGTCATTACCTCTAGATGTTCTGGCGCTATTTCATTCATAAGATTTATCGCTTCATCCATATTTTGAGTGATTATTATACAGCCTCTTTCATCTATAGATTTTCTGGCAATTTCATTTCTTGAAAGTTTTGTTAGATAGTTTTCAACTTCATCGCTAGTTTCTTTGGCTAGTTTTTCGCAAGTTGTAATCATTATAGAACTAGCCATTTCGTCATGCTCTGCTTGACTTAGTAAATCTATTGCAAGATAATTTGCCTTAGCGCTTTCATCTGCTAAAATTCCAATCTCACTTGGCCCAGCAATCATATCTATATTAACTTCACCAAAAACAAGTTTTTTTGCAGTTGCAACAAAAATATTTCCAGGGCCAGTTATTACATCAACTTTCTTAACACTCTTGGTTCCATACGCCATCATAGCAATAGCGCTCGCTCCGCCAACTTTAATTACTGTTTTAACACCACAAAGATGGCATGCAGCCAATAAAAGCTCATTTGGCTCATTATTTGGAGTTGGAGTGCATACAACTATTTCTTTGACACCAGCAACTAATGCAGGGATAGCATTCATCAATAAACTGCTTGGATAGGCAGCTTTTCCGCCAGGAATATATAATCCAGCTCTATCAACTGGAGTTACTTTTTGTCCTAAAATTGTCCCATTTTCTTCAAAATCAAGCCAAGACTTTGGAAGTTGTTTTTGGTGATACTTTTCAATTCTGTCATAAGCAGTATGTAATGAGCTTTTTAGTTCAGAATCAAGGTTTTCGTAGGCTTTTTTCATATCCTCAGGATTTATAAACATATCATTGCTATTCTTTGGTAACCATTTATCAAATTTCTCAATATGGCTACAAATTGCATCATCTCCATTATCAATTACTTCATCAATAATTTTTTGTACAATTCCACTAACACCTTTGATGTCAACTTTTCCTCTCCCTAAGATCTCTTCAAAATCATTTTTAAATGTGCTATTTTTAGTGTTTATTATTTTCATCTAATCTCTTTTCTATTTATTTTTATTTCTTCTGCTTTTTCATTTGGCATTAATTTTTTCAAATATTTCTTTTGTTATTCTTTTTGTGTCCCAATCTGATACATTTACTATAATATCTGCAACTAAAGCATATTCTTTAACACGTACATCATATATTTTTCTAGCTTCTTCCAAGTTTTTTAGAAGCGGTCTTTTTTTAAATTTCTTTTTGCTATCAGGAGCTTGTTTTAGGGCTTTTATAATGCTATCAAATGATGACTCTAAGTAGATAACTTTGCCAATCTTCTTTATATTTTCTTGTTTGTAAAATCCACCACCTGTTGATATGATAGTATTCTTAATATTGTTTTCACACCAATGAGCACATTTTTTTTCCAATGCTCTAAAATAAGCTTCCCCATCATCAGAAAATATTTTTTTTATCTTTTTATTTTCTATGCTTTCTATAATATCATCAGTGTCAATTGAAAAATAGTTACTATTTTTGACAAGCTCTCTCGCAATGGTGCCTTTTCCAACACCCATAAAACCAATCAGTAAAATATTATCTTCTAACAATTTATCGCCTTTTTTATAATTCATTTGATTATAGCAAATCATTTATAAATTTTTTAATTCTGAAGCCCTTAGTAATGCTTTGTCAATATGATCAAATATATTTTCATGACCTATTCTATCGTCTAAACCAGTTGTCTTTATATATTTATTAACTTTTGATGTAACGCCTGAAAGTATAAGATGTGAATTATTCGCTGTTAATTTTTGATGAACAATATCGATAGCGTGAAGGCCTGCAGCATCTATCATGGGAACATATCGGAGTCTGAGAATAAATACTTTTGTCGTGTTTTGTTTGTTCGTAAAAGTATCTATAAAGTTTTCAACTATACCGAAAAATAACGGTCCTTGTACCTCGTAAACTTCAACTCCTATCGGAACTTCTTTTTTTAAGATCGAATCTGGATCGTCTGTTTCATCATCATCATCTCGCGATGACTTAATATTTACAGATTTCATCATTGAATTGATAAATAATATGGACGCCAATGAAATACCAACTTGTATCGCAAAGTTTAAATCAACTAAAACGGTTAAGATGAAAGTGACAAATAGTACCAAAATATCAGCTTTGGGTGTTTTTAAAATAGATTTGATGTTTTTAATTTCTGACATGTTCCATGCCACAAGTATTAATATTGAGCTTAATGCAGCAAGGGGTACAAGTGCAATAAGTGGAGCCATAAATAATATAAAAATTAACAACCATACAGCATGTAGCATTCCAGACACTGGAGAAACCGCTCCACTTTTAATATTTGTTGCAGTTCTGGCTATTGCTCCAGTTGCAGGGAGGCCACCAAAAACAGAAGATCCAACATTTGCTACGCCTTGAGCAAATAGCTCTGTATTTGATTTGTGTTTTGTTCCAGCCATACTATCGGCTACAACTGCAGACAATAGAGATTCTATACCCGCTAAGATAGCAATCGTTATTGCATCAGGAAGTACAAGTCTCATTTTTTCAAATGAAAATTCTGGAATAATCGGCAATGGAAGCGATGAAGGAATAGCGCCAAACTTGCTAGAAATTGTTTCAACTGGAAGATTAAGACCCCAAACAATTATTGTCATAAGCGATATAACTATAATTGGACCAGGTATTTTGGGATAATATTTTTTTGAAATAATCAAAATCAAAATACCAGACAAAGATATAGCTAGTGCATATATATTCAATAAATGCAAGTTGGCGACATAAAGTGACAGTTTGTCTATAAAATCTGGAGGCATATTGATGATGGGTAGGCCAAAAAAGTCTTTTAGCTGAGAAAAAACTATCAGCAATGCTATCCCAGATGTAAACCCAGTAATGACCGGATAAGGTATAAATTTAATAAGCTCCCCGGCTCTAACAAAAGACATAACAATAAGTATTATTCCGGCCATAAGTGTTGCTAAAACTAACCCATCATATCCATGCTTCATTGCTACAAGAGCAACCGTAACTATAAATGCAGCAGTTGGTCCACCTATTTGATGGCGTGTTCCCCCAAAAAATGAAATTAAGAACCCTGCAACGATCGCGGTAAACAAACCTCTTTCTGGCGGAAGATTTGAAGCTATGGCAATTGCTAAAGAAAGCGGAAGAGCTACTATTGCAACAGATAAGCTAGCTATAAAATCTTTATAAAAATCTTGTTTGCTATACCCATGATTTTTCAAATACACAAAAAGTTTAGGCTCAATAATATGTAAAATATTTTTTATCATTTGCTCACCACCTTATTTAATCATATTCAGATCTAGATGATTTTTAAATTAGACATGCAGTAGCTCTTTTTATAAGTTCTGTTGCTACAATTTCATTTTCGTTGACAAAATTCTTAATCTCCAGATCACTTAGGTCGTCAATTTGGGCTTGGTGAGATATTTTAACTATTACATCTATATTAGGATCTATTGCGTTTATTGTTTCTGTAATAAGTCTAACTTTTTCATCATTATCTATAGCAATTATAACTGCTATAGCATTCTTGATTCCTAATGACTTTAGCATTGTTTTTGATGCTGCATTTCCAAAAAATACAATATCTCCAGCTTCATGCCCTTTTTTAACATGATTTCTGTCATGCTCAATTGCCACATAGGTAATTTTGTCTTTTTTTAATTCCTTAACAATCTTTTGACCTAGGCTCGAGTAACCACATACAATAATATGATTTTTTATTTCAGAACTAACTATTGGTTCTTCTAGTAATTCACTTTTGTTAATAAAGAAAATATTTGTAAATTCCCTTACATACTTTAATGCAACTGATGTAAAAATCAAAGATATAATTACAGAAGAAAGAAGCATTTGGTGTATATGTGTAGATAGCAAATGACTAGATGCTGCAAGTGCTAGTACCGCGAAAGAAAACTCTCCAACTTGTGCTAGTGTTAGAGCTGTTTTAAAAGCTCTTTTTGGAATATTAAAAACACTAATGAGTCCAAATATTAAAATCAATTTTACAAATAAAATACCTATAGTTAAAAGTATAATCGATAGAAGATGATTTGTCACAAAATCAATATTGACTTGCATTCCAACTGTTATAAAAAACAGTCCAAGTAAAATATCCCTAAAAGGAACAAGATCAGCCTCGATTTGATATTTGTATTTTGTTTCTGCGATAAGCATTCCTGCTATAAATGCTCCAAGAGAATATGAAAAGTTAAAATAATGAGCAAGTAATGCCGAGGATAAAACCAACAAAATTATTGTTCCAATAAAAAGTTCATCACTTCTGCTATCTATAACCAAAGCTAATAGTTTTTCTAAAAGAATCTTTCCAAAAAAGTATAGAACAGCCAATACTATAAAACCTGATACTATAGTGTTCATAATAAGTTGTTCAAGAGATGCTGATGTGTCTGTAAAAATTGTAATCATGATAAGAATAGGTATAACTGCAAGGTCTTGAAAGATTAAAATCCCAACACTATTTCTACCATAAGGTCTATGTATATCACCAGTTTCATTTAGTATTTTTAAAACTATTGCAGTTGATGATAGAGATAAGGCTGCTCCAATAATAATTGATGTTTTAACATCTATTCCAAAAAAATGATGAGCAATAAATCCAAAGAACGACGAAACGATAATAACTTGAAGGCCACCAAATGCAAATACCTCTTTTTTCATTTGCTTTAAGTGTCTAAGTGAGAATTCTAATCCAATTGTAAACATTAGAAAAACAATTCCGAATTCAGCCGTATGTGAAATTTCCTTTTGTGTTATTGTCGAAACACCCATGAAATAACCAATAATTACACCAGTAAAAATATATCCTACAATTGAAGATATTTTAAATTTTTTTAATAATACATTTAACATTATGGCCATTGCTAATGTTATGACTATTATAGATAAAATATCCATTATTGCGATTCCTTGGGTAATTTTTTTATTGTTTAAGACTCGATTATAGCATAAAATTTATTATTGCTTTGATATAATATAATATTAAAAAAATATAGGAATTAGTATGAAATATGGTGAAAAAGAAATTTGTGAATTTGACATAAATAAAGAGGAGAATTTCTGGCCAAACGAATATAGCAAAAACTATCTAATTAATATTGAATTGCCAGAATTTGTAAGTCTTTGCCCAAGAAGTGGATATCCAGATTTTGCAAAAATTACTTTACAATACAGACCTAATGAATTAGTTATAGAGCTGAAAGCACTAAAGCTTTATATTAACTCTTTTATAAATAAGCATATTTCTCATGAAAATGCAGCAAATGAAATATATGACGTTTTGATGAAAAAATTATCACCAAGATGGCTTAAAATAGTAGCTGACTTCAACCCTCGAGGAAATGTTCATACGGTTATCACTATTGATAGCGACGAACAGTAAGAGATTTTTGTGCTAACTCTTTTATCAACAAATGATGCGGCACAAAAGCTCGGTATTTCTGTGCAGGGCGTACATTACAGGATTAAGACAAACAAACTAAAATCTATAGTAAAAGATGGTAAAACATTTGTCTATATTGATCTTGAAGAAAAATCGCAAGAATCTGCAACAGAGCAACAACAAAATAATCAAGAAATTATCAAAGTAAAAGATGAGCAAATAAGTTTTTTAAAACGCGCTATTAGATGGATGGGCTTTCAGCATAAAACAGAAATGAAAAGGTTGGAGCAAAATCACAACAAACTGATTGAGGTTTTTAAAAGCGAAGTAGAACTTCTTCAAAAAGCTTATAACGAAATGCAAAATCTCTATAAGATGCAAAACATTATTTCCTATAGGCATCATAAAAAAGAGAAGCCAGAGACAATTCAAGTGGATGAATTTTTTACAATTATGAGAAAAAGAAATAAAACAAATTTTGAGATAAAACGAATGATTTTAAATCAAATCGATTTAGGAGATGAACGATTTTCTTACGATTTGAAGAAAAAGAAAATAACTATCAAAAATGACAAGTTTGAAGACCTTTTGTAAGTTTTAAAACATGGAATCACAAATATGAACGAAAAAACAATTCCGCAACAATTAACTGTCTATGATGTAGTTATTATAGGTGGTGGAGGTTCCGCATTAAGTTGCGCAATTGCAGCAAAGACAAAAGGCTTAAAGGTTATCATTGTCTCAAAATCATCAATTACATCATCTCAAACAGCACAGGCTCAGGGTGGAATAAATTCCGTTTTCGGTAACACAGATGATACAGTAGAAAGTCATATATCAGATACTCTCAAATCAGCTTCAGGAGTTGGGGATCACGATGCAATCTCATTTATGTGCAAGAATGGTTCTAATGCTATAGAATGGCTTGATGGTTTAGGTGTGCCTTTTAGCCGTAATGATGAGAATGGAATTGCTAAACGCAAGCTTGGTGGAGCTTCTTACAAGAGGGCTTGCTATAGTTCTGACTATACTGGGCTAAAAATATTACATACGCTTTACGATACTGCTATTAAACTAGATATAGAAATTGTAGAACATTGTATGCTACTTGATTTGATTAAAAAAGAAAATAAAGTAGTAGGCATAACATATTTGGATATAAAAACAACAGAAGTAAAATATATTTTATCATCAAATACTGTATTGGCAACAGGAGGTTATAGTGGGGTTTATAATGGCTTCACAACAAATAACAAAAATACGACAGGTGATGGAGTTGTTGCAGGTTTTAGAGCAGGCGTAGAATTAGAAAACATGGAGTTTGTGCAATTTCATCCAACTGCGCTAAAGGATAAATTTATATTAATTAGCGAATCAGCAAGAGGAGAAGGTGGCTATTTAGTAGACAAAGATGGAAATAGATTTGTAGATGAGCTTCTTCCTAGAGATATTGTTGCTAGAGAGATTTATAAAAAGATCAAAAACAATGAAGAAGTATTTCTTGATCTTAGACATCTAGGGCATGAAAAAGTTTTTCATTTATTGCCACAAGAATACAAACTTATTTTGCAATTTACTTCATTAAAGATGGATGAGGATTTGATTCCAATAACACCTGCAGCACACTATACTATGGGGGGTCTAAAGTGCAATAAAGACTCAGAAACATCTTTAAATAATCTTTATGCAATTGGTGAAGTTTGTTCAAACGGTGTTCATGGAGCAAATAGGCTTGGGGGAAATTCTTTACTAGAAATAATTGTTTTTGGCAAACAATTAGGAGATTCTTTAAAAGCCAAAAATATTTCAGCTGATAGTTGCTCGGATTGTGTTAAAGAAGCTATAAACAAAAACAAAGAATCTATTAATAAATTATTTATTGATCATTGTGAAATGAATTTTTACTTATTTAGGGAAAAGCTTGGTATTGTAATGTTTGAAAATGTCGGTTTGTTTCGATCAGATAAAACACTAAATATTGCTTTGGAGTTTATTGAGTATCTGGAGAATAATATGAATAATTTCGGCATAGAAGATAAGTCTACAATATTCAATACAAATTTATTGGAATTGTTTGAGTTTAAAAATATGGTTATCTGTTCAAAAGCAATTATTCTAAGCGCACTTAATAGAAGAGAAAGTAGAGGGTCTCACTACAGGGAAGATTTTCAAAGTTCTGTCGATACGTTTGAGTTTAAAACTATAATTGATAATAGCTTTAAAATTAAGATGGTTAAATAATATGAAATTAATAATTAACAACAATGAATATGAAATCGACGATAAAATAACAAATCTTTTGGATGCATTCTTATATATTAAAGAGAATATCAACAAGGGCCTAGCTTTTAGTTATGGCTGCAAAAGCGGTGTTTGCGGTAGTTGTAGTGTTAGAGTTAATGGTACTGAAAAGCTTGCGTGTACAAATAATTGTAAAGAACTTGATGAGATTTTACCTCTTAAAAATCTGCCAGTTACCCGTGATTTAATAGTTGACAATTCAAATATTAAAATAAAATTGTCACATGCAAATGCTTTTTTGTCTGAAAAAAGTACTAAAATGATTACGCAATCAGACGTACTGGATATAGATATTGAGAGTAGTTGTATTTTGTGCAATAGCTGCTATAGTTCTTGCCCAGTTTATTCCGTAAATGATTCTTTTTTGGGACCATTTGCGCTAACAAGAGTATTTAGATATATAAACGATACAAAAGAAATAAATATCCAAACCAAACTGGATTTGATTCAAACAAATGGTGTTTGGGATTGTACTTTATGCGGAGCTTGTAATTTGGTGTGCCCGCAAAATATAGATATCAAGGGTGACATCTTAAAATTACAAAATCTTAGTGTTCAAAATGGACATGTGAATCCAATGTTTAGTTCAGCTTCAAATAGCGGTTTTAATTCTGATTTTGACAATACTTTCGGTGGTGGTTTTAATCCAAATGGATTTTAATCCTCTATAATATGTCCTACAAATTTTGACATATTATTTAATATTTGACCACCTTTTCGAAATCCAAGACCACAGGCTTCGTAAGAATAAAAAACACCTGCTTGATAATAGTCCCCATTAGAATCTCTAGGGAATTGGTAATATTCCTGATAAATTGGCTTAAAATTATCGTATTCACCATCTGTTTTATGGAGAAGTGAATTATCGCTATCAATAATTGCAATATTTGCACCCTCTCTGCCAAAGCACATCTTCTCAACTTGTTTAGTATTGTTTAACGGCTCAAATGATGTCTCTAGGAGCAGTGGATGATTTGGATAAAGATCCCATAGAATGGTCATTATCCCCTTGCTTTGAAATAGTAAGGTATATGCAGGATTACAAATAATTGCCTTTTGATTATTAATAATTTCTGTTAAAATAAGTGCCAACTCGCCCTCGTCAATTGCTATATTTTCCCAAGGAATTAACTTAAACCAAAATTCAAAATTTTGATCATCGATACTTATTCCATCATCGCTAAAGTCAACATCTTCGATATATGAAAAATCAGTTACAAAGCCTGCTTCTGTTGCAATATGCTGCAACAATCTAACTGTATGTTCCTCTTCAGCATTCCCTTTTATGGAAGAGAATAAAATTTTCCAATTCAATTTTGAATAATATTCTTCAAATTTTTCAATATCGCTATCAAGCGTCACAAGTCTTTTGAAGTTATCACCTATTGCTTCATATAACGAGTTGAATTGACCCGACTCATCGTAACCATTAAATTTAAGAGTTGCCCATTGAATAATTGATGTTTCAAATAGAGAAGTTGGAGTATCAGCATTGAATTCTATTAGTTTTATTGGAGTATTGTCAATTCCTCCAGCTAAATCAAATCTACCATAAAGATGCCAATGAACATCGTCTTCCCAAGACTTCTTAATTATTTCTACAAGATTAAATGGTATATCTAGATCATGAAAAAGATTATTTTCTATTACATATTCTGCGGCTTTAATGTACATCTCGTAAAGTTCATTAGTTGCATCGTAGTAAGCTTCTGCTTCCTTGGTAGTTATAGATACAAATTCATCTGAAATATACTTAGTGTTGTCTATATCAGAGTGCCAAGAGAAGCCTATTGATTCCATGTAATCATTTGTTAATGGTTTGATTTTCTTAAGCTTCATGTTTTATCCACCAAAACTATTACTTTGGTTAGAAGTTGATTTGTTGGTATTTGAAAAAAATCCATTTTTACTATTGCTTTGTGGGCTTTTGTTATTTACTGATTGGTTTGCAGGTCCCTTGTTGAAGCTATTTACGCTTTTACTATATGTTTGAGGAGATTTATAATTGGTTCTTCGTTGATTCTCGTAATTGCTATTGTTAAACAATTTATTTCCAATGTACGCACCAATCATGGCTCCTGCAGCACTTGCTAGAAGTGTTTCACCAAGACTCATACCACCGCTACTAATACTTTCTTTTGTAAGATTTGATGTATTGTTGTCTATCTTAACGGCCTCTTCTTTGACAAGCTTGTCAATTTCTTCTTTTGACAGTATTCTTTCTGATCCGTTGTCCCTTAAAACAATAGTTGTGTTAGTGCTAGGAAATTCGTCTATTATTTTATAACTTCCATCAGATGATTTTTCTATTACAACAAATACATTTTTTTTGTCACTTGCTTGAGCAATAGTTTCGTTGGATTGATTTGTCTGTGTTTTGTTTTCGCAACCACTTAGTCCAATAATTAATAATGATCCTAATCCGCCAACTATTGCATAATTTGATATATTTCGAATAAAATATTTTCTTTTCATTGCTTTTATTTATCTTCCAAAATCTTTTTTTATAGCTTCTTGAATTCTCTTGATGGATTCGTCGGCACCTAGTATTGCAATAATATCATACACTGATGGCGCTTGAGTACCACCAGTAAGGCTAATTCTTATTGGTTGAAATAACTCTGGGAATTTTAAATTATTGTCGTTAATGAACGGTTTAGTTATGTTTTCAATATCGCTTGGAATATGGAAACAATTGTTTTGAAGTAGTTCTATGTATTTTTCAAGAACAGTTACAGTATTTTCTTTGATAAATTTTTTAACACCCGCTGTTTCATATTCATTTGGTGACGTTAATATATTTTCTATGCTATTTTTGAGCTCAACAATGCTATTGGCTCTATCTTTGCACAGGTCTAGGATCATTTCTTTCTTGTCGTGACCATCAATAGAGCAATCAAAATGTTCTAATTCTTTAGATAACCTACTGTTTGAACTATTTTTAATATAATGAGCATTTAACCAATTTAATTTTTCAGTATTGTAAGCTGAAGCTGACTTATTTATATTATTAGGATCAAATAAAGTTAACATTTCGTCCATACTAAAAATTTCTTGATCACCATTAGACCATCCAAGTCTTACTAAAAAGTTTAAAATAGCTTCTGGTAAATAGCCTAAATTTTTGTATTCCATTACATCCATGGCACCATCTCTTTTTGATAGTTTTTTACCCTGAGGATTATTGATCATAGGAATATGATAAAATTTTGGAATAGTAAAGCCTAGAGCATTATATACAACAATTTGTTTTGGTGTATTCGAAAGGTGGTCGTCACCTCTAATAACATCACTAATGCCCATCAAATGATCATCAATTGCAACAACAAAATTATATGTTGGCATGCCATTTCCTCTTGCAATTACAAAATCATCAACTTGATTCGCATCAAATTTCATATTCCCTTTTACGCCATCAATAAATTCTATTACACCATCTACTGGAGCTTTTATTCTTATAACAGGCTCTACGTTTTCAGGAACAGATGGAAGTACTTTACCATCTTCTGGTCTCCATGTTCCATCATATCTAGGAGTTTCTTTGTTAGCTTCTTGTTTATCTCTAAGGGCTTGTAATTCGTCTTTTGACATGTAGCATTTGTATGCAGTTCCATTTTCTATCATTAGATCTATATATTTTTTGTAAATATCAGTCCTTTTTGATTGATATTCGATAACACAATCACTAGGCATTCCAACCCATTCAAATGCTTCCAATATTGCCCTTACTGCATCTTCACTATTTCTTGCTAGATCTGTATCCTCGATTCTAAGTTTGAATTCCCCATTAGTTTTTTTAGCCCATAAGTAGCTATATAGTGCCGTTCTTAATCCACCAATATGTAAGTATCCTGTTGGACTTGGTGCAAATCTTGTGATTGCCATTCTTTTTATTCTCCTTTAGTTTCGTCTTTATTTATTGATATGAAAAATGCAACTCCGCCGAATCCTACACTAAGTACGAATACGACCAATATGATGTCAAGTATCTCCATTTGTTTTCTCCTTTAGTTGCCCACATGCGGCACTTATATCTAAGCCTTTCGATTCTCTTATAGTACAAAGAAGACCTTTTGAAATTAATCTTTCTTGAAACTTTATCATATTGTTTCTTGAAGGTCTTTCATATGGCGTTCCAGGATATGGGTTAAAATAAATAAGATTAACTTTGGCCTGTATCCCAGACAATAGTTTAACAAGCTTGTCTGCGCTTTTAAGATCATCGTTTTTATCTTTAATTACTAAGTATTCAAACATGATTTTCTTTCTGGTGTCTACTGGAAACTTTTTCACAGCTTCTATAATTGATCTTATATTGTATGCTTTATTCATAGGGATAAGTTCGCTTCTAAGCTCATCATCAACTGCATGTAATGATATAGCAAGCTGGACACCAAGATCAGCCTCAGCCAATTTATTGATTTTATCACTTATTCCACTTGTTGATATTGTTTGTCTTCGAGTGCTTATAGCTAATCCGTCTAGATTGCTTATTATTTTGATTGCATTCACAAGATTATCATAGTTGTCAAGAGGTTCACCCATACCCATATAAACAATGTTAACTGATTTATTTTCAGCAATATTATTAAGTTTCTTAAGATATTTGATTTGTGCAACTATTTCGCCAGCTGTTAAATTTCTAGTAAATCCACCTTTTGCTGTTAGACAAAAAGTGCAACCAATTTTACAACCTACTTGACTAGAGATACAAAAAGTGTATTTAGCACTTTGTTCAATATTTCCATCGTCATCTTTGAGTTCGTCTTTCATTAATAGAAAAACAGCTTCTACTGTATGTCCGCCTGCGAATTCAAACAAATATTTAATTGTCCCATCACTACTTTTCTCTTCGTTTATAATTTTGCAAATATCTATAGGATATTCTTTGGTGAGAGTTTCTTTAAGCTCTTTTGGAATATTTTTCATTTCATCATACGATGTAGCATATTTTTTATACATCCAATTATAAATTTGCTTGGCTCTAAAAGATGGTTTGATAGTATCAGACAGCTCTTCTAAAGTGAAATCATATATAGTTTTTATTTTGTATCCTTTTCGGTTCCATGTGGAACACTTGCATTTTTTATAATGATCTTTTTATCCTCAAGATAAGAAACAAGTTTGTTCATTGCTTCTTTATGATTCTTTAAAAAGTCTTGATGAGCATCTTTATTTGTATAGTTAGTAATTACGAATATACCAGCTATTGGTATTTCAAATTCTTTAGCAATACTACATATAGAAAAGAATTCCATATTTTCAATTCCTATTCCATATTGAGCAAAACTTTTTGAAAGATCTTGATTTGTTGTGATATAGTTGGAACTATTGACGATTGTTTCATTTTTAAAAGTTTTATTTTGCGTACTGATAACATTATCTATAGGTGTAAAACTGTTGCCTTCCAAAAAAGATAACTCAATATTTGATCCGCTACTGCTTTCCACAATATCGAAAATATTATATTTCCCATAGCTTCCGGCGCTACCAATAAATATCAAATAATCAGGCTTATCAAAAAGGCACAATCTTGTAGTATTTATTGCACTTTCTATAAGCCCAACTCCTACACTTGTAGCAAACTGGAATGTTTCATTGTTTCCAGCACAAATAATCATATCTTTTCACCAGAAGCAATAAATATATCATAGCTACTTGATGGCTTTAGGATAGAGTGTAGTTTTGTGATGTTGATATTTGTTAAGCCTGCAGCAAGAAAAGCATTTTCAACTACATTTTGTTCGAAACCGAAATGAATAACACCCTCGTTATCACTGTGAAAGGTTCCATCCTCTTTGTATAAGTCAGCAATAAAAAGTTTCCCACCATTTTTTAATGATAATGCTAGTTTGTTTACAAAATCATTTGTATTATCAATGTGATGCATCGTCATATTTGTTACTATCAAATCATATGTATTTTCAGCAAGATCTTCTTTGTTTATATCATGAAGTTTGCCACAAATGTTATCTAGGCCTATTTGTTTTGCTTTCTCATTATATACATCTATCATCCCAGAAGAGTTGTCAAGTCCATCAATACTCTTAACAGAATCAGCAAAGCCAAATGAAACTAAACCACTTCCACATCCATAATCAAGTACTTTAAAGTTCTTGATATCATGATTTAAAGAAGCTTTAACGCTATCAACAAAAATCATTGCTCCTTCAACTCTTTCTACACCACTATCCCAAACTTTTGCTAAATCGTCAAATCTACTCATTTTATAACCTTACAGGAATATCGTTTGCTTGCAGATATCTTTTTAAATCCATGATATCTATCTCTTTAAAGTGAAATATTGAAGCAGCTAATGCAGCTTCGGCTCCACCTATTGTAAATGCATCTTTCATGTGCTCCATAGTTCCAGCTCCACCACTTGCAATAACTGGTATTTCAACCGCGCTGCTTATTTGTTTTGTTATATTTAATTCAAAACCAGTTTTAGCTCCGTCTGTATCCATGCTAGTTAGTAGTATTTCGCCAGCACCTCTATTGTAAACTTCCTTTGCCCAAGTTACAGCATCCATTCCAGTGTCTTCTCTTCCACCTTTTACAAATACATGATAACTTCCATCAGCAACCCTTTTAACATCAATTGCAACAACTATACACTGACTACCAAATCTTTTTGAACTTTCGTTTATGAAGTTAGGATTTATTACAGCACTTGAATTTATGCTAACTTTGTCACAACCAACATTTAGCAAGCTATATATATCTTCTAATTTTCTAATTCCACCACCAACGGTTAAAGGTATAAAAACTTCTTTCGCTACTCTTTTAACTACATCAACAATAGTATCTCTTCCTTCGTGACTAGCCCCAATATCTAGGAATGTAATTTCATCAGCACCCTCTTGATTATATCTTTTGGCAACTTCTACTGGATCACCAGCATCACGAAGTCCTAGAAAATTTATTCCTTTAACAACTCTTCCGTTATCAACATCAAGACAAGGTATTATCCGTTTTGCAAAATAATTCATATTTTAATCCAATTTAAATCGATAGTTTTCTAATTTTTTTGAATTTTAGCCAAACTTGATATTGATAGAGATTAAATTTAAGGACGATAGGATGAGAGATTTGATAAAATCGTCTCCAAACACCATATTTGAGTTTAAAGTATGGAATTAATTTATTGGCGGTTAATCATGATAGTTTATGGCAAACAAGTAGTATTTTATATATTGGAAAAGCATCCAAGTATAATCGAACAAGTTTTTCTAACAAAAGAATTGGATAAAAAATTATTCAAAAAATTTATGGATCTTGGTGTAAAAATAATACGGCCAGATGAACAAAAAGCTCAAAGTTTAGCAAGAGGTGGTAATCACCAAGGATTTCTGCTTGATATTGGTGAATTCAATTTTGAAGATATTAACGAAATCAAGAAAAAAGATTTTGTAGTTGTTTTAGATGGTCTTACTGATGTTGGAAATATTGGGGCTATTGCTAGAACTTGCTATGGGTTAGGAGCAGGCGGACTTATTATTTGTGGCTTGAAACACTTCGATATGGCTCCTGTTGTAAGAACAAGCAGCGGAACAGCACTTGATTTGCCAATAGCTTTAATTCAAAATAGTAGTGATTTGGCTAATGAATTAAAACAAGTTAAATTTACACTTGTTGGAGCAGATGCAAGTGGATATGATGTTAAAAGTGTTGAAAAAAATAATGGACAAAAGATAGCATTGTTTTTAGGTAGCGAAGGTGAAGGATTATCTGGAAAACTATTGAAAAAACTTGATATCAAATTATCTATCAAGATGGAAAACAACTTTGATAGTTTAAACGTATCAGTTGCAGCTGGTATTTTAATACACTCGCTAAAATAAAATATGATCAAACGGCTCATCTTTTTGGGATTATTGTCGATAGCTGTCGAAGCAGATGCTATCAATGATAAAATTTTGAATCTTGTTGGACAAGAATCGTACGATCTTCATGCGAATCTAATCAATGAAATTCTAAAAGATGAGACACCATTCATTCTTAATAAGAACATTAATTACAATAACCTTCTTGTTGCGTTAAAAAAAGAAGAGTTAATAAATTTAATTGTAAATGAACAAACAGAGATTACAGTTTCATTCAGCATTAAAGACAATCATAAAAAAGGCTTTAAGATTCTAAAAGAGGTATTGGCAAATCTTGGATACTCGTATTATTTTACAGATTTTATTAAAAATACAAATGGTACTTTGGTATGGAAAATAAGATTTAAAGCTGATTCCGTATTAGATCCTCTTGCTTTGCAAACAGAATTGGCAAAATTTTCAGCTAATTTAACAGATATTAATAAGATCGATCAAACAAAATGGGAATATTCAATTGATGCTAAAAATGGAATATTAAATGACATTATCCGCGTAATACCAAACCAAAAAACTCCATTACAAATTCCTTTACAGCCATACACTTTATTGTTAAAAGACGCTACAGAATTGATTATAGCTAGCAACAAGTTAAACAGTTGGGTTCCAAAAATATCTTTTTATGATAATGAATTAAATGCTCTTGGAACAATTGAAATGGATAGAGTTTATGATGGAATTAAAGTAAGCGTTCCTAGAAATTCTAAATATGCAAAAATTGGTGATAGATACTCATTATTTAATATTAAAAGAGGTCTTGTAGTAACAGTATCTACTATTTTTAGAAATAATTAGCATAATAATAAAATTACACATGAAGTATGATTTTGGCTTAAAAGGATTTTTTGGCTAGAATTCACGAAAATTTAAAATTAATCTCCAAGAAGGAAAATAATATGTTTGACGAAATAGAATTTGATAGAATAAAAAGATTACCTAAATATGTTTTTGCTCAAGTTGGTGAATTAAAAATGGCTGAAAGAAGAGCCGGTAAAGATGTTATTGACTTCTCAATGGGAAATCCAGATGGAGACACTCCAGAACACATCAGAGAAAAATTAGTAGAATCTGCTCAAAAAACTAAGGTTCATGGTTATTCTGTATCAAAGGGTATACCAAAACTTTTGTCAGCAATCGCTGACTGGTACAAAAGAAGATATAATGTAGATCTTGATCCACAAACACAATGTGTTGCTACTATGGGAAGTAAAGAAGGTTATGCTCATTTGGCGTACGCTATTACAAATCCTGGTGATGTTGCGGTTGTTCCAGATCCAACTTACCCAATTCATAGTTACGCATTTATTCTTGCAGGTGGAAATGTAGTTAAATTTGAACTTATATTTGATGAGGACTACAAGGTAGACGAAGATAGATTTTTTGAAGATCTTGAAAAAGTTTTCAAAGGAAGTTCTCCTAAACCAAAATATGTTGTAGTAAATTTCCCTCATAACCCAACAACAGCAACTGTAACACCAGAGTTTTATGTTCGAATTGTTGCTATGGCAAAAAGAGAAAGATTCTATATTATTTCAGATATCGCATATGGCGATTTAACATTTGATGGATATAAAACTCCTTCAATTATGGAAGTTCCAGGCGCTCTTGATGTTGCAGTTGAAAGCTTTACGCTTAGTAAATCTTATAATATGGCCGGTTGGAGAGTTGGATTCTTTGTTGGAAATACAAAGCTAATTGGAGCATTACAAAAAATTAAATCTTGGCTTGATTATGGAATGTTTACACCAATCCAAGTAGCAGCTACAGTTGCTTTAAATGGTGACCAGGCATGTGTTGAAGAGATTACTGAAAAATATAATCACAGACAAGATGTTTTAATTGAAGCATTTGGAAAAGCAGGATGGCAGTTAAGAAAAAATAGAGCAACAATGTTTGTATGGGCTAAAATTCCAGATTGTGTAGCACATCTTGGAAGTTTAGAGTTTAGTAAAAAATTGCTTGTTGAAGCTGGTGTTGCAGTTGCTCCTGGAATTGGTTTCGGAGAATATGGTGATCAATATGTAAGAATTGCACTTATTGAAAATGATAAAAGAATTAGACAAGCAGCAAAAAATATCAAAACTTTTTTAAGTCAATATGAAACTAAAAACTAATCGGGTTGCTAGTATCAAAGATATTATAAGTCTTATTTTGATACACTCCCTAGCTTTTAAGGTATAAATTATGATAAAAGCAAAAAAGAAATACGGGCAAAATTTCCTAAAGGATGAGTCTGTACTTATTAAAATCATCGAATCGATGCCCAAAAACAACAATAAAGTTGTTGAAATTGGGCCTGGCTTAGGTGATTTGACAAAACAACTTGTCAAGTACAAAGATGTGAAAGCTTATGAGGTCGATAGAGACTTGTACTCTATCTTAATGGTTGAATTTATAAATGAGATAAGTTCTGGAAAACTAGATTTAGTCTTAACTGATGTTCTAGAGGTCTGGAATGAAAACTCATCGCTACATGAAGAGAAGTATGACTTGATCGCAAATCTTCCTTACTATATAGCGACAAATATAATTTTAAATGCATTTGACGATAATAATTGTGAGAACATTATCGTTATGGTTCAAAAGGAAGTTGCTGATAAATTTACAGTTACTTCTGGGAATAGTGATTTTTCTGCTTTGGGTGTTATTTCTGAGCTACTTTGTCTAAAAAGAGAAGTAGTTGTGGAAGTTCCTCCAACAAGTTTTAATCCACCACCAAAAGTGGATTCTTCGGTTATCTTTCTAAGCAAAGATATGTCAAAAAGTATCGATAGTAAATTTAATAAATTTCTAAAAGTTGCTTTTTCTCAACCAAGAAAAAAACTGATAAAAAATCTCTCTTCTAGATACGATAAAGATGTTTTATCAAATCTATTTATTGAACTAAATATAAATGAAAACCTAAGACCACATGAACTAAGTTCATCTTTGTATAGCCAAATTTACACGACACTATAAGTATTTTGACGAAAATGTCAAAATATCAATAATAACTATACTAAAGAGGAAAATATGGAAAACACAAATAATGAAAATTATAATGTTGCATTAGAAAATAATAATACAACAACAAATGAAGCTACAAATGTGGCTGAAATCAAAATTCAAACACCAGCTACAACAACAAATACAGAAACTAAAGAACCAAATGGTCAAACAATTCCACAAAAGAAAAAGCCACCACTATCTGGCAATGGATGGACAAACGATACTAAAAAAGCATTCGAAATTAATGAAAAAATTCAAAAAGACAGACTTAATCCACACAATAAATTAAATCTAAAAACAAATGCAAGCGTTAAAATAACACCACTTGGTGGACTAGGTGAAATCGGTGGAAACATGATGGTTATCGAAACTGACACAAGTGCTATTATTATTGACGTTGGTATGAGTTTTCCAGACGGTAGTATGCATGGAGTAGATATTTTGATTCCAGATTTTACTTACCTTAGACAAATTAGAAGCAAAATAGCTGGAATTTGTATCACGCATGCACACGAAGATCATATTGGTGCTATGGCTTATTTCTTTAAAGAGATACAAGTTCCAGTTTATGGTACACCGCTTCCTTTGGAAATGATTGGTGCTAAGTTTGATGAGCATAAAATGAGACAACACAGAAGTTATTTCAGAGCAATACAAAAAAGAAAACCTATTAAAATCGGAGATTTTGAAGTTGAGTGGATGCATATCACTCACTCTATTATAGATTGCTCATCTCTTGCTATCACTTGTGAAGCTGGAACTATTATACATACTGGAGATTTTAAAATCGATCATACACCAGTTGATGGATACCCTACTGACTTACATAGATTTGCATATTATGGCGAAAAGGGTGTATTGGCACTTTTAAGTGATAGTACAAATTCACATGGTTCAGGATTTACAAGAACTGAAAAAACAGTTGGACCAACATTTGAGAGAATATTCGCAGCTTCTAAAGGTAGAGTTATTATGTCTACATTTAGTTCTAACTTACACAGGGTAGCTCAAGCAATGGATGTTGCTATTAAATATGGTAGAAAAATTTGTGTTATTGGTAGAAGTATGGAAAAGAATATTGATGTTGCAATCAACTTGGGGTACTTAAAATATTCTAAGGATAACTTTATCGATGCTCACGAAGTAAATAAATTCCAAGACAAAGAAATTTTAATCGTTACAACTGGAAGTCAAGGTGAAACTATGAGTGCATTATTTAGAATGTCTATTCATGAACACAGACATATAAAAATTAAACCAGAAGATCAAATTATTCTTTCTGCAAAAGCAATTCCAGGTAACGAAGGAAGTGTTTCTGAAATAATTAATCAACTTTTAAAAGCTGGCGCAAAAGTTGCTTATCAAGATTATGCAGATATTCACGTTTCTGGACATGCAAGTCAAGAAGAGCAAAAACTTATGCTTAGACTTGTAAAACCTAAGTATTTCTTACCAATCCACGGTGAATATAATCACGTAGTAAAACATTCACAAACGGGAATTGATTGTGGAGTTCTTGAAAGAAATGTTTACATTCTAAGTGATGGTGAGCAAGTTGAAATTACACCTAAATTTATGAAAAAAGTTAAAACAGTTAAAACTGGAAAAACATACATCGACAATCAAAATAATGTAAAAATAGCTGATGATGTAGTTCTTGATAGACAAACTATGGCAAACGAAGGTATGGTTATGATTGTTGCTCAAATTAGTATTAGCGAAAGAAAAATAGTAGCTGCACCAAAAGTTATGTCTTTTGGTTTGGTTGATGTTAGAAATGAAAAATACTTCGCAAAAGAAGTTGAAGATATGCTTGAGCATTTCTTAACTCATGCAAAAGAAGGTATTTTAGAAAACAATAGACTTCTAGAAGACGAATTAAGAAAAACAGTTAGAAAACACTGTTTGAGAAAATATAAAAAATATCCAATGATAGTTCCAACTATTATTGCTCAGTAATTTTAATATTAAATTCTTTGGAGGATTTTATGGATTTTGTAAAAATAGCACAAGACGTACTTTTGGTTGAAGCAAGAGAGCTGGAGCGAGGAGCGAAAAACATAAATGCTGACATTGAAAAGGCAGTAAAATTAATAGCTTCTTGTAAAGGAAAGCTTATTATTAGTGGTGTTGGGAAATCAGGATTAGTTGGCTCCAAAATGGCCGCTACTTTTGCAAGTACTGGAACTAGTAGTTTTTTCCTACATCCTACAGAAGCTATGCACGGTGATCTTGGAATGATTGGAAAAGACGACATCGTTCTAGGTATTAGCTATAGCGGAGAAAGTGAAGAATTAATAAAAATCCTTCCACATTTGAAAAGATTTGATATACCACTTATAGCTATGGCTAGAGATAAAAACTCTACATTGGCAACATATTCTGATATCTTCTTGGATATTTCTATTGATAAAGAAGCTTGTCCACTTGATATAGCTCCAACTTCATCAACAACATTAACTATGGCCCTTGGCGATGCCTTAGCTGTTTGCCTAATGAAATACAATAACTTTCAAAAAGAAGATTTTGCTTCATTCCATCCAGGTGGAAGCTTGGGTAAAAAATTATTTATTAAGGTTGATGACCTGTTGCAAAAAAATAACCTTCCTGTAGTTTCATGTGGAACACTTTTAAAAGATGCAGTTGTTATAATGAGCGAAGGAAGAGTTGGAAGTGCTATTATTGTTGACAAGTCAAATAAGGTTGTCGGACTTTTAAGTGATGGGGATTTAAGAAGATACATGATGAATAAAGATTTTAATCTTTTGACAAAAGTTGAAGAAATTGGAACTTTAAATCCTAAATCGATTAAAGATAAAAATATGCTAGCCTCTGATGTTCTAAATATTATTGAGGACAATAAGATTCAACTACTGCTGGTATTAAATGACAATGAAACATTGTATGGAATTCTCCATATTCACAAATTAATAGAAGCTGGTATAAAATGAAACACGAAGAATTAGTAAGACTAAATAAATTTATCTCACATAATAGTAGATTTAGCAGAAGAGAAGCTGACAAGCTAATTGAAGAAGGAAAAGTTGAAATTGGGAATAAAGTTATTACTGATTTATCAACAAAAGTTGCAGAAGATGCAATTGTAAAAGTAAATGGAAGAACAGTAAAAGTAGACAAAAGTCGTCCAAGTACGGTAATCGTTTACAATAAACAAAAAGGCGAAATAGTATCTAAAAAAGACCCTCAAGGTCGAACTACAATTTATGATACATTACCAAGCAAATACTCTCACTTTTTACCAATCGGAAGACTTGACTACGCAAGTGAAGGAGTACTTTTGCTAACTGATGATGTAGATATAGCAAATGAACTTATGCACTCAAATCTTGAGAGAATATACAAAATCAAGATTGCAGGAGAAATAACACCAGCCATGGAAACTGCTATGCAAAATGGTATAACTCTTGATGATGCAACAGCTGGAGCGCATAAGTACAGCGAGATAACATCAATGGACTTCGCACCGTTTAATGGATATCAAATTCAAAAAAATGGAAAAGCTTTTTCTACTCTAAAAGTTTCAATTAGTGAAGGTAAAAATAGAGAGCTTAGGAGATTCTTTGGATATTTTAATGCACCAGTTACTGATCTTAAGAGGATAGATTTTGGTGGAATTACTCTTAATAATCTTCCTAGCGGAAAAACTAGATTCCTTGAGCGAAAAGAGTATCAAAACTTACGAGCATTTATAAAAGATATGAAGAAAGAATTTCTAAACGAAAATGGTAAATCTTACTAGTCTTTTACAAGCAAAGAATTTAAAAGAATTTGTTGGACAAAATCATATAATAGGCAAAGATAAGCCTCTTTATAAATTAATTGAACAAAAAGAGATTCCACATTTATTCTTTTTTGGGAAACCAGGGACTGGAAAAACAACGCTTGCCAAAATTATTTCAAAAGAAATAAATACTGATTTTTATCACTTCAATGCCACAACACTTAAGGTTGATGAGCTTCGAACAGTATTCAAAAGATACGAAAACACACTTATAAAGCCACTTGTTTTTATAGATGAGGTTCATAGGCTTAGCAAAAATCAACAAGAGGTTCTTTTGCCAATTATGGAAGATTATCAGATAACCATTATTGGTGCTAGCACTGAAAATCCATATCACTCTTTGACATCCGCAATTAGATCTAGAAGTTTTTTATTTGAATTTTTATCACACACAAAAGATGATCTTTTGCAATTAATAGAAAGAGCTTTGCTTATTTTGCCATCTTTAAAGATTAACCAAGAGGCCAAGGAATTTTTGATTTCAAGTAGTTTTGGAGATGCTAGGGCTATGCTTAATCTTCTGGACTTTTCATACAAAGCAGATTCACATATAACACTTGAAGTTTTAAAAGATTTGAGACAAATAAATTTAAAAGATGGAGTTAGTTCTAAAGATACACACTATGATTTGGCTAGTGCCATGATAAAGTCTATTCGAGGAAGTGATATTGATGCATCTATTTATTATTTGGCACGCCTTATAGATGGTGGCGAAAATATTGATTTTATAACTAGACGATTAGTTATTAGTGCAAGCGAAGATATAGGAAATGCAAATCCAAATGCTCTAAATTTAGCTGTAAGCACTCAGATAAGTGCAAATAAAATAGGATTGCCAGAGGCACGAATAATCTTGGCACAATGTGTTGTTTATCTTGCGAGCTCGCCAAAATCAAATAGCAGTTATTTGGCAATAAATAAGGCGCTACAAGATATTAGTAATGGACATATTATGCAAATCCCTGAGCATATTAAAGATAATGCTGTTGGCTATATTTACCCACATAACTTTGGCGGTTGGTGTGATCAAAAATATCTTGAGAAGAGCGTGAAATATTATGAGAGCAGTATGATAGGTTTTGAAAAAACACTTGACGAGTGGGTTGATAAAATTACTTCTACTAATCTGTCAAAAACCAAAAAACCAAAAGGAGAAAATAAATGAATTATTATCAAGAAATTTTAGCATTTCATATTATAAGTGTTTTGTCTTGGATGGCAATGCTTTTTTATATGCCACGTCTTTTTGTTTATCATGTTGAAAATATTGACAAACAAGACTTTGTAGATGTTGTTAAAATTCAAGAATCTAAGATTTATAACGTAATCGGATTTCCTGCTATGATAGCTACTATTTTAAGTGGAGCTACATTATTGTATGTAAATCCAGGATTATTATCAAATGATTGGATGATTGCGAAACTTATTGTTTTAGTGTTTATGACGTGGTACAGCTTTAGCCTAGAATCTTTTAGAAAAGTACTAGCTGATGACAAATGTATTAAAAATGGACAGTATTTTAGAGCCTACAACGAAGTGCCAACATTATTTGCTATTTTGATAGTTGTATTTGTAGTTACAAAGTCTATACCAATATATTTTTCAATTGGTATAACATTGTTTTTTATTTTTGTTATTTATAAGATTTTGACTAAAAAATAAAAGAAAGGATTATTTATAATCCCCTCTTTTTACTTCTTTTAAAAATTCTTCAATGTTGTAAGTATCTCTGTGTGCTTCTGTCATAATATGAATAAGCATATCTCCCATATCAATAATTGACCATTCACCATCTTCTTCAACTCTAACAAATTCTTCACCAAGTGGTTTTAAAGTTTCTCTTAAATAGTTTAAAAGTGATATTGAGTGTCTATTGTTTAGTGCTGTTGCAATAATGACATCGTCAACTATATAACCTTTTCCTCTTAAGTCTATTGTTTCAATATTTTCTGCTTTTTTTTCACTTAGCAAATCTATAATTGTTTTTACTCTTGTTTCCAAATCTCTTTTACCTTTTTTTTTAAATTTTCTGGAATTAAATCAAAATTCATATTTTTTCTCAAAACTGTGGAACTCGCATCAATGTCAAGTTGCAAATAAGTCGGTTTTACATAATCATTCGTAAGTTCTATCCCATCTCTTGTAACTACAACAAACGAAACAAGCTCTCTTAATTCTAAAAAATTATACCATAAATGTATATTTTTAAGATTATCGGCACCAATTATAAGGTAGATTGTATCTATCTTATAATTATTCTTTAGGAATGAAATTGTTTCAAAAGTTGTTGTTTTCTTGTTCTGTAAAATCTCATAATCGCAAATTTCTACTTTTTTATTTTCTTTAAAGAGTTCTTGTAAAAGTTCAAATCTTTTATTTGGACTCAAGTGAAAACTATCTTTAAATGGATTTAGAAATGTAGGAATCATGAAAAGTTTATCAACTTTTAATTCTTGTAAGGCAAGATTTACGATTTGCTCATGTCCAATATGTGGCGGGTCAAAACTGCCACCAAAAACCGCAATGTCCATTTTGACCCCTTATTTTTAACAAAAATTATAGCTTAAATAGGATAAAATAGACAAAATTACATTTATTAATCCAAAATTATGGCAGTGCTTATTTTTTGGATTATAAACAAAATCAAGGAGAATTTATGGCTGTAAAAGTTGCGATTAATGGCTTGGGAAGAATTGGAAAATGTGTAGCAAGAATAATAGCTGATAGGGATGATGTTGAACTAGTAGCTGCAAATGCAAGTGGAACGGATGAGATGATTCAGTATGGCTTGAGATATGATACGGTTCATGGAAATAGACATGACGTTGTTGTAAAAGACGGATTTATAACAATTGGTAAGCAAAAAGCTAAACTTTTAAGTGAAAGAGACCCGTCTAAAATAGACTTCGCATCTTATGGCGCTGAGATCGTTTTAGAGTGTACAGGAGCATTTCTTACAAAAGAAAGCGTGCAAGCTTATTTGGACAATGGTGTAAAAAAAGTTATATTTTCAGCACCTGCAAAAGATGATACAGCAACTTTTGTTTTAGGAGTTAACGAGTCAACTTATAATGGTGAATCAGTTATTTCAAATGCAAGTTGTACAACAAATGGATTAGCTCCAATTGTAAAAGCACTTGATGATGCATTTGGTATTGAAAAAGCACTAATGACTACAATTCATAGCTATACAAGTAGTCAGCCTATTCTTGATGCTAAAGACAAAAAAGACCCAAGAAAAGCACGAGCTGGAGCTTTAAATCTTTCTCCAACAACAACTGGTGCTGCAAAAGCAATTGGTAAAGTTCTTCCTCATTTGAATGGAAAAATAAACGGACAATCTGTAAGGGTTCCTACACCAAATGTTTCTATGATAGATTTAACTGCAACTTTAAATCAAAATATTACATTGGAAGAAGTGAAGCAAGTTTTTGTTGATGCTCAAAATGGAAGCCTAAAAGGAATTTTAGCAGTTGATACAGAATATAGAGTTTCAAGTGATTTTAATGGAGAGACAAATTCAACAGTTGTACCACTAGATACAATACAAGTTATCGGCGGAAACATGGTAAAAGTTCTTTCATGGTACGACAATGAGTGGGGATATTCTACTAGACTTGTAGATATGGCTGTTTATGTTGGAAGCAAATAATAATTCAATTAAAAAAATATAATAAATTAAAACAAGGAATCAGAATGACACTTCAAGAGATAAAAAATATCGATATAGCTGGAAAAAAAGTTTTTATTAGATGTGATTTTAATGTACCTGTTGATGATTACCAAAATATCACAGATGACAGAAGAATCAGAAGCGCGCTACCTACTATTAGATATTGTATGGATAATGATTGTTCTGTAATTATTGCAACTCATTTTGGAAGACCTAAGGGTGGTTATGAAGAAAAATATTCTCTTAAGCCAATTGCAAAAAGATTACATACATTATTGAAAACTGAGATCAAGTTGGCTCCTAGTGTTATTTGTGATGAAACTGTTAAGATGGCAAATGATCTTAAAAAAGGTGAGATATTACTTTTAGAAAATATGAGATTTGAAGTTGGTGAAACTAAAAATGATGAAGTTTTAAGCAAGACACTAGCAGATATGGCTGATATCTATATTAATGATGCTTTTGGTGTAAGTCATAGAGCCCATTCTTCGGTTGAGGGTATAGCAAAACATTTTGATATAAATCACAAAGCTGCTGGATTTTTATTGGCAAGCGAAATAAAATTCTTTTATCACATTATTAGAGAACCGAAAAGACCTTTTGTAAGTATTGTTGGTGGAAGTAAAGTGAGCGGAAAACTTGAGGCGCTTTATAACCTTGTTCCTAAAGTTGATAAAATTATTATTGGCGGAGGAATGGCATTTACATTCTTAAAAGCCCTTGGACACGATATTGGAAATTCACTTTGCGAAGACGATCTAATTCCAGAAGCACTTAAAATTATGGATGAAGCTAAAAAGCTCGGAGTTAAATTTTATTTACCCGTAGACGTTATAGCTGCTGAAAGTTTTAGTAGTGAAGCATTTGCAAAAGCTACAACTATTCAAGAGATACCAAAAGGATGGATGGGACTTGATATCGGACCGGCAACTAGCTTGCTTTTTGCACAAGCTTTAGAAGATGCTCATACTATTCTTTGGAATGGCCCAATGGGTGTTTATGAGATGGACAAATTCGCAAAAGGTAGTACGAAAATCTCTCACGCTGTAGCTTCATCATATGCTACAACGGTTGTTGGTGGTGGAGATACTGCAGATCTAGTTAGAATTACTGGGGATGAAGATGCTATGACATTTATTTCAACTGGTGGTGGAGCTTCTTTGGAGCTTATTGAGGGGAAAGTTTTACCTGGTGTAAAAGCACTAATTATCGAATAATGAAAATTCTTTTAAATGGTGTAGGACGAATTGGAAAGTCTATTTTGAGACTTTCTTTTTTGAAAGATTTGGAAATAGTAGCCATAAATGAGACAAATCAGAATATAGAAAATATTGCATATCTTATAAATTATGATTCGACTTACGGCAAATTATCTGATAAGTTTTTTGTAGAAGATAAAATTATTTACAATAAACAAAAAAGAATTCAAATTCTAAACTACAAGAATTTAAATGAAATTGATTATAAATCACTGGGAATAGATATTATTGTCGATGCAAGTGGAACACCATATAAAAAAGAATTCTTAGAAAGTTTGTCAGTAAAAGCTGTATTTTTAACTCATCCAAGTAGTGAAGCCGATGCAAATATAGTTCTTGGTGTAAACGAAAATGAATTAACATCTGATACAAAGATTATTTCAACAAGTTCATGTAATGCGTCAGCTCTTTTACCATTTTTGCAACTTATTGATACAAATTATGAGATTGAAAGTGGTGATATCGTAACGATTCATCCTCTTTTAAATCATCAAAAGACACTTGATAGTAAATGTATTAGCAGTGATGACAGAGATGTAAAATGCAACTTTGAATTTGGAAGAAGTGCTTTGCAAAATATTATTCCAAGTAAGACAACAACAATTGAAGCTTGTAGTTATGTAAATAATAGATTTGATAGCAAGCTTATTTCTTCAAGCTCACTAAGGGTTCCAACTTCAACAGTTGGTGTTATAAATGTTGTTTTGAATGTTAAAAAAGATGTTAGTGTAGAGGCGCTAAATTCACTTTTAAATGAAACGGCTAAGAAGCAAAATTACAATGTCTTTTTAAATACTTTTGAACCACTAGTTTCTAGTGATTTTCAAGGTGAAGTTTTTTCAACTATTATTGATGGAAGATTTACTCAAACAGTAGGAAAAAATATGATAAAAGCTGTGATTTGGTATGACAACGAATATGGATATGCATCAAAAGTTGTGGACATAGTTAATAGGTTCATTATGATAAAATCGAATCAATTCTCAAGTAAAAATGAACAAAAGGATAGCTAAATGAAAAAGATCATCGCAAGTAATTTTAAAACAAATCATACAAGAAAAAGTACAAAAGAATTTATTGATGAGGTAAATAATTACTTATTAGAATCAGATATTGACAATGATGTTTTGATTTTTCCAGCATCAAGTTCATTTGACACTTTTGAAACAAAAGAGAATCTTACAATAGGAGCACAAAATGCATATCATGCAAAAAATGGCTCTTACACTGGTGAACTAGGAACTATTCATTTGGATGAATTTGGAATCAAAACAATATTAATTGGGCATAGCGAGAGAAGACATATTTTGGGTGAAAGTCAAAAAGATGTTGCTCTTAAATACAATTATTATAAGGCTTTGGGGTACAAAATAGTTTATTGTTTTGGAGAACCTTTAGAAGTGAAGCAAGCTGGACTAACTGAAACATTGGGATATATTTGGGAGCAGTTTGATGGAATAGATTTGAATTATGATAATCTTATTTTGGCTTATGAGCCTGTTTGGGCCATAGGAACTGGAGTATCTGCTACAACTGAAGATATAGCAACTATTCATAAGAAGATAAAAAAGAAAATCGACAAACCTCTTCTTTATGGGGGAAGTGTAAAAGTTTGTACACTTCAGGATATTTTAGAAGTTCCAAATGTGGATGGTGTTTTGGTTGGAACAGCTAGCTGGATAGTTGACGATTTTAAAAAAATGATTTATATAGCAAACAAAATGGATGCAAATTCAAAACAAATTAAATGCAATATTGAAGGAGAAAAATAAATGGTAATGAATGGAAAAAAAGGTGTAATTTTAGGCGTAGCAAATGATAAATCGATCGCTTATGGAATAGCAAAAGCATGTGCGGATCAAGGTGCTAAAATAGCTTTTACATATCTAAATGATAGTTTGAAAAAAAGAGTAGTTCCAATAGCTGAAGAGTTTGGAAGTAGTGATTTGGTTTATCCTTGCGATGTTAGTAACCCGCAAGAAATTAAAGACTTATGTGAATCTCTAAAAAGAGATTTAGGCGAAATTGATTTTATTGTTCATTCTATTGCATTTGCTCCAAAAGAAGGACTAAGCGGAAGATTTATGGATATCTCTAAAAATGCTTTCGAAGTTGCTATGAATGTTTCAGTATTTAGTTTAATCGAAGTGGTTAAAGAGTTACAACCAATCATGAGCAAAGATTGCTCAGTGCTTACACTATCATATTATGGTGGAGCAAAATATATTCCAAATTATAATCTTATGGGTGTTGCAAAAGCAGCTTTAGAGATGACTGTAAAGTATTTAGCAGAAGATTTGGGAAAAGATGGGGTTAGAGTAAATGCTATTTCTGCAGGTCCTATTAAAACTTTGGCAGCAGCTGGAATTAGTGATTTTAGATTTATGCTTAAATGGAATGAAGCACATAGCCCGCTAAAAAGAAATGTAACAATTCATGATGTTGGAAACAGTGGAATGTATTTATTGTCTGATTTAAGTAGCGCTGTAACTGGTGAAATACATTATGTAGATAGCGGTTACAACATCATGGGAATGCCAGCTGTTGCATTTGATGAAGATGGAAAACCAGCTATCGCTTGGAATGGTACAGACAAATAATTTTTGCCTTTTACTAACTATTTGCTGGATAGATAAACTCTATCCGCTTTGTGTTATTGTAAAACAAATTAGATTTTAACATTTTTGGATTTTCAATCAAAAGGGAAGATTTAAAGTGAGTATTTTAAGAGTATTCATTTTAAATTTTAAAAAATATAGGAACAAATATCAATGGAAAATAATATAAATTTTAAAGAATTAGCAACAAAATATGGAACTCCATATTATGTTTACGATTTTGATCATATTGCAAGCCAATACAATGAGCTAAAAAACGCCTTTAGAGCAAGAAAATCACTTATCTCATATGCAGTCAAATCAAATTCAAACCTAAGTGTAATTAAACATCTTGGAAATCTTGGAAGTGGTGCAGATTGTGTTAGTATAGGAGAAGTTAGAAGAGCTCTGATGGCAGGTATCCCAAAATACAAAATCATTTTTAGTGGTGTTGGAAAAACGGACGATGAGCTAAAAGAAGCTATAAATTTAGATATTTTAATGATAAATCTTGAAAGTGAAGCAGAGTTTGGAAGAGTTGAAGCTATTGCAAAAGAATTAAATAAAATAGCAAGAATAAGCATTAGAGTAAATCCAAATGTAGATCCTATGACTCACCCGTATATTTCAACAGGACTTCATGAAAACAAATTCGGTGTAGATATTGATACAGCAAAACGAATGTATATAAAAGCAAAAAGAAGTGAATTTATAGAGCCAGCAGGTATTCATTGCCATATTGGCAGCCAATTGACAGAGCTTGAGCCTATTAAAGAAGCTGTAAATATTGTTGCAAATTTGGTTAGAAACATTAAGGCAGCACTTGATATTGAGCTTAAATTTTTTGATGTTGGTGGCGGTCTAGGAATCGTTTATAAAGATGAAACACTAATTAATACTTATGAATATGCGCAAACAGTTTTAGAAGCAATTTACGGTCTTGATATTACTGTTGTATGCGAACCTGGAAGATTTTTAGTTGGAAATAGCGGAACTTTTGTAACTAAAGTATTGTATGAAAAGATCAATGGAAAGAAACGATTTGTAATCGTTGATGGCGCAATGAACGATCTTATTAGACCGAGTCTTTATAATGCTTATCATAAAATTGAAGTGTTAGAAAAATCTGAGAATATTAGTGATTGTAATGTTGTTGGACCAGTTTGCGAAAGTGGAGATTTTTTTGCAAAAAATATTGAACTCCCAGAAACTGAGCATAATGATTTGATTGCTATTTACAGTGCAGGAGCTTACGGATTTACCATGGCAAGTAATTACAATACAAGAGGCAGAGTTGTTGAAATAGCTTTGGAAAACAATATTGATAGAGTAATAAGAAAAAGAGAAACTTTTGAAGATTTGATAGCTTTAGAAAAAGATTATTTGTAAAATAAAATAGCAAACAAGGTTTATAGATGAAAAATGAAGATGGACTACAAGAACTAAGAGATAGACTAGATAGTATTGATGATGAAATTTTAAAACTCCTTAATGAAAGAATGGAAACAGTTCATCAAGTTGGACTTGTAAAAGCTAAAAGCGGTGGAGCTATTTATCGCCCTGATCGTGAAAAATCTATTATCAATAGACTTCATGAAAGTTCACAAAATGCAAAAGGACTTCTTAATAAATCAGCTATTGAAGCATTATTTTTAGAGATATTTGCAATTAGTAGAAATCTTGAATTGCCTGAAAACATAGCATATCTTGGGCCAGAGGGAAGTTTTACGCATCAAGCTGCAGAGAGTCGTTTTGGAGCAATGAGTTCATATCTTCCTATCGGAAGTATTGCTGGAGTATTTAGAGAAGTTGCTAGTGGTAAAGCAAAATTTGGAGTTATTCCAATTGAAAATAGTAGCAACGGAATAGTAAGTGATACTATAACTTGTTTTGGTGAGTATGATTTGAAAATAATTGCTGAGGTTATGATTGACGTTCACCATACTTTTGCATCTACTTGCGATCGAGTAAAAGATATAAAAAGAATATATTCAAAAGATATTGCATTTGATCAATGCCACAAATTCTTAGAAGATTTTGGGTTAGATGAGTGTGAACTTATACCGGTCGAAAGCACAGCAAAAGCAGCTAAGCTTGCTATGCAAGAGCCAAATAGTGCAGCAATTTGTTCTCATGTTGGGGCGAAAATGTACAACTTGCCAATTTTATTTGAAAATATAGAAGACAAAGGAAACAATAGAACAAGATTTTTGATAGTATCTAATTTCCTAAATGCAAAAAGTGGTGATGATAAAACATCAATCTTGGTTCAGCTTTCAAATGAAGCTGGAGCTTTGGTTAAGTTTTTAAATATTTTTGATCAAGAAGGTATTAATCTGACAAAAATAAAATCACACATAGTTGAGGGCGTATCTACATTTTTTATTGAATTTAACGCACATAAAGATGAAGATAAAGTACAAAAAATATTTCAAAAATTCCAAAATGAGATCAAATTTTTGGGAAGTTATGTAAGGGAAGCAGATGACATTTAATACAAGTTTAGACAACGTAAGTATTTACGAAGCAGGGAAGCCAATCGAGTTAGTTGTAAGAGAATATGGAATTCATCCATATGATATTGTAAAGTTAGCATCAAATGAAAATCCATATGGAACATGTCCTACGGTTGTTGATGTTATTGCAAGAAAAGCTGTAAGCTCTTTTGTGTATCCTGATGATAGTATGTATGAGCTAAAAGAAGCTTTGGCTTCAAACTTTAGTGTAGATACTAAAAATATCGTCATAGGTGCAGGAAGTGATCAAGTTATAGAATTTTGTATTCATGCAAAATGTCACACAAATAGTAAAGTACTGATGGCTAAAACTACATTTGCAATGTATGAAATTTACGCAAAACAAGTTGGTGCAAACATCCTAAAAACACCAAGCGATGCTCACAATATAGATGAATTTAGAGAGCTTTACAAAAAAGAAGGCGCAGATATTATTTTCCTTTGTTTGCCTAATAATCCTCTTGGAGAATGTTTAGATGCAAAAGATGTTTATAGCTTTTTAGATGAAATTGATAGTAACACTTTGGTTATTCTTGATGGAGCTTATCAAGAATTTGCAAGCTATAAAGATGGTGCAAAAGCTATTATTCCACATGAGGCAATAAGTAAATATCCAAATGTAATATATCTTGGAACATTCTCAAAAGCATATGGATTAGGTGGTATGAGAGTTGGTTATGGTATCGCAAATGAAAATATTATTCAGGTATTGCATAAAGTTAGACCACCGTTTAATATCACAACTTTATCTTTAGCTGGAGCAATTGAAGCCCTAAAGCATAAAGATTTTGTATCTATGGGTATCACAAAAAACTTCACTGAAATGACAAGATATGAAGAGTTTGCAACTTCAAAAGGACTAAGATTTATTCCGTCTTATACAAACTTTATTACTATTTATATGGATGGTTTTGTTTCAAAAGATGTTGCGCTTGAACTTCTAAAAAAAGGGATTATTGTTAGAGATATGACAGGATATGGTTTTAACGCAATTCGTATAACTATCGGAAGAGCTGAACAAAACGATAAAGTATTCAAAACACTTGACGTTATTTTGGAAAATTTAAAAAGTAATAACTAGATGCATAAACAATATTATGGATACGAAGAATTTAAGTTTGATGTTGATGAGCTTTGTGTAAATTTTGAAAATGAAACTTTTGATGCTATCGTTGGAATAGCTCGTGGTGGACTTACTTTAACACATTTTTTAGCAACTAAACTTGATTTGCGTGATGTTTTTACTATAAACTCCATTTTATATGACGATACTAACAAACAAAACGATGCAATAGTTTTTAATATACCTGATTTAAATAAATACAAAAAGATTCTTCTGGTTGATGATATTATTGACACTGGAGAAACTATGTCAAATATCATAAATATTTTTCAAGATAAATTTCCAAACTTAGAATGCAAAACAGCATCTTTATTTTATAAAAAAACTGCCATAATGAAACCAGATTTTATGGTAAAAGAAGCAACGGCTTGGATAGAATTTTTCTGGGAAGTTGACTGAGAAGGCTTAAAAATGATAGACATCAAAAATAAAAATACAAAAGAATTAACAATACTAGCAAAAGAGATTAGAGAGCGAATTATAGATGTAGTATCTAGAAATGGCGGTCACTTTAGCTCAACACTTGGTGCTGTTGAACTTACTATTGGAATGCATAAAGTATTTGATAGTACGTATGATCCTTTTATTTTTGATGTTTCTCACCAATGTTATCCTCACAAGTTAATAACTGGAAGATGGGAAGAGTTTGAAACAATTAGACAATTTGGTGGACTTAGCGGATTTACAAAACCAAAAGAAAGTGCAAGTGATTATTTCGTAGCCGGCCATTCTTCTACAAGTATTTCTTTAGCTGTTGGTGCGGCTAAAGCAAATCTTTTAAATGGCGGCACAAAAGTTCCAGTTGTTATGATTGGCGATGGAAGTATGACAGCTGGTATGGTTTATGAAGCATTAAATGAACTAGGAGATATCAAATTACCGGTTGTTATTATTTTGAATGATAACGAAATGAGTATCGCAAAACCAATTGGAGCAATAAGTAAATACTTAAGCAAGATGCTAGCAGGTAAATTTTATCAGAATTTCAAAGTTAAAGCTGATAAATTTATAACAAACAATCTACCAAAAGGCTCAACTTATTTGGCTAAAAAGTTTGAAGAAAGTTTGAAACTTATTACGCCAGGAATTATTTTTGAAGAGATGGGAATCGACTATATTGGACCAATAGATGGACACAATCTTGAAGAAATAATTGAAATATTGGAGATAGCTAAAAACTTTGGGAAACCTGTTATTGTCCATGCAAGAACAACAAAAGGGAAAGGCTATAAAATAGCTGAAGGTCACCATGAACATTGGCATGGAGTTGGACCTTTTGTAAAAGAAACTGGAGAATTTATTAAGAAAGATGGTCCAAAATCTGCTACGGCAGTTTTTAGTGATGCTCTTTATAGCCTTGCATTAAAAGATGAAAAAGTTGTTGGAGTTACTGCTGCAATGCCAAGCGGAACTGGAATTGATAAACTTATGAAAGATTTTCCATCGCGTTTCTGGGATGTTGCAATTGCAGAACAGCACGCTGTTACTTCAATGGCCGCGATGGCAAAAGATGGATTTAAACCAGTAGTTACTATCTATTCTACATTTTTACAGCGAGGTTTTGATCAAATTATTCACGACGTTTGCTTAATGAATTTGGGAGTTACTTTTGCTATTGATAGAGCTGGGATAGTTGGAGCTGATGGGGAAACTCATCAAGGTCAATTTGATGTAAGTTTTTTAAGATTTTTGCCAAACATGACAGTTATGGCACCACGAGATAGTAAAACATTAGAGCTAGGATTGGAATTTGCTACAAATTTAAGAACACCTTGCGCGATAAGATACCCACGAGGAGCATTTAAAGAGTTACCATTCGAGCCAACAGATTTTATAAAAGGTAAAGGTGAGGTTTTAAAACAAGGAAAATCAAAAATCGCTTTTATTGGATATGGAGCTGGCGTAAGTCGTGCTTTTGAGACATCAAACTTAATAGATATTGATGTGAGCATTATCGATCTTAGATTTGTAAAACCAATTGATAAAGATCTTTTATCGACTCTAGCTGAGACAACAACAAAATGGTATATTTTTAGTGATAGCCAAAAGCAAGGTGGTGTAGGAAGTGCTATTTTAGAATTCTTAAGCGATGCAAAATTGGTTTCAAAAATCGAATTAGTTAGTTTCGAATATGATGATATCTACATTCAACATGGCGATACACCACTTCTAGAAAATGATTTAGGGATAAATCCAGCTCAATTAGCTAAGAGAATTTTCTAAAAATTCTCCACTATGATATATCCAGATATCATTAACTTTATAAAATTTACTTTTTTCACTAAAGCTTATATCTTCTCCATTTGAGCTCAATTTTGCATAAAAAGTCACGAATGCAATATTATCTCCATCTATAAAATCTAATATTTTAAGTTGCTCAAAATTGGTATTTTCACAAAAACTTTTTATGTCTTTTTCCCAAGAGATAATATCTTCTTGAAAGTCGATATTATCTTTGTGTGTAGTTTTTATAATATATTTCAAAAGACCAAAACAATATGCAGAATACCTACTTTTCATAAGCAAAAGAGCATTACTTGGAACTTTTCCATGATGAAATACTTGACAACACTTTTTGTATTTTTGTTTGCTTCCGCAAGGACAAATTAGATTTGGTGATGGCTTCAAGACAACAAAAGCCCGCTTTTTAATTCTTCATATATTTTATTTGTTTGAAGTTTTTTTACAATTTCCAAAGCAAATTCCATAGCAGTTGCTGGCCCTTTTGAAGTGATGATATTTTCATCTTCAATAACATTAGCACCATTTCCAATATATCCTTTGGCTTCAATATTAGTTTCAACAGATGGATAGCACGTAAATTTATTTTTCAAAACACCAGCCTTATCAAGAGCATAAGGAGCAGCACAAATAGCACCAATCAGTTTATTGTTTTTGTTCATTGTTTTTAGAATATTTTGAACAGTTTGATCTGATGCTAAAGCTTTTGTGCCATCCCATCCACCTGGTAAAATTATCATATCTAGTGTATCGATATTTATACTTTGAAGATTTGTATCAGCTTTAATAGTAACATTATGAGCCCCAATAACAAACAAATCATCACTTAAAGAAGCAGTTATAACATCAATATCGCCTCGTCGCAATATATCAACAATAGTAATTGCCTCAATCTCTTCAAATCCATGTGCAAGAGGTACTAAAATCTTATTCTTCATATTAAATTCCTTTTTGAGTTAATTTTCTTTTTGTATAAAAAAAGATAAAAAATGCAGCACTATAAACTATCAATAGCATCGATAACCAAACAAATACTACATCCAAATGATATACTTTAACTACAAAATACAAAATAATAGAAGGCAAAAGTATCTGTCTATAAAAACTAATAATAGGAACAGCTAGTGGTTTTTTAATCCCTTGAAGTGTTGAATTTGAGATAAAAATTGTAATAAATGCAAAAAATATTAAACTCTCAATCACGATATAAATATAAGCTATATCCATAACCAAAACATCGGTACTAAATATCATTATGATATATTTTCCAAAAATAGCTAATAATGCAACACCAATCGCACTCATAATATATCCATACGTAAGTGCTTTTTTTACAACCTCATCAATTCGTTCAAAGTTTTTTGCACCAAAATTATTTGCTACTATGGTAGAAACAGCTATATTTAGTCCAAGCATTGGAAGCAAAATAATTTGTTCTACCCTATATCCAATACCAAATCCAGCAACAGTTTGGTAGCCATAATCCGAAATAAAATAAGTGATAATCATTGTTCCAAGTGACATCAAAAACATATTTAAACTAGCTGGCATGGCTTGACCAAATAATTGCCTATAAGCTCTTAGGTTAGGCAGTTTTGTAAAAAATTTATTTATATTAAAAAGATCTGTTTGATAAAGTTTTAAACAAATATAGCTAGTTGTTAAAAATTGGATCAATACAGTTGCAATTGCTACACCACTAAATCCAAATGATGGAATAATTCCATATCCATAAATAAATAGCGGATCAAGGATGAGATTTAGAAAAAATCCAAAAATCAGTGTATTTCGATAACTTTTAGTATTGCCTCGTGCTACAAGAACAGCATTTGCTCCTAGCCCTATAAGCATAGGAATTGTCCCAATTAGTATCACATAAGTGTATTCAAGCGCCAAGTCTAAAGCTTCACCAGTTGCTCCCATTAAAATAAAAATATCTTTTGAAAACAAAAATCCAAATATGCACAATATTATTGAAACAAAAGAGAAAAAACTTATTCCATTTGAAACGTATATTTTTGCTAGTGAGATTCTTTTTTTACCAAGAGAATTTCCAACATAAACAGTTATAGCAGATGACAATCCGAAGCTGATTGATAGCAACATAAAGTAGACAACAAAACTGTAAGAAAGTGCTGAGATAGCTATTGTAGAAATTAGGCCAACGTAAAATGTATCGACAACATTATACATAGTATTGAAAAACATACCGACACTAGACGGAATCGCTATCTGAATTATGAGTTTTTTTATATCTTGAGTTATTAGATGATTTGATTTTTGCATGGGGAAGTATATTATGATCTTACAAAAAACATCTATGAAATTAAAGTCCACAAAGCTATAATTCTAAAAAATTATATTTATAAAGTTGGATACACAATGAAAAAAGCAATTGTTCTCTTGAATATGGGAGGACCAAATAACCTAGATGAAGTTAAAGTATTTTTGACGAATATGTTTAATGATAAATACATAATTGGCGCTCCAAAGCCAATTAGAAAAATGATAGCATGGCTAATTACAACACTTAGGGAAAAAGAAGCTAAGCACAATTATTCACTGCTTGGTGGAATGTCACCTATTGTTGGACATACAAAAAGATTGGTTCGTCGATTAAATAATGAGCTTGATGCGGATGTTTTTTATGTTATGAGATATACTCCGCCATTTGCTGACGATATTATGGAAAAGCTTAGTGCTTATGATGAGATTTTTGCATTTCCAATGTATCCACACTATTCTCAAACAACTACAAAATCATCGATGGAAGACTTTGTCGATTCTGCAAAAAAATATGGATTAGAAAATAAAATCAAAACTATTGATAGTTATTTTGATAATGATCTTTACAATAAAGCAATCGTTGAAAAAATAAAAGATGCAATGAGTGATGTTGATACTAAAGATTATGATTTGATTTTTTCTGCACATGGACTTACTCAAAAGATTATCGACAAAGGTGATCCATACCAAAAACACATTATTGCAAATATGGAAGCAACAAAAAAAGAATTAGAAGCTCAAGGGATAAAGTTTAACTCAACTCATTTAGCCTATCAGTCAAGACTTGGGCCAATGGAATGGCTTAGACCTTATATGAGTGACAAACTTACTGAATTTAAAGATAGAAAAGTGCTTATTTATCCATTGTCGTTTACAGTTGATAACTCCGAAACTGAGTGCGAACTTGATATTGAATATAGAGAATTGGCCGATGAGGTTGGTGTTGCTGATTATAGAGTTGCAAAAGCTCCAAACCATCATCCGTATTTTATGGAGATGATTACAAATATGTGGCAAGAGTCACTAAAGAACTAATATGCAAATACGAGTATATTACGAAGATACAGATGCAGGGGGAATAGTTTACCATTCAAACTACATCAATTTTTGTGAAAGAGCAAGAAGTGAACATTTTTTTTCACGAGGAGTGAGCCCTCATCTTGAAAATGGCTCATTTGTTGTGAGACGTATAGAGTGTGATTATCTAGCGCCCTCAAAATTAGGTGATTTGCTAGAAGTTAAAACAAAAATCATAGAGATGAAAAATACTTCATTAGTTCTAGAACAATCTATCTACAAAGAGAATACTCTTTTGTTTGTAGCCAAGATCGTATTGGTATTTGTTGAAGATTTGAGACCTGCAAAAATACCACAACATATGAAAGAACTATTTAGTACTTTTGATAAATAAAAAATGAACATTCTGTGTTCCTAAAATATCAAAAATATATAGTTGAACTTTTTAGTAAAAATTAGAATTTATTGTAAATCAAAATAAAATTTTCTTTTTTGTATAATCTTAGATATTTACGAAAAGGTCACAAATGAAACAATTTCTAAGAGATGCTAAAAAAGCAAAATCAATCATCTCGAATCTAAGCGGTGAAGTAAAAAATAATATCCTGCTTCAAATGAGTGAAGCATTACTTGGTAACGCACTTTTTATCATCAGAGAAAATATGAGAGATATTGACTACGGAAGAGCCAATAATCTTTCATCTTCAATTATGGATAGACTTTTGTTGACTCCTTCAAGAATCGAAGATATGGCAACAGCTATTAGAGAAATCGCTGCTCTTAAAGATCCAGTTGGCAGAACTTTAGAGGGTTGGGTAACAGAAAATGCTCTTAATATCCAAAAGGTATCTGTTCCAATCGGAGTAATTGGTATCATTTATGAAAGCCGTCCAAATGTGACAAGTGACACAGCAGCTCTGTGTTTTAAAAGTGGAAATGTTTGTATCTTAAAGGGCGGAAAAGAAGCTGAATATAGCAATCAAGCTATCGCAAAAGTTTTACAAGAAGTTTTAGTGCAAAACAATCTTCCAATTGGTGCCATCTCGTTACTTCCAGATAGTTCACGAGAAGGTGTTGCAAATCTTATAAAAGAAGATGCATTTGTGGATTTGATCATTCCAAGAGGTGGTGAAGCTTTAATAAGATTTGTAAATCAAAACTCATCAGTACCAGTGATAAAACATGATAAAGGACTTTGTCACACTTATATTGACAAATATGCAGATATGGAAAAAGCTGTAAAAATTTGTATAAATGCAAAATGCCAAAGACCTGGTGTTTGTAATGCAATGGAGACTTTGTTGGTTCATCAAGAGTTAGCTAAATATATTTTGCCTAAGCTTTATACAGAATTTACAGCAAATGGTACAGAGCTTTTTGGTTGCAGTGAAACTATGAAACTTATCGCCACAAAAGAAGCAACAGAAGCTGATTATGAAACTGAATATTTGGCAAATATTTTATCAATTAAAATAGTAAAAAACACAGATGAAGCTATTGAGCATATCGAAAAATATGGTTCAGGCCATAGTGAAGCTATCATTAGTGAAAGCTATACAGAAATAAATAAATTTTTAAATACAGTTGATAGTGCTTGTGTGTACGCAAATGCAAGTACAAGATTTACAGATGGCGGAGCATTTGGTTTTGGTGCTGAGGTTGGAATAAGTACAAATAAACTTCACGCAAGAGGACCAATGGGGATAAATGAACTTACAACTTATAAGTTCAAGATTTTAGGAAATGGACAGACAAGATGAGTGCACAAGAGATAGCAACGGTATGTACATACTGTGGAACTGGATGTGATATTACAGGTGTTGTTGAAAACAACAAAATTCAAAAGATTTACGCTCAAGCTGATGGTTATGTAAGCCGTGGAAAACTTTGTATCAAAGGTAAAAGCGGATATGACTTCGTTTCAAGTCCGCATAGAGTTAGAGATGTAAGGATTAAAAAAGCATTTATTGAAAAGAATTTTAATGATATGCCACAAGAACTTCAAGCTAGAAGCAAAAGATTGAAAAGTCATGACGATGATTGGTATGTTGGAAATTATGAATTTTCTACGAGTTTAGTTGCATGGAAACTTGCTCAAATTAAAAACAAATACGGAAGACATAGTTTTAGTGCAATGGGTGGAGCTAGAACATCATGTGAAAGTGCTTACAGTTTGCAAAAATTTGCTAGAACTACTATGGAAAGCCCTAATATTGACAATTGTGCTAGGGTTTGTCATAGTCCAAGTTTGACAGGAATGAGACAAACAATAGGTGAAGGGGCGGCAACAAATCCATATGATGATATCTTTAAAAGTGAATTTTTACTTGTAATTGGTTCAAATACAACTGAAGCTCATCCGATAGTTGCAAATCGTATGATTGAAGCGGTTAGAAACAAAACTTGTGAAATCGCAGTTATGGATGTAAGACAAATTCAACTTCATAAATATGCTACTTATGAGGCGATAATTCCATTTGAAGCCAACTTGCTTATTTTAAATATGCTTGCATATGTAATTCTAAAAGAAGAGCTTTATGACACAGAATTTATTGAGCGTCGAACTGTTGGGTTTGAAGACTATAAGCAACAAATTTTAAACGACGAATATGCAAATCCAGAATTTTTTAAAAAACTAAAAGGCTATGAAGAATTGGCAGAAACAATTCCTCAGATCGCAAGAACATATGCTACAAAAAAATCTATGATATTTTGGGGTCTTGGGATAACTGAGCATCTTGATGGAAGTTTTGCTGTTATGGCTATCACACACTTGGCTTTGATGACTGGAAATATTGGAAAAGCTGGAGCTGGACTTATGCCTCTTCGTGGACAAAATAATGTTCAAGGTGCATGTGATGTTGGATGTTTGCCTTACTATGCCCCTGATTATCAAGTACCTGAAGAAGTTGGACTTATGACTCCAGATGCTGTTGATGCTATGATCGATGGTAAAATAAAATCACTTTATGTTATGGGAGAAGATTTTACACATATTCATCCAAACCAAAATAAAGTTCACAAAGCACTAAATAATCTTGAACTTATAGTTGTTCAGGATTTGTTTATGAATGACATCGCAAAAAAAGCAGATATTGTGTTTGGTGTTAAATCAGCTTATGAAAAAACAGGTGTTTATATAAATGCTATGAGAAGACTTCATCTTTCTCAACCGCTTGTAGAGTGTGAAATGCCAGATGATTGGGAAGTTTTAAGAGATATTGAGCACAAAATAAAAGGCGATTTTGAATATGCGACAAGCGAAGATATTTGGGAAGACATTAGAAAAGATGCACCAAATAGATTTAGCGGAGCAAGCTATCTTAAACTTATCAAAAACAGAAGTCGTGGTATGCAATGGCCAGTTGGAAGAACTGATACGCCAACGCTTCACCTTGAAGATTTTAGAACAAAAGATGGTTTAGGACGATTCAAATATCACCAATATAAACTTAGAGAACAAGTTGAAAAAGTTTTAAATAAAGTTGAGCAAAAGACTTTTTATCTTACAACTGGAAGAACTATTGTTCATTATAATAATGCAGCTCAAACAATGCATAGTGATACACTTCTTTCAAAACACGATGAAGATGTATTGCAAATATCGATTGAAGACAAAGATAGATTCAAAAGTAACAAAGTTATTTTGAGAAACAAATATGGAGAAACATCTATTTTAAACATAAAGTTTGTAAAAACTCTAAAAACTGGAACAATGTTTTGTACTTTCCATCATGCTAAGTCAAATATCAATTATATATTTGGTGATGAATGTGACGAATTGATTAAAACTGCCAGATTCAAATCTGTTGAAGTTGAAGTTATAGAGGTTGTTTAGACCACAAATAATTCTCAGTAAAATCAAAAGGAGATTATTTTAAAGATAGGAGATTTTATTGTCTCTACAAAGATGACACTATCTTTTTTGAGTCCAGCTTCTATGGAATTTTTCAAAACATATTTAATGGTTTACTAATTCTTATACCTTTGTAGCAATATTATCTTGTCCAAAGATACTTTGTCAAACAAAGTAGCTCGTTTAGTATTTTGTGCTTTTCAATATCAAAAACAACTCAGCTTTTGGA
>ERZ1034363.8-NODE-8-length-155347-cov-6.881439_pt1 | contig 155347 bp, 139 predicted proteins | sample MGYA00520616_ERZ1034363 | MGnify/ENA primary metagenome ERZ1034363 (study PRJEB33736, sample SAMEA104284506) | Azolla filiculoides | biome: Urban; feature: Water surface; material: Ditch water | place: Netherlands | collected 2015-10-28 | depth 0-0.1 m ...
GGAAGGCCCTGGGGGAAGGCTCCTCGAAGGGCACGGGCTACAAGGAATGCGGCTGCGGCATGGGCCCGGCGCTCAATATGGGAGCCAGCACCGGCGCTTATGTGCTGGCGGACCGCGGCACCTGGCTGAGCTTCAAGAACCGCGCCGATCTGGCGGTGCTGGTGGAGGGCGACAAGGCCTTGTTCAACCAATACGGTGTGATGGTGGTGAACCCTGCCAAACATCCCCATGTGAAGGTGGCAGAAGCGCAGAAGTTTGTGGACTGGGTGATTTCCCCCGCCGGCCAGAACGTGATTGCGTCCTACAAGATCGACGGCCAGCAGCTCTTCTTCCCGAACGCGGGCAAGTAATCTGCCGGGCGGCTAAAGCGCCGCCCGCAGCGCCCGCACCGGTTGCAGCAGCACCACCAGCGCGCCGGCGCCGCCTTGCACCGGAGGGGCCTGCACAAAGGCCACGACCTCGGACTTTTGCACCAGCCAGCGGTGAACTTTTTCTTTTAGCACCGGAGCCTTGCCGGGTGAGCCCAGGCCTTTGCCGTGCACCACGCGCACGCAGCGGATGCCCTGGCGGTGCGACTCGCGGATAAAGCTGGCCAGCGTCTCGCGCGCTTCTTCGCTGCGCAGCCCGTGCAGATCAATCTGGCGCTGGATGGTCCACTTGCCCTTGCGCAGCTTTTGCGTCACATCGGTGCCCACGCCAGGGCGGCGAAAGCTCAGGTGGTCGTCGGTGTCGAGCAGGGTGGTGACGTCCACCTCGTCGCTGATGGCCTCTTGCAACGCGGCGGCATCGTCGAGCATTTGCTGCTTGGGAATCGGACGGGGCGGCGCCGGCTTCAGGTTGGCCAGTGGCGGCTCCGGCAGCCGCTGGACCCGGCCCACGGCGGCCTGAAACAGATTCTTGGCGGCGGCTTGCTGCTTGGCTTCCAGCGCGCGGCGCGCGGCCTCGGCCGCTTCGCGCTGCGCTTGCGCCTCGATTTCTTTCTTGACCGCCTTCAGGTCGGCTAGCGAGGTGATTTTCATAGCAGCCCCTGTTCGGCCATGGACAGCGCCTGCCCAGGCGCCACGATCAAGTGGTCGAGCACGCGCACATCGATCAGGCCGAGTGCGGCGCGCAGCGTGTGGGTCAGGGCGATGTCGGCGGGAGAGGGCTGCACCGTGCCGCTGGGGTGGTTGTGCGCCAGCACCACAGCGGCGGCATGGTGGTGCAGGGCGCGCAGGGCCACTTCGCGTGGGTAGACGGCGCTTTGGGTCAGGGTGCCGCGAAACAGTTCTTCGGTGGCAATCAGTTTGTTTTGCACGTCCAGAAAGCACACCGCAAACACCTCGTGGCTGCGCTGCGCCAGGTGAAGCTGCAAATACTGTTTGACCGCCAGCGGGTCGGCCAGCACGGTGCGCTCCTGCAGGCGCTGGGCGATGGCGCGGCGCGCCAGTTCCAGCACCGCCATGATTTCGGCACGCTTGGCCGGACCCAGGCCCTTGACCCGTTTCAGGTCGTCGGGTGTGGCATTGAGCAGGCCGGCGATGCCGCCAAAACCGCGCGATAACGCCGGGCCGGTGCCCGTTGGGCTGCCCGAACCCGTGCCTTCAGCGACCCGGTAGCCCTGAATTTGCAGCAGTTCTTCGGCCATTTGCAACACGCCCTTGCCGGCAATGCCGGTGCGCAGCAGCAGCGCCAGCAGTTCGGCGTCACTCAAGGCCGAGGGGCCGCGCGCCAGCAGCTTTTCGCGGGGGCGGGCTTCGGCGGGAAGGTCTTTGACGGACATGGAGGGCGGCTTTCTACAATAGAGGTCAGTTTATCGGGACTTCTATGACCACAGCGCTTCCCCGCGTACAGGCGGGCTCTTTCCTCACCCTGCATTACCGCCTTGCCGGTCCGGCAGGCGACATCATCAACACTTTTGACGGCAAACCGGCCACTTTGAGTCTGGGCACGGGCGAGTTGTCGCCCGCCGTGGAGGCGCGCCTGATCGGCCTGGAAGAGGGCACGCGCACCACGTTTGAGTTGCCCGAAGGCGCCGCCTTTGGCCCGCGCAGCCCCGACATGCAGCAGTGGCTGGCGCGCAAGGTGCTCAAGGACATGGGTGACCCGCACGAGACCTACACGGTGGGCGACGTGGTCGAGTTCCCCACGCCCGATGGCAAAGGCAAGTTTGCCGGCGTGGTGGTGCAACTCGGTGACGAGGCCGTGATGTTCGACTTCAACCACCCGCTGGCCGGCCAGCCGGTGACGTTTGAGGTGCAACTGATCGGGGTGCTATGACCCAGGAGATTCTTTTGGCGGAGCCGCGCGGCTTTTGTGCCGGTGTGGATCGGGCCATTGAGATCGTGGAAAAGGCGCTGGCGAAGTTTGGCGCGCCGATTTATGTGCGCCACGAGATCGTGCACAACACCTTTGTGGTCAACGACCTGAAGCAAAAGGGCGCGATCTTTATCGAAGAACTCGACGATGTACCGCCCGGCGCCACACTGGTGTTTTCGGCCCACGGCGTGAGCCGCGCGGTGCACCAGGAGGCGGCAGCGCGGGGATTCCAGATTTTCGATGCCACCTGCCCGCTGGTCACCAAGGTGCATGTGGAAGTAGCCAAGCTACACAAGGAAGGCTTCGAGTTCATCATGATCGGCCACAAGGGCCACCCCGAGGTAGAGGGCACCATGGGGCAGCTCGACAGCGGCATTCATCTGGTGGAAGACGTGGCCGATGTGGCGCGGGTGAACCCGGCGCAGACGGAAAAACTAGCCGTGGTGACGCAAACCACACTGAGTGTGGACGATGCGGCCGAGATTTCGGCAGCCGTCAAGGCGCGCTTTCCGAATGTGCGCGAGCCCAAGCAGCAGGACATTTGTTACGCCACGCAGAACCGCCAGGATGCCGTCAAGGTGATGAGCCCGCAGGTGGATGTGGTGATCGTGGTGGGTAGCCCCACCAGTTCCAACAGCAACCGCCTGCGCGAAGTGGCGCGCAAACTGGGCACGGCCAGTTACATGGTGGATAGCGCCGACGAACTGTTGCCGGAGTGGTTCGAGAAAGCCCAGCGCGTGGGCCTGACCGCCGGCGCCTCGGCCCCCGAAATTCTGGTGACGGCGGTGATAGACCGCATCAAGGCGATGGGCGCGGTGTCGGTGCGCAAGATGAACGGCATTGAAGAAACCGTGAAGTTTCCGTTGCCCAAAGGCCTGCGCCTGGACTCCGCCGAATAAGCACAAATTAAAATCAAACCATGCTGGACATTACCCAACTCCGAAAAGACCTCGACACCGTGGTCGCCCGCCTTGCCACCCGCAAGAACCCCCAAACCTTTCTGGACGACGCCGCTTTCCGCACGCTGGAAGCCGAGCGCAAAACCATCCAGATGCGCACCGAAGAACTGCAGAGCAAGCGCAACACCCTGAGCAAGCAAATCGGCATGCTCAAGGCCAAGGGCACACCGGCCGAAGTGGACGCCGTCATGGCCGAGGTGGCGGGCATCAAGACCGAACTGGAAACTTCAGCCGCGCGCCTCGACCAGATTCAGACCGAGATGCAAATCCTGCTGCTGGCCGTGCCCAACCTGCCGCACGAAAGCGTGCCGGTGGGAGTGGACGAGCACGGCAATGTGGTGGTGCGCTCGTGGGGCACGCCGCGCGCCTTTGACTTTGAAATCAAGGACCATGTGGACGTGGGCGAGGCCATGGGGCTGGACTTTGAGATGGGCGTGAAGCTCACCGGCTCGCGCTTTACCGTGATGAAGGGGCAGATTGCCCGCTTGCACCGGGCGCTGGCCCAGTTCATGCTGGACGTGCAAACCACCGAGCACGGCTACACCGAGTGCTACACGCCTTACATCGTCAATGGCGAAACCCTGCGCGGTACCGGCCAGTTGCCCAAGTTTGAAGGCGACCTGTTTGCTGCCAAGAAGGGCGGCCAGGACGGCGAGGCGCAACCCGACCTGACCGCGCTGTACCTGATTCCGACCAGCGAAGTGACCATGACCAACTTCGTGCGCGATGTGGTGCTGGCCGAGAGCGACCTGCCCATCAAGCTGACCGCGCACACGCCGTGCTTCCGCTCGGAAGCCGGCAGCGCCGGGCGCGATACGCGCGGCCTGATTCGCCAACACCAGTTCGACAAGGTGGAAATGGTGCAAATCGTGCACCCCGACAAGAGCTACGAAGCCCTGGAAGAAATGACCACGCATGCCGAACACATCCTGCAAAAGCTGGGCTTGCCCTACCGCGTGATGAGCCTGTGCACCGGCGACATGGGCTTTGGCGCGGCCAAGACCTACGACCTGGAAGTGTGGTTGCCGGCGCAAAACACCTACCGCGAAATCAGCTCGGTGAGCAACTGCGAGGCCTTCCAGTCGCGCCGCCTGCAAGCCCGCTACAAGAATGCGCAAGGCAAAAACGAGTTGGTGCACACCCTGAATGGTTCGGGTCTGGCCGTGGGCCGTACGCTGGTGGCGGTGCTGGAAAACTACCAGAACGCCGACGGTTCGGTGACCGTGCCCGAGGCGCTGCGCCCGTTTATGGGTGGCCTGGAGCGCATCACGCCCTGAAAAGGGCGTCTGGCGCTGCTAGAATCTCGGCTTTCGTCCAGTCGAAGTGGTTTCCGGAGCGGTGGCAGAGTGGTCGAATGTACTTGACTCGAAATCAAGCGTACCGCAAGGTACCGTGGGTTCGAATCCCACCCGCTCCGCCAGTTGACTGGTAAACAAGCGCCCTACGGGGCGCTTTGTTTTTGGTGCTTGCCGCCCTTAGACCTCGCTGCGGTGCTGCACGGGTGAAGCGCACGCTGCTTGAGCGATTGCGTTCGATACGACTCTGTTGCGTCCTTGTGATTTGGCGGTGTACATTGCCAAGTCGGCGGCCTTCAGCAGTGCTTCTACATCTGTTTGCCCGTGCCCAGCAGTGGAACTGACCGCGCCGAATGAGCCTGTCACCACAATTTCGGCATCGACCTGTTGCAAAGGGCTTTCGGCCAAGGCGTGGCGCATCCGATCCAAAACGGCGACTGCATCGTGCAGTTCGGTGTTGGGCATGAGTATTCCAAACTCCTCGCCCCCCAGGCGCCCCATGACATCGGATTGACGTAAGCCCGCCTGGCACATCGCGCAAAAATGTTTGAGCACGGCGTCGCCAACCAGGTGACCGTAGCTGTCATTGACCTTTTTGAAGTGGTCGATGTCAACGATGGCCAGTGAAAATGGCTGGCCGTAGCGGTCTGACCGGGTCGCTTCATAGGCGATCAAATCCAGAAAATAACGCCGGTTGCCTACGCCGGTCAGCGCGTCGGTGGTGGCTTGCTTGGTCAGTTCCCGGTACAGGTGTTGAACCCGGTTCACCACCAGCAGGCCGGTCGCAGCAACGGCTGCAAACAATATTGCCGCCACGATCTGCCCGCGTCCCAGAACATTGTTTGAGATCTCTGAGGCGTCGCCCACAAACTGGGTCGCTTTGTTTTGCGAGAAGCTCAGCACGTAATCCACATCGATCAACACAGCATTGAAGCGTGGCGCACCCTCGGTTTTGATCATTTGCTCGGCAACTGCGGTATCGCCCCGAAGCATGGCGTCAACAATGGAGTTTCGAACGGCACTCCATTCATCAAAATTCTTTTCCAAACTGTCGACTCGGGACATGTCGCCTAGAAAACTGCGCCTTAGGAGGGTCAGGTTTTCGTGAGTTTGTGTTTCGAGTTTTCTGATTTTTGCGGTAGATGCATCCCAATCGTCAGGGCGCATGCGCAAGACAACCATCAAGAGCGTTTCACCTCGGATCTGATGGAGCGAGGCCTTGATGTCCGCCGCAGCGCTGTGCACTGTGAATGGGTGGTGGAAGAGGTTTTCACTGACTTGCCTCAGCTCCTTGGTGCTGCTGGCAAAGGTGAAGTAGAACAAGGCGATCGCCACAACCGCGACCGAATATCCCAGAAGAATGAGTTCTCGGGCCGTGATGGCGCGGTGCTGTGGCATGGCTGTTCGATTGTCTTGGTAGGTCGCGATTCACCGCAAAAGCGGGATTCTTAAGCCACTTTAACAAATAGTGCGGGTGCCAACACAGAGTTAAAGTGTCTGAATCCGCCAACGGTCGTAGCCGGGTGGCGGGTGGTAGGCATGCTTGTTGTTGACCGTCCTAGCTTTGCTGAAGATACTCCGACCCAAATAACTCTTGATTCATATGACTGAAACAACCGGTCCGGAACCTGGCCGCCAAGTGTCCTATCTCGAAGAGCCACTGAAGGACTTGGCGCAATGGACCCGTTATTTTCTGGAAGCCGAAATTCCAGTGCTGGCGGAGACTGCCGCAGTCTTGGAAGAGTACCGCGAGAAAGAGGACGAGGTGGACGCTGGCATGCTGGCCGACCTGATCGATACCGACCCCTTTTTCACCATGAAGGTGCTGGCCTATGTGTCAGCCCGGCGCCGCAATCAGGAAGTCACCCAGACCGAAACCGTGATCAGTTCATTGGTCATGATGGGCGTGGCGCCTTTCTTCCGGAATTTCGGGCCGCAGCACACCGTGCAGGACCAGTTGGCGAGCCAGCCTGCTGCTTTGGAACTGGTGCTGGCGCTGATCAAGCGGGCACGCCGTGCGGCCCATTTCGCCACCGGTTTCGCCGTACACCGGGGTGACACCGATGTGGCAGTGATCCGGCAGGCCGCTTTCTTGCACGATTTTGCCGAGATGCTGATGTGCTGCTATGCACCTGCCATGGAGGTTGAGATTCGTGCCATGCAGCATGCCAATCCCACTTTGCGCACAGCCAGTCTGCAACGCTTCGTGTTCAACATTGACCTCAATGACCTGCGCCAGGCGCTCATGCTGCGTTGGGGGTTTTCAGAACTGCTGGTGCGTATCAGTGACGGCAAGCACCCGGAGCACCCGATGGTGCGCAATGTGCTGCTGGCGGTTCGCCTGGCGCGCCACACAGAAAAAGGCTGGGACAACCCGGCGCTGCCCGACGATTTTGAGGACATCGCCAAACTGCTGAATGCGTCCACGCGGGTCACGCGTGGCTTCGTTTACAAAATCGACCAGACTTCCTAGACCAATTGCCGCTTGCTTGGCGGCGGCGTTAGCCGAGGGCTCGTGGCCAACGTAAACTCGTGGGCTGTCTTTGTCAGAGCTCACCATGGTTTTCCGGCGCTTCAATAATTTGCATTCGTGGGCCTTCCTCCTTATTTGGGTTACCTTGGGATTTGGCAGGCCGGCGCTGGCGACAAGCTCGGTCTTTGTCGAAGACTTGACCTCGTATGAATTGCGCGCAGCAGTGCGTGCAGGCACCACCACGGTTCTGGTCCCCATTGGCGGAACCGAGCAAAACGGGCCGCACATGACGCTGGGCAAGCACAACGTGCGGGTCAAGGCGTTGGCGGGGCAGATTGCGCAGAAGTTGGGCAACGCCGTGGTGGCCCCCGTCTTGGCCTATGTGCCCGAAGGTGCCATCTTTCCGCCAGTGGCCCATATGCGCTTTAGTGGAACTATTTCGATCCCTGAGGCCACGTTTGAAACCATCCTCGAATCCACCGCGCGCAGCTTCAAGCAGCATGGTTTTCGGCACATCGTCTTCTTGGGCGACCACGGGGGTTACCAAAAAAGTGAAGTGCGCGCAGCCGACAAAATAAACAAGGAATTTGCCCGTGATGGAGGCGCGCGTGCCGTGGCTTTGACGGCCTTTTACGAGGCTGCTCAGGCTCCCTACATTCAGGCATTGCGGGCCAAGGGCTATTCAGATGCCGAGATTGGAACCCATGCCGGATTGGCAGACACCTCCCTGATGTTGGCCATCGACCCGTCGCAGGTACGCATGGACTTGCTGTCGGAAGGGGCCAAAACCGGCCCGGCCGATGGCGTGTATGGCGACCCGCGCAAATCGAACGCTGCGTTGGGCGCTTTGGCGGTGCGCGGCATTGTGGAGCGATCGGTGTTGGCGATCCAGGAATCCGCAAAACAACTCAATAGCAAGTGAAACGTGAAATCAAAACGACTTATGAACTTCAAGAACACAGCCGTAACCGTGCTGTTTGTATCGGCCGTCGCCACTTTGGCGGGCTTGAGCCATGCTGTGGGCAATGCGCCTGCTGCGTCAAAGGCAGTCGTGACGACCGTGGCAGGGATGCCCCCGGTGCTCGATGCGGAGAATCTTTATAGCGAGACCCGCACCGACCAGATCCTGCCCGAGGTGAAAAAAGACCTGGAGCGCGTGTATGTGCCCAACCTGCGCGGCAACAGCGTGTGGGTGATTGACCCGGCGACTTTGAAAGTGGTGGACCGGTTCAAGGTGGGAAGCGCACCGCAGCACATTGTTCCTTCGTGGGATATGCGCACGCTGTGGGTGGCCAACAATGCAGAACGTCGCAACAACGGCAGTTTGACCCCGGTGGACCCGCGCACGGGCAAGCCCGGTCAAGCAATCCCGGTAGATGACCCCTACAACGTGTATTTCACGCCCGACGGTCGTTCCATCATCATCGTGGCCGAAGCCAAGCACCGGCTAGATTTCCGTGACCCCAAGACCATGCAGCTTCAATATGCGATTGAAGTGCCCAAGTGTGGCGGCATCAACCACGGGGACTTTTCCATCGATGGGCGCTACGCCATCTTTACCTGCGAATTTCAAGGCAGCGTGGCCAAGATTGACCTGGTGAACAAATCGGTGCTGGGTTACTTGAAACTGGAGTTGCCCAAGACCCGCTTCAAAGACAATGCCAAGCCGCTGAACCCACTGGAAACGGAAATTTGCACCGCCAAGAAGGGCATGCCGCAAGACATCCGGATTGCCCCCAATGGCAAGACTTTTTATGTGGCCGACATGGAAGCGGATGGCGTGCATGTGCTGGACGGCGAGAGCTTCAAAGAGATCGGTTTCATTACCACCGGTGTGGCGGCCCATGGCTTGTACCCCAGCCGCGATGCCAAGCAGATGTACGTCGCTAACCGCGGTTCGCATTCGGTGCATGGCAAGCGCAACGGGCCGGGCAGTGTGTCTGTCATCGACATAGCCACCAACAAAATGGTGAAAAACTGGCCTGTCCCCGGCGGTGGCAGTCCCGACATGGGCAACGTTACCAACGATGGCAAATGGCTTTGGCTATCGGGACGCTTTGACGATGTGGTCTATCGCTTTGACACGTCCACCGGGGCCGTGAACAAGATCAAGGTGGGTGCGGAGCCCCATGGTCTGGCGGTATGGCCCCAGCCCGGCCGCTACTCGCTGGGGCACACCGGCAACTTCCGCTGATTGGCTTAGGGTTCGAGCGATTCCGCCAACTGGACGGCCCGCTCGACCTGCAGCGCTATCGGCTCCGGCACGGGCAAGATGCCTTGAAGCACTTGCTTGATGTAATGCGCTGTGGTGCTAGCGTCACATTGGTTAGGCAGTTCGGGCAGTGCCTGTAGAGGGCCACTTTGGTGCTCGTTGGCCGTGGCAATCTGACCTTTGCTGATGCAACGCATGGCGGGCGTTCTGCGCGCATCGGCCACCGGCTCTCCTTCGGTGCCCCGCAGCAACATTGCCGTGCATTGGCGGGCAACGAGCACCGATTCCATGGACAGTGCGTATTCCGGGTGCGTATAGCTGGTGATCAAGACCTGAGGCCCCTCGCACGGCAGTAGCAACTTGACCAGGCTGTGTGCCGGGTTACGCAGTTTCACGATCCGCCGAACATCCAGCAACTGTTTCAGCCCTTGATGTAAATGTTCGGTAGAAACGAAAGCCACTTCACCGGGCGCGACCGGCGCATTGGCTTCTCTGGGGTGAATGCCCAGCGCCCCTAACACGTCGGCGGTAAAGACGCGCTGGTCTTCGGTCGGCGTTCCATGCATGAGCACCGGAAATCCCTTGCCTGCCAGCAACAAGGCCAGCAACGGCGTCAGAACGGGCAGCTTGCGTGCGCCGTTGTAGGTCGGGATGACGATGGCCGGGCAAGTGGCGCTTGTAGGGGAAATCCGAATTTTGTTCAGCCTGTGCTGAGTTGCATCCAGAAACCCGCACATTTCATCCGTAGTCTCCCCTTTGATGCGCATCGCCAGACAGAACGCGCCAATCTCTAGGTCGCTCACCTTGCCATCCAAAATCTGACCGAACAAATCGGCCGCCTGGTCTCGGGTGAGCGGACGCGCACCGTCTTTTCCACGACCAATTTCCTTGATGTAGTGTCCTATTGCCATGGTGCGATTGTCGGCGAATGTCACATCGTTGCGGGTTGGCTCGGTGGTTGGCAATTGAACCTACAGCATCAATTTTTGATCAAGTAGTTTTTTGGTTGGGTGGGCAACATAAGTTCATGTTTAACCCGGAGGCGGTGCCACCAGTCTGTGCCGTAAAGAGGACCATGAACACCAAGAAGAAAAATCACCAGGCACTCCAAGTGGTGCTTGGGAGCCAGACCATTAAGGCCTTTGTCGCCGCACCAAAAGAGTTCAAGGTCTTGGGCATTGTGCGCATGGGAATGGAGTTTGGCCTGCTGGCAACAACCGCTGCCGGCCACTACGTGCGGGTCAACGGGTCGACCGTCAAGGCACTTAGCACCGAGGCGGTAGAAGAAGCCATCAAGGTAGCCCGGGCCAGCGGAAGAGGGGAGTCCTATGCCGCAAGCCGCTTGCATAGCGCCAACGGCGCTGCGCATGCTACCGGGCCAGCGCCGCCGCCAGCGGTGATTGTGCGAAAACGCCGTCGTTATATCGAAACGCCCGAAGTTCAGGTGGCTCCGGCTGTCAATTCACCTTCGCGGGTGGCTGCCGCCTGACACTTTTCAGGCTTGCCGCCAATAGTGGTAGCGCCAGGCGGTCTGAAATCCCAGGCGCTCATACAAGCCCACAGCACCGCGGTTGGCCTCTTCCACCTGCAAAAAACAGTTTTCCAGGCCTCTATCCATGGCCTGCGTCACAAAAATCTGTATCAATGCCTGTGCCAGCCCTTTGCGCCTTGCGCGCTCAAGCGTTCTCAGGCCATGAAAGCTTGCCCAACCGTGGCTGAATGAGCCAGCGCCTGCCGCAATGGGGCCGGAATCGTCCGAGACCCATGCGTAAACGGCATGCTTTCCACGACTCAATGCTTTGACCCGGTTGGCGCCATCGACGGGGTCGAATTCGGCGGCCAGATAGACCGATTTCCAGGCCGTGGTGGGTTGCAAGCTGCATTCGACCTTGAAGTTCGTTGGCTTTGGCTTAATGTTGGATGCTTGGGCCACCATGGTCAAAGTGGGCTGCTGAGGCTTGAATCCGTTTTTTGACAATTCAGAGTGCAAGGCTGCCAATCCGGATACGTCGGCCACGCGAAACTGGGTCCGTAAGCCGCGCATTGCATAACGCTCTACTATTTGCGAAATGCCCGTGGATTGTTGTGGCGAATGCAAAAAGGGCACGGCACTAATCGCCCGGCCAACCGTGGATTCATCAAACGGCAAGAGCCAATCTGGCAATTCCTCAACGGCTTGGGGTGCTACGGCGTCGAGCGTGGCCCGTTCCAGTGATTCAATGTCGACGTACATGGCGGTACTCTAAACTCTGCGCCCTATGGGTGAAAAGATGCTGGTACTGGGAATCGAGTCTTCATGCGATGAAACGGGCGTGGCGCTGGTGCAGTGCGCACCCGGCGCGTCTGCGGAGCAGGTTCCCGAGTTGTTGTCCCACGCGCTGTACAGCCAGATCGAGATGCACCAGGCCTTTGGCGGCGTTGTTCCGGAACTGGCCAGCCGCGACCATATCCGGCGTGTTTTGCCACTGGCGCGTGAGGTGCTTGGGGCATCACAGCGGACGCTGCAAGACGTCGATGTGGTGGCCTATACCCGCGGGCCGGGGCTGGCTGGCGCCTTGTTGGTGGGTGCAGGAGTGGCCTGTGCGCTGGGGGCAGCCTTGGCTAAGCCGGTGCTGGGTGTGCATCATTTGGAAGGCCATTTGCTCTCCCCATTCTTAAGCTCCGATCCGCCGCAATTTCCTTTCGTGGCTTTGCTGGTTTCCGGCGGCCACACGCAGTTAATGCGGGTAGACGGGGTTGGAGCCTATGCTTTACTGGGTGAATCGATTGACGATGCGGCCGGTGAAGCGTTTGACAAGTCGGCCAAGTTGATGGGCTTGGCCTATCCGGGTGGCCCGTTGCTGGCCCGGTTGGCCGAGCAAGGCGATCCAAAAGCCTATGCCTTGCCGCGGCCACTGCTGCATAGTGGCAACCTGGACTTTTCTTTTGCAGGCTTGAAGACGGCGGTACTGGTTCAGTCGCAAAAAATGGTGGCTGCCGCAGGCGTGGACACATTTCAAGCGCTTCCGCTTGAAAAGCAGCGCGATTTGGCCGCATCGACGCAGGCGGCCATCGTCGAAGTGCTGGTGAAGAAGTCTCTAGCTGCGCTCAAAGAAACCGGACTCAAGCGTCTGGTGGTGGCGGGTGGCGTGGGGGCCAACCAGCAGCTACGCCAGCAACTCAATGCACAGTGCGCGCAGCGCGCCATCCGCGTGCACTACCCGGAGCTACATCTCTGCACAGACAACGGTGCCATGATTGCCCTGGCCGCTGCGATGCGTTTGCAAAGCGGCCGGCAACAGGCGGTCACGCACTATGCGTTTGACGTGAAACCGCGCTGGCCGCTGAATTTGCTTTGAGTTGGAGACCTACTGGATGGTGATTTCGGTGGTGGTGATTGCCGGCACCTTTTTCGCCAGCTTCACGGTGAGCACACCGTTTTCAAGTCGGGCTTCGCTAGCTGCGGCGTCGATGTCGAGCGGCAGTTCGTAGGCCGCACGGTACTGACGGGGCGCGCCTTCGCGGCTTTCGATCCGCACCTGTGCACCGTCGATCAAAATGGCCAGTTGTTCACGTGACAAGCCGGGAACGTCCATCGTCAGTTGGAACGAGGTGTCGTCTTGTTTGTATTGCGCAGCAGGGCGCTGGGGCGGCACGACGGCCTCGTTCAAAAAACGCTCCAAAGTGCGGCCCGCGGGGCTGTAAACGCTGCGACGCAGGGCGGGGTGGGCGGTGGCAAATAGCATGGTGATCTCCTAGTACACTGCGCGGCGCTCACCGTGAGCGCTGCATGCTCAGAACGTGCGCCCTCTGAACTACTTTTCAAGTGAAATTTATGCTGTTTATTGTTGTGCGACGGGTCTTGAAAAACCTCTTGGCAGTGCTATTTGTGGGAGCCCTTGGCATCCAGATTGCCGGGGCTCAGAGTGCTTCGGAGCCCGTAAAGCTGGCGCTGATCGAGGGGCTGAGCGGAGCCAATGCCAACGGCGGCGAGGCGGCGTATCGCAATATGGTTTGGGCCGTGGAGCGGGTCAATGCACGGCCGGCCGTAAAGTCGGGCAGCCAGAGTGCCCTGCAATTGAATCGCTATGACAGCAAAGGGCAGACCGACGAGGCGCTTTCGGCCTTGCGCGCTGCCATTGATGATGGCGCACGCTTCATTTTGCAAGGCAATTCCTCGGCTATTGCCGCTGCGTTGATCGATGCCATCAATAAGCACAATGAGCGCGACCCCGCGCGCCGGGTGATCTTGCTTAACTACGCTGCCGTAGACCCGGCCCTCACCAACGAGAAGTGCAGTTTCTGGCATTTCCGCTTTGATGCCCATGCCGAAATGCGCATGGCGGCCCTGATGGAGTCCATCCGCGACGACAAGCACCTCAAGAGCGTGTACCTGATCGGCCAGGATTACAGCTTTGGGCAGGCTGTTTTGAAGGAGGCGCGCAAGCAGTTGGCCGTGCAGCGCCCGGATGTCCAGATTGCCGGTGAAGAATTGCACCCGCTGGGCCGGGTGAAGGATTTTCTGCCCTACGCCAACAAGATCAAGGCTAGCGGGGCACAGGCGGTCGTGACGGGCAACTTCAGCAACGACCTGACGCTGTTGATCAAGGCCGCCAAAGATGTCGGCTTTGAGGGCAAGTTCTACACTTTCTATGGCAATGCGCTGGGTGCGCCGGCCGCCATCGGCGATGCCGGAATTGGCAAGGTGGTGGCGGTTGCCGACTGGATGCCCAACGTGCAGTCGGCCGGCAGTGAGGCTTTTTACAAGTCGTTCAGGGAGCGCTTTCCCAAGCCGGAAGATGACTATGTGCATTTGCGCATGCATTTGATGATAGAGGCGCTGTCGCAGGCTTGGGAGGCCGCCGGAAAGCCGGGATCGGCCAAAGACATGGTGGCGGTCGCCGGTCAGTTGGAGCGCGCCAAGGTCAGCCTCCATGGCATGGGCGGCAGCATGCGGGCCTCTGATCACCAATTCCAGCAGGGCTTGGTGGTGGGGGTCATGGAGCGTGCGGGCAGTGCGGGTGTCAAGTTTGACGTGGAGGGTTCAGGCTACGGTTTTCGCGTGGTGAAGACCCTTAGCGCCGCATCGGCGGAACTGCCCACCACCTGCAAGATGGCCCGGCCCTGAGGCCGGTTTGCCTGGCAATTGAAGCCTCGGCTATAATCTCAAGGCTTTGCATAAGGCAAGGCGCACGTCAGGAGCAGTTCCAGCACCTGACGCAAGTTCATCAACCGGGACGTCACTCAATGGAGTGGGGTGCCCAAACAGGAAATAAAAATGATTGCAACCAGCATCAAAGCCGCTGTTGTCAAAGACAACGCACGTAGCGCCGGTGACACCGGATCCCCCGAAGTTCAAGTTGCACTGCTGACCGCACGCATCAACGAACTGACCCCCCACTTCAAGACACACGCCAAGGATCACCATGGCCGTCGCGGTCTGCTGCGTATGGTGAGCCGTCGCCGTAAGCTGCTGGACTACCTGAAGGAAAAGGATGCTGACCGTTACACCGCATTGATCGCCAAGCTGGGTCTGCGTAAGTAAGCGAAAGTCAAAATTGAGAAGCGCCTGAGTTAGGTCACTAGCTCAGGCGTTTTTTACTTCGGAAACAGCAAAAGCAGAGCGAAGCTGTGTCATTCCAGCGTCATTTGACGCAAGTGCCGCTGGAATGGCATCGTGGACTGCGACGTTGAATCCGGGCTTGGGCGAGGTGGCCTGCACCTTCCGTTACCTATCCGATATCAATGGAGATAAGAAAATGACGATGTTCAAAAAAGTAAGCAAGACCTTCCAATGGGGCCAGCACACGGTCACCATGGAAACCGGTGAAGTTGCCCGCCAATCCACTGGCGCAGTGCTGCTGGACATGGACGGCACCGTAGTTTTGGCGACCGTGGTTGCCAAAACCGAGGGCAAGGCTGGTCAGGACTTCTTCCCCCTGACCGTTGATTACCTCGAAAAGAGCTACGCCGCTGGCAAGATCCCCGGCAGCTTCTTCAAGCGCGAAGGCCGTCCCAGCGAGTTTGAAACGCTGACCAGCCGCCTGATCGACCGCCCGATTCGCCCGCTGTTCCCCGAAGGCTTTTTCAACGAAGTGCACGTGGTGGTGCACACCGTGTCGCTGAATCCCGAAGTCGATGCTGACATCGCCGCCATGATTGCCGTGAGCGCCGCCTTGTCGGTTTCCGGCGTGCCTTTCAGCGGCCCGATCGGCGCAGCCCGCGTGGGTTACGTCAACGGCGAATACGTTCTGAACCCCGGTCAGACCGCCCGCAAGGATTCGGTCATGGATCTGGTGGTGGCTGGTACCGAAGCCGCAGTGCTGATGGTGGAGTCTGAAGCCCAGCAACTGTCCGAAGAAATCATGTTGGGCGCCGTGGTGTACGGTCACCAGCAAGGCAATATCGCGATCAATGCGATCCACGAACTGGTGCGCGAAGCCGGTAAGCCCGTGTGGGACTGGAAGGCACCTGCCAAGGACGAAGCCCTGATCGCCAAGATCGACGGTTTGGCCAAGGACAAGCTGGTTGCGGCCTACCAAATCCGCAACAAGCAAGCCCGTACCCAAGCTTGCCGTAGCGCCTACTCCGAAGTCATGGCTGCCCTGAAGGCCGACGGCGCTGCGTTCGACTCCGTGGCCGTTGAAGGCCTGCTGTTTGAAATTGAAGCCAAGATCGTGCGTAGCCAGATTTTGGCTGGTGAGCCCCGTATTGACGGCCGCGATACCCGCACCGTGCGCCCCATTGAAATCCGCAACGGCGTGCTGCCGCGTACCCACGGTTCCGCTTTGTTTACCCGTGGCGAAACCCAGGCTCTGGTGGTCACCACGCTCGGTACCGAGCGCGATGCCCAGCGCATTGACGCCCTGAGCGGTGAGTATGAAGACCGCTTCATGCTGCACTACAACATGCCTCCCTTCGCCACCGGTGAAACCGGCCGCGTGGGTACGCCCAAGCGCCGCGAAATCGGTCACGGCCGCCTCGCCAAGCGCGCACTGGTTGCCTGCCTGCCTGACAAGGACGCATTCCCCTACACCATGCGCGTGGTGTCGGAAATCACCGAATCCAATGGTTCTTCGTCGATGGCTTCGGTCTGCGGCGGCTGCCTGTCGCTGATGGACGCTGGCGTTCCGATGAAGGCGCACGTGGCAGGTATCGCCATGGGTCTGATCAAGGAAGACAACCGCTTTGCCGTGCTGACCGACATCCTGGGTGACGAAGATCACCTGGGCGACATGGACTTCAAGGTGGCCGGTACCACCAATGGCATTACCGCCCTGCAGATGGACATCAAGATCCAGGGCATTACCAAGGAAATCATGCAAGTTGCTCTGGCCCAGGCCAAGGAAGCCCGCATGCACATCCTGGGCAAGATGCAGGAAGCCATGGCAGAAGCCAAGACCGAAGTGTCCAACTTCGCTCCGCGTTTGTTCACCATGAAGATCAACCCCGAGAAGATCCGCGACGTGATCGGCAAGGGCGGCGCTGTGATTCGTGCTTTGACCGAAGAAACCGGCACCCAGATCAACATCGAGGAAGACGGCACCATCACCATCGCTTCCAGCGATCCCGCCAAGGCCGAAGAAGCCAAGCGCCGCATCGAGCAGATTACCGCTGAAGTGGAAATCGGCAAGACCTACGAAGGCCCGATCACCAAGATTTTGGACTTCGGCGCATTGGTGAACCTGCTGCCCGGCAAGGATGGTCTGCTGCACATCAGCCAGATCGCCCATGAGCGCGTCGAAAAGGTCACCGATTACCTGTCCGAAGGTCAGATCGTCAAGGTCAAGGTTCTGGAAACCGACGAAAAGGGCCGTATCAAGCTGTCCATGAAGGCGCTGCTGGAACGTTCCGCTCCGGCTGGCGATCAGCAAGGCTAAGGTGCCCTTGGTGGCTGGAATGGGGGATTCCCCGTTCCAGCGCCTGAGACGTGGTCATGAAAGTCATTGAAATAGCATCTTTTGGCGGGCCGGGCGTTTTGCGTCTGGCCGATCGGCCTATGCCGGTAGCCGGAGACGGCGAGTTGTGCATTCGGGTCTCGGCCAGCGGGGTCAATCGTCCCGATGTATTGCAGCGCGCCGGCCATTACCCGGCCCCTCCAGGCGCTTCGGATATCCCTGGTCTGGAAGTTGCGGGGCAAGTTGTCAGTGGTGACGCTGCAGCTTTGGCTGAGGCCGGCCTCAGTCTGGGTGACCGCGTTTGCGCGTTGGTGGCGGGTGGCGGCTATGCGGAATATTGCATCGCGCCAGTTGACCAGTGCCTGCCGGTGCCTGCAGGATTGAGTGATGTCGAAGCCGCCAGCTTGCCCGAGACCCTGTTTACGGTTTGGAGCAATGTGGTGGATCGCGGCCGCTTGGCCGCTGGTGAGACTCTGCTGGTGCAGGGTGGAACCAGCGGCATTGGGGTGATGGCCATTCAATTGGCCAAGGCCCTGGGTGCCACGGTGATTGCCACGGCAGGAAGCGACGACAAGTGCGAAGCAATCCGTGCTTTGGGTGCCGATCACGCCATCAACTACAAGACGCAGGACTTTCAAACGGTTGCCAATCAATTGACGGCCGGGCGGGGTGTTGACGTCATTTTGGATATGGTTGCGGGCGACTATGTCGCGCGGGAGCTCGGTTGCCTGGCAGAAGACGGGCGATTGGTGGTCATTGCGGTGCAGGGTGGCGTCAACAGCCAGATCAACGCAGGTTTGTTGATGCGGCGTCGTCTGACGGTGACGGGCTCTACGCTGCGGGTGCGACCCGTAGCATTCAAAGCGGCCATTGCCAAGGCTTTGCATGCGCGTGTTTGGCCTCTGCTGGAGACTGGAAAGATCAAGCCGGTCATCCACCGCGTTTTTGATGCGGTGGACGCGGCGCAGGCCACGGGCAGTGGTGCCGAGCATGCGCACACCCTGATGGAGTCGAATCAGCACGTTGGGAAGATCGTTTTGAATTGGGGATCAGCATGAAAAAGAAGCTCATTGCCGGCAACTGGAAGATGAATGGATCCGCTGCGTCGAATGAGGCGTTGATTCAGGCGCTGCTGGCGCAGTCTTCCGGCTGGAACTGCCTCGTCGCCGTGTGTGTTCCTGCGGCGTACTTGGCGCAGGTGCGGGGCTTGACCCAAGGTACCGGTATTGAGCTGGGTTCGCAGGACGTTTCCGCGCAGGAATCTGGTGCCTTTACCGGAGAAATTTCAGCCGCGATGCTGAAGGATTTTGGAACCCGCTACGCCATCGTCGGGCATTCCGAGCGCCGCCAGTACCACGGCGAGACCGATGCCGTGGTAGCCTCCAAGGCCCAACGCGCACTGGCTGCAGGTATTACGCCCATCGTTTGCGTGGGTGAAACTTTGGCGGAGCGAGAAGCCGGGCGTACTGAAGAGGTCGTCAAGCGTCAGCTTGCAGCGGTGATCCATGCCAATGGCCATTGCATTTCCGAAATCGTGGTTGCCTACGAACCGGTATGGGCGATCGGTACCGGCAAGACCGCTACCCCCGAAATGGCGCAGCAAGTTCATGGCGTGTTGCGTTCGCAATTGCGTGCGGCCACCGAGCATGCCGACCGCGTCCATATCCTGTATGGCGGCAGTATGAATGCTGCCAATGCCAGCCAATTGCTGTCCCAGCCGGATATTGACGGCGGCCTGATCGGTGGCGCTGCTTTGAAGGCACCGGACTTTCTGACCATCATCGCTGCCGCCGGTTAAGGCGTTGCAGCCTACACATTGAAGTTTTAGGAGAAGAGAATGAGCATCGTAGTAACGATTATTTTGACGGTTCAAATGTTGACTGCATTGGGCATGATTGGCCTGATTTTGGTGCAGCACGGAAAAGGTGCCGACATGGGCGCGGCCTTCGGTAGTGGCGGCTCTGGCAGCTTGTTCGGCGCTAGTGGAAGCGCCAACTTCCTGTCGCGCACCACCGCCATTTTGGCCACCGTATTCTTTGTTTGCACCCTGGCCCTCGCATATTTTGGCAATGTGCGCCCCACCAGCTCTGGAAGCGTGCTCGAAAGCGTGGCTCCTGTAGCGCCTGCGGCAAACGTAGCTCCCGTGCCTGCCGCACCAGCGACCGGTGCCGCACAAATTCCCGCGAAGTAATTGCCTTTCCCCCGAGGGAAGTGGGGGGATTTCAGGGTAAACTCTACGTCTGCTGGAAGAGCAAAAACCGCAAGGATTCCTCAAGCAATTCCGGTAGATAAAGCCGCCGTCGTGGTGAAATTGGTAGACACGCTATCTTGAGGGGGTAGTGGCGAAAGCTGTGCGAGTTCGAGTCTCGCCGACGGCACCAAATGTTGTGGTTGTGCACCGTTTGTAAGGTGTGCGCCAATTTACGGTGATCTGATCTCAAGATGAACCTCGAGCAATACCTCCCCGTCCTTCTGTTCATCTTGGTTGGCATTGGCATCGGCGTTGCCCCCCAGGTTATTGGTTACATCCTGGGGCCCAACCGGCCTGATGCGGCAAAAAATTCCCCTTATGAGTGCGGCTTTGAGGCCTTTGAAGACGCGCGTATGAAGTTTGACGTGCGCTACTACCTGGTGGCCATTCTGTTCATTCTTTTCGACCTCGAAACAGCATTTCTCTTCCCCTGGGCGGTAACGCTCAAGGAAACGGGTTTGATGGGTTTTCTGATTGGCCTGGAATTCGTGGCAGTGCTCACGATCGGCTTTGTCTATATGTGGAAAAAGGGCGCCCTCGATTGGGAGTAAGCAGATGATTGAAGGTGTACTGAAAGAAGGCTTTGTCACCACCAGTTACGACTCGGTGATGAATTGGGCAAAGACCGGATCTATTTGGCCCATGACCTTTGGTCTGGCGTGCTGTGCGGTGGAAATGATGCACTCGGCTGTGGCGCGTTACGACCTGAGTCGATTTGGTGCGGAGGTGTTTCGCGCCAGTCCGCGCCAATCGGACTTGATGATCGTGGCGGGCACCTTGACCAACAAGATGGCGCCGGCGTTCCGCAAGGTGTACGACCAGATGTCCGAGCCGCGTTGGGTTCTGAGTATGGGTTCTTGCGCCAACGGCGGTGGCTATTACCACTACAGCTATTCGGTGGTGCGCGGATGCGATCGCATTGTGCCGGTCGATGTCTATGTGCCAGGTTGCCCGCCCACGGCTGAAGCCTTGATTTACGGCATTTTGCAATTGCAGCAAAAGATCCGCCGTACCGAGACAATCGCAAGAGCGTAAGGGAATAGCATGACTAAATATTCTGTACGCCCTGAGGCAACGCGTGATGCGGTGGTGGCTGCGTTGGGCGACAAGATTCGCAATATCAATATTGCGCTGGGTGAGGTGACGGTTGAGGTGACGGCTTCTGGCTACCTTGAAGCTGCCCAACTGCTCCATGATGCTGAGGGTTGCAAGTTTGAGCAGTTAATTGACCTGTGCGGTGTCGACTACTCCGATTACAAGAACGGAACCCACGAAGGCGCCCGTTTTTGCGCGGTGTCTCACCTGCTTTCCGTGTCCCTGAATCAACGCCTTCGCCTCAAGGTCTTTGCTCCGGATGATGGCATGCCGGTGGTGGCTTCTTTGAGCAAGGTGTGGAGCTCGGCCAACTGGTTTGAGCGCGAAGCATTCGATTTGTATGGCATCGTGTTTGAAGGCCACGAAGATCTGCGCCGCATCTTGACCGACTACGGTTTTATTGGCCACCCGTTCCGCAAAGATTTCCCCACGGAAGGTCATGTGGAAATGCGTTACGACGCCGAAAAGGCGCGTGTGGTTTATCAACCTGTCACCATTGAAGCGCGTGAAATTACGCCACGCGTGATCCGCGAAGACAATTACGGGGGCCTGCAGTAAGCAGATTGACGCATGGCTGAAATCAAGAATTACACCCTTAACTTCGGACCGCAGCACCCTGCGGCGCACGGTGTGTTGCGTCTGGTGCTGGAGTTGGATGGCGAAGTCATTCAACGCGCCGATCCGCACATTGGCTTGCTGCACCGCGCGACCGAAAAGCTGGCTGAAAGCAAGACTTTCATTCAGTCGCTGCCGTACATGGACCGTCTCGACTACGTGTCCATGATGAGCAATGAACACGCATATTGCCTGGCCATAGAAAAGCTGCTGGGCATTGAGGTGCCGATTCGTGCGCAGTACATCCGCGTGATGTTTGCCGAAATTACCCGTCTGCTCAATCACCTGATGTGGCTGGGCTCGCATGGCAATGACTTGGGTAGCTCGACCATTCTGATCTACACGTTCCGCGAGCGGGAAGATCTGTTTGACATGTATGAAGCGGCCAGCGGTGCACGGATGCATGCTGCCTACTTCCGTCCGGGTGGCGTGTACCGCGATCTGCCGGAAACCATGCCGCAGTTCAAGGCCAACAAGGTTCGTAATGCCAAGGGTATTGCCGAGCTGAACAAGAACCGCCAGGGTTCTTTGCTGGACTACATTGAAGACTTCACGCAGCGTTTCCCCACCTGCCTGGCCGAGTACCACACGCTGTTGACCGAAAACCGCATCTGGAAGCAGCGTACGGTGGATATCGGCATCGTGACGCCGGAACGCGCCCTGAACCTCGGCTTTACCGGCCCCATGTTGCGTGGCTCGGGTATTGCCTGGGACTTGCGCAAGACGCAGCCCTACGAGGTGTACGACCAACTGGACTTTGATATTCCGGTGGGCCGCACGGGTGACGTGTACGACCGCTATCTCGTCCGTATGGAAGAGATGCACCAGTCCAACGAATTGATCAAGCAGTGCGTGAAGTGGCTGCGTGCCAATCCGGGTCCGGTGATTACCGACAACCACAAGGTTGCACCTCCCTCGCGCGAGGCCATGAAGACCAGCATGGAAGAGCTGATTCACCACTTCAAGCTGTTCTCTGAAGGCTTCCGTGTTCCAGAAGGCGAAGCCTATGCGGCGGTGGAGCATCCGAAGGGCGAGTTTGGTATTTACATCGTGAGTGATGGTGCCAACAAGCCGTACCGCCTGAAGATTCGTCCCCCGGGCTTTGTGCATTTGTCCGGACTCAACGAACTGGCCACTGGCCACATGATTGCCGACGCGGTTGCCGTGATTGGAACCATTGATATTGTTTTTGGAGAGATTGATCGATGATCTCCGACGCTACCAAAGAGCGCTTTGCCAAAGAAGTCGCCAAGTACCCTGCTGAACAAGCACAGTCTGCCGTGATGGCGTGCCTGCGAATTGTTCAAAGTGAGTTGGGCTATGTCAGCGCAGAGAGTGAAAAAGAAATTGCTGCCTACCTCGGCATGGCTCCTATGGCTGTGCATGAAGTCACCACTTTCTACAACATGTATAACCAGCGTCCGGTGGGCAAGTTCAAGCTGAACGTTTGCACCAACTTGCCGTGCCAGTTGCGTGATGGCCAGGTTGCTTTGCATCACCTCGAGAAAAAGCTGGGTATCGCCATGGGTGAAACCACCAGCGATGGTCTCTTTACCCTGCAGCAGAGTGAGTGCCTGGGTGCTTGCGCCGACTCTCCGGTCTTGCTGGTGAACGATCTCAAGATGTGCAGCTTCATGTCCAACGACAAGCTGGACCAGTTGGTAGACGGCATTCGTGCTGCGGAGGGCAAGGCATGAGCGCGCAAAATGTGATTGATCAGTTCTGCGCAACTGGCGTTCAGACCTGCTTCCATGATCGCCACATCAATCCCCAGATTTACTTGGGTCTGAATGGCTCCAACTGGCGCCTGAAGGACTATGAGGCGCGCGGTGGCTACCAGGCGCTGCGCAAGATTCTTGGCAAGGACGGTGGTGAAGGTCTGAACCAGGACCAGGTCATTACGACGGTCAAGGAATCGGGTTTGCGCGGACGCGGCGGCGCTGGCTTCCCGACTGGCTTGAAGTGGAGCTTCATGCCCCGTAAGTTCCCGGGTCAAAAGTACCTCGTTTGCAATTCTGACGAAGGCGAACCGGGAACCTGTAAAGACCGCGATATTCTGCAATTCAATCCGCACATCGTGATTGAGGGCATGATCATTGCCGCCTACGCTATGGGTATCAGCGTGGGCTACAACTACATTCACGGCGAAATTTTCGCTTCCTACGATCGCTTTGAAGAAGCACTGGAAGAGGCGCGTGCCGCCGGCTATCTGGGTGACCGCATCATGGGTAGCGAGTTCAGCTTCCAGTTGCATGCAGCCCATGGCTTTGGCGCTTACATCTGCGGTGAAGAAACTGCATTGCTGGAGTCGCTTGAAGGCAAGAAGGGGCAGCCTCGCTTCAAGCCGCCGTTCCCGGCCAGCTTCGGTTTGTATGGCAAGCCCACTACGATTAACAACACCGAGACGTTTGCTGCGGTGCCCTGGATCATCCGCAATGGCGCCCAGGCTTACCTCGAATGCGGCAAGCCCAACAACGGTGGCACCAAGATTTTCTCCGTGAGCGGTGACGTGGAGCGTCCCGGCAATTACGAAGTGCCCATGGGCACGCCGTTTTCCAAGCTGCTGGAATTGGCTGGCGGTGTGCGTACTGGCCGTAAGCTCAAAGCGGTTATTCCAGGTGGTTCTTCCTCTCCGGTGTTGCCTGCTTCGGTGATCATGGAATGCACCATGGATTACGACTCCATTTCCAAGGCCGGTTCCATGCTGGGATCGGGCGCGGTCATTGTGATGGATGACAGCCGTTGCATGGTGAAGGCCCTTCAGCGCCTGAGCTACTTCTATGCCCACGAATCGTGTGGCCAATGCACACCTTGCCGCGAAGGCACTGGCTGGCTGTCGCGCGTGGTGGACCGCATTGAAACCGGTCATGGTCGTCCCGCCGATATGGATCTGCTGGACAACGTGGCAGAGAACATCATGGGGCGCACCATTTGCGCCCTGGGTGACGCGGCAGCGATGCCGGTGCGGGCCATGATCAAGCATTTCAGGCACGAATTTGTGCACCACGTTGAGCACAAGACCTGCATGGTCACGGCCAACGTTTGAGCGAGTTACAAGCATGATTGAAATCGAACTCGACGGTAAGAAGGTTGAAATCTCTGAAGGCAGCATGGTGATGCATGCGGCCGACAAAGCCGGAACCTACATCCCTCACTTTTGTTACCACAAGAAACTGAGCATTGCGGCCAACTGCCGTATGTGTCTGGTCGATGTGGAAAAGATGCCCAAGCCCATGCCGGCCTGTGCCACGCCCGTTACGCAGGGCATGATCGTCCGCACCAAGAGCGACAAGGCGATCAAGGCGCAAAAGTCGGTCATGGAATTCCTGCTGATCAACCACCCGCTGGATTGCCCGATTTGCGATCAGGGCGGTGAGTGCCAGTTGCAGGATTTGGCCGTGGGTTATGGCGGCACCGCTTCACGCTACGAAGAAGAAAAGCGCGTGGTGTTCCACAAGGACGTGGGTCCGCTGATTTCCATGGAAGAAATGAGCCGCTGCATTCACTGCACGCGCTGTGTTCGTTTCGGTCAGGAAGTTGCAGGCGTCATGGAATTGGGTATGTCCCACCGTGGTGAACATGCCGAGATCGAGACCTTTATCGGTCAGTCGGTCGACTCCGAGTTGTCCGGCAACATGGTCGATATCTGCCCCGTGGGCGCCTTGACCAGCAAGCCTTTCCGTTACAGCGCCCGTACCTGGGAATTGTCGCGTCGCAAGTCGGTCAGCCCGCACGACTCCACCGGTTCCAACCTGATTGTTCAGGTCAAGAACAACAAGGTGATGCGCGTGGTGCCGCTGGAGAACGAAGCGGTGAACGAATGCTGGATCGCAGACCGCGACCGTTTCTCGTACGAGTCTTTGAATGGTGACGAGCGTCTAACTGCGCCCATGCTGAAGCAAGGTGGCGAGTGGAAGACGGTCGACTGGCAGACCGCGCTGGAATACGTTGCCAATGGCCTCAAGCAAATCAAGAACGACCACGGCGCACAAAGTATCGGTGCTCTGGTCAGCCCGCACAGCACACTCGAAGAGTTGTACCTGGCAGGCAATCTGGTGCGTGGTTTGGGCAGCCAGAACATTGACTACCGTCTGCGTAACGCCGAGTTTGAAGTGTCTACACAGGCACGTTACCTCGGTACCTCGATTGCATCGCTGTCGCACCTGGAGCGCGTGCTGGTGGTGGGTTCCAACCTGCGCAAAGACCATCCCCTGTTTGCACAGCGCATTCGCCAGTCGGTCAAGCTGGGCTGCCAGGTAAACGTACTGAATGCCAAGTCTGCCGATTGGGCCATGCCGCTGGCTAACGTAAGCCTTGCTCCTGCCACTGGCTGGGTGCAGGCTTTGGCCAATATCGCAGCTGCCGTCGCCGCAGAGAAGGGCGTTACGGCACCCGTCGCCGGTACGGCTAGCGCTGAGGCGAAGACCATTGCCGCGAGCTTGCTCGGCGGTGAGCGCAAGGCGATTTTGCTGGGCAATGCCGCAGCCCACCATGCCAAGGCTTCGAGCCTGCTGGCACTGGCCAACTGGATTGGCGAGCAGACCGGTGCAACCGTGGGCTACCTGACGGAAGCTGCCAACACGGTCGGTGCACAAGTTGCCGGAGCCCTTCCAGGAGCCGGTGGTCAAAATGCTGGCCAGATGCTGGCAGGCGGCCTGAAGGCCGTTGTGTTGCTCAACACCGAACCCGCGTTTGATAGCGCAACCGGCGCCCAAGCATTGGACAAGGCCGAAATGGTTGTGACCCTGAGCCCCTTCAAGGCCAACATGGACATCAGCGATGTGCTGCTGCCGATTGCGCCGTTCACCGAAACCGCCGGTACTTTCGTCAATGCCGAAGGTCGCGTGCAGAGTTTCCACGCTGTGGTGCGACCCGCTGGCGAAGCTCGCCCCGCCTGGAAGGTCATTCGCGTACTGGCAAATCTCTTGGGCGTCGCAGGTTTTGACTTCGAGTCCGCTCAAGACGTCCTGGCCGCCATGCACAAGGAAAACGGCAGCGTGCCCGAGTTTGTGCCGCAAGCCCGCTTGGGTAACAGCACCTCGGCATCGATCGACCTGGCTCCCGCTGCAGGTGAACCGGCAGTTGCAGCGATCTACCAACTCGATGGCATGGTGCGTCGTGCGACGTCCTTGCAATTGACAGCCGATGCGCGCTCTACACAAACACAGCAGTCGGCACAGGAGGCACTGGCATGATTGACGATATTTTCAACGGTGGCGCAGGTCTGATTGCCGCGCCGTGGTGGCCCGCCTTGGTGTGGCCGGTGCTGTGGACCCTGATCAAGATCGTGGTGGTTGTGGCTCCCTTGATGGGCGCCGTGGCGTATACCACCTTGTGGGAACGCAAGTTCCTGGGCTGGATGCAGGTTCGTCTTGGACCCAACCGCGTCGGCCCCTGGGGTATGTTGCAGCCGATCGCCGACGCGCTCAAGCTGTTGACCAAGGAAATTCTGGTTCCCGCCGCAGCCAACAAGGGTCTGTTCTTTATCGGACCTGTGCTGACCATCATGCCGGCCATGGCGACTTGGGCCGTGGTGCCCTTCGGTCCGGACGTGGCACTGGCCAATGTCAATGCAGGTCTGCTGTACCTGATGGCCATCGCCTCGATGGAAGTCTATGGCGTGGTGATTTCCGGTTGGGCCTCCAACTCGAAGTACGCTTTCTTGGGTGCCATCCGTGCTTCCGCGCAAATGGTGAGCTACGAAATCGCCATGGGCTTCTGCCTGGTGATTGTGCTGATGGTGAGCGGTAGCATGAACCTGACGCAGATCGTTCTGGTGCAGGGTCGTGGCCAGTTTGTGGATGCGGGTCTGGGCTTTTTGTCCTGGAACTGGTTGCCCTTGTTGCCGATTTTCGTGATTTACATTATTTCCGGCTTGGCTGAAACCAACCGCCACCCGTTCGACGTGGTGGAAGGTGAAGCGGAAATTGTGGCGGGTCACATGGTGGAGTACTCCGGCATGTCCTATGCCATGTTCTACCTGTCTGAGTACGCCAATATGTGGCTGATCTCGATCCTGGCCTCCGTGATGTTCCTGGGTGGCTGGTTGTCTCCAGTTGCAGCACTGGACTTCATTCCCGGATGGATCTGGCTTGGCATCAAATCGTTCTTCGTGGTGACGTTCTTCATCTGGGTGCGTGCCACATTCCCCCGCTTCCGCTATGACCAGGTCATGCGTCTGGGCTGGAAGGTGTTTATTCCTCTCACATTGGTCTGGCTGACCGTCGTGGGCATCTGGATGCAAACACCCTTCAACATCTGGAAGTGAAGGATCAATCCATGTCTAACCATTTTGTGACCCGCACGCCGTCTGTCTTCAACCTGAAGGACTTCTTGTACAGCTTTCTGCTGATCGAGTTGTTCAAAGGCCTGGCATTGACTGGCCGCTATTTGTTCCGCCGCAAGGTAACCATCGAGTTCCCTGAGGAAAAGACTCCGCTGTCACCACGTTTTCGTGGTCTGCATGCCCTGCGCCGCTACGAAAACGGTGAAGAGCGTTGCATTGCTTGCAAGTTGTGCGAGGCAGTTTGCCCGGCGATGGCTATCACCATCGAATCCGATGTGCGTGACGATGGCTCCCGTCGCACCACGCGCTACGACATTGACATGACGAAGTGCATCTTCTGCGGTTTCTGTGAAGAAAGCTGCCCGGTGGACTCGATTGTCGAAACGCATATTTTTGAGTTCCACGGCGAAAAGCGGGGCGACCTGTATTTCACCAAGGAAATGTTGTTGGCCGTGGGCGATCGCTATGAGCCGGTGATTGCTGCGAACAAGCAGGCCGACGCAAAGTACCGCTAAGACCAATGACAGAAAGAATTTGAATCATGAGTGTCACCACAGGTCTTTTCTATATCTTTTCCGCGGTAATGCTGTTTGCAGCATTTCGTGTGATCACTGCGCGCAACCCGGTTCACGCCGTGATGTTTTTGGTGCTTACTTTCTTCCAGGCCGCCATGATCTGGATGCTGCTGAAGGCTGAGTTCCTTTCGATCATTCTGGTGCTGGTGTACGTCGGTGCCGTGATGGTGCTGTTCCTGTTCGTCGTGATGATGATGGACATCAACACCGAAAACTTGCGGCATGGTTTCTGGAAGCATTTTCCGTTTGCTGCATTTGTCGGTGTATTAATCGCGCTCGAAATGGCTGCTGTGCTGATGGGCGGATTCCGCGTATCGGAAGTGGCGGTTGGCGGCGTGGACCCCAGCATTGGCAACACTGCCAAGCTCGGTAAAGTGCTGTTCACCCAATACATCTATCCGCTGGAAGTGGCTGCCGCGATTTTGCTGGTTGCCATGTTTGCGGCGATTGCACTGACCCTGCGCGCCCGTAAGGACAGCAAGTACGTTACCCCTGGAATTCAGGTACGTGTGAAAGCGAAGGACCGTATGACGGTGATCAAGATGGACGCCACGCAGGCTGCCCCCGAGCCGGCACCCGCAGTGGAAGCGGAGGTAAAGGCATGACACTCACACTGGGTCACTTTCTGGCATTGGGCGCCATTTTGTTCGCCATGTCGGTCGTCGGTATCTTTTTGAACCGCCGCAATCTGATCGTGTTGTTGATGGCAATTGAGCTGATGTTGCTCGCCGTCAATACCAACTTCGTTGCCTTCTCGCATTATTTGCAGGATATGCACGGCCAGATCTTTGTGTTCTTTATCCTGACCGTAGCCGCTGCGGAATCTGCCATCGGTTTGGCGATTTTGGTTCTGCTGTTCCGCAACAAGTCCAACATCAACGTGGACGAACTCAATTCGCTCAAGGGTTAATAAGATGAGTCAAACCCTTTCTGCTTCGACCCTTGTTTGGGTTCCCCTGGCGCCTCTCGCGGGCTCGATCCTTGCCGGTGTGTTGGGTACCAAATTTGGTGGCAACCGCATGGGCCGCGTTGGCAGCCATACGCTGACCATTCTTGGCGTGCTGGTTGCATTCGTTCTGTCTGCCATGACGCTGATGAGCGTGGTGCAGGACGGTGCCCGCTTTAACGAAACGCTCTACACCTGGATGTCAGTTGGTGGCTTGAAGATGGAAGTCGGCTTCATGGTCGACGGCCTGACTGCCATGATGATGTGCGTGGTGACTTTCGTGTCGCTGATGGTGCACCTGTACACCATTGGCTACATGCACGAAGACGACGGCTACAACCGTTTCTTTGCCTACATCTCCTTGTTTACCTTCTCCATGCTGATGCTGGTGATGAGCAATAACCTGCTGCAACTGTTTTTCGGTTGGGAAGCAGTGGGTCTGGTGTCCTACTTGCTGATCGGCTTCTGGTTCAACAAACCCACAGCCATCTTCGCCAACATGAAGGCGTTTCTGGTCAACCGCGTGGGTGACTTCGGATTCATCCTGGGCATTGGCCTGATCTTGGCGTACTCCGGAACATTGAACTACACCGAAGTGTTCAGCAAATCGGAAGAGCTGTCGAAGCTGGTTTTCCCAGGCACCGACTGGATGCTGCTGACGGTCGTTTGCATTTGCCTGTTCATTGGCGCCATGGGTAAGTCGGCGCAGTTTCCGTTGCACGTTTGGCTGCCCGATTCGATGGAAGGCCCCACACCGATTTCCGCTCTGATTCACGCGGCGACCATGGTGACGGCAGGTATCTTCATGGTGACCCGCATGTCGCCCCTGTTCGAGTTGAGCGATACCGCTTTGAACTTTGTTTTGGTCATTGGTGCCATCACTGCCTTGTTCATGGGCTTCCTGGGCATCATTCAAAACGACATCAAACGCGTCGTGGCGTACTCCACCCTGTCCCAATTGGGCTACATGACGGTCGCGTTGGGCGCATCGGCCTACTCGGTTGCCGTGTTCCACCTGATGACGCACGCGTTCTTCAAGGCGCTGCTGTTCTTAGGCGCTGGTTCGGTCATCATGGGTTGCCACCATAACCAGGACATTCGCTGGATGGGCGGTCTGCGCAAGTACATGCCCATTACGTGGATTACGTCGCTGCTGGGTTCGCTGGCACTGATCGGTACCCCCTTCTTCGCTGGCTTCTATTCCAAGGACAGCATCATTGAAGTGGTTGCAGAGAGCCATTTGCCTGGTGCCGGATTCGCACACTTTGCGGTGCTGGCGGGTGTGTTTGTCACGGCGTTCTATTCCTTCCGCATGTATTTCCTGGTGTTCCACGGAAAAGAGCGTTTTGACCAGAACCCCGATGCGCACCACGACGACCACGGTCACGATGACCACGGACACCATGGCGATCACCATCCGCACGAGTCGCCCTTGGTGGTGTGGCTGCCTCTGGTGCTGCTGGCCATCCCCTCGGTCTTTATCGGTTACCTGACGATTGAGCCCATGTTGTACGGTGACTTCTTCAAGGATGCGATTTTCATCAATGCAGAAAAGCATCCTGGTATGGAAGAAATGGCCCATGCGTTCCACGGCCCTGCCGCCATGGCGATGCATGCCCTGACCAGCTTGCCGCTGTGGTTGGCCATCGCCGGTGTAGCCTTGTCGTACTACATGTACATGATCAATCCGGCACTGCCGGCTGCGATCAAGCGGGCGGCCTCTCCGATTTACAACCTGCTCGAGAACAAGTACTACCTCGACTGGATCAACGAGAACATTCTGGCCCGTGGCGCGCGTGCGCTGGGTACCGGTTTGTGGAAGGGCGGCGATCAGTTGCTGATTGACGGCGCCCTTGTCAACGGGTCTTGGAAGCTGGTGGGCTGGCTGTCGGCTGGAATGCGCAAGGTGCAGAGCGGCTATCTGTACCACTACGTGCTGGTCATGATTCTGGGCATTTTTGTCCTGATGACCTATTTCGTTTGGCTCAAGTAGGAGAAAGAAAAAATGGGATTGTTGAGCCTTGCGATCTGGACGCCTATCGCTTTCGGTATCGTTTTGTTGGCCCTGGGACGTGATGACCAGGCCAAGTCCGTACGCTGGGTTGCACTGATTGGTGCCCTGGTGAGTTTCCTAGTCACTTTGCCGCTTTACGCGCAATTTGACAACCACTCGGCTGCCATGCAGTTTGTGGAAAACGCTCCTTGGATCGAGCGTTTCAACATCAGCTACCACCTGGGACTGGACGGTATTTCGTTCTGGTTCGTGCTGCTGACTGCGTTTATCAACGTGATCGTGGTGATTGCCGGTTGGGAAGTAATTACCTCCCGCGTGAACCAGTACATGGGCGCGTTTTTGATCCTGAGCGGTTTGATGATCGGTGTGTTCTGCGCACTGGACGGCATGCTGTTTTACGTGTTCTTTGAAGCCACGCTGATTCCGATGTACCTGATCATTGGTATCTGGGGCGGCCCTAACAAGATTTACGCAGCCTTCAAGTTCTTCCTGTACACCTTGATGGGTTCCCTGTTGTTGCTGGTCGCCTTGATTTATCTGTACACCCAGTCGGGTGGCAGCTTCGATCTGGCGGCGTGGTATGCACTGCCCCTGAGTCGCACTGCGCAGACCTTTATCTTCTTTGCGTTCTTTGCAGCCTTTGCTGTCAAGGTCCCAATGTGGCCGGTGCACACCTGGTTGCCGGATGTGCACGTGGAAGCGCCAACGGGTGGTTCTGCCGTGCTGGCCGCCATCATGTTGAAGCTGGGTGCTTACGGTTTCCTGCGTTTTTCCATGCCGATCGCGCCCGATGCCGCGCGTGAATGGGCTACCTTCATGATCGTCCTGTCGCTGATTGCAGTGGTGTATGTGGGCCTGGTCGCGATGGTTCAGCAGGACATGAAAAAGCTGGTGGCTTACTCGTCGGTTGCCCACATGGGATTTGTGACGCTGGGCTTCTTCATCTTCAATGACCTCGGCATCTCCGGCGGCATCGTTCAAATGATCGCCCACGGCTTTGTGTCGGGCGCGATGTTCCTGTCCATCGGCGTGTTGTACGACCGTGTGCACTCCCGCGACATTGCGGCCTATGGCGGTGTGGTCAACACGATGCCCAAGTTTGCAGCGTTTGCTTTGCTCTTCTCCATGGCCAACTGCGGTTTGCCGGGAACCGCTGGCTTCGTTGGTGAGTGGATGGTCATTCTGGGTGCGGTCAAATTCAATTTCTGGATCGGTTTTGCAGCCGCCAGTGCGCTGATTTTCGGTGCTGCCTATACGCTGTGGATGTTCAAGCGCGTTTACCTGGGCCCGGTGGGCAATGACCATGTGCGTGATCTGGAAGACATCAATGCGCGGGAATTCCTGATGCTGGGCTTGCTGGCCGCTGCTGTGCTCTATATGGGCATCTATCCCAAACCCTTCACGGATGTGATGGACGCGTCGGTCGCGCAACTGCTGAAGCAGGTTGCGGTGTCCAAGTTGAATTGATCAGACCGAATTGAGAGACACAAGATGATTGACACAATCAGTTTGATGACGGCCTACCCCGAAATTATTTTGTTCGGGATGGCCTGTGTAATTGCCCTTCTGGACTTGGGCGTCAAGACTCCGATGCGTGGTACCACCTACGCCCTGACGCTGATGACGCTGGCCGTCGTGGCCATTCTGGAAGCCATGTTTGCTTCCGGTGGCGCAACTTACTACGGCTTTGGCAACATGGTGGTCAGTGACTCCATGGGCAACTGGCTCAAGTGCTTTGCCACAGTCGCCGTGATGGTGACGCTGGTGTACGGCCGTCCCTACGCCGGACAGCGCGACATGCTGGTGGGTGGCGAGTTGTTTACCCTGAGCCTGCTGTCTTTGCTGGGCATGTTTGTCATGATTTCCGGCAATAACTTCCTGGTGATTTACCTGGGCCTGGAGTTGCTGACTCTGTCCAGCTACGCACTGGTCGCTCTGCGCCGTGACCACGTGCCAGCAACCGAAGCGGCCATCAAGTATTTTGTACTGGGTGCTTTGGCTTCGGGTTTCTTGCTGTACGGCATGTCCATGCTGTATGGCGCAACGGGCTCGCTCGACATCACCACCGTGTTCAAGGCGATTGCCTCGGGCCACGTGCGCCATCAGGTGCTGGTGTTCGGTTTGGTGTTCATGGTGTCCGGCTTGGCCTTCAAACTGGGTGTGGTTCCCTTCCACATGTGGATTCCCGACGTTTACCAAGGGGCTCCCACAGCCGTCACACTGATGATTGGTGGCGCTCCCAAGCTGGCCGCTTTTGGCATGACCATGCGTTTGCTGGTCGAAGGCATGCTGCCCTTGGCAATTGACTGGCAGCAGATGCTGATGGTCCTATCCGTTGGTTCGTTGCTACTGGGTAATCTGGCAGCCATCATGCAGACCAACGTCAAGCGTATGCTGGCTTTCTCCACCATTTCTCAAATGGGCTTCGTGCTGCTGGGTCTGATGGCCGGCGTGGTCAATGGCAACACCTTGTCGGCGGCCAACGCTTACAGCTCGTCCATGTTCTATGTCATCACCTATGTGTTGACCACGCTGTGCAGCTTCGGTGTCTTGCTGTTGCTGTCGCGAGAAGGCTTTGAGAGCGAAGAGATTGCCGACTTTGCCGGACTCAACCAACGCAGCCCGCTCTACGCCGGCATCATGGCTGTGGCTTTGTTCTCGCTCGCTGGTATTCCTCCCATGGCTGGCTTCTATGCCAAGCTGGCGGTCTTGCAAGCGCTGGTGGCAACCGGTGACCCGCTCTACCTGTACCTGACGGTGTTTGCGGTCATGATGTCCCTGATTGGCGCTTTCTACTACCTGCGCTTGATCAAGGTGATGTACTTTGATGCGCCGATCACTGCCAGCAACGTGGTGGCCGGTGCGGATGTGCGCGTGGTGCTGTGCATTAACGGTGCCCTGATCATGGGGGGGGCCCGGTGGCGGGGTGGTTTGTGGGCGCGGGGGGCCGGTTCTTTTTTCCTCAGGCGGGGTCGCTAACCCTTTTTCACCACCCTTTGCGGGGCTTTTCCACGAATGTGAAATCGCCCGTACTTATGTGGCAACCCGGAATTTGCAATGTCTGACCCTGATTTCACACACCTGATTGAAAAGCGCGACACTTCCCGCGAAGTGTTCAAGGGCCATTTCCTGCATGCTTTTCAAGACGGAGTCGTCTTGCCGGATGGATCCCGCACCACCCGTGAATACGTGGTGCATCCGGGCGCCGTGATGGTCGTTCCTGTTTTGCAGGATGCTGCCGGCAATGTGCGCGTGGTTCTGGAGCGGCAGTTTCGCTATCCCGTGGGCCAGGTCATGGTTGAATTCCCGGCTGGCAAACTCGATGCCGGAGAGGACGTTCTGGCCTGCGCGCAGCGCGAGTTGCTGGAAGAGACCGGATACACAGCCGGTGAATGGGCACACGCTGGGCGCATCCACCCGGTGATTGCCTATTCCACCGAGTTCATCGATGTCTGGTTTGCCCGTGATTTAACCGCAGGCAATCAGCACTTGGATGCGGGCGAGTTTCTGGAAGTGTTTACCACAACACCTGACGAGTTGTTGCATTGGTGCCTGCAGGGCCAGGTGACCGATGCCAAGACGATTTCCGGTGCGCTGTGGATGCAAAACTGGCTGGCCGGCAAGTTCAATTTGCAGTGGCAAACCGCTGACGCGCTGGTTCGGTGAAAATTGCGTCATGAAAGTTCTGGATCTGCAATGCGCTGGGGGGCATGTTTTTGAAGGCTGGTTTGCCTCCGAAGACGATTTTCTTGCGCAGTGTGAAAATTCCATGGTGCAATGTCCCGTTTGTGGCGACGCATCGGTACAAAAAAAGCTCAGTGCGCCTCGCCTAAACCTTTCCCATGCCCGCTCCGATGTCTCTTCCGAAATGGAGGTGATGCACGCGCCCGAGCATCAAGCGGCGATCACCGCAGCCTGGATGGAAATGGCGCGCAAGATCGTGGCCCATACACAAGATGTCGGTGACCACTTCGCTGAAGAGGCCCGCAAGATGCATTACGGCGAGATCAAAGACCGGCCCATCCGGGGAAAGACCAGCGTGGATGAGGCGCGTGCCTTGGTGGAGGAGGGGATCGAGGTGGTGCCCCTGATCCTGCCCCCATCCATGAAGGAAACCTTGCAGTAACAGGCGTCGGGCCGGTTAAGCCGGCGCCGTGTGATCTGTCAGGGGTACAGGCCGCGCAGCTCGCGTGCCCGCAGGATGCGTGTGCAGGCCACGATAAAGGTTGCCGTACGCAAGCTCACTTTCTTGTCCTGCGCCACTTGCCAAACGGCAGAAAACGCCTCTTTCATGATGCGCACCAGGCGTGCGTTGATTTCGTCTTCGGTCCAGAAGAAGCTCGAAAAATCCTGCACCCATTCAAAGTAGCTCACCGTGACACCGCCCGCATTGGCGATCACATCGGGCAGCACCAGAATGTTGCGCGACTGAAGAATGTCGTCGGCCTCCGGCGTAGTCGGGCCGTTGGCGCCTTCGATCACCATGCGTGCCTTGATGCGACCGGCGTTGTGTACCGTGAGTTGCTGCTCCAGCGCAGCCGGAATCAGAATGTCGCAATCCACATCCCAAAATGCATCGTTGCTGATGACCTCGGCCTGCGCAAAACCAGCCACCGAACCATGCTCGCCTACGTGCGCAAGCAGGGCGGGAACGTCCAACCCTGACTCCTGAAAAATGGATCCGCCGTGGTCTTGCACCGCTACCACCCGTGCCCCGGCCTGTGCAAACAACTTGGCCGCGATGCCGCCGACGTTGCCGAAACCCTGAACCGCCAAGCGGGCCTTGCTGATGTCCAGGTCAATATGCCGTGCTGCCTCCACGCCCACGGTGAAAACACCGCGTCCGGTCGCCTCGCGTCGGCCCAATGAGCCGCCCAGATCGATCGGCTTGCCCGTCACCACGCCGGTGGCGGTAGCACCTTCGTTCATGGAGTAGGTGTCCATCATCCAGGCCATCACCTGCTCGTTGGTATTGACGTCGGGTGCGGGAATGTCTTTGGACGGGCCAATGATGATGCCGATTTCGCTGGTGTAGCGGCGTGTCATGCGCTCCAGTTCACCGCGCGAAAGCGTTTTGGGATCGACCCGAATGCCACCTTTGGCGCCACCGTAGGGCACGTTGACCGCAGCGTTCTTCACGGACATCCAAGCCGACAGCGCCATCACCTCGGACAGCGTCACATCCTGGTGAAAACGCACGCCCCCCTTACCCGGGCCGCGCGAAGTGTTGTGTTGCACGCGGTAGCCCTCAAAGTGCGCCACCGTGCCATTGTCCAATTGAATGGGAACGTCAACGATCAGTGCCCGCTTCGGCCGTTTCAGCGTTTCGGCCCAGCGGGCCAGATGGCCGAGGTACGGAATTACGCGATCCACCTGTTGCAGGTAGACGCCCCAGGGCCCCAAATGGTCAGCCTGCAAATAGGAAGGAAGAGGGTGCCCGTAGGGATTGGACGGCGTGGCGATGTGGCCAGCGGAAGAATTGCTTGTGTTCATTTTGGCTCCAGTGGATGCTCCTGAAGCCCGCACTGTATGCCGGTGTTCACACCGTGTCTAAGGCCGCTTGGGATTGGAGTTATGCAAAAAAATTATAGAAGGGCCGGTAGCGCCAGCAAAGCTCAGGCCTTCTGGTTCACGATCAGGCCGCTGGTCTTTACGCCTGTCAAACCCGCCAGTGACGACGCCTTTGAATAGGTCGTCAAGGGGTTGCTGGGAAAGGAAAAACCGTTGCGCGCCACCGTGGACAAACTGGCCAAAGCATCTTGCTTGGCCGGGCTGATGGGCGCTTCCATCTGTTTCTTCAACTGGCTGGTGTACGTTGCGTCTTCTTGGGTCTTTGCTTGGGATTGAACCTGCGTCACCTGATTGCTCAGCGAAGAAACCCTTTCTTGTCCTTTGCTGGCCTCTGCTTCCGCACGATCAGCCGTCGCACGCATTTGCCGAGCGTAGGCCTCGGCCTGATCTGCCTCGCGTCGCGCCTGCTCTAGCCGTGCACGCCCGAGCGACACCTCGGGCGAGGGCGTCTCGTAGCTGATGGCGGTTAGAGCGACCATGGCGTGACCCGGTGGGGTTGGGCGATGAAGTTCAGGCCGTCACGTTCAGGCGGCGGCCAATGGTTTCACCCTGCGCATTCGTGGTGGGACGCGGTGGCTCGGGCTTCTTTTGAGCCGCTACCGCCTCAGGTTTCGACTCGACCTCGGGTTTGGGTTTGGTGACTTCGGGGCGCTTGACGGTCTGCAGGGCTTGTGTCGATTGCGTGGTTTTGGCTTTGACGGCATCCATGGCGGGCTCCGGAGTGGGGGGATTTCAACTCTGAAGTGTACGAGTCGCCCCCTAAGAATTCAAGCAATCGAAGTGTCCAATCGCGGGTTCAGGCGTTGAACTGCAGCGCTGCCAGCCCGGCATAAACGCCGCCTTGGGCCACCAGTTCGGCGTGCGTGCCTTGTTCGACCAGCTGGCCATGGTCCAGCACCACGATGCGGTCCGCCTTTTGCACGGTTGCCAGTCGGTGCGCAATGACCAAGGTAGTGCGGTTGCGCATGGCCGATTCCAGGGCATCCTGCACCACCCGCTCGCTTTCGGCATCCAGTGCGCTGGTGGCTTCGTCGAGCAGCAGCAGCGGTGGGTTTTTGAGCATGGCGCGGGCAATCGCAATGCGCTGACGCTGCCCCCCCGACAGGCGCACGCCGCGCTCGCCAAGGAATGTGTCGTAACCTTCCGGCAAGGCCTGGATAAAGGTGTCGGCAAAGGCGGCCTTGGCGGCAGTGCGGACTTCTTCATCGGTGGCATCGGGCCGGCCGTAGCGGATGTTTTCCAGCGCAGAGGTCGAAAAAATTACGGCGTCCTGCGGCACGATGCCGACCCGCTGGCGCAGGGCGTGCAGGGACATGGCGCGGGTGTCTGCGCCGTCCAGCACAATGCGTCCGCTTTGAGGGTCGTAAAAGCGCAGCAGCAGTTGAAACACGGTGCTCTTGCCGGCACCGCTTGGGCCCACGATGGCCACGGTTTGACCCGGCTGAATGGTCAGTGAGAACCGTGACAGCGCAGCCTGGTTGGGGCGCGATGGATAGTGAAAGCCGATGTCTTCAAACGCAATGGCGCTGCCGGCGGCAGGCATGGGAGCAACCACCGGGTTGGCGGGGGAGGTGACGGGCGACTGGGTTCCCAGCAACTCCATCAGCCGTTCGGTAGCTCCGGCGGCACGCAACAGGTCGCCATAGACCTCGCCCAGCACCGCGAAGGCGCCCGCCAGAATAATCACATAGACCACGGTTTGCCCCAGATCACCGGCCGAAATCCGGCCGGCCATGACCGCCTGCGTGCCCTGGTACAGACCCCACAGCAACGCCGCTGAGGTGGCGATGATGATGAAGGCCACCAGCACCGACCGGGCCCGTGCACGGCGCACAGCGGTCTCAAACGCATTGCGCGTGGACGTGTCAAAGCGACCCGATTCACGCCCTTCGGCGGTGTAGCTTTGCACGACGGGAATGGCATTCAGCACTTCGGCCGCGATGGCGCTGGAGTCTGCCACCCGGTCCTGGCTGGCACGCGAGAGTTTGCGCACGCGCCGCCCGAACCACAGGCTGGGCATGACCACCAGCACCAGCACCAGCGCCACCTGCAGCATGACCACCGGGTTGGTCCAGATCAATATAGCCAGCGCACCCACGCCCATCACCAGATTGCGCAGGCCCATGCTCAGTGATGAGCCCACCACGGTTTGCACCAGCGTGGTGTCAGCCGACAGGCGCGACAGCACTTCGCCGGTTTGTGTGGTTTCAAAAAATTCGGGGCTTTGGTGCAGCACATGGCTGTAAACCGCATTGCGCAGGTCGGCCGTGACGCGTTCGCCCAGCCAGGTCACCATGTAAAAACGGGCCGCCGAAAACAAGCCGAGCGCCACCGCTACGCCAAACAACAAAGCAAAGTGTTCGCGCAGCGCCATCATCTGTTCGCCCTGCGAGCCTTTGACCAGACCCGCATCGATCAGGCTGCGCAATGCCATGGGAAAGGCCAGCGTTGCCATGGCGGCCATGACCAGAAAACACAAGGCCAGACCAATTTGCAGGCGGTAGGGCTTGAGGAACGGCACAAGGCCAGAGAGAGACTTCGGGTTACTGGCTTTTGCGCGTTCAGATTTCATGGGGACTTAGGTGAGGGCGGAGACCGGGTTTACAAGCAGGAAGCGCACCGCCATTCAGGCATCGCCCTTCAGCCCTGCAACTTGAGTGGGGAAGCATAGCCCGTCATCTCCAGGTAGCCGCGCCCCACCAGACGATTATTGCTGTCCCACACCTCACACAAACCTTCCCAGTAAATGGCCCCGGTGGATTGGCTGCTGTCGAGTTCCTGGTTGTCCACCACGGCCTTCACCGTATAGAAGTCGGCCGGGGTGCGAACGATCCACTCCACCGGATAGCTGGCGCGGCTTAAAGGGCTGCGCCATTGGCGCACTGGCTTGAACACCACCTCACCCGGTGCAAAGTTGTAGTGCGTGCTGCCCGCGCGAAACGAGCCACCGTCCCACAGAGCACGGCCATCGCGGTCGCGCAAACGAAACGCCGTCAGCGCGCTGCCGTCAAGCAGGTTGATGCCGATCCAGTCCCAGCCAACGGCCGCTCGGTCCAACATGGCCTCGCTCCATTCGTGGTCCAGCCAGGCGACCCCTTTCTCAACGGCGTGCAGTTTGCCTTGCAGGTTTAGCGAGCCGCTCACCTGAAGCTGCGGCTGGCTGTAGTAGAAGCTGGCCGCATGGGCTGCGGGCCCTTTGCGCGAGTAACCCTGATCACCTTGCAATAGCACGGGCTGGCTGGCGTGTAGCCGCAGGTCCAGCGTAAAGACTTCAGACCGAGCGCGGGCACGCAAATCGGTGCCTTCGCGCAGCAGAGACCAGTCGCGCAACACCACGCCGGTGTCCTGCGTACTGGCGGACGCGCTGTCCGCCGGGTTCTGGCCCGGAGCCTCCCCGGACCATCGGGCGATGCGCTGGTCATGCACCATCCGTTTGCTTTGGGTGTCGGTCACCGCCGCATGGGCAAACAGCAACTGCCGCGCCGCCAGCCGAGACCGCATGTTCTGCGTGCCGTCCACCCTGCTGCGAAAGAAGGTGAGCTGAAAACCAAACGCCGCTTCCTGCCCCGGCAGGTTGAGCCAGCCGGTGAGGTACCACCATTCAGTTTTGAACTCCGGGTGGGCCCCAGCGTCGCGCGGAAACGTCAGGCGGCGGGGGCGAACTTCGGGGGCGTTTGCGGTCGCAGGTTTTTTTGCGGTCGCTTCGGCAGCCCAAGACAAGCCCGGAAGGCAGGCCAGGGCACCGCACGACGCAGCACCTAACAGGTGGCGTCTACCCGGCATGGCAGCCCTGGTGCGTTAGCCATTCCATCTTCATCCCCATTTTTGTCGGACCTTGCGTGCTGTTTTTTGCATTGAATTCATTCGGTGCAACCGCTCTATTGCCACTCTACCAATCTTCTTTCACCGCCATCACCGCATCGCGACCGGCAGCCGCTCGGCCCGACAACCACGCCGTGACCGTGCCAGCGGCAACTACCGCAGCACCCAATGCGCCCAGCCGCCACCAAGGCAGGGTGAGTTCCATCGTCCAGTGGAAACTTTGCGGATTGACCACATGCACTAGTACCACCGCTACGGCGAGTCCGAGCGCCACGCCCGCTAGCGAACCCAGCGTGGTCCAGGCGGCGCCCTCAGCAGCCACCAGTAACAATATTTGCCGTTGCGTCAGGCCCAGGTGCGCCAGCAAGCCAAATTCCTTGCGGCGTGCCAGCACCTGCGCGCTAAAACTGGCCGCCACCCCAAACAGGCCAATGCCCACCGCAACCGCCTGCAGCCAATAGGTCACTGCAAAGCTGCGGTCAAAAATGCGCAGCGTGGTGGCGCGGATTTGCGCGGCCGAACCGAATTCCAGCAGGCTGCCACTTTCACCGCCGGGCGTGCCTGCCAACCGGTCGGCCAGGGCGCGTAGCGCTTGCTCTACGTCGCTTACGGATGCGTCGGGTTGTAGCCAAAAGGCGATGTCGTTAATGCGCTGGTCCTGGCTCAGTAGCGCAAAGTCGCTGCGTTCCATGGCGATGGTGCCGAACTGACGCGCGTAGTCGCGCCAGATGCCCGCCACAAAGAACGTAATCGGCGGCTTGTCGGGTGGGTTGGGGGAGTTAAGCAGGCGCTCCAAGGGAACAAATCCGCTGCCCGCGCGTGCGCCGTACAAGTCCACCATGGCCTCGCTGACGTAAATGCCAATGTGACCCGCCGGCACCGGCAGCGCATCGCCCACCAACGGCAGCGACAGGGTGCCGGACACAGGGTCGCGCACATTGCGCACCATCAGCGTCACGGTGGGTCTGGCTGGGTCTAGATTGAGCGGCATGGTGCGCTGCAAGCTCATGCGCTCAATCTGTGGCAGTTGGGCGGCAGCCTGCACAAAGGCGTTGTCAAAGTAGGCCACGTCATTGGCGCTGCCCACACCCGAACGCACGTAGAGTGTGGCGGGCAAAACGGTATCGAGCCAAGTGGTGACCGAGTGCCGAAAACTGCTGACCATGACCGTTAGTGCCACTGCCAGACTGAGCGCGGCCACCACGCCACTCACCGCCACGGCCGCGCTTTCGCGTACGCGGCGGGCGCGCTCAATCGCCAGCAGGGGCAGCGTGAAATGCCGCACCCGGGGCGCTACTTGGTCCAGCACCCGTCCAATCAACCAGGGCAGGGAAACAATACCGCCCAACAACAACAGCGCAATCCCCACGTAGGCGCCGAGCGGCATGCCGGCCAGCGGTGGCAACAGCGCCATACCGGCGCCAGCCAATAACAGGCCGGGGCCTACCCAGGCCGCTGTGTGGTGGCTGCGCGTGGTGCCTAGCCCTTTGAGGGTTTGCGCCGGTGGCAGTGCCTGCGCAAGCCGTGCCGGCCACCACGCACCGGCCAGCGCGGTCGCCAGTCCCAGCAGCGCAAACACGGCGGCGGCGGGCGGACTCCATTGCAGCGCGGGTGCCGCGCCGGCAAAATAGCCGCCACCCAAATCGCCACCCAAAACTTGCAGGGCCAGTGCCGCCAGGCCGGTGCCCAGCGCAATGCCCAGCGCACTACCCAGCACGCCCAGCACCGCCGCCTCCAGCAGCACCAATTGCAGCCTTTGCCGGCTGGTCAGCCCCAATACACCGAGCAGGGCGAATTGTTGGGCACGCCGCGTCACGCTGAGCGCCACGACGGAAAACACCAAAAACCCGCCGGTAAACAGCGCAATCAGGGCCAGCACCGTGAGGTTCACCCGGTAGGCACGCGACAGATTGGCGATACGGGCCGCCGAATCGCCGGGCCGCTGAAGCGACCAGTGGGCCTGCCAGCCCTTTGTGGCCGCCATGCGCTGCACAAAAGCGTCGCGGTCGGCGCCTGCTTGCAGCCGGATATCAATGCGGGTCAACACACCGGCCTTGCCGAAAAAGTCCTGTGCAGCAGCAATATCCATCACGGCCAGCGGGCCGCCACCAGCGCGCACGCTGCCGGCCACGGTGACGGTTTGCAGGCGCAGGCCCTGCTGCAAGTGCAGCTGCGCTGCGCCTGTCGCAATGTGTGCCGCAGCATTCAGGTAGGCCGTGTCGGGGGCAAATAGGCCGGTACGCTCCCCCGATTGGGACGGAAGCGGCATCAGGTCGGGCGCAATGGCGGCAACCTGCAACGGGTCAACGCCCACGATGCGGATGAGCTTGCGCGGTGAGGCATCGGCTGCGGTGGTGGGCAACAGGGCATAGGTGTTGAATTCCAACACCGGCGACGCCAGTGCCACGTCGGGTTGGCGTAACAATAGTCCGAGGGCGCCTTCATCCAGGTCATTGGCGCTGGCCGACTGGCTACGCAGTTCCAGATCGGGTTGCCCACCCACAGCGCGGACGGCCTGCGAAAACTCATCCAGTGCCGACGTATTGATCAGGTGTACCGAAAACGCCAAGGCCACGCCCAGCATCACCGCCACCACGGCAGCCAGGTTACGCCACGGGTGGTGCCGGAGCTCCTGTAGCGAGAAGCTTGTTAGAAGGGGCCATAAGGGAGACGCCATGGCCCGATTGTGCTTGCGGGCGCGGCGCAACGCGTCGACTCGAACGATAGGTGGATTAGAGCAAGGGATTCAGGTGCAGGCCTGATGCCGGAACCGGCAAGAAATGAAGGACTGATTAGCCCCGACGACGCGAACTGGCGAACTGGGCTGCCGGCATGTGACCGCGGAACAGTTCGGTAATTTCCTGGACTTTGGCGTTGGCAAGAGTCTCGCCGCAATAGTCGCACAGCAGGTGCATCAGATCGCTGCGCAGGTACCAAAGCGTTTGAATATCGTCGGCGAATTGAACCTTGGACCAGACCGGGCGCTCGCTGGCAGTGCTTTTCAGGAACTCTGACATGCAATCGAGCATCCGGGTGCGGATGTCTTCGAGCGGCTCCGACGCTTGCAGGGTCGACTGGGACTCGCGCATCAACCCCATCAGCGTCGATGAAATGCGTGAAATTTTCCAGCTCATGGGGCCAAGTTCTCCATGGCCGCAAGCTTAAAGCCGGATTTTGGAAATGGGGTTAGCTGCGGTGTAACAGAGTGTGACAATTCGGAAAAAGTGCAACGCCCGGCGGTCTTGAGATACCGCCAGGTGGCACGGGTCAGCTCTGTCTCACGCCGTTGGGGCTGAGATGCAGCACCCGGTCGGCCTGTTCGGTGGCGGCCACCGAATGGGTCACCAGCACCAGCGCCGCCCCATGGGCGCGGCATTGGGCCACCAGCGCCTGCATCACCTGACTCGCCGTGCCCGGGTCAAGGTTACCGGTAGGTTCGTCCGCCAGCAATAACCGAGGCCGATGGATCAGCGCTCGCGCAATGGCCACCCTTTGCAATTGTCCGCCGCTGAGCTGTTGGGGAAGGCGGTGGCCCAGTGCTCCCAGGCCCACCAGTTCCAGCATTTCCTTAACCCGTTGGTCATCGGGCACATTCAGCAGCAACAAAGGCAAGGCCACATTCTGGGCCACGTCCAAATGCGGTAACACATGAAAAGCCTGGAAAACAAAGCCTACTTTCTCGCGCCGCAGCAAGGCACGGGCGTCCTCGTCCAGCGCGCCAAGGTCCGCGCCATCCAGCACCACCGAGCCCCGATCCCAATGGTCCAGACCCGCCATGCAGTTGAGAAGGGTCGATTTGCCCACCCCCGACTCACCTACGATAGCCACAAACTCACCTGGCGCCACGTCAAGTGACACATTGGCAAACACGGGCACCTCACCGTAGTGCTTGTTTAAATTGCGGAGGTGCAGGGTCATGGCGTGGGTTTTAGCAGAATCGGCGCCAAGCCGGGCTCCTCATGGTGGGGTACCACACACCGTCGCACGGCTTTGCCCTGCCACCGAGGTGGTGGGTTGGGTGATGTATGGCGCTACAGGCCTGCTAGCAGCCATCTATGGTTGATACCACCCTTGGGAAAACGCCAATAATTTGGGTTTCCACATAGGTCACCTTGCAATTGGCTGGGTCAGGTGCGCCATCTTTGGAAAATTCAGTTTGGGTAAAGTAAGGCTCAGTAATTGTGAAACCTTCCATTTGAACCCAATCCTTGATACCGAAATAGTTGTTCGGACGGGTTCTACCGGTTGGAAAGCCGTTGTGCATGTGATTGAATTCACCGTTTGGTCCTGTCAGCCCAGCGCCTCGCGAACTGCGGTAGCAGTTGGGCACAGTCTGGCACTTAATCATTGCAATATTGGCCGCCGAGACAATGGCACCCTTTGCCGACTCTACTGCTGCCACACGGGCATCACGTCCAAAATTCAAAAACTTTGGAAGTCCAATGGCCGCCAGAACCCCAAGCATGACGATAGTCATAACCAACTCAATGGTCGTAAAACCCCTCCGCCTTGTAGCTTTAGCCTGACTCATGTACCGCAGGTGAAATTTAATTTTCAAGTATTTTAGTGTTGATCGTTGAAGCAAGATATGGACAACGACTGTATGGATCCAGCCTGCAAACAGAGGGAATATGAGCTCGCTACGTCCCTGCTATCGCTGCAAACGTGAATCCTACGAAGGCCACCTGACTGGTGATCAAATGGGCTTCCATTCGTCGGACATTCTTGACCGGCGGCTTCCGCGGCCGGCCCGCACACCCGGTTGCGCGCCACGCAGCAATCCAGCTAACTTAGCCGTAGGTAAAAGCCCCTAGTCGGAGCGTTCTCGAAGTACAGCGTCCACCAGTCGCAAGACTTGCTGCAGCGCATCGGGCTGATCGCAGGCAATGACCTGGCGCTGCGCCATGGAGCGCAGCCACGTGATCTGTCGCTTGGCCAGTTGCCGCGTGGCAAAGATGCCCTTGTCACGCAACTCGCTCATGGGCCACAAACCATCGAGTGCTTCCCAGGCCTGGCGGTAGCCCACGCAGCGCATGGAAGGCAGATCGGGGTGCAGGTCGCCGCGCGCGCGCAGGGTCTGCACCTCCTCCAGAAAGCCGGCACCCAGCATGGCATCAAAGCGCTGTGCAATGCGCGCGTGCAGCCAAGCGCGCTCTACCGGCTCCAGGCTTATCAGCAGGTTATTGGCCGGTGAGTTGGCGCGGTCAGCCGCTTGGCTTGCGTGAAAGTACGACAGGGGTTTTCCGGTAATGCGGTAGACCTCCAGCGCACGCTGGATGCGCTGGCTGTCTGCCGGTGCCAGGCGCTGGGCGGTGATTGGGTCGACTGCGGCCAGCAGGGCGTGCATGGCGGGCCAGCCTAGTTCGGCCGCCTCTTGCGACAAGGCTTCGCGCACGGCAGGGTCGGCCGGGGGCATATCGTCCAGGCCGTCAAACAGGGCCTTGAAATACAGCATGGTTCCGCCTACCAGCAGGGGCAGTTTGCCGCGCGCGTGGATGGCCTGAATCAGGCGGGTGGCATCGCGCACAAATTCTGCTGCGCTGTAGGCCTGCAGCGGGTCACGGATATCGATCAAATGGTGCGGGGCGGCCGCCAATTCTGCGGCGTTGGGTTTGGCGGTGCCGATGTCCATGCCCCGGTACACCAGCGCCGAGTCGACGCTGACAATTTCAACCGCGTGGTGGCGCGCAATCTCCAGTGCGGCGGCGGTCTTGCCCGAGGCAGTGGGGCCTGCCAGAGCGATATAGAACGGCAGGGCTGCTTCAGGTTTTGCCATAGCGTTGCACCAGCGTCCAGGCGCTCAGGGCCAGCAGCACGCACCAAAAGCACATGCCCCAGGCCAGTGGGAACACGGTGCCATCCATGTGCCCGCCCAGCCACTGGCCGGTGAAAAAGGCCGCCACCATCATCAGGAAACCATTCAGCGCAGACGCTGCTCCCGCCGCTTGCGGGAATGGGCCCACCGCACCGCTTTGGCCGCAGGGTTGGTGGATGCCGTGGGCGAAGGTAAATGCACACATGGGCAGCATGATGGCCCAACCCGCTTGAATGCCCGCTAGCGCCAAGGCTGGCATCACCAGACCGCAGAACAAGGATGCGAATGCGGCCAGCGCGACGGTGCGCCGCACGCCGCGCTGGCGCACCAGGCGGCGGCAGACAAAGGTACCCAACAGGTACACAAAAGAGTTCAGCAGCATCGTCAGCCCGTATTCGGTGGTGCCAAAACCCAGCACCTTGATGAAGACAAACGAAGATGCCGCCAGAAAGGTAAACAGCGCACCATAGGAGCACAAGGACAGCACCGAAAACGCCACAAATTCGGGGTTGCGCAGGATGTGTAGCCAGGTGCGAACCAACGTGCTCCATTGCAGCGCCAGCGGGTTCTTTTGCGGCACGGTTTCTTCAAAGCGCCAGGCAATTACACCCAGCGTGAGGGCGCCAAACACCGCCAGTGCCGACAGCGCGGCGTGCCAATTCCAGAGCCAGGTCAAGAGGCCACCCAATGGTGCACTCAGGCAGGCCAACACCCCCAAACCGCTCAAGCCCTTGGACATCACCGTGGCACCCTGCGCGGGCTCGTACAGGTCGCGGACGATGGCGCGCGCGCACATCACGCCGGCGCCCATGGCAATGCCCTGCAGCGTGCGCCACACGATCAGTTGCTCCATGGTGCTCACCAGGGCACAGGCCACCGAGGCCAGCAAATAGGCCGTCATGCCCACCAGCAAAACCGGCCTGCGGCCAAAGCGGTCCGACACCGGTCCCCACACCAGTTGCGATGCGCCAAACGCCAGCAACAAGGCGGTGAGGGTCAGTTGCGTCTGCGCCATGGTGGCGCCCAGGTCCTGCTTCAGGCCAGGCAGGGCGGGCAGATACAAGTCCGTAGTGATGGGCTGCAGGCCCAGCAGCATGGACAGCACCAGCACCACCAGAGCGGGAGACATGGGCGTGGGGGCGTGGGGGTTGGGAGTCATTAGGGGCGGCGCATCAGGCCATCAGAATGTGCTGGCGCGCGACGCGACGGAGAATTACAACCAGACCGCTGGCCGCCACGGTCAGCCCGACGATGAGCGCAATCCAGAAACCCTGCGCCGCCATCGGCTCTGCCGGTGCAAACGGAATCCAGGGCGGGGCCAGACCCAGCAGGCAGCCCAGCGGCAGCGAGAAACCCCAAAACGCGGTCAGGTGCAAAACCATGGGTGCGCGCGTGACCTTGTAGCCGCGAATGGCGCAACTGGTAACGACCTGGGTGCAGTCGGATAGCTGAAACAAGGCCGAGAAAATGAGCAGGTTCGCAGCCAGCGCGGCGACTGCCACATCGCTGGTGTAGGCGTCGGCAATTTCATTGCGGAAAACTGCCATCACCACCGCCGAGGCGAAGGCCACCGCCAGCGACAGTCCCACGCCGACCCAGGAGCGAAAACGCGCGGCGACCGCGTCACCGGCCCCCAGGCTTTGGCCGACCCGTGTCAGCAAAGCCAGTCCCAGACTGAGGGGCACCATAAAGGTGAGCGAACTAAAGTTCAATGCAATCGCATGGGCGGCCACCTGCTCGCTGCCAAAACGCGCGACGAGCAAGGCAATCAGACCGAAGGCACTGGTCTCGGCAAAGTAGGTAATGCCAATCGGAATGCCCAGTTTGAACAGGTTGCGCAACATCGGGGCATCGGGTGCTTCCCAGCGGTCAAAAGGCCAGGTGCGCTCGAAGGCGGGTGCCAACCGCATCCAGCCAAGCAGGGCCAACAGGTTGAACCAGATGCAAACCATGGTCGCCCAGGCACAGCCTACGCCGCCCAAGGCCGGAAAGCTCCAGTTGCCAAAGACCAGCACCCAGTTCACCAGCGCATTGAGCAGCAGGGCTGCCAGCGCAATCACCATCATCGGTTTGGTTTGGTTGATGCTGGTGCTGTACCCGTACAACACGCGGTAGCAGGTGAAAGCCGGGAGGCCGATGCTGGTCACGCGCACGAAATCGATGGCCACCTCGCGCACCTTGGGCTCCAGGTCCATGGTGTTGAAAACCAACGCGGACAGGTTCATGACGATCATGGCCAAACCACCCACGATGAGGGCTTTCCAGATGCCTTGGCGCACGACGTGGGGCACGGCATCAAGCTCGGCAGCCCCCACATGGTGGGCCACCATCGGGTTGATCGACATCACCAGTCCCATGAGGGTGATGATCGTGATGTTGAAAATGGAGACGCCCAAAGAAACCCCGGCCAGGTCCTGCGCCGAGGCATGCCCCGCCATCGCCACATCGGTGACCGACATGCCCACGGTCGCCAACTGTCCGATCAGGATCGGCCATGCCAGATGCCACAGTGAGCGTATTTCTGTCAGAACACGTCGGCTGCGTGAAACGTCTGCAGGACTTGCAGCGGTAGAGTGAAGGGGAAGGGTCATCAGCCGGATGATTCTATAAGGGCGCTCAAGGAAGCCGCGCCCTATGTCTTGGGAGCTTGCATGAACTGGATTTACCTGGTGGTTGCCATTGTTTTGGAAGTGATCGCCACTTCTGCGCTGAAGGCCAGCGACGGGTTTACCCGGCTGATTCCGTCGGTGATTGTGGTGGTGGGCTATGCCGCCGCTTTTTTTCTGCTGTCCCTGACTTTGCGCACGATGCCGGTGGGCGTGGTCTATGCGGTGTGGTCGGGCGTTGGTGTGGTGCTGATCACGCTGGTGGGCTGGTTGGTGTTCAAGCAAGATCTGGATGCACCGGCTTTGCTCGGTATTGGACTGATAGCGACCGGGGTCATGGTGTTAAATTTCTTTTCCAAAGCAGTGCCGCATTGATGCGGTGCCTGCGTGTCTCCGTCGAGACAGGGGTTAACCCTTAAGTAATTTGTCGAATAAATTTTTTCGGCTTGGCGCTGAAAATTCTTCATAGCAAAAGCACGTTTTTAGCTGACGGCTTGCTGAACAGGCTAAGACAAGGTCTGATAATTTCGGTAGATTACGCAACCGACCCGAACAGCGATTTGGGCGAGTGCGATAGTCGGCCGCGAACCTGCACGGCCAACTTCGCTGAACCTATTCATAAATGGAGACAACATGACAATTCAATTTGCAAAGCGCGCTTCCCTGATCACTATTTCTGCTGCGATCCTGGGCCTATCTACCTTGGCGCATGCCGCTGATCCCATCAAGATCGGCGTTTCCGGCCCCTTCACCGGCGGTTCGTCTTCCATGGGCGTGAGCATGCGTGATGGCGTCAGGCTGGCCGTCGAAGAAGTCAACAAAGCCGGCGGTGTGCTGGGTCGCCAGTTGCAAGTCATCGAGCGTGATGATGAAGCCAAGAATGAGCGTGGCGTGCAGATTGCCCAGGAACTGATTAACAAGGAAAAAGTCGCTGCCACCGTGGGCTTCATCAACACCGGTGTGGCGCTGGCTTCGCAGCGTTTCTACCAGGAAGCCAAGATTCCGGTCATGAACAATGTGGCCACTGGCTCGCTGATCACGCACCAGTTTGATGACCAGCCCGAAAACTATATCTTCCGCAATGCTGCGCACGACAGCATTCAGGCGCCCATGATTGTGGAAGAAGCGATTACCCGCCGCGGCTTCAAGAAGGTCGCCATCCTGTCCGACTCCACCAACTACGGCCAACTCGGTCGTGCCGACCTGGAAAAGGCATTGGAGCTCAAGGGTGTGAAGGCGGTTGCGGTTGAAAAGTTCAACATCAAAGATGTGGACATGACGCCCCAGTTGCTCAAGGCCAAGGAAGCCGGCGCACAAGCCATCCTGACCTATGCCATCGGACCAGAACTGGCGCAAATCGCCAACGGTATGACCAAGCTGGGCTGGAAGGTTCCGATGGTCGGTAGCTGGACCCTGTCGATGGCCAACTTTATCGACAACGCCGGTCCTGGCGGTGAAGGCGCGCGCATGCCGCAAACCTTTATCCAGGCACCCACCACACCCAAGCGCCAGTCCTTCATCATCAGCTACCTGAAGACTTTCAACCCCAAGGGTGGCCGTATTGACTCGCCGGTGTCTGCTGCCCAGGGCTATGACTCCATCTACTTGCTGGCTGCTGCCATCAAGCAGGCCAACTCCACCGATGGTCCCAAGATCAAGGCCGCTCTGGAAGACCTGAAGACGCCGGTCGAAGGTGTGGTCACCACCTACAAGGCACCCTTCAGCGCCAAGGATCACGACGCCATCACCGTCAACATTCCAGTGTTTGGTGAAGTCAAGGGCGGACGTGTGGAATACGCCTACCCCGAAGACCAGAAGAAGGCTTCGGAAGTGCGCGTGAAAGACACCAACGCCAAGGGCGCTCTGACCGTCAAGAAGTAAGCGCACCCGCCTAGCCCAGTAGGCATCGCCCCAGCCAACGCGGCTGGCGCGGTGCCTTTTTTCAGCCCAAAACCGGGTCTCCACGGATTCATTAGCAGGGATACTTTTATGGAAATCCTTTTACAACTTGTCTACAGCGGCATCGCGCTGGGCATGATTTACGCGGTGATTGCCTTCGGCTACCAGCTCACCTTTCAGACGTCGGATACGCTGAACTTTGGCCAGGGTGATGCCTTGATGCTGGGCGCCATGGTGGGCCTGACCCTGGTGAATATGGGCGTCAATTACTGGGTGATGCTGCCACTGGTAATTGTTTTCGGGATGATTCAGGGCGGTGTGGTGGAGCGCATTGGTGTCGCGCCCGCCATCAAAATCAAGAGCGAGTTCGGCTGGATCATGTCCACCATTGCGCTGGGCATTATTTTCAAGAACGTCGCCGAAAACATTTGGGGCCGTGATGACCTCAAGTTCCCTTCGCCCCTGCCGGAAAGCCCCATGAAGTTCCTCGGCGCCAATGTGCTGCCCATGGAAGTGCTGGTGGTGGTGGGCGCGGTGGTGATGATGTTGGCGGTGGAATTCTTCAATCGCAAGACCATTTACGGCAAGGCCGTGGTCGCTACCTTTAACGACCGCGATGCCGCCAAGCTGATGGGCATCAATACCGGTTTGGTAATTACCTTTTCGTACGCGCTGTCGTCTGCGACGGCCGCGTTTGCCGGTGCGCTGATTGCACCGCTCACGCTGACCGGCGCCACCATGGGCGCGGTGCTGGGCCTCAAGGCCTTTGCGGTCGCCATCATTGGCGGCCTGACCAGCGGTCTGGGCATTATTGTGGGCGGCATCATTCTGGGCGTGGCAGAAACCACCACCGGCTTCTATTTGTCCACGGGCTACAAAGATGTGCCCGGATTGGTCCTGCTGCTGCTGGTGCTGGCATTCAAGCCATCCGGCCTGTTCGGCAAAACAGCGATCAAGAAAGTCTGAACATGAACAGCAAGTCTCTTATTTCCGGAATCGTTGGATTCGCGCTGCTGGCGGCGGCGCCGCTGTACACCAGCAACCCGTATTACATCCACATGATCGGCACGATCATGATTTACGCCATCCTGCTGTTCGGTCTGGACATCGTGGTGGGCTACACCGGCCAGGTGTCATTGGGTCACGCCGGCTTGTTCGGCGTGGGCTCGTACACGGCGGGTGTGCTGTTCTTCAAACTCGGCGCGCCGCTGTGGGTCATCATCCCGGCCAGCATCGGGGTCACGGCCGGCTTTGGCGCCTTGCTGGCGTTGCCTGCGCTGCGGGTGACAGGGCCATATCTGGCCATGGTGACGCTGGCGTTTGGCACCATCATCCAGATTCTCATCAACGAGATGGACTTCCTCACCGAAGGCCCGTTGGGCATCAAGGTGCCCAAGCCTTCCCTTGGCGGCGTGCAGTTGAATGAGCATGCGTTTTACTGGATGGTTCTGGCGCTGCTGGTGGTTTCGCTGGTGGTGGTGGACCGCATCCTGAAATCGCAACTCGGTCGTGCTTTTGAGGCCTTGCGTGGCAGCCCGGTGGCGTCCGACTGTATGGGCGTGTCGGTGTACCGCTACAAGGTGTACGCGTTCGTGATCAGTGCCGGCTTTGCCGGTCTGGCCGGCTGCCTGTATGCGTACTCCGAGCAATACATTTCGCCCAACACCTACAACTTCGAACTCACGGTGTTGTTCCTGCTGGCGGTGATCATGGGTGGCCGCAAGAGCCGCGTGGGCTCCCTGCTGGGCGCCGCCATCATCGTGATCCTGCCCAAACTGCTGGACGACCTGGAAATGTTCCGCATTGTGGCTTCCACCTTGGCCGTGCTGATCGCGGTCGGCGGCGCCATCGCCGTCTCCAAGAAGATGACCACGCCCAAGGCCATGGCTTTGCCGGTGTTGGGCACCATTGCCTTGGCCGGCTTCTCGTTCTGGCTGCAGTCCATTACCGACTGGCGCCTGTCGATCTTCGGTTTGATGATTCTGTTTGTGGTGTATTACCTGCAGGACGGCATCGTCGGCTTTGTGCGCAACCTGTTTGCCCGCAAAGGCCCGCGCGCCGGTCACGCTGTGGTGCGTACCGCAGGCGAGCACAAGGACGCGATCATGAACGCTGCAGCGGGGGCCGGACAGGACCTGTTGATTGCCAAGGGCGTGCTGATGCAGTTCGGTGGCTTGAAAGCCATTAACCAGGTCGACATCACCGTTAAGCGCGGCACCATCCACGGCCTGATTGGCCCCAATGGTTCGGGCAAGAGCACCATGATGAACGTGCTGACTGGCATCTACGTGCCCACCGCCGGATCCATCGAGTTTTCCGGTCGCTCCGTGGTGGGACGCACCTCGTCGGACATCGCTTTGTCGGGCATTGCGCGAACCTTTCAAAACGTGCAGTTGTTCGGTGAAATGACCGCGCTGCAAAACGTGCAAGTGGGACTGCACCACACCTTTGGCAGCAATATCGTGGACGTGGCCCTGCACACGCCGCGCTACAACCGTGAAGAAGCTGCTTCGGTGGAACGTGGCCTGGGGCTGATCGAATTTGTGGGGCTGGCCGATCTGGCCAACGAAGAAGCCCGCAATCTGCCCTACGGCAAGCAACGTTTGCTGGAAATTGCCCGTGCCTTGGCGCTGGACCCGCAATTGCTGCTGCTGGACGAGCCCGCTGCCGGTCTGACCGCACCCGATATCAAGGAACTGATCACCATCATCCGCAAGATCCGCGACCACGGCATCACCGTGATCCTGATCGAGCACCACATGGACGTGGTGATGGGCGTGTGCGACAACGTCTCCGTGCTCGACTTCGGTCAGAAGATTGCCGAAGGCAAGCCCGCCGAAGTGCAGGCCAACGAAAAGGTGATCGAGGCCTACCTCGGTGGCACCGCAGCCTAAGAACAGGATTTCACGATGCTCAGTATCAAAAATCTCGAAGCCGGTTACGGCAAGGTGCAGGTCCTGCACGGCATTTCCATCGAAGTGCCCAAGGGCAAGGTGGTCACGCTGATTGGCTCCAATGGCGCGGGCAAAACCACCACCATGCGTGCCGTATCCGGCATGATCAAACCCACGGCGGGTGAAATCAGCTTGAGCGACAAGCGCATTGACGGCATGGAGTCCTACACCATTGCCAAGCTGGGGCTGGCCCACTCACCCGAAGGCCGGCGCGTGTTTGCCACCATGACGGTGACCGACAACCTCATCCTCGGCGCGTTCCCGCGCCTGACCGGCAGCCGCCCCAAGGGCGACGTGGCCAATGACCTGGACAAAGCGCTGGAACTGTTCCCGCGCCTGAAAGAGCGCCGCACCCAGTTGGCGGGCACCTTGTCGGGCGGCGAGCAGCAAATGCTGGCCATGGCCCGCGCGGTCATGCTGAACCCCGAAATCGTGCTGCTGGACGAGCCCTCCATGGGTCTGGCACCGATTCTGGTGGAAGAAGTTTTCCGCATCATTGAAGACCTGAAAAGCCGCGGCGTCACCATGTTGCTGGTGGAGCAGTTTGCTGCTGCGGCCCTCAAGGTGGCCGACTACGGTTACGTCCTGGAAAACGGCCGTATTTCCGTGCACGGGGATGCGGCCAAGCTGCGCGACGACCCGGCGGTTAAGGCGGCCTATCTGGGCGGTGGCCACTAGGCCTCGGCTTTCGAGTCCGGCATACCGTGCGGGTATGCCGGGTCTTTGCAGCACTGCGCCCGCTTGTGTATAAACTCGGGTCTCCAAGACGCCCAGCGAGCTGACTATTTGCCTGGGCGCCTCGGTTTATGGGGTGTTCACGCAAATACGAAACCAGAGCAGTGTGCCAATGAAGTCAAAGAACAAGTCGCGTTCTGCGTCCACAGGATCCGCAGAAAAGTCGGTGTCCGCAGCAGGCGCCGGAAAAGACGCAAGCAACGAGCCAGCACCCGGTCTGGGCCTCACCGAACGCCGTCGCTTGGTGCGGCCTTTACCTACCCCCGAAGTCATCGAAGGTGATTACGATTCCGACTGGGCCGAATTTCAGGCCCTGGTTTCCGACGATTCCCCATCCCAACCCAAGCTTTAAGGTTGCCTTTTATGTCCTCAGGAAAAATTCTGGTTGCGCAGGGCGGTGGCCCCACCGCTGTCATTAACCAGTCGTTGGTGGGTGTCGCGTTGGAGGCACGTCGTTTCCAGCAAATTGGCCACATCTACGGCGCCATGCATGGCGTGCGCGGCATCATCAACGAAGATTTCCTCGATCTGACACAAGAGACCAGCCACAACCTGGAACTGGTCGCCAACACCCCGTCGAGCGCCCTGGGCTCCACCCGCGACAAGCCCGATGTGGCGTATTGCAAAGAAATTTTCAAGGTACTGCGGGCCCACCAGATCGGGCACTTTTTCTACATCGGCGGCAACGATTCCTCGGACACCGTACGCATCGTCAGTGAAGAGGCGCGCAAGGCCAGTTATCCGCTGCGCGCCATCCACATTCCCAAGACCATTGACAACGACCTGGTGGGTAACGACCACACGCCCGGCTTTCCGTCGGCGGCGCGTTTTGTCGCGCAGGCCTTTGCTGGCGCCAACTTGGACAACGCGGCTTTGCCTGGCGTCTATGTCGGCGTGGTGATGGGGCGGCACGCCGGCTTTTTGACAGCGGCCTCGGCGCTGGGCAAGAAATTTCCCGACGACGGCCCGCACCTCATTTATCTGCCCGAGCGCACCTTTGTGCTGGAGCAATTTCTGGCCGATGTGAAGGCTACTTATGAGCGCTATGGCCGCTGCGTGATTGCCGTTTCCGAAGGCATTCACGATGCGTCGGGTCAACCGATCGCCGCGCTCTTGGCCAAGGATCTGGAACACGATGCCCACGGCAATGTGCAACTCAGCGGCAATGGTGCGTTGGCGGATTTGCTGTGCGAGGAAATTAAGGCCAAGCTGAAGATCAAGCGCGTGCGTGGCGACACCTTTGGCTACCTGCAACGCTCGTTCATTGGCTGCGTGTCGGACGTGGATCAGCGCGAGGCGCGCGAGGTCGGCGAGAAAGCGGTGCAGTTCGCCATGTGGGGCGGCAAGGACGGCTCGGTGGCTATTAAGCGCACCGGTTTTTACTCGGTGGACTACGAGTTGCTGTCGCTGGATTCCGTAGCCGGCAAGACCCGCACGATGGAAGACGAGTTCATCGATGCCAGCGGCACCGGAGTAACCGACGCCTTCCGCCTGTACCTGCGCCCCTTGCTGGGCTCGGGCATGCCCGACGCCTTCCGTCTGCGCAACAACCGCGTGCCCAAGGTGCTGTCGTAGCCGCCAGGGCTGGGTTACTTTCCCCGCATAAAGAGCGCATCGAGTTCCCGCATGCTGACCTGCCGCCAGGTGGGGCGTCCGTGGTTGCATTGGTCGCTGCGTTCGGTGGCTTCCATATCGCGCAGCAGCGCGTTCATTTCTTCCAGCGTGAGTTTGCGGTTGGCGCGCACGGCGCCGTGGCAGGCCATGGTGGCGAGCAATTCGTTTTGGGCGCGTTGCACCACGGTGCTGGCGTCGTGCTGGCTGAGTTCTGCCAGCACGCTACGGGCCAGTTCCACCGCGTCGCCCTGCGCCAGGGTGCTGGGTACGGCGCGCACCGCCAGCGTTTTGGGCGAGAAGGGCACAATTTCCAGGCCCAGCAGATGCAGGGTGTCGGCGTGGCTTTCCACTGTGGCGACCTCGGTGGGTGTGGCGGCAAAGGTCACCGGAATGAGCAGCGGCTGGCTGGAGAGGCCTTGCAGCAAGCCTTCGGCGGTGCTGGCGCTGCCGAGTTGGTTTTTAAGCCGTTCGTAGACGATGCGTTCGTGGGCGGCGTGCATATCCACCACCACCAGACCTTGTGCGTTTTCGGCGAGGATGTAGACGCCTTGCAATTGGGCTATGGCACGGCCTAGGGGCCAGCTTTCTTCGTCTTCTCCGGGGCGGAGGCTGGGCGGCAGAGGGCTCTGCTCCGTGTCCCCCGTCCGCTGCGCGGCCTCCTCCTTTACCTGCGCAGAGCCCTCTGCCGCCCAGCCTCCTGGGGAAGGGCTCCAGGGGGTGGCGCCGCTTGTGCTTTGGGGCTCGTTGCTGCTGCGTTGCCAAAGGGCACTGACGTCGCTGACGCGGTGGCCAGGCTGGGGTGCGAAGGGCATCGAGGGTTGGGCCGAATACAGGGGCCTGACCGGTGTGGCTGCCAGGATTGCTTCATTTGGTGCACTGGTGGCCTGCGCTGCGGCAGCCTGGGCGCGGGGGACGGCCAGGGCGTCTTCTGCGGCGTGGCGAATGGCTTGGTGGACTTCGCGGCTGTCGCGAAAGCGGACTTCAATTTTGGTCGGGTGGACGTTCACATCGACCCTTGTCGGGTCCATGCTCAGGTACAGCGCGTAGACCGGCTGGCGGTGGCCGTGGAGCACGTCTTCGTAGGCGCTGCGGGCGGCGTGGGTGAGTACCTTGTCGCGCACAAAGCGGCCATTGACGTAGGCAAACTGGTGGTCGGCGCGTGAGCGGGCGGCGTCGGGGATGCCGGCGCGGCCCCAGACGCGCAGGGCGGGTGGGGCGTCGCTGCGCTGACCCTGGCTGGCGCTGCGGCCGGACCAGTTGACGCGAATACTTTGTTCCAGGAAGTCGTCGCCCAGCACATCGCGCAGGCGTTGGTCCAAAGCGTCCAAAGCCTGCGGCGAGCCGGGTTCCAGCGCGGTGCCCGGCTCCAGGGCTGCGCACCGGCGCCACTGCTCAATCAGTTTGCCTTCATGCCAGATCGCAAAGCCGACATCGGGGCGTGCCAGCGCGTGGCGGCGCACGGATTCGATGCAATGGGCCAATTCGGTGGCATCGGTCTTGAGAAATTTGCGCCGCGCCGGGGTGCTGTAAAACAGTTCTTTCACCTCGACGGTGGTGCCGGCGCTGCGCGCTACCGGGCGCAACTCGCCGGTGCGGCCGTCCAGCAAAAAGGCTTCCGAAGCGCCGCTCACGCGCGACAAGATGGCGCAGTCTGCAATGGCGTTGATGGCGGCCAGCGCCTCACCGCGAAAGCCCATGGTGGCTACCGATTCCAGATCGTGCAGGCTGCCAATCTTGCTGGTGGCGTGGCGCTTGAAGGCAATCGGCAATTCCTCGCGCACGATGCCCATGCCGTCGTCTTCCACACTGATCAGGCGCACGCCACCGGCCAGCAAACGTACCGTGATCTGGCTGGCGCCGGCATCCAGCGCGTTGTCCACCAGTTCGCGCACCACCGAGGCGGGGCGCTCCACCACCTCGCCAGCGGCAATCTGGCTGATGAGTTCGTCCGGCAGTTCGCGGATGGGGCGGCGGGGGGCAGAGGGGAAGGGGGCGTTCACAGGGGCATTTTAGGTGGCGGCCGGGGGTGTCATGCCGGGCAGGGATAATCCCACCCCATGGACTTTTTACCCCTACTGATTGATTTCATTCTGCATGTCGACAAGCACCTGGAACTGTTTATTCAGAACTACGGTGCCTGGGTCTATGCACTGCTGTTTCTGATTATTTTTGTGGAAACCGGCGTCGTGGTTATGCCGTTCTTGCCGGGAGACTCGCTGCTGTTTGTGGTGGGCGCCATGTGCGGCGCCGGGTTGATGGACTACGGGCTGTCGGTGGGCTTGCTCTTGGCTGCGGCGATTTTGGGCAACCAGTCCAACTACACCATTGGCCGCGCCATTGGCCCCAAGGTCTTTCAGTGGGAAGACTCCCGCTTTTTCAACAAACGGGCATTCAACCAGGCCCACGCTTTTTACGAAAAGTATGGCGGGGTCACCATCGTCGCTGCGCGCTTTATGCCCTTTTTGCGCACCTTCGCCCCTTTTGTCGCGGGCGTCGCGCAAATGACCCGTTCGCGCTTTGTGTTTTTTGATGTGGTCGGCGGCGCCTTGTGGGTGGTCGGCATCATCACCATTGGTTACTTCTTCGGCAACATTCCGTGGGTCAAGCTGCACTTGGACAAAATCATCTGGGCCATGATCCTGATTCCCGGCGTGCTGGTGTTGTTTGGTAGCTGGAAGGCGCGGCGCAAGGCCGCCCCATGAGTGCGCAGCAGCGCTCGTGGTTGTGGGGGCTGGGCCTGAACCTGCCCATGCACCGCCGCGTGTTTGCCAGCTTCTTTCTGTATTCGTTTTGCATGGGCGGCTTCTTTCCCCGCTTGGCCGAAATTCAACGCTCCATGGGCGTGGGCGAAGGCGCTTTGGGGCTGGCGCTGATCGGCGTGGCGGCCGGCACCCTGGTGTCGCTCACCTTTGGCGCACCGGTGATCGAGCAGGTTGGGCACCGGCGCATCTTGCTGGGTGTGCTGCCGTTTTTGCCTTCGTTTTATGCGCTGGCGTCGGTTGCGCCAACGCCGTTGCTGATGTTCTTGTGCCTGTTTCCGTGCGGGGTGCTGGTGGGTGCTGTCGAGGTGGTGGTGAATCTGGAGGCCGACCGGGCCGAGCACCTGAGCGGTCGGCGCCTGATGAACCGCTCCCATGCGTTCTGGAGCATCGGTTTCTTTACGGCCTCGGCCCTGGGTGCGTTGATGGCCTACCTCAACGTGAGTCCGCAAATGCACCTGTGGGGCGTGGTGGCGCTGTCGATGGCGGGCACCGTCTTGCTGCTGGGCAAGTTTGAGGCGGCACCGGTGCGCGAGGCCGACCACAGCCATGCCGATGCCAAGCCACCGCTGTTTGCCTTGCCGACCGCCGCCATTCTGGTGCTGGTGGTGGTGACGCTACCGGCCATGGTGCTGGAAGGCGCGGGCTTTGACTGGTCGGCCATTTACATGCGTGACGTGTTTGCCAGCAGTGCCTTTATGGGCGGCGTGGCAGTGGCCACCGGTGCGGCTGCACAGGCGCTGATGCGTTACTTTGCGGACCGTTTTGTCGAGCAGCACAGCCCGGTGGTGGTGGCGCGCGTGCTGTTGAGCGTGCTGGCGGTAGGCGATGTGCTGGTGTTCGTATCGCCTTCGGAGTGGGTGTCTTTGCTGGGTTTTGCCTTGCTGGGCGTGGGCAGCAGCGCGATCTTCCCGTTGGCCATGTCGGCGGCGGCGCAGCGCACCGATCGCCCCTCCACCGTGAATGTGGCCTCGCTGGCGCAAACCGCCTTTGTGAGCTTTTTGCTGGCCCCGCCGCTGCTCGGTTTTGTGGCCCAGAGCTTTGGCATCCGCTGGGCCTTTGGCGTAGCGTTGCCGCTGGTGGTGGCGAGCCTGTGGCTGAGCTCTGCCATGGGCGCCTCCGGGCTAACTCGTCGATCGGACGCGGGCTAGCGGCGGGTTTTTGGCGAAGTAGCCCTCAATCCCGCGCAGCAGCGCGTCGGCCAGCCGGTTCAAAAACTCGTCACTGTTGAGCTTGGCCTCTTCGGTCGGGTTGCTGATAAAGGCCGCCTCGACCAGCACGCTGGGAATATCCGGTGCCTTCAGCACCGCAAAAGAAGCCTGCTCCACCTTGCCTTTGTGAAGTTTGCCCACCCGCTTGATTTCACCGAGCAGGCCCCGGCCGAGTTTCAGGCTGTCATTGATTTGCGCAGTGGTGCTCATGTCCAACAGGGCGCGCTGCACCGTGGCGTCCTTGGCTTTGACATTCAGGCCGCCAATCAGGTCGGCCTTGTTTTCCTTGGCTGCCATCCAGCGCGCCGCGCTGCTGGAGGCACCGCCCTGGCTCAGCGCAAACACGCTGGCTCCTTGCGGGTCGGGTGTAAAGAAGGCATCGGCATGCAGGCTCACAAACAGGTCGGCTTGCACCCGGCGCGCCTTTTGCACGCGCACACCGAGCGGCACAAAAAAGTCGGCATCGCGCGTTAGGTAGGCGCGCATGGCGTTGCCCTTGACGCTGGTGGCATTGATGCGCTCGCGCAGCATGTGGGCCAGTCGCAGTACCACGTCTTTTTCACGGGTGCCACCGGGGCCAATGGCGCCCGGGTCTTCGCCCCCATGACCGGGGTCGAGTGCCACGATGATCAGGCGATCGGTGTCATTGCCGCCTCCGGAGGGGCGGGTGTCTCCGGCGGCAGGCGTGCCTGGCTTGGGAGCTTTTTGCGTCTGTCGCGCCATCAAGTCTCCCAGCGGATCGACCGTGGCAGTTGCCGGGGCGGAGGCCGCTGGTGAAGTGGGGGGCGCCGGCTTGCGTTCCCCGGTTTTTTCGCTGATCAGCGCCTGCAGCGGGTCGTCTTCCTGCTCCGGGTACAGATCAAACACCAGCCGGTGCGCATAGGCGCCCACCGGCCGGAGCGTGAAGACCTGCGGGCGGATCGGTTTTTTCAGGTCCACCACCAGTCGCACCACGCTCGGGCTGAACTGCCCGACCCGGATGCCGGCAATATTGGGGTCGTCCGCCTTAACCTTCGCTACCAGTTCCTTGAGCGTCGGGTCCAGCACCAGCCCTTCAATGTCCACCGCCAATCGCGGCGGGTTGGCCACAAAGGTCTGTTGCGCGCTGAGCGCGGTGTCCGACTCGATGGTGACCCGTGAATATTCGGGCGCTGGCCATACACGTACGCTCACGATGCTGGCGCCATGGGCCAGGTGCGGCAGCCCCAGCGTCAACACGATGCTGCCGCTGCGAATCAGCAGGGTGCGCCGCTTCATGCACCGCCTTCCGGGTGCGTTGCAGTGGTATTTGACATTGCCAGCACCAATGCTTGGCCGCGTGGCGTAAACGCCGCCAGCGTCACCCGGCGCAGGCTGTCACCTTCGGCCTCAATGAACACATCCATGTCCGGCTCCGGCAGCAAGCCGGCGGCCTTTTGCGGCCACTCCGCTAGCTTCAGGCCGGGGCTGGCAAAGAGGTCGCGAAAGCCGGCGTCTTCCCATTCCTGCGGGTCGTTGAAGCGGTAAAAGTCAAAGTGCGAAATGGCCAGCCCGGGCAGTTCGTAGGTTTCCACGATGGTGTAGGTCGGGCTTTTGATGCGTCCCTCGACGCCGAGCGCCTGCAGCAGGTGGCGCGCCAGCGTGGTCTTGCCGGCACCTAGGTCGCCATGCAAGGTGATGAAGGCGTCCGGCAAGGCACTTTGCCCCGCCAGCGCGGCAGCAAAGGCTTGCGTCGCCTGTTCATCAGGCCAGGTCAGGGTGGCAAGCGCCAACGCGGCGGGGGCGCGGGCAGCACCGGTTTCTACAATAGGCACGACATGATCCACAGCAATTCATTCGATAACGCGCTGCTTGCCTTCATCGACCGCAGCGCGCGCAAGCTTGGATTCTCCCAAATTGGCGTGGCCGGTGTGGATCTGGGCTCCGCAGAGTCCGGTTTGCTGGCCTGGTTGGAGCAGGGCTTTCACGGCAGCATGCACTACATGGCAAGCCACGGCCTCAAACGGGCCCGTCCGGCCGAGTTGGTGCCCGGCACCGTAAGCGTCATCACCGCCCGCATGGATTACCTGCCTGCCGACACGCCCGATGACTGGCCGCAGCACGAGTTGCAGCGACAGGACCGGGCGGAGCAAGGCGTCATTTCGCTGTATGCCCGTGGGCGGGATTACCACAAGGTGTTGCGCCAGCGGCTGCAAAAGCTGGCCGATGCGATAGCGGCAGAGGCCGGGCCGCTGGGCTACCGCGTGTTTACCGACTCCGCGCCCGTGCTCGAAGTGGAACTGGCCTCGCGCAGCGGCCTGGGTTGGCGTGGCAAACACACGCTGCTGCTAAACCGGGACGCGGGTTCGATGTTTTTTCTGGGTGAAATATATGTGGACCGCGCCTTGCCAGCCACCCTGCCCGTGGAAGGGCATTGCGGCAGCTGCAGCGCTTGCATCAGCGCCTGCCCCACACAGGCCATCGTGGCGCCGTACCGGGTGGATGCACGGCGTTGCATTTCGTACCTGACCATTGAGCATGACGGGCCGATCGAAACGGAATTGCGGCCCCTGCTGGGCAACCGCATTTATGGTTGCGATGACTGCCAGTTGGTCTGCCCATGGAACAAGTTTGCCCAGCGCGCCACGCTGCCCGACTTTGACGCCCGCGCCGGCCTGACCGGTGCCGACTTATGTGAGTTGCTCGCCTGGAGCGAGGCCGAGTTTTTGGCGCGCACCGAAGGCAGTCCGATCCGCCGCATTGGCCATGTGCGTTGGCTGCGCAATGTGGCGGTGGCGCTGGGAAACGCATTGCGCACGGTTGTGGATGGGGCACTGCGCGAACGTATTACGCAGGCATTGCAGCAACGGCTGTCACACGACAGTGCCTTGGTGCGTGAACATCTGTTGTGGGCGCTGGAGCAGGCGCCCGAGGCTGAACACAAGGAACCTACATGACCCGTTTCGACTTGCTGGTGGTGGACCCGCAAAATGACTTTTTGGATATTCCCGGTGCGGCCTTGCCAGTGCCCGGCGCAGCAGCCGACATGCAGCGTCTGGCTGATTGGCTGCCGGCACACGCACAGCAGGTGGACCGCATCACGGTCACGTTGGATTCGCATGCCAGCTTTGGCGTGGAACGCACCACCTTCTGGCTCGATGCTGCCGGGCAGGCGGTAGCCCCCTTCACGCTGATTGCAGCGGCGGATGTGGAGGCCGGGCGCTATACGCCGCGCCATCCCGCGCAGCGCACCGAGGTGCTGCGCTATCTGCACGCGCTGGAGGCGGCGGGAGAGCGGCAACTGGTGGTCTGGCCGGTGCATTGCGTGCTTGGAACCTGGGGTCACACCATCCATGCCGGGCTGGCAGAGGCGATAGCCGCCTGGGAGACTGCCACGGGTCGTATCTGCCACAAGGTGCTGAAGGGGCAGCACCCGCTGACCGAGCAATACAGTGCGTTCAGGGCCGAGGTGCCACGCGAGGACGATGCCCGCACCCAACTCAACCACACACTGCTGTCGGCGCTGGCCGAGGGCGGTAACACCCTGCTGGTGGCGGGCGAAGCGCTCAGCCATTGTGTGGCGGCTTCGGTGGACGATATGTGCACCCACCTGCCTTCCGAGCGCTTGCAGCAGACCGTGCTGGTGACGGATTGCATGAGTTCGGTACCGGGCTTTGAGGCGGCAGGAGAAGCCTTCCTGCAACGCGCCCGAGCGCACGGCTTGCGCACCGGCAACTTGAACGCCTTGGCCTGAGCCGACAAGCCAGAGCGCGCCGATGGCCCTTGCCGTGAATGCCCACAGCGTCGCCAGCCTGGAGGCCATCGATGCCTTTATTGATGCGTTGTGGCTGGAAGAGGGCCTGTCCAAAAACACCCTGGCCGCTTACCGCCGCGACCTGACCCTGTTTGGCAATTGGCTGGCAGAACGCAGCAAGGCCCTGCCCGATACCGCCGAGGCCGACCTGCAGGCCTACTTTGCCCAGCGCCACGCCCAAACCAAGGCCACCAGTGCCAACCGGCGCCTGACGGTGTTCAAGCGCTACTTTCGCTGGGCCTTGCGCGAGAACCGTATTTCAGCCGACCCGACGCTCAAACTGCAGTCGGCCAAGCAGGCCTTGCGGGTACCCAAGACATTGACGGAGGCGCAGGTTGAGGCGTTGCTGGCCGCCCCCGACACCAGCAACGCGCTGGGCACGCGGGACCGGACCATGCTGGAGCTGATGTATGCCAGCGGCCTGCGGGTGAGTGAACTGGTGGACCTGCGGGTGTTTAACGTCAGCTTGCAGGACAACGTGTTGCGGGTGATGGGCAAGGGCTCCAAGGAACGCCTGGTGCCGTTTGGCGAGGTGGCGGCCGACTGGCTACGCCAGTACCTGGCGGCGGCGCGGCAGGAACTGCTGGCCGGCAAACAGACCCAGGATCTGTTTGTGACCGCGCGCGGTCCGCACGCCGGCAGTGCCATGTCGCGGGTCATGTTCTGGATGGTGGTCAAGAAGTACGCGCTGGCAGCCGGCATTCGCTCGCCGCTTTCACCGCACACCCTGCGGCATGCCTTTGCGACCCATTTGCTCAACCACGGTGCGGATTTGCGGGCGGTGCAAATGCTGCTCGGTCACGCCGATATTTCAACCACCACGATTTACACGCATGTGGCACGGGAGCGGCTGGCCCAGTTGCACGCCGCACACCATCCGCGCGGTTGACCCGCGCCCGGGTTTCAGGCGCCGATGGACTCCGCCCAGACCAGCGCCTGCAGGTGGCACCAGTTCACGTGGCTGCTGGCAAGCCCGAGCGATTGGGTGGCTTTGGCAAACGCCACGTCGTCGTTGGACTCGCAGGCAATGGTGAGTTCCAGAAACGGGGCCAGCGGGCCCGAATTCAGCAGCAAGGCTTCGTTGACCTGCGAGGGCAGAGTGAGCGTGGCCAGGGCCGCATCCATGGGCATGCCCAGCATGGTATCGAGCATGGAGAACACACCCACCACAAATGCGTTGTCGCAGTCTTCGGGCGGCAGCTTTTCCTGTGCCAACATTTCCATTAGGCGACCGCGAACCACGGCTGTAGTGCCGACCGCCGGTGGCGTGCCGCCGTGGTTGGACGTGGTCATCAGCAAGGCAGCCCACTTGAACAGGCGGTTCAAGCCGAGCAGCATCACGGCGTGCTTGAAGGAGGTGACTTCCGAGCGCAGGCCGAAACCGGCGGAATTGATGAAGCGCAGCAGGTTGAACGACAGCATCGGATCGTGCTTGAGCAGCGCTTCAATATCGTTGGTGCTGCTTTGTTTGCGCACCAGGTCAATCAGCCGAATGATGTTGGCCTGCGCCGCCTGGGCCCGTTGCCCCTCCACGATCACCGGCTTGGCAAACCAGGAGCCCTGGAACAGCTTCACACCCAGGTCTTTCACCAGAGTGAACTGTTTGTCGGTCTGCACGTTGCTGGCGATCAGCCGCGCCTCGGTCTTGGCCTGGGCCAGTTTGACAAAGCCGGCCACCGCTTCAGGCTTCAGAATTGACAGATCAAACTTGATGAAGGACGCCAAAGGCAACCAGGCTTCGTACTGCTGCGTCAGGACCGAGTAGTCAAACGCCAGGCGAAAGCCACGGCGGTGCAACTGCTGCAGGTTGGGCAGGTGGTTGTTGATCTGGTCCAGCTGTGAAATCGGCAGTGCCGGAATCTCCAGCACCACACGTTCCGGCGCCACCAGTTCCAGGTGACCGCCGGCCAGACTTTGGTGCGTGCAGTTAACGAAGATGGTCTTGCGGCTGGCCAGCACATCGGTTTCTGCCAGTGACAGCGCGTTGAAAAGCAACTGCGCGTCGCTGGAGGCGCTGCGGGCGTCGGACTCCAGCGTGCGGTCGAAGAGTTCGTAGCCAATGACAGTGCGGTAATCGTCCAGAATGGCCTGCCGCGCAATCGCCCGGCTGGTGTCCGGGTGTTGTGTGGTGAGTGGGTTGCTACTCGGGTTTTCTTGCATGGCGATGGGGCGTGACAGTCTGGATTTCCATTCTAGACCTTGCCGGGGCGGCAAACTGTCGCGCGGGTGGCGTTCAAGCGGCCCCGGTGGGCAGGCTGGCCAGTTCTTCTTCGGTAAACCCTGCAGCCTGGCGCGCCGGTAAATTGAAGGGTGGCTTCAGCCGGGGTCCTCCAAAGCGTTGGGCTACATCGGCATAAAACGCCGCCCGGTCCAAGCCATCGCGCTCACACAGCCAGTGGTACCAGTGGTTGCCCAAGGCCACATGGCCGACTTCCTCCGCCAGAATGACGTCCAGCAAGGCCACTGCCTGCAGGGCCGCGTCGGTGCCTACCTTGCGCAGTTTGACCTGAATAATGGGCGTAGCGTCCAGGCCGCGTGCCTCCAGCGTGCGCGGCACCAGCGCCATGCGCGCCACCACATCGTGGCGGGTGTTCCCTGCCATGGTCCACAAGCCGTCATGGGCTGGAAAGTCGCCGTAGGCGTAGCCAAGGGATTGCAGGTGATCGCTCAGCATCATGAAATGCTTGGCCTCCTCAAAGGCTACCTGCAGCCAGCCGGTGTAGTAGGCCGGCGGCATACCGGAAAAGCGCCACACCGCATCCAGCGCCAGGTTGATGGCGTTGAACTCAATGTGGGCAATCGAGTGCATCAGGGCAGCGTGGCCCTCGGCGGTGAACGGAGAGCGCCGCGGCACGTCCTTGGGCAGCACGAGTTGGGGCAATTCCGGGCGTCCCGGGGCGGTGTCTGCTTCAGGCGGGCGTGCGGGGTCGATGGCCAGCGTCTGCCGTTGATTCCACAGGGCGCGCACCGCTTCCACCTTGGCGGGAGGCGCTGCGCACTGAAAAGCGGCGTACGCGCCGTGCCGGAGTTCCATCATCCCTACAATTCTAGGCAATCCGACTTGAGAAGAACGATATGGCAATTTATGAATTGGACGGCACCGCGCCGCGCATTGCGGCCAGCGCCTGGGTGGCTGACAGCGCCCAGGTGATGGGCAATGTGGAATTGGCCGACGACTGCAGCGTGTGGTTTGGCACCGTGATTCGCGGTGACACCGACGAGATTCGTGTGGGGCGTGGCACCAATATCCAGGATGGCAGCGTCCTGCATGCCGACCGCGATAAGCCGTTGCACATTGGGGAAGACGTGACCGTGGGCCACCAGGTCATGCTGCACGGCTGCACGGTAGGCGATGGCTCACTGATCGGCATTGGTGCCGTGGTGCTGAACGGTGCCAAGATCGGCAAGGGCTGCATTGTGGGTGCCGGCGCGCTGGTGACTGAGGGCAAGGAGTTCCCCGATGGCAGCATGATTCTGGGCAGCCCCGCCAAAGCGGTGCGGGCATTGACGCCGGAGCAACAGGAAGGCCTTCGCTGGAGCGCACGGCATTACGTAGAGAACGCCCAGCGTTTTCGCACCGGCCTGAAAAAAATCGCATAAACCCGCGGCGCTTGTTTGGCGCCGCACCCTTTGGAGTCGTGCATGTCTGAACTGCACAAGTTTTTATTTGACGGCCTGCCGGTGCGTGGTGTGTTGGTGCGCCTGACCGATGCCTGGACCGAAATTCTGCGCCGCCGCGCCAGCAACAGCGAGACCGGCGCGTATGCGACGGCGGTGCGTGACATGCTGGGCGAAATGACGGCCGCTGCGGCCCTGATGCAGGCCAATATCAAGTTTGACGGCGCGCTGGTGCTGCAGATTTTTGGCGATGGGCCAGTGCAGGTGGCCGTGGTGGAGATGCAGCCTGACTTTGCCTTGCGCGCTACGGCAACGGTACAAGGCGAGGTTGCGCCTGCCGCGACGCTCAGCCAGATGGTCAACGTCCACAACAAGGGCCGCTGCGCCATTACGCTGGACCCCAAGACCAAGTTCCCCGGCCAGCAGCCCTACCAGGGCGTCGTGCCTTTGTTTGATGACCACGGCAAGCCGATCGAAAAGCTCAGCCAAGTGCTGGAGCACTACATGCTGCAAAGTGAGCAGCTCGACACCACGCTGGTGCTGGCGGCCGATGACAAGGTCGCAGCTGGTTTGTTGATTCAGCGTCTGCCCATGGCGGGAGAAGGCAATCTGGCGGGCAGCATGGTGTCCCGTGAAAACGAAGACCAGATTGGTCTGAACGAACACTACAACCGCATCGCCACGCTGGCCGCCAGCCTGAAGCGCGAGGAGCTGCTAACGTTGGACGTCGATACGATTTTGCGTCGCTTGTTTTGGGAAGAAAGCGTCACACGCTTCCTGCCGCTGCAGGGGGAAACGGCACCGCGTTTTCGCTGCAACTGCAGCCGCGAGCGGGTTGGCAAGATGATCGTGGGGCTGGGCCGCGAAGAGGCCGAGGGCATATTGAGCGAGCGCGGCAACATTGAGGTTGGCTGTGAGTTCTGTGGCCTGCAGTACCGGTTTGACCCGGTCGATGCGGCACAACTCTTTGTCGATGCGATTCAGTTGGTGGGTGGCGGCAAGTCCCACTAAGTGGGGGCTGGGCCGAGCAGCGCGCTGAAAAGCCGGTGCTCGCATTCCGAGTCCGAGCATTTTTCGCAGCTCCATTTCCACGGCGTGCCGGTTGATTCGGGAACTACCCCGTTGGCACGTTGAATCACTTGCAATGCCTGCGCGCGGCGTTCATTTGCGCAGCCGTACACGGTGCAAAACGGAATGCCGCTTTCCACCAGAACCTGCCGCAGACGCTGGTCGATACGGATGCGCAAAGACTGGTCATTCCGCAGGCTGTCCTGGCTGGTTATGGCCCAGTCCATTCCGGTCAGCAAAGTAAGTCCAAATGCCTGGTGCTGTTCGATGGCCTCAGCGTAAAGCGAGGTGTCTGCGTGCAGCACATCGGCATACACCGCGCTCAGCAGCTGCGTCTCCGTCTCGCAAACTACGCAGGGAAAGTCATCCCGCAGTTGGGCGGCAAGTTCTAGGGCTAATTGGGTTTTGCCGGTGCATTCGGCGCCGAGAATGGCAATGCGCATACGGCTGAAGGCGGTGCGATCTATTTGGTGATCTGCACAAAAATTTCGTTGTTCTTGACCATGCCCAACTCACCGCGGGCTTTTTCTTCCACGATTTCCAGACCTTCCTTGAGGTCGCGGATTTCTTCACTCAGCCGGTCATTGGCCAGCGAAGCCTTGGCGTTCTTGCCTTTCTGCTCATCCAGTTCACTTTGCAGCTTGCTCACATTGGGCACGCTCCCACGGCCAAACCACAACTGCCCGTGCAGGATAACCAGCAGGGCAATCAGCAACACCGGAACCAGACGGTTACGCATGCGGCAATGGTTTGGCCGTTGACCTCAAGGGATTACTTGAGGTTGTAGAACGCAGCGCGTCCGGGGTACACGGCCACATCGCCGAGGTCTTCTTCGATGCGCAGCAACTGGTTGTACTTGGCCATGCGGTCGGAACGGGAGAGCGAACCGGTCTTGATCTGGCCAGCGTTGGTGCCCACGGCGATGTCGGCAATGGTGGAGTCTTCGGTTTCGCCCGAGCGGTGGCTCACCACAGCGGTGTAACCGGCACGCTTGGCCATTTCGATGGCGGCGAAGGTTTCCGACAGGGTGCCGATCTGGTTGATCTTGATCAGGATCGAGTTGGCGATGCCCTTGTCGATGCCTTCTTTCAGGATCTTGGTGTTGGTGACGAACAGGTCGTCGCCGACGATTTGCACCTTCTTGCCCAGGCGGTCGGTAAGGATCTTCCAGCCGTCCCAGTCGCCTTCGGCCATGCCGTCTTCGATGCTGATGATGGGGTACTTGTCGACCCAGGTGGCCAGCATGTCAGTCCACTCTTGCGCGGTCAGGCTCAGGCCTTCGCCCTCCAACTCGTACTTGCCGTCCTTATAGAACTCGCTCGCAGCGCAGTCCAGGCCCAGGGCGATTTGCTCACCGGCCACATAGCCTGCCTTATCGATGGCTTCCAGAATCATCTGGATGGCGGCTTCGTGGTTGGCCACGTTGGGGGCAAAGCCGCCTTCGTCGCCCACGGCCGTGCTGATGCCCTTGTCGTGCAGGATTTTCTTCAGCGCGTGGAACACTTCGGCGCCGTAGCGCAGGGCTTCGCGGAACGACGGAGCGCCCACGGGAATGATCATCAACTCTTGCAAGTCGAGGTTGTTGTTGGCGTGTTCGCCACCGTTCATGACGTTCATCATGGGCACGGGCATTTGCACCGCAGCCATGCCGCCAAAGTAGCGGTACAGGGGCAGGCCGGCTTCTTCGGCAGCGGCGCGGGCCACAGCCATGGACACGGCCAGCATGGCATTGGCGCCCAGGCGGCTCTTGTTTTCGGTGCCGTCGAGGTCGATCAGCGTCTTGTCCAGAAAGGACTGCTCGGAAGCGTCCAAGCCCAACACGGCTTCGGAAATTTCGGTGTTGATGTGCTCGACCGCCTTCAGAACGCCCTTGCCGAGGTAGCGCTTTTTGTCGCCATCGCGCAGTTCAATGGCTTCGCGCGAGCCGGTGGAGGCTCCGCTCGGAACGGCCGCACGGCCCATGGTTCCGGATTCCAGCAAAACATCGCACTCCACCGTGGGGTTGCCACGGGAGTCGAGGATTTCGCGTCCGACGATATCAACAATTGCACTCATGGATTTTCTTTCTAGAACAAAACAAAAAACAAAACTGGGGCCACTCTAATCTTGCAGCGAATTACTGGAAATTGGTTTCCAGGAACGGTGTTTTTTTGGTTACGGAATCCAGCGCCACCAGGGTTTCCAACAGCGCTTTCATGTGGCGCAGGGGCACGGCGTTGGGGCCGTCACACATCGCATTGGCCGGGTCGGGGTGGGTTTCCATAAACACACCGGCTATACCGGTCGCCACGGCGGCACGCGCCAGCACCGGCACCATCTCGCGCACGCCACCGCTGCTGGTGCCTTGCCCGCCGGGCAACTGCACCGAGTGCGTGGCGTCAAACACCACCGGCGCACCGGTGTCGCGCATGATGGCCAGCGAGCGCATATCGCTCACCAGGTTGTTATAGCCAAAGCTCACGCCACGCTCGCAGGCCATGAAGTTGTCTTCGTTCAGGCCCGCTGCACGGGCCGCAGCGCGTGCCTTGACGATCACGTTTTTCATGTCGCCAGGCGCCATGAACTGGCCCTTCTTGATGTTGACCGGTTTGCCCGACAGCGCCACGGCGTGGATGAAGTCAGTCTGGCGGCACAGCAGGGCCGGGGTTTGCAGCACGTCCACCACGGCGGCGACCTGCGCCACCTGGTCTTCGGAGTGGATGTCGGTCAAGACCGGCACGCCAATCTCGCGCTTCACCTTGGCCAGAATCTCCAGGCCTTTTTCCATGCCCAGACCCCGAAAAGCCGTTTCGCTGGTGCGGTTGGCCTTGTCGAAGCTGCTCTTGAAGATAAAGGGAATGCCCAGCGCGTCGGTAATTTCCTTGAGCGTGCCGGCCGTGTCCATCTGCAGTTGCTCAGACTCGACCACGCAGGGGCCGGCGATCAGAAACAGGCGGTGCTGCAGGCCGACATCAAAGCCGCAAAGCTTCATGCCACCACCTTCAGGTTCTTACCCTGACCCTGGTGGTCCAGCGCGGCCTTAACAAAGGCATTGAACAGGGGGTGACCATCCCAGGGCGTGGACTTGAATTCCGGGTGGAACTGCACGCCCACAAACCAGGGGTGAACGCTTTGTGGCAGTTCCACCATCTCGGTGAGTTGTTCACGTTGGGTCAGAGCCGAAATCACCAAACCGGAGGCACGCAGCTTGTCCAGGTAGTTGACGTTGGCCTCGTAACGGTGGCGGTGACGCTCGGTGACCACATCGCCATAAATGCTGTGGGCAATGGTGTCTGCTGCTACGTCGGAACTCTGTGCGCCCAGGCGCATGGTGCCGCCCAGGTCGGAGTTGTGGTCACGCGTTTTGATGGTGCCGTCCGCGTCTTTCCACTCGGTAATCAGGGCGATCACCGGGTTGGGGCTCTGCGGGTCGAACTCGGTGCTGTTGGCGTTCTTGAGGCCTGCCACATGGCGGGCGAACTCAATGGTGGCCACTTGCATACCGAGGCAGATGCCCAGGTACGGAACCTTGTTTTCGCGGGCAAAGCGGGCTGCGCAAATCTTGCCTTCAATGCCGCGCTTGCCAAAGCCGCCGGGCACCAGCACCGCGTCGAACTTGGTGAGTTGCGACACATTGTCCTGGCTGATGGTCTCCGAATCGATGTACTCGATCGTCACCTTGGCATGGTTCTTCATGCCGGCGTGGCGCAAGGCTTCGTTGAGCGATTTGTAGCTGTCCGACAAGTCCACGTACTTGCCCACCATGGCAATGCTGACTTCGCCTTGCGGGTGCTCGGTCTCATACACCAGATCGTCCCAGCGCTTGAGGTTGGCGGGTGGCGTGTTCAGGCGCAGTTTGTCGCAGATAAGGCCGTCCAGGCCCTGTTCGTGCAGCATGCGCGGCACCTTGTAAATGGTGTCCACGTCCCACATCGAAATCACGCCCCACTCGGGTACATTGGAGAACAGCGAAATCTTGGCGCGTTCTTCGTCCGGCACCTTGCGGTCGGCACGGCACAGCAGGGCGTCGGCCTGGATGCCAATCTCGCGCAACTGTTTGGCGGTGTGCTGGGTGGGTTTGGTCTTGAGTTCGCCAGCGGCTGCAATCCAGGGCAGGTAGCTCAGGTGCACAAAGGCGCTGTTGTTGGGGCCGAGCTTCAGGCTCATCTGGCGCACCGCTTCGAGGAAGGGCAACGATTCGATGTCACCCACGGTGCCGCCGATTTCCACGATGGCGACATCCACCGCGTCGGGCTCGCCCACACGGGCGCCGCGCTTCACAAATTCCTGGATTTCGTTGGTGACGTGCGGGATGACCTGCACGGTCTTGCCCAGGTAGTCGCCGCGGCGCTCTTTGTCGAGCACGCTCTTGTAAATCTGGCCGGTGGTGAAGTTGTTGGCTTTGCGCATGCGCGTTTCAATGAAACGCTCGTAGTGGCCCAAGTCCAAATCAGTTTCTGCGCCGTCGTCGGTCACGAAAACCTCGCCATGCTGCAGGGGCGACATGGTTCCGGGGTCTACGTTGAGATAGGGGTCGAGCTTGATTAAAGTGACTTTGAGGCCTCGCGATTCCAGGATCGCAGCTAAGGAGGCTGAGGCGATTCCCTTGCCAAGGGAAGACACCACACCGCCGGTGACGAAGACAAATTTGGTCATGTCAGGGGCGAACCGAGAGGTTCGATCAGGTGGTAAAGCGAGATTATACCGGCCGGTGCTGCCGCGCTTTGCTCTGCTACATTGCTCCCCATCGGCACTCGGCCATTCGCAGGCACACCATGGATTTGAACGGCAAACACATTGTTTTGGGTCTTACCGGCGGCATCGCCTGTTACAAGGCAGCCGAGTTATGCCGGGCGCTGATCAAGGAAGGCGCCTCGGTGCAGGTGGTCATGACCGAGGCGGCAGCGCAGTTCATTACGCCGGTCACCATGCAGGCGCTCTCCAACCGTGCGGTGTACGACTCGCAGTGGGACGCGCGCGAGCACAACAACATGCCGCATATCAACCTGAGCCGCGAGGCCGATGCGATCCTGATCGCGCCGTGCAGCGCCGACTTCATGGCCAAACTGCTGCACGGACGCGCCGACGATCTGTTGAGCCTGATGTGCCTGGCCCGGCCGATTGACAAGGTGCCTTTGCTGGTCGCGCCGGCCATGAACCGGGAAATGTGGGCGCACCCGGCCACCCAGCGCAACCTGGCGCAACTCAAGGCCGATGGCACCACCGTGTTCGGCGTCGGGAATGGCGACCAGGCTTGTGGCGAAACCGGTGACGGCCGCATGCTGGAGCCGCACGAATTGCTGCAGGAAGTGATTGCCTTCTTCCAGCCCAAGTTGCTGGCCGGCCACCATGTGCTGGTGACTGCCGGGCCGACGTTTGAGGCGATGGACCCGGTGCGTGGCATCACCAACTTGTCCAGTGGAAAAATGGGCTTTGCCATTGCCCGCGCCGCGCAGGAGGCAGGCGCGCAGGTCACGCTGGTGGCCGGGCCGGTGAGCCTGCCGACACCGCGTGGCGTGACCCGGCGAAATGTGGTGTCCGCGCTCGACATGATGGCTGCCTGCCAGCAACAAGCCGACCAGGCCAGCGTGTTTATTGCCACCGCCGCCGTGGCCGACTGGCGGCCCGATACCGCGTCGGACCAGAAGATCAAGAAGGACGCCTCGGGCCAAACGCCGCGTTTGGGCTTTGTGGAAAACCCCGATATTCTGGCTAGCGTGGCCCAGTCGCCGCGCGCCCAAAGCGGGGAACTGTTTTGCGTGGGCTTTGCCGCAGAAAGCCACGACTTGCTGGCCCATGCCACCGCCAAGCGCGCCCGCAAACAGGTGCCGCTGCTGGTGGGCAATATTGGCCCCGCCACGTTTGGGCAGGACGACAACGCGCTGCTGCTGGTTGATGCGCAGGGTGCCACAGAAATTCCACGCAACAGCGAACTGGCATTGGGTCGATTACTGGTAGCCGATTTGGCCCGGCGCCTGGCCCGTCAGTCGGCCTAATCCTCAACACCAATGGGGGGCTTCGCGCCCCGCTTTTTGAACCCAAGAACCCAAGCCATCACCATGCAAATCGACGTCAAAATTCTCGACAGCCGCCTGAACGACAACCTGCCCGCCTACGCCACACCCGGCAGCGCGGGCCTCGATTTGCGCGCCTGCCTGGACGCCCCGCTGACCCTGGAGCCCAACGCCTGGCAGCTGGTGCCCACCGGTATGGCGATTTATCTGGAAGACCCTGGCTACGCCGCACTCATCCTGCCGCGCTCGGGCTTGGGTCACAAGCACGGCATTGTGCTGGGCAACCTGGTGGGACTTATCGACAGCGATTACCAGGGCCAACTCATGGTGAGCGCCTGGAACCGCAGCAGCACCGCCTTCACGATTCAGCCGATGGACCGCATCGCGCAACTGGTCATCGTCCCGGTGGCACAGGCCACGTTCAATGTGGTGCAAGAGTTTCCCGCATCTCAGCGTGGCGAAGGCGGCTACGGTTCAACCGGGAAGTCGTAACTCCAGGCGAAGAGTGTCACGTCGGGTAGCCTGAACGCCAAAAAGCTTGGGAGTCAGAGCGTTATGCGTAGGTAAAGAAGGAGCCCGCTTCAGCGGGCGGGGGACACGGAGCAGAACGCTCTGACTCCCAAGCGCACCGCGTCAAAGACAAGCCTAGTGAAGCGAATCGCTCCCCGGTCCTTCCGCATGAAACGGTTGGATACGGAAAAAGCCGGTGCCTGCAGAGCCGCTTCCGATTTCTTCCTCCGTAGCGTCACGTACCGCGTGCACATTCAGCGTGATGCGGATGGCGATGCCGGCCAGCGGGTGGTTACCGTCCAGCACCACATGCTCCGGGTAAATATCGGTCACGGTGTAGAGCGCATCTTTCGGCGCATCCGGGTTGCAGCCGGCGGGCAAAGCGGAACCTTCCATGGTCAGGCCTTCTTCCAGTTCCGGCGGAAACAGCTTGCGCGGCTCCAGAAAAATGAGCTGGTCATTGAAGTCACCAAACGCCAGTTCGGGTTCGATCTGCAAATTCAGCGTGGCGCCGGCGCTGTGGCCTTGCAAGGCTTCTTCGATGGGCGGCAACAAGTCATGTCCGCCGATCAAAAACTCGACCGGCTCGTCCAGCACGTCCAGTATTTCGCCCAAGGTGTCTTTCAGCGTCCAGGTGAGGGCAACGACGCATTGTTGAGAAATTTCCATGCAGAATTGTCCCATGAACATCAAAAACCCCCTCCAATTGCTCGGCGGTTTGTCGCCGGAAACCTTCATGCGGCGCTACTGGGAAAAGAAGCCCCTGTTGATTCGCGGTGCCATCCCCGGCTTCCAGCCCTTGCTGGACCGCACCGAATTGCTGGACCTGGCCGCACAGGACGATGTCGAATCGCGCCAGGTGGTACAGGCGCAGGCGGACAAGCAGGGCAAATGGCGGCTCAAACACGGGCCCTTTCCGCGCAAATCGCTGCCGCCCTTTAAAACGCCAGGCTGGACGGTGCTGGTGCAGGGTGTGGACCTGCATGACGAGCGGGTGCACCAGTTGATGAACCAGTTTCGCTTTGTGCCCGACGCCCGGCTGGACGATTTGATGATCAGTTACGCCACCGATGGCGGTGGCGTGGGGCCGCACTTTGACAGCTACGACGTGTTTTTGCTGCAGGCCCATGGCCGCCGGCGCTGGCGCATCGGGCGTCAGAAAGATCTGACGCTGTTGCCCGACATGCCGGTCAAAATTCTGGCCAATTTTGTGCCGGAGCAGGAGTTTGTGCTGGAGCCCGGTGACATGCTGTACCTGCCTCCGCACTGGGCGCACGACGGCATTGCCGAGGGCGAATGCATGACTTACTCCATCGGCTTTCGCTCCCCGTCCAAGGGCGAAATGGCGCGTGAGTTGTTGCAGTGCCTGGCAGAGCAGGCCGCAGACGAAGCCGGCCCGGCCATTTACCGGGACCCCGACCAACCGGCCGTCGCTCGCAGCGCGGAGATGCCTGCAGGCATTTTGAAGTTTGCGCAGGACGCATTGCGCGCGGCCCTAAAGGACCCGCTGGGTCTGCAACGCTCTTTGGGCGAAGTGCTGACCGAACCCAAGGCGCATGTCTGGTTTCACGGAGGCGGCTCGTTTGAGGGCGGCGGCGTACGGTTGGATCGCCGCACCCGCATGCTGTTTGATGACAAGCATGTTTTTATCAACGGCGAGAGTTACCGTGCTGCGGGAGCGGACGCGCGCCGCATGCGGCAGCTGGCCGATGACCGGGAACTGTCCGCCACGGAAGTGGACAAACTCAGCGAGCCAGCGCAAGAGCTGCTGGCGCAGTGGTGTGAGGACGGCTGGCTGCATGGAATCGACTGAAAGCCTGCCACTCGGGCCATTTAGTGGCCCCACCGAATTTGCTGAAGTAATCCGGCAGGCCATTCGGTGTGCCGCCACGCAAGGGTGGCAGGAAATGGTGTGGAGCGACGCGAGTTTTGAAGACTGGCCGCTCTATGAAAAAGCGGTGGTGGAAGGGCTGGACGCCTGGTCACAGCGGGGCCGCAAACTCACGCTGTTAGCCCACCACTTTGATGCCATGCGGCAGATGCATCACCGCTTTGTCACCTGGCGCATTCGCTGGGATCATCTGGTGGAGTGTCGGGTTTGCAAGGGCATCGAAGCCTCGGAGTTTCCCAGCGCGTTGTGGACGCCCACCTGGGCACTGCGCCGCCTCGATTTGGTGCGAAGCATTGGTAGCGCCAGTACGGAGCCACGCATGCGCGTGCTGCTACGCGAAGAACTGGAAGAGCGCAAACGCCAGAGTGCGCCGGGGTTTCCAGCAAGCGTTTTGGGTCTATGAAAAAGAGGGGCAGAGGGTTTTCCCGAATACCCCTTTTCAAACATTGTATAATCTGAGGCTCTGGCAAAAAGAGATCGAATGCTTCTTGTCAGGGTCTTGGGGGCTTGCCGCTAAGACAATTTCCGGAAATTGTTTCGTTAACTCACTTTAGTCTAAAACCATGAACAAATCTCTCGTATTGGCCGCTGTGATCGCTGCCGCTGCTCTGGCTGCTTGCGGTAAGAAAGAAGAAGCTCCCGCTCCTGCACCCGCTCCCGCTGCTGCTCCCGCACCTGCTGCTGACGCATCTGCTCCCGCTGCTGCTGCTTCCGCTCCCGCTGCTGACGCATCTGCTGCCAAGTAATTCGTTACTTGCAACGAAAAAAGCCACCCTCGGGTGGCTTTTTTTATGGGCGCCTGGGATCAAGCGCTTAGTTTTTTACTTGAGATCGTCCGCAATCACCTTGGCAATGCGTTGCGCGGTGTCTGATGACTCGGCAGATCCGGTGGCGTTGAGCACCGACACCACCGTGGCATTGCCCTGACTGGTCAGGCGGATCTGGTATTTGGTTGCCTCAGGTGCCTTGGGCGAGCTGCTGAACCATTTGGCGAAGAAGCCTTTGTCCGTCGTGTCTTTGTTGTCAGGGACAAAGCGCACAAAGTAGAGTCCTTGTTTGCGGTCACGGTCTTCGACGGTAAATCCGGTGCGGTCCAGGGCCAGTCCGACACGGCGCCAGGCGCGGTCAAAATCTTCTGCCACCTCCACCACGGGCTTGCCATCACGCGTTGCCAATTTGGCAAGTGCTTTGGGGGCGGAGGCGCCGGCAACACTGGCTTTGGCCTGCTCCGGGCTGGAGCCCAGTTGCACCATCAGGCGGCGCAAGAATTCTGCTTCCAACTCGGGATCTGCGGGGCGAGGCTGCCACACCGTATTCTCGGAACGCTCATTGGTATAGACCTCGATGACGCCCCGATGGCTGATGTAAATCTCGGTTTCGCCGTTGGCATTGGTTTCCAGGCGGGTGCGGAACTTATCCCGTTCGGCGGTGGAATACAAGGAATCGAGAATTTTGCCGAGGGAGTTGCGAATAAAGTCCTGCGGCAATTTGGCGCGGTTCTCGGCCCAGTCGGTTTCCATGATGCCCAGGTTGCTTTGGTCCATCGCCAGCAGGAAACCATTTTCTTGCCAGAAGTCCTTGACCGGCTCCCACAGGCCTTCAGCCGGTCGTTTGACCACCAGCCAGCGTTGGTTGCCTGCGCGCTCAATGCGGACATCGCCCAGGCTAGGGGCTGCCACTGGCGACTTGCCCGAGACCGACGGGCCGGTTTTGATGCCGGATGCCGACACGCCACCGTCCACAATCGTGTAACGGGTGTCTTTGGAGAGTTGCGTCAGATCCGGTGGAACCACCAGCGAAGGACCTTTGCTGGTACTGCGGTAGTCGACCTTGTCGGATTCCAGAGCAGAACAACCTGCCAGGGCCAGGGCGGCGCCCAGCGTGGTTACTTTAAGAATCGATTTCACAACAGTCCTTGTTATTTTTCTGGCTCAGATGAGACCGGTGGTTTGCATCACGCCTTCGAGCATGGTCTGGTTTGGCGCCGTCAGCGGAGTCAGCGGCAGACGCAATGCACCGCCACTCAGCCCCAAGCGCGATACGGCCCACTTGACGGGGATCGGGTTGGACTCGACAAACAGCGCCTTGTGCAGCGGCAACAGCTTGCGTTGAATTTCCATGGCACGTGGCACGTCACCGGCAATGGCGGCCATGCACAGCTCGTGCATCAGGCGGGGCGCCACATTGGCTGTCACACTGACATTGCCATGGCCGCCGCACAGCATCAGGGCGACTGCGGTGGGGTCATCGCCGGAGTAAATCGAGAAGCCTTCGGGTGCTTCCTTGATCAGCCACTGGGCGCGTTCGATATTGCCGGTGGCTTCCTTGATGCCGATGATGCCGGGAATCTGGGCCAAACGCAGGACGGTGTCATGCGCCATATCGGCCACCGAGCGTCCGGGTACGTTGTACAAAATCACGGGCAGGTCCACCGCTTCGGCAATCGCCTTGAAGTGCTGGTACTGGCCTTCCTGGGTGGGCTTGTTGTAGTAGGGCACCACCTGCAGTTGGGTGTCTGCGCCGACCTTCTTGGCAAAACGGGCCAGTTCAATGGCTTCTTTGGTGGAGTTAGCGCCACATCCGGCCATGATCGGCACACGGCCCTTGGCCTGTTCGACCGATACGCGAATGATTTCGCAGTGCTCTTCCACGTTAACCGTGGGGGATTCACCGGTGGTACCGACCACGCCGATGCAATCGGTGCCTTCGGCAATGTGCCAGTCAATCAGCTTTCGCAGTGCCGGGTAGTCGACTGCTCCGTCTTCGAGCATGGGGGTGACCAGGGCGACAATGCTGCCCCGCAGGGGACCGTGTGATGAGTTCATGGCGTGCCAGTAGTTCGGTAAACGGCCATTTTAACTAGAGTACGTGGCGTGCCCGGTCGGGATTGGGGTCGCCAGGTAAAGCCGGTGCAAAGGCCACGATACGTTGCACAAACCGGTCGGGCTCGGAAACAAAGCCGTTCTCAAAGGCAATCACCCGCATTCCGGCACATACCTGCAGTAATTCATTGGGTTGCAACAGGAAATCCGGCCGGGCCGGTCGCCCGACGGTTTCATTGCCCGCGGCAAAGGTTTCGTAAATCAGAAAGCCGCCGGGGGCCACGCTTTTCAACAGGGTCGGGAACAGCGGGCGCCACAGGTAATTGGTTACCACGACCGCTCCGAATTGTTGCGGCCCATCAGCACCGTTCAGGGGCCAGGGGCCGCCTTCTATATCCGCCTCGGTCAAGTGCGCTTGCGGTACGGTTTGGGTCGCGGCGCTAATGTTTTGGTCCACGCCCCACACCGGGTGGCCGCGTTCGGCAAACCAGTGCAGGTGGCGGCCGCTGCCACAGGCGACATCCAGGACGCTGCAACCGGGTGTCAGCAGATGCGACCAGCGGGTGACCCAGGGCGAGGGGGCGGAGAGGGTGTGAACTGTGGGCATCAAAAGCAAGCCCACAACTGGTTGCTTAACTGCACCATGAAGTCGGGCCGGGTGTAGAGAAAAAACACCAGCAGCAGCACCAGCAAGGCCAGTGTCGTCCACGCGATGCGTTGTTTGCTGCGCATGGGTTAAGCCGCTTGGGGTTGGGGTGCGCGCTGGATGGCCGTTTCCTTCACGGGCAGATTGACCAGTGCGGCCATGATGCCCAGCGCGATGGAGATGTACCAGACCACGTCGTAGCTACCGGTTTTGTCGTACAGGTAGCCACCCAGCCAGACGCCCATAAAGGAGCCGATTTGGTGGCTGAAAAAAACGAAACCGCTGAGCATGGACAAATGGGCGACGCCGAAAATTTGCGCTACGGTGGCATTGGTCGGCGGCACGGTGGAAAGCCACAGGAACCCCATCACACTGGCAAAAACGTAGACCGACAGCGGCGTCAAAGGTGCCAATAAAAAGGCGGATATGGCGACTGAACGCGAGAAATAGATGAACGCCAGAATCTTCGGCTTGGCCATTTTTTGACCGAGCACGCCGGCGGCGTAGGTTCCAAACACATTGAAGAGGCCGATCAAGGCCAGAGCGTAGCTGGCCACTTGCGGCGACAGACCCTTGTCTTTCAGGTAGCTGGGCATGTGCACGCCGATAAACACCACCTGAAAGCCGCAGACAAAATAGCCGGCCATCAGCAACTGGAAGCTCGGGTATTTGAAGGCTTCGCGGATCGCCTGGACGATGGATTGGTCGCGGTGTGGCGGGGCGCTGCCGCCAAAACCTGGCTCGCGCAGACCCATGGCCAGTGGCGCGATCAGCAGGGCGGCAAAACCGAGCAGCACCAAGGCCTGTTGCCAGCCAAAGTGGCTAATTAAAAAGCCTTCGGTCGGCACCATCAAAAACTGTCCGAAGGAACCTGCCGCCGCCGTCACCCCCATGGCCCAGGACCGCTTGTCGGCAGGCACATTGCGCCCGATGACGCCATACACCACGGCATAGGTGGTGCCACTTTGGGCAATGCCGATTAACACGCCGGCGCTCAGCGCAAACAGCAGGCCGCTGTCGGCATAGGCCATGCCCATCAGCCCCAGGCAATAGGCGACAGCGCCGAACAGGATGACCCGAAATGCGCCAAAGCGGTCGGCCAGCATGCCGGCAAAAATGCCGGTCAGGCCCCAGGCCAGGTTCTGGATGGCGATGGCAAAGGCAAAGGTCTCACGGGTCCAACCCCGGTCTTGCGTAACGGGTTGCAGCCACAGGCCGAAGCCATGTCGAATGCCCATGGCCAGAGTCACGATCATGGCGCCGCAAATCAGTAGGCGGGCGAGGGGAAGGCGGTCGTTGGATTCGGGCATGGCAGTTAATGTAGCCAATCTGGTGGCAAATTGCCTGCACAGGGCGGCGCGGGCCTGTTGCCAGCGCGACTTTGATGGTCGAAATGGGTGGGCTGTCTATTTGTACAGTGAAAGTGCATTGCGCCGCTACAATGCGCGCCTATGTCAGCTAAACCCCCCTCATCCAACTCCGACTATTCCGAAGGCTCCATCCGCGTTCTCAAGGGGCTGGAGCCCGTCAAGCAGCGTCCGGGCATGTACACCCGCACCGACAACCCGCTGCACGTGATTCAGGAAGTGCTGGACAACGCCGCCGACGAGGCGCTGGCCGGGCACGGCAAGAAGATCAAGGTCACGCTGCACACCGATGGCTCGGTGTCGATTGAAGACGATGGCCGCGGCATTCCATTTGGTCTGCACCCTGAAGAAAAAGCCCCGGTGATCGAACTGGTGTTCACCCGGTTGCACGCGGGCGGCAAATTCGACAAGGGCAAGGGCGGTGCCTACAGCTTCTCCGGCGGCCTGCATGGCGTGGGCGTTAGCGTCACCAACGCCCTGGGCAAACGCCTGGAAGCCACCAGCTACCGCGACGGCTCGGTGGCCCGCATCGTGTTTGAAGGCGGTGACGTGACCGAAGCTTTGCAGGTGCGCAGGGCGGGCGAGGGCGAAGCCGTGGATGGCGGCAAGGACCGCAAGTCAGGCACCACGGTTCGCGTCTGGCCCGATCCCAAATACTTTGAGTCGTCCGTGCTGCCAATGGCCGAACTGACCCACCTGCTGCGCAGCAAGGCCGTGCTGATGCCCGGCGTGTCGGTCACGCTTACCGTGGAAAAAACCAAGGAAGTGCAGACCTGGCTTTACAAGGGTGGCCTGCGCGATTACCTGATGCAGTCGCTCAACGGCGAGCCGGTGATTCCGCTGTTTGATGGCGAAGGCTTTGCCGATAGCCAGAACGACCAATTTGCCGACGGCGAGGGCGCCAGTTGGTGCGTGGCCTTTACCGAAGAAGGTCAGCCGATTCGCGAGAGCTACGTCAACCTGATTCCCACCAGCGCCGGCGGCACGCACGAAAGCGGGCTGCGCGATGGGCTGTTTACCGCCGTCAAGAGCTTTATTGAGCTGCACAGTCTGCTGCCCAAGGGCGTCAAGCTGATGCCCGAAGACGTGTTTGCCCGCGCCAGCTATGTGCTTTCAGCCAAGGTGCTGGACCCGCAATTCCAGGGCCAGATCAAGGAGCGACTGAACTCGCGCGATGCGGTGCGCTTGGTGTCCGGTTTTGTGCGCCCGGCGCTGGAACTGTGGCTGAACCAGCATGTGGAGTACGGCAAAAAGCTGGCCGAACTGGCCATCAAGGCCGCGCAAACCCGCCAGCGCGCCGGCCAGAAAGTGGAAAAGCGCAAGAGCTCCGGTGTGGCCGTGCTGCCCGGCAAGCTCACCGATTGCGAAAGCCGCGACATCGCTTACAACGAGGTGTTTCTGGTGGAGGGCGACTCGGCTGGCGGTAGCGCCAAGATGGGCCGCGACAAGGAAAACCAAGCGGTGCTGCCGCTGCGTGGCAAGGTGCTCAATACTTGGGAAGTGGACCGTGACCGCCTGTTTGCCAACACCGAAATCCACGACATCTCGGTCGCCATTGGCGTGGATCCGCACGGCCCGAACGACACGCCGGACATGAGCGGCCTGCGCTACGGCAAGGTTTGTATCTTGAGCGATGCGGACGTGGACGGCTCGCACATTCAGGTGCTGTTGCTCACGCTGTTCTTCCGCCACTTCCCCAAGCTGATCGAGACCGGCCATGTGTACGTGGCGCGTCCCCCGCTGTTCCGCGTGGACGCCCCGGCACGCGGCAAAAAACCCGCCAGCAAGGCCTACGCACTGGACGACGGCGAACTCTCCGCCATCCTGGACAAGCTGCGCAAGGAAGGTGTGCGCGAAGGCGCCTGGACCATCAGCCGCTTTAAAGGCTTGGGCGAAATGAACGCCGAGCAACTGTGGGACACCACGCTGAACCCCGACACCCGCAGGCTGTTGCCCGTAGCGCTGGGCGCCATTGACTTCGGCCAGACCGAAGCGCTGATCACCAAGCTCATGGGCAAGGGTGAGGCGGCGGCGCGGCGCGAGTTAATGGAACTGCACGGCGACTCGGTTGAAGTGGATGTTTGAGGTTTGGTTGGTTTTAAGCCATCGTGTGCGGGCGGGCGCCGGGGTGTCGGCGGCCTCCGCATGGTGGGGTACCACAAATTGTCGGCCGCCGACACCCCGTCACCCGCCAGTGATTGGCTCGCGTTGCATTGCCACAAAAACCCATTCTTCGCGCAGCCCCAACCAACAGCAGACGCCTGAACCAAACACAGCGCACAAAGCGAAAACTAGCAAGCCCATATAACAATGTCTGACCAACCCACACTCGATTTGAAGCAACCCGATGGTGACGCCGAGCTCAACCTAGCCACCTATGCCCAGCGGGCGTATTTGGAGTACGCGCTTAGCGTCGTGAAGGGCCGGGCGTTGCCCGACGCTTGCGACGGGCAAAAGCCGGTGCAGCGGCGCATTTTGTATTCCATGGACCGCATGGGCCTGGGCTTTAGCGGCAACACCGCCGCCAAGCCGGTCAAGAGTGCCCGCGTGGTGGGCGATGTGCTGGGCCGCTTTCACCCGCATGGCGACCAGGCCGCGTACGACGCGCTGGTGCGCATGGCACAGGACTTTTCGCAGCGCTATCCGCTAATCGACGGCCAGGGCAACTTCGGCTCCCGCGACGGCGATGGCGCGGCGGCCATGCGTTACACCGAGGCGCGCCTGTCGAAAATCACCACGCTGCTGCTTGACGAAATCGACCAGGGCACGGTGGACTTTCAGCCCAACTACGACGGCTCCACCGAGGAGCCCAAGCAGTTGCCGGCACGCCTGCCGTTCTCGCTGCTGAACGGCGCCAGCGGCATTGCCGTCGGCCTGGCCACCGAAATCCCCAGCCACAACCTGCGCGAAATTGCCGACGCCTGCGTGGCCATGGTCAAGAATCCGGCGCTCAGTGATGAGGAACTGTTTGCGCTCGTGCCTGGCCCTGATTTTCCGGGCGGCGGCCAGATCATCTCAACGGCTAGCGACATTGCCGATGCCTACCGCACCGGCCGTGGCTCGCTCAAGTGCCGGGCCCGCTGGAAGATTGAAGATCTGGCGCGCGGCCAGTGGCAACTGGTGGTGACTGAACTGCCCATTGGCGTGAGCACCCAGCGCGTGCTGGAAGAAATTGAGGAAATTACCAACCCCAAGGTCAAGGCTGGCAAGAAGGCGCTGAGCCAGGAGCAAACCCAGCTCAAGGCCAGCATGCTGGCGGTGCTGGACGTGGTGCGCGACGAGTCGGGCAAGGAAAACGCCGTGCGTTTGGTGTTTGAGCCCAAGACCAGCCGCATCGAACAGCAGGAACTCATCACCGCGCTACTGGCCCACACCAGCCTGGAAACCTCGTCGCCCATCAACCTGACCATGGTTGGGCTGGACGGCAAACCCACGCTCAAGTCCTTCCGCCAGATGTTGCAGGAATGGATCAGCTTCCGCCACACCACCATCGAGCGCCGCAGCCGCCATCGCCTGGCCAAGGTGCTGGACCGCATTCATATTCTTGAAGGCCGCCAGACGGTGCTGCTCAATATCGACGAGGTGATTGCCATCATCCGTCAGAGTGACGAGCCCAAGGCGGCGCTGATTGCCCGCTTTAACCTGAGCGACCGGCAGGCCGAAGACATTCTTGAAATCCGGCTGCGCCAGTTGGCACGGTTGGAGGCCATCAAGATCGAACAGGAACTGTCGGAGCTACGCACCGAGCAGGGCAAGCTCGAAGAAATTTTGAACAGCCCCGCCGCACTGCGCCGCCTGATGGTGAAAGAAATCGAGGCCGATGCCAAGACCTTTGCCGACCCGCGCCGCACGCTGATTCAGGCCGAGAAAAAAGCCGTGGCCGAAGTCAAGGTAGTTGATGAACCCGTCACCGTGGTGGTCAGCCAGAAGGGCTGGGTGCGTACCCGCACCGGCCACGGGCATGAGGCCAGCAGTTTTGCCTTCAAGGCGGGCGATGGCTTGTACGACACCTTTGAGTGCCGCAGCGTCGATACCTTGCTGGTCTTCGGCTCCAACGGGCGCGTGTATTCGGTGGCGGTGTCGCTGCTGCCCGGCGGGCGTGGTGATGGCCAGCCGGTTACCACCCTGCTCGAACTCGAAAGCGGCACGCAGTTGCTCTACTACTTTGCCGGCCCCGCCAACGCCGTGCTGCTGCTGCAAAGCACCGGCGGCTATGGCTTCATGGCCAGCGTGGACAACATGGTTTCGCGCCAGAAGGCGGGCAAGGCCTTTGTCACCTGCAACGAGGGCGAGTCGCTTTGCAAACCCTCGCTGGTAAGCGGTGCGCACGGCCGGGTTCAGGTGGCCGGCACGCCCGCCACCCTGGTGCCGGCGGCCACGCATGTGGCCTGCGCGTCCACCGGCGGCCGCATCCTGACGTTCGAGCTGGCCGAGCTCAAGACGATGGAGAAGGGCGGTCGCGGCCTGATGCTGATCGACCTGGAGGCCAATGACACGCTGGCCGGTGCGGCGGCCTACACGCGCAGCATCCGCATCGAAGGCATTGGCCGGGGCGGCAAGGAGCGCGAGGAAACACTGGAAATCCGCAGCCTCAACAACGCCCGCGCGGTGCGTGGACGCAAGGGCAAGGCAGCCGATCTGGGCTTCAAGCCCACGGGCATCACCCGCGTCGAGTAAAGCCTGCGCCAACATCGTTTTGTTTGATATCGCGCAAAGGCGCTGTCAGAAAACGCGAAGATCAACATTCCACAATGGGCCATGGATAAACGTTTGGTGGTTTCAGGTGGTGGCATTGGCGGGCTGGCGGCAGCGCTGGCCTGTGCCCGCAACGGGTGGCAAGTGGAGTTGCTGGAGCAGTCTCCCATCTTCGGCGAGGTCGGTGCTGGCATTCAGCTTGGGCCCAATGTGGTCAAGAAGCTGCGCGGCTGGGGTTTGGAACAGGCCTTGCGTCGAGTGGCCGCTTACCCTGCGCAACTGGAAGTTCGCAACGCTCTGACCGCCGAGCGACTCGGCGTGTTGCCGCTGGGCAAGATGGCGGAAAACCGCTACGGCGCGCCCTATGTGACCATCGCCCGCACCGATATGCATTCCTTGCTGCTGGAGGCCGTGCAGGCCCAGGGCGGCACGCGTTTGCACCTGGATTCGCGCGTCATTGATATTTCCCAGCATGAGGCTGGCGTGCGCGTCGAGACCGTGCAGGATCAGGTGTTTGAGGCCCCGTTGCTGGTAGGCGCGGATGGCTTGTGGAGCCGGACCCGCAAGCAGGTGGTGGATGATGGCCCGCCCCGTGTCACCGGGCACCTGGCGTTTCGCGCCATGCTGCCGCAAAGCGATTTACCGGCCTCTATGCGGTCGCAGGTGGTTACGGCCTGGATGGGTCCCGATTTTCATGCGGTGCACTATCCGGTGCGTGCCGGCGCCTGGCTCAACATGGTGTGCATTGTTCATGGCAAGGTGGCGGGCGACCCGCAGTCGTGGGACCACAGCGCCAATGCGCACGAACTGCGCAGCCGCATGGCCTTGGCGCGCGGTGGCCTGCGGGATCTGATTTATGCGATTGACCATTGGCGCTTGTGGCCCTTGAGCGACCGCCCGCCCATGTCAAGTGCAGCCCAGCATGCCAAGGGCCGGATTGTGCTGGTGGGTGATGCCGCTCACCCCATGCGGCCCTACCTGGCGCAGGGGGCCGGCATGGCGATTGAAGATGCTTCTGCGCTGGCGCAGTGTCTGGACGACGACGCCCGGCCGATACCCGAATCCCTGGCGCGCTTTGCCTCCATGCGTTGGCAGCGCAATGCACGGGTGCAGGCCCGTGCCATCCGCAACGGCGAGATCTACCACTTTAAGGGCATTCAGCAGGTGGGACGCGACATTGCTCTCAAGCTCTTGGGGCAACGGCTGATGGACGTGCCCTGGCTTTACAACGGGCCCTGAGCGCGCTTGCCCTGAATGCACCGGCAATGTGTCAGCGCTGGTGGGCGGCATAGGCCTACAAATTGTGAGCGCTTGTAAACCACTTTGACTTCGACGCCATGGCTTTTTAAGCTGTGGCCTTCCTCCGAATTCTGATTACTTTCTGATCCATGAACCTCTTCAAGCGCGTTACCGCCTCCCTTTTGATTTGTTCTACCGCCATGTTGGGCGCTCCCATGGTCGCGCAGGCCGGCATGGTGTCCAGCACCGAATCGTTTGCCACAACGGCCCAAACCGACGCGCGTGCCAAGGTCAGTGCGGTGCTGGCCCGTGAAGATGTGCGTGCCGGCCTGGCCGAGCGCGGACTGAGTGTGGAGCAGGCGCAGGCCCGTGTGCAGGCCATGACCGACGACGAAGTGAATCAACTCGCCGGTCGCATCGACCAACTCCCGGCCGGCGGCGACATCCTGAGCATGATGTTCACTATTTTCATCATCCTGCTGATTACCGACATTCTGGGTCTGACCAAGGTATATCCGTTCACCCGCGCGATTCGATGAATTTTTTCCGTTCAGTGCAATTTGCCCCCGCTTTTGCGGGGGTCTTTTTTTGTGCTGTGCTCGCGGGCTGCGCCACGCCCCAGGTGAGCCAGTTGCGTGGCGACGCGCTGCAAACGGCCATGGCACCGGTTGCCGACAACGCCCAGGTTCCCTTTTTCGCCCAAAAGGAATACGAATGCGGCCCCGCATCGCTGGCCATGGTGATGACGGCAGCGGGCGTTCCGGTGTCACCGGAGGCGCTGGTAGAGCAGGTTTACCTGCCCGCGCGCAAGGGATCCTTGCAGGTGGAAATGCTGGCCGCGACGCGCCAGCGCGGCCTGTTCGCCTTCACCCTGCAGCCGTCGGTGCGGGCGCTGCTGCAAGAGGTGGCAGCGGGGCACCCGGTGCTGGTGCTGCAAAACCTCTCCTTGCCGCTGGTGCCGGTCTGGCATTACGCCGTGGTGATCGGCTACAACCTGGAGCGCAACACCATCACCCTGCACTCGGGCGAAACCGAGCGGCTGGAAATGTCGCTATTTGCCTTTGAGCGCACATGGGCGCGGGGCAATTACTGGGCCATGCTGGCGCTGGCGCCCGGTGTGCTGCCGGTGAGTGCCGATGCGGGTGCCGTCGCGCGCAGTGCGGCGGCGCTGGAGACTTTGCATCCTGCTGCGGCCCGTCGCGTTTACACCGCCGCCGCGCAGCGCTGGCCACTCGATGCGCCCTTGCAACTGGGCTTGGGCAACAGCGCCTATGCCGACAAGGATGTGCCCGCTGCCGTCGCGGCGTACCAAGCCGCCGTCAAGCTGCAGCCGGACTATGCCGATGCCTGGAACAACCTCGCGCAGGCACAAGTGGACTTGGGCAACAGGAACGCCGCCGTCGATGCCATCGCGCAGGCCGTGCGCCTGGGTGGCCCGCGCTTAGCCAGTTACCAATCTTTGCAGTCGCAAATTCAAGCCCGCCCGCCGTTTCCGTAAAGGGACTAGCGGTAGTCGCCCAAGTCGATGGCTTTGTCGCTAACGGCTTCATCCGGCCAGTTCGAATACCAAATGGCATGGCTGGCCGCGCCGGACTGCAACGCGGCGCGCTCAAAGCCGGCAACCGGGGGTAGCCATGGCTCCACGGTCACGTCAAAACGCGGTACTGAAAAGTACGGAAACGCCTGCCGCTGCAGGCCGCTGCGGTTGATCACCCGGTGCGGCGTGGACACCAGACGGCCGCCGCTCAGCAGTTCCAGCATGTCCCCGATGTTGACCAAGTACTCGTCCGGCTCGCAGCCTGCGTCCACCCATTCGCCGCCCTTGGTTCGGACCTCCAGGCCCTCCACCGGGTCGTGCGCCAGAAAGGTCAGGAAATTGAAGTCCTTGTGCGGGTGGATGCCCCAGTGGTCGCTGTCGGGGCTGCCCGGCGGATAGTTCAACAGCGTCATGTTGGTCAGCGGCTGGTCCAGCAAGGCGAGCACGGCATCAGCGTCCATACCCAAGGCTTGCGCCAGGGCACGCAGCACGGTGGCGTTGAGCTGGTCCATGGCGGCCCAATAGGCCAACACGGCGGAGCGGACATCGTGCGCGATGGGCGGCCACCGGTTGGGGCCGTAGAGCGCGCACCGTTGGCGCAGCGGGTCTTCCGGGCTCACGTTCCAATGCAGTTTCCAGGCCTCGTACTGGTCGGGCCGTTGCGTTCCGTCGTTGGGCGTGAAATAGCCCAGCGGGACATAGCCACGGTAGTTGTCCTTTTGCACCTGGAAGTCGCGGTAGTGGTTGCGTGGCGCCTCAAACACCGCCTTGACGGCAGCCCGCATCGCTCCCAAGGTGTCGGCCGGCACGCCGGTGCCCTGCAGGATGACAAAGCCCGTGTTCGCCATGGCGTCGAACAGGGCGGCATGGCAGGCGGTGGTTTGTGTTTCGGATGCGCCAGGAGTGACCAGGCTCGAAATATCGACTTTGGGCAGGGCGAGTGGCATGGGGTGTGAAAACGCGGCGGCGGTGGGCATGACGCAGTTTGGCTCAAAAGCGAGATCAATGCACTTCGATGGCAAAGGGTCAACTCCAGGTTGAATGCAAAAGTGGTCCTCACTTGGTTCTATTGTCGCTATCCAACTTCCATTTGAGGTCAAGAACCCACACGACTGCTCACCGGCGTTTATCCAGTTAGCAAGGGACATTGACCGCGACATCCGTACGGGAAAATTCGGTGTAGGCCAGGCGCCTCCATCTGAACGGGTGCTGGCTCAGTAACGCTTCTCATAAGGCAAGAGTAGCCCCAAAGGGCCGCGCCCGCCATACCTCAATGGGCTGAATTGGCGACCTGAAATCAGGTAAACATTTGTGAGACAGCAGCACGCAGTGCTGAGCGACGGTACGCAATTACAGGCGATGACTTTTGCCGCAAATGATCTTTCGCATCTCGCCAAATAAACACGGTGCTACAAAGCATCTGGTTGGATGGCGTTAGCGAGCAAACCGGTTTGGGCTTCACGCACGCCGCATGCGTGGTCAATGGAGTAAAGGTCCCTAGAAAAGGAACTCAAGTGGACGTAAAGCTTGCGACAGGTTTGCCCATTTGGCAGAGAAGCCTGGCCTTTGCGTTGCTGGTCGTTGCTGGGCTGGCTGGCAACTACCTCAAGTATCCGATTTTTCTCAACATAGATTTTTTGTTTGGAAGCATCTTCGCGATGCTGGCTTTGCAATTCTTTGGTGCTTGGCCTGGTGTTGTGGCCGCCACCCTGATCGGCGCTTTGTCCTTCCTGCTATGGAATCACCCCTATGCCGTCGTCATAGTGGCCTTGGAAGTAGCCGCGGTCGCTTGGATCATGCGCCGTAAGAAATTTGGATTGGTGCTTGCCGATGGGATCTACTGGCTCTCTATCGGAATGCCGCTGGTCTATGTGTTCTATCTCGGCGTCATGGATGTGCCCATTGAGAACACGACCATTGTGATGACCAAACAGGCCGTCAATGGCATCGCCAATGCATTGATCGCCAGACTCATGTTCACTGGGTTCGTGCTGGCAACAAAAACCGGACAAATTGCCTACCGCGATCTGGTCTACAACCTGCTTGCCGTCTTTGCCCTGTATCCCGCGCTCTTCCTGCTGATGGTGGCAAGTCACAACGATTTTCTGGATGCTGACCTAAGCATCCGAGCGGCAATGCTAAGAAACACCCGGGTTATCAACAATTACGTCGAGCTCTGGGTTCAGGACAGAAGAATGATCGTTGCTTACCTGGCAAAAATGGCTGAGAAGCTCCCGGCTTCACAGATGCAGTCTGAGCTGGAGCAAGCACAAGCTGAAGGAAAAAACTTTCAGCGCATCTCCCTAACGGACCAACATTCTGTAACCACAGCCCTCTCACCTTTGGTGGATGAGTTTGGCGCGTCCAACATCGGCAAGAACGATGCGGACCGACCCTTCATCCCCACCCTGAAACAATCAGGCCAGCCCATGCTCTCGGAAGTTGTGATGGACCGGGTCGGGCATCCCGCGCCGGTTGTAAGCATATTGGCCCCTTTTCTAATCAGCGGCCACTATGGCGGTCTTATCAGCGGCAGCCTCAGCTTGGATCAGCTTCGGGAGCACCTGCAAGAGAGTGTTGAAGGTGATGCAACTGTCTTTACCCTGGTGGACAGAAACGGAAATGTCATATTGAGCAACCGCAAGGGTCAAGAGATGATGACGGCCATCGATCGCGGTCTGGGCAATCTGAGTCAACTGGACCAGACGCTTTCACAGTGGCAACCAATGGTGCCACCCAACACGCCCTTATCGGAACGCTGGCGGTCGTCTTTCTATGTGTCGGACACAACCATTGGAGATTTCGCTGAATGGCACCTGGTTTTAGAACAACCGGTCGCGCCATTTCAGAAGGTGTTGTATGAGCGCTATACCTATCAGTTGGCGCTGCTGTTTTTGGTGCTGTTGTCGGCCATGGTGCTGGCGGAGTTCTTGAGCCGCAAGGTGGCAGCAAGAACACAGGAACTCAGCGCCTTCACGAAACATTTGTCCGCAGATCTTGGCCGGGGCATGCAGCCAGTTTGGCCACGCAGCAATCTGACGGAGTTTGATCAGCTCATCAGGAATTTCAGGGAAATGGCAGGGTTGCTAGGGGACCAATTCGATGTCAACCACCAGTTGGCCGAGTCCCTGGAGCAGCGCGTTTCACAACGCACGGTGGCCCTTGCCAACAGCGAAGAAAAGTACCGCCTGCTGATTGAGAACAGCCACGACATCATCTACACGCTCGACAGAGAGGGCATTTTTACATTTGTGTCAAATGCCTGGACCGAGTTGCTGGGGCATCCAATTGGCGATGTGCTTGGCCATGCATTTATCCCATTTGTGCACCCAGATGATCTTGCAAACTGCATGGCCTCCATGGCAGAAGTGTTACAGGGCGGGCGGCCACAGCACAACATCGAATACCGTATTCGCCACTTGGACGGTTCGTGGCGTTGGCATACGACCAATTCGATTCCAATGAGGAACGAATCATGCGAAGTCATTGGATGCGAGGGCATCACGTCCGACATCACGGAGCGCAAGGCGGAAGAAGGGCAGGTTCATCAAATGGCGTTCTATGACGTGCTGACCAAACTGCCCAACCGCAGATTGCTCGGCGACCGAATGAATCAAGCAATGGCAGCCAGCAAACGCAGCGCCTGCTATGGGGCCTTGATGTTCATCGATCTGGACAACTTTAAACCGCTCAATGATGCGCACGGCCATTGGGTGGGTGATTTGATGTTGATCGAGGTTGCCAAACGGCTGCTGTCTTGCGTGCGTCGAGTCGACACAGTGGCACGTTTTGGAGGCGATGAGTTTGTGGTGCTGCTGGGGGACCTGGATCGAGATAAGGAGGAATCTACCTCTCAGGCGCGAGTGGTCGCCGAGAAAATTCGCGCCAGTTTGGCGCTGCCCTACCTGCTATCGGTTGATGCGTTGCGCTCTGCGGCCACGGTGGTCGAGCATCATTGTTCGGCCTGCATAGGTGTGGTGGTCTTTGTGAACCATGAAATCAATCCGGAAGATGCCCTCAGATGGGCTGACAGTGCGATGTACCAAGCTAAGGGAAAGGGGCGCAATAGGGTTCAGTTTTATGAAGAGTAGTCAATTGCCTATGCACAAGCAGGTAGCAAAAAAACTGGCGCGTGTTCTGCCAACATAGCGTGCCTATGTCGCTGGGTAAAGGTTAGTCAGCCCGGTTCGCAAGGCGAAGGTGGTTAACTCCGCGACGGTGTGCAGATCCAGCTTATTCATGATGTTGCGCCGATGCACATCCACCGTGCTGGTGGCGATGTGCAAGTCCGCGCCGATTTGTGGAGAACTCTTTCCCAACGCCAACATCCGCAAAACCTGGGCTTCGCGCCGGCCCAACTGGGCGGATTTTGGATTGGATGCGCTTGCTTTGGCCCCCACCCGGCTGGAGTCCACCAGCACCGCCGTGGCCTCAGGGCAAAGAAAGGCTTTGCCTGCTGCTGCACTTGCAATGGCATGCACAAGCAGCTCACCTGCGGCAGACTTCACCACATAGGCGATTGCTCCCGCATCGAGCATTTCCATCGTAAATTGCTTGTAGCTGTAGGCCGAAAGCGCAACGACCTTCAACGCGGGGTACTTTGCTATGAGGATACGTGTGGCCTCGATGCCGTTGATGCCCGGCATGCTCACATCCATTACGACCACATCGGGTTGTAGCCTTGCCACCGCTTCTTCAATCAGCGCACCACTACCCAATTCACCCACCACGACAATACCGGCCTCCCGGTCGAGCATGATGTGCAATGCCTCGCGAAACATCGCGTGATCATCTACTAGAAGTACTTTGGTTTTCATTGCGGAACATCTTTCATTGAACTGGTCGTGTCCACCATTAACAACGGCACTTGCATGGTGACCAAAGTGCCTAAGCCGGGGCTGCTCCGAATGGACAGCGTACCGCCCAAAAAGCCCAGCCGCTTTCGGGTTACAAACAGGCCAAAGCGGCCACTTTGGTTGACCGTGCCAATGGATTCACAGTCAAAGCCAACACCGGTGTCGCCAACTTGGACGATGGCCGTGTTGCCGTTGCCACGCCGCGTCTCAATGCTTGCGCGCGCCACCCCCGCGTGCTGAATGACGTTTAACAGCAACTCACGTACCGCACGACACAAGAAAGACGCCACCACAGTGTCCATCGCCATCGGCAAACCATCGTCTTTGAACTCAACCTCAATGGTGTATGTGCGCTGCATTTCGTCAGCCAACCAGACCAGCATGGGAGCCAAACCGCGTTCATCGACCAAAGGTGGTGTTAGTTGCAGCGCCATGGATTGCAACTTGTCGTTCGCCAGTGCCACGGCCTTCGTGCAATCTTCTATGGCTGGGCGCAGTTCTTCCGACGTATTCGATTTCTTGATCGTCCACACCTTTAACGCGACTACTGCCAGCATTTGCCCCAGGTCATCATGCAGGTCCTTTGCCAGTGCGCGCCGTTCCTGATCTTCGGCTCTTGCAAGCGCAATGAACAGTTCACGCCGATTCCCTGCGCGCCGGTCTTCGGCTAGCAAATTGCGACGTACCCGGAAATCTTCATGCGTTCCCAGAGGCGCGGGTCGGGTGATAGAAGGCTTAGGCACGCGATACTCCTTTATGGAGATCTGGAAGGAGGTATTGCAGCATGGCCACAGATTGGGTTAGTCTGACAAGGCCCCGGCACAGACTAGTCGACGTTTGGTCATTGCAGCGGCGATCAGATCAGCAGCGTCGTGGGGTTTAACATCCGGGCCCAAGTAAATCTGATCGCGGCAGACCGTCTCAATTGCCATGTACAGGTCGCGCCCTGCGTTGATCTTGTCGACGTACCCTTGCGCACCTGCATGGATCATCTTCTCTATCACCGAAAAGTTGGTTTGAGCCGAGAGCGCGATGATCTTGATACCTGGTTGTTGCGCCAGGATCTGCCCCGTAAGTACCTCTCCGTTCAGATCGGGCAAGTTAACGTCTATGCACACCAAATCAACTCTGCAGGTCATCAGTGCAGACAGTGCGGCCCTGCCAGTATCCGCTTCGGCTACAACTTCAAAGTCGGGGTACATCTCCAGGTTGAGACGCAGGGCCTTGCGAAACATCAAGTTGTCCTCTACCAGCATGAAGCGTAATTTCATAGCGAGTTCTTCTCGATTGCCGCGCTAATTGCCCTTTGCAGCGTGTCAGTACAAACCGGTTTGTAGAGTACTGGGACAGCTTGAGTAGCCATACTCTGAATCAGACTTGGATTGGTGTCGCCTGTGATGATGATGGCCGGGAAATTGGTACCCCACAGGGATCGGGCCTCTGCTATTGCATCGAAGCCAGTATGTCCGCCGTTTAGCCGGTAGTCGGTTACCAGAATGTCGGGTCGACTAAGGGGCAGATGCGCCAGTAACTCGCTGAGCGAGGTGGCGTCGACCACGCTGTGACCGGCGGCCTCGAGCATCATTTTCAGTGCTTGAAGTACGTACCGGTTGTCATCAAGTATGGCAACCCTGAGTTTCCTGTTTGTTGGATTTACCAAAGCTGGCGGCCTCGCAGCGGTCTGCAAGTGTCCTTGTGGCAATTCGACGGCGAAGACGGATCCTCGTCCCGGGCGGGAGCGCACCCGGATCTGAAGGCCCAGAAGCGCGGCCATTTGGCGCGAGATCGCTAACCCTAAACCGCTGCCGCGCGTGCGAGCACCGTCCCCAAGCTGACTGAAATCTTCAAAGATAGTGACGATTTTGTCTTCCGGGATGCCGATACCGGTATCCCAAACCTCAATCCACTGTTTGCCAGCATGCCGCCGGCATGCGAGCAAGATGCCTCCCTTGTTGGTGAAACGGATCGCGTTATCAACAAAATTGCCAACAATGCGACGTAACAAAGTCACATCGGTAAAGGCCACATAGTTCGAGGGGCGTATGCGTATTCTCAAATGCGCCCCTTGGGTATTGCCCGATACAACCGAGCGCAGCGCAGCAAAAAATTCACTTACTGAAAAAACAGTCGGTCGGCAGTCGATGGCACCCGCTTCAAGTTTGCTGATGTCGAGAAGGTCGGTCAGCAACTCACTCATATTGCCAACACAATCCTGAAAATTACCTACCAATTCCTGCAATTCCGGCGTCGCCTTGTTTCGCATGACGCCGACATACAGGGATAGAGCCGACAGCGGCTGACGCAGGTCATGACTTGCCGCAGCAAGAAATCGCGACTTCGCAGAATTGGCCGCATCGGCCGCCAGACTTGCTTGCTTTAGCTCGGCCTCAATGTGCTTGCGCGCGCTAATGTCATTGAATGTACAAACCACCTGTTGCAGGGATCCGTCAGGATTGAAATGCGGATCGGCATCCACCGAAAGCCAGTTGCGGCCTTGAGTTTTGGGGTTGTAGACGCCCATGATCACGTTGCGAACCGACCTGCGCGTGAGGATCGCCTGCGGCACCGGATGCGTCGGCCCGGGAAAAGGTTCACCGCTTTCATGGATCACATTCCAATCGGGGTCAAACAAAGTCTTGCCTGCCAACTGTTCTTCTGTGAGTCCTAGCAGGTCCAGCGCCATGCGGTTGCTCAGCAGCACTTCGGCTTTTGGACCTTGCAACATCACGCCGACCTGCAGGTTGTTGATCAAGCTTCGAAATCTGAACTCGCTATCTTCAAGCAGTTGTTGCAAGATCTTGCGCTCAGAAATGTCAACCACTGCGATCTGCTGCACTGGCGCGTCCTGTGCGTCCCGGGCATCGGTTGCGAACATTTGAACCCAAAGAGGAGGACAGCCGTCACGCAACAGCCGCAACTCCATCGACTGCGAAAAGCCGGTCGTTATCACTCGCTTGCGAAACAGGTAAAACGCATCCTGATCCTGCGCCAGAATGAAGCGCGTTAGCGGCTGCCCCACCAGGGTCAATTGAGACGCACCCAGCAAGGTGCACATGGCTAAGTTGGCATAACACACCCGCCCCCGATCGTCCAGGGTCATGCAGCTCACCGGCGTGGTGTTGTAGAAATCGAGTGACTGCGCGGTGGCCGCTTGAAACTCCGCCTGCTCATGTTGCGGTAGCCGTGAATGGCCAAACGCTTCACTGGCTGGCAAGGCCGTTGCGGTGACGCTTTGACGATGGCGGCCCATGATGAACTAACCCATGGGCAGGTTGAGGGTGGAGCCTGCTCTTTCGTTGGTCGCTATGGCATACACCTCGCCAGCTTCGTTCAACAAGCAGGTCGCGGTCATGGAGATATCGATTGCCGTTCCATTCTTGGTCAGTCGCTTAGTCAGGTAGGGTGCTAGGACTTCGGCCTTGCTGAGCTGCTGCACCCGCAGCAGCGCGGCGTCCTGCAATGGCAATGGAATGCGCTCGCGCACATTGATACTCAAAGCTTGGGCTTCGGTCCATCCATACATGCGCTCAGCAGCAGGGTTCCAGGCCAGGGTATGGCCTTGAAGGTCCTGCACCGTGATGGCATCCCCCGCGTCACGGACCACCACTGCCAGTCGCGCCAACTGAGCATGCTCGCTCAGCAACGATTGGCTACGTTTTAGTTCTGAAATATCGCTGAAGGTCAGTACCGCTCCTTCAATCTCATTGGTCGTGGTGCGATAGGGACTAATGCGCAGCGTGTACCACTCACCCGCAGCGGCATGAACCTCAATACTTTTGGGAACCAGCGTGTCAAGCACGCTTTGTAAGTCGCTTTCCAAGGACGAGTAACCTATCAAGTTCGAGGTGAAATGGCCTAGTGGTCGACCAACGTCGCTCGCAATCAGGTTGATCAATTTCCCGGCCATCGGAGTGAAGCGCAACAGCCGCAGTTGGTGATCCACAAAAACGGTCGCAATACCGGTGCCCGCCAGCAGATTGTTCATGTCGTCGTTGATGCGTGTCAGATCGTCAACCTTGATGGCCAACTCGTTGTTCACGGTGGCCAGTTCTTCGTTGACCGACTGCAGCTCTTCCTTGGAAGTTTCAATTTCTTCATTGACCGATTGCATCTCTTCGTTGACGGACTGCATTTCTTCTAACGAGGACGTGAGCTCTTCGTTGGCAGTCTCCAGTTCTTCATGGGTGCTATGCAGGTACTCGTCCTTAGCGCGAAGTTCGTCGCGCAGTCCGGCAATGATTACCAATGCATCCGGGCTCAGGTCAGTCGCCTGGTCAGTATGGGAAGCGGGCAGGGCGGCATCCAACTGTTCCGTCGCCTCTTCCAGAATCACCAGATACAGCAAAGCAGTTTCAACTGGGGGGGCATCTGCCTCGCTGCGTTTGGCCGTAGTTGTGGTCGCTACGGGTCGCACGTTCAGGTTCACGCGGCTGTAATGGCCGTTTGTTTTGACGCGCAGTCCCGGGCTGCGCACGGTGTTTTGTGTGGCGGCCGCTATTTTTAGTGCGTGGCTGAGCGCAGGGCGCAAACCCTCACGGGCCATTTTGAAGATATTGATGTCGCCCACTTCACCTGGTGCGGGCTCCAGGTACAGGCCTGTTCGACCGTGCAGGTAGAGTATGTCGCCACGCGCGTTGACCAGTGCCCCAGTTGGTGCCACATGGGCCAGCAAGGCCTGTTCGGTGAGCTCGCGTAAAGGTAGTGCAGCAGGCAGGCTGGACCGGGCCATGACCTGAGAGGCGCGCTCCTTAGAGCCTGACAGAGTTGACAAAATGCTGCTGGATCCGCTGCGAAAGGGAGCTGCCAGGCTCGGCTTGCGTTGGTAGAGTTTTGCCTTGCGGTCCAGCTCGGAAAACAGATTCCGAAAGTCACCGACGCCCTCTGAGCTGCCTAGAAAGAGTACGCCTTGCGGGTTTAGGGCGTAGTGGAACATTGGTATCAGCCGCCTTTGCAACTCCCCACCCAGATAGATCAGCAGATTGCGGCATGCGATCAGATCAATCTTTGAAAACGGCGGGTCTTTGTTCAAGTCCTGCTCCGAGAACACCAGCATGTCACGAATGTGCTTGTGGACCCGGTAGCCGCTTCCGTCAGGTTCTGTGGTGAAGAATCGTGTCAGCCGCGTGGCGGAGATGTCAGCGGCAATGCCGACCGGGTATAGGCCTATGCGCGCCCGGGCGATGGCACGGCTGTCAATGTCCGTTGCGAACACCTGCACGGTGTGTGGCTGATGCAGCTTCTCGACTCGCTCTTGCAGCAGAATAGCCAGTGAATAGGCCTCTTCACCGGTGGAGCAACCCGCCACCCAGACCCGCACCACACCACTGACGCTGGACTTGTTGGCAAAGAGCTGGGGAATTACCTTGTCTTCAAGCAGCTTGAACGCATCGGGGTCGCGAAAGAAGCTGGTTACACCAATCAGAAGATCGTGAAACAGCGCCTGGATTTCCACAGGGTTGTCTTGCAAGCGGCTCACGTAATTTTCAATGGTGGTGATCTGAAGCAAGGCCATGCGTCGCTCGATACGCCGCTCGATGGTGTTGCGCTTGTAGAGCGAAAAATCGTGCGTGGTCTGGGTGCGCAGCAACAAAAATACCTTCCTGAGTGCCGCTTCATGGGTCTGCATGTGCTCGTTCGGCGTGGCCGCGGGCTTTCCCGAGGCGCGCTCGACGTAAGCGATGATCACCGCAGCCATCTTGTCGGCTGGCAGCTCGAAGTCGACCACGCCACTGGCAAGGGCACTGCGCGGCATGCCGTCGAACTCGGTGGACTCTGGTGTCTGGACCAGCACAATGCCACCGGCTTCCTTGATAGCGCGCACGCCCAGGGTGCCATCACTGCCCGTGCCCGACAACACAATGCCGATGGCACGTTCTTGCAATTCGTGCGCCAAGGATCGGAAAAAATAATCAATCGTAAGGCGCTGACCGCGCGGTGCACTGGGCTCCAGCAAATGCAGTCGACCGCCCGACAGTGTCATGTCTTTGCTGGGTGGAATGATGTAGACGCAGTTTGGTTCGACCACCATGTTGTCCAGCACATCAAAAACATGCATGCTGGTTAAGCGTCGTAACAGCTCGCTCAACATGCTTTTGTGGTCGGGTGCCATGTGCTGTACGAGCACAAAGGCCATGCCGATTGGGACTTGGGCGGGAATCCCTGAGAAGAAGGCCTCAAATGCAGCCAAGCCCCCGGCGGATGCACCGACACCGATGATAGGAAACGCACTGCAGGGCGTGCTGGGCGCAGACACCACTGCGTCTGCGCTACTGACCTTTTTAGTCATGATGTATCCCTGATTGTGCTTTGCACAGCAAGTGCATGGTAGCGACACGCATCTTAGTCCTGTATGTCCAAAAGTGCACGTACCGCGATTCGCATAGCTTCAGGCGATTGGTTCATAACCCAATATTCAGTGCATTGCTGGATGGATTTCCTCTGTCTGGCACTGCACGAAGTCTTGCAAGGCGTCCAGACTGGGGATACTGACCTCGCGGCGACTGGGTTCATTGAACTCAATCGCACCCGACTGGGCAATCTTGGTGAGCGCACGACTCACCGACTCAGCCCGCATGCCAAGGTGGCTTGCAATGTCTGCGCGGCTGAGGCAAATACTGATCTGGTCGGTGCGCTGGCCGCGAGCTTGCAGCGAGCGGCCCCATTGCAACAAAAAGTACCCAACCCGGGCATCTCCTTTGAGCGTGCCCATGACCATCATGGCATCGCGGGAGTCGGCTAGTTGGGAACTGATGGCCTCCAGCACCAACTGCATCAGCGCCGGCTCTCGGGCGCACGCTCGCATCAGCGTTGGGTAGGACACCGCCCAGATTTCGCTTAGCTGCACTGCGACTGCGTAACAGCAGTGGCGCCTGGTGAGGATGCCATCAAAGCCCAGCCAGTCACCCTTGAATTGCAATCCGGTGGCCTGCTCGCGTCCGTCGGGCATCAAGTTGACTTCCTTGCACAGTCCTGTGACCACGACAAATACGGTGTCAAACCGGTCGCCAGACCGGTAGATCAAATCGCCTGCATAGCACTTGCGTCGCACGCATTGAACATGCCGCGCCAGCAGATCCAGTGATTCGCGCCAGAGCGCCCCGCCAGCCAATCGGGACTCAAACGACGTACCGTTCGCAAGCTTGTCAATCGCACCGGGGTGCTGCTGCGTTGGCAGAAACTCCCGAGCCGAATTTGCAAAAGTCTGCGTGGCTTGCAACTGACCTGTAGGCGTGTTCATCATGTAGTCCGCTGTATCTTGGTGTGCCAAGCTTAGTCCTGGCCTCCAGTACAGCCAATACACGGATTGGCTAGAAGACAGTACCTGTTTTCAGGTATTTGCGTGGTTGAGATGCGGCGATGGGACCAGCCGGATGTGGCGGTTCGTCGCAGTCGTTCTACCGGCTCACGCGCAGGATCTCGCTGGCGATAGTCGAAAACGCGTTATCGAGTTCGCTGGCGGTTGCGGCCCATGCGTAGAGGCCGATGGGCTGCGTATCGTCTCGGGTATCGGAGTCAGAGGTGTTGGCCAGCCGCTTCAAAATGCCGCTACCGGAATCATTTATGCCATAACCACAAAAAGTGATTTCCTGGGTATTGACCGCCGAGCCCAAGGCGATTGAATAGACCTTTATCTTCTGGCCGCGCGCGGTATTGGCCACATTTTCCACCATGTTTCGGGCGGCCTTGTTGACGTTGCAGCGGGTGTTTTTGTAGGGAAAAAGGGTGCCATTGGCTGGACTGACCAAGTCAAGTGTGCGTTTGTTTTTGTAGCTGGCCAGGGGAATCTCGCTGTTGGGCACAACAACGCCTTGATCGTCGGTCAGCGGAAAGCCTTTGTTGGGCAAGGTGGTGATGTTCGAATAGGAAGTGTCAAGCAGGGAATCTCTCTGGAGATAGTTGTAGACATTTTTCGCCACGCTTGTCGCTGGTCCCGAGGTCTCTGAATACAGATCACCTTTCAATAGCGGGGGGGTCAGCAAGGGGTCTGAATTGACTAATTTCGGGGACTTGCATACGCCATTCTTGAGAACACCGTTACAGCAGATCCCTCCGCTCGCAATAGGACCGTAGCAGAAACCTGCGGGCACATCGTTAGGCGCGCCATCGCTAAAAAATACAATCATCCGCAAGCTGGAACGGCTGGCGGTCGGAACGCCATTAATCTCGTTCAAAGCCAGTCGCATCCCTTCCGCTGCAGCGGTACTGCCGGTTGGGGGCGTTGGCAGATCGGTGATGGCCTTGATCACAGCGGCCTTGTCAAACCCCCTGGCCCCGGTATTGAGGATCGGCACGTCAACCTTGCCTGCGGTTGTTTTTACACCCGAGGCGAAGCTAATGAAGCCCACCCGGTCACCATTCGGGCCATCAATGAACCTATTGACAAAGTTGACGGCCGCTGCTTTCAGTGCCGGGAAGGCGGTGGAAGGCGACGCCAGCGAGCCGGAGGTGTCTAGCACCAGAATTACATCCAGGTCACGCCGGATGGTGGTTCCTGCGGCACCGGCAACTGTCTGCTCCTTACCAAAAATGCCCATAAACGTGCTCGGCATGTTGGCTGAACCGGTGACATTGACGGTCCAGTAGCCCGACGGATCATGCGCGACCTGAATCATGCTGTCGGTCAGCGGCACCGCGGTTGCACCTAGATAGTTATCTGGAAAATTGGCTGCATAGTAGTCTTTAGCGGCCTGCTTGGCGGCTGCGATTCGAGCCGGGTCATCGGCACCCACTGACAGCGCACGCGCACTGGCGATGGATGCGGCGTCTACTGCCGAGTTGATCTTTGCCTTGACGCCATAGGCGCGACCGGAATCAATCGCCAAGCCAACAGAACCAATCAAGACGACCAGTGAGACGGCAGCCAGAATCAATATCTGACCGCGCTGAAAAAGTTTTTGGCGATTACGCATGGTGGCACCTGATGTGGTGGTTGTTTTAGAGATAGGTCCTGGAATACAAATCCAGGTTGGTCTTCATGACATAGTTGGTCAGTGGGGTGTAGTCATAGAGTGTTTCCACTACATACAGTTCCGCCCCAAGGGCCAGCACAAAGGGCAGCGTTACCACCTTGTCTGCATCTGCCGCAGGTAGATTGCATTGGCCCGTACCAGCCCAATTGGTGCACTTCCAGGACAATTGACTGCCCAGCGAGGTGTGCCCTGGCGTGGCACGGTATTGCATCTGCACCACCGATTTCAGCGAGCCGCCGCCCGACCCCACCGTGACACCCCTGACCCGGGTTATGAAAACCATGCCATGCGTCTCCATCTCCAGTGGCGCGGCGGTGTGGTTGATCGCATCGATGATGAATTGCGGATTTTGTGTCGTGCGTGATGCCAGGTTGGCACCTTCCCGGCTCATGTTGACCAGGATGTTGTTGAACAAAATGGCACGACCAAAATCCACTACGCCCCACAAAAGCAGCAGCAATATGGGCAGAATCAGAGCCAGTTCAATCAGGCTATTACCCTTGGCCCGAGTCCGGCCTCTGCGGTGTTTGGCCCGGCTCATTTGAAGGCCTCGTTTTTCATCGTCGTGCTGGCCTTGAAGCTGTATTTGCCGTTGGCAAAGAATGGTTGAAGAAACGAAGTCAGCAGGGGCAGGTCACAGCTCACCTCAATCACAATGATCTGGTTGGCGTTGGCGCAGGCCACCGGTGTGATGCTGCCATCGGCGTTGACCGTCTTGAACACAACGGTGGGATTCATGCGGTCGTACAGTCCCATGGACTGGTCCTTGATTCGCGCTGTGGCGGCGGCGCATCGATCACTATTCACGGGATCAAGCCCGGACTGCCCGGTGACCGCATAACGCGCCCCTTCGCGCACCGCATGCTGCATGGTCAGGTTGGCGAAGAACAGGTAGCTGAAATCAATGATGGCAAACAGCACGGTGAAGAACAGGATCGCCGCCAGGGCAAACTCAACTGCTGCTGCCCCGCGTTCGCGCTGACGGCGCGGCACTTGGGAGGTGTTGTTAGAGGCATGCATGGTGGGTGTCTGCCGCAACTACTAGCCACCGCTCAGCGTGGGCAGCAGGGTCTTGAATACGCCAATCATGGCCGGGCCAAGCAGCACCAGAAACAGCGAAGGAAAGATGAAGAAGATCAGCGGGAACAAGAGCTTCAGTGGAATCTTGGCCGCCGCTTCTTCGGCCCGCAGCCGACGGTGATCCCGCATGGTCTCGGCCAGCACGCGCAGGGACTGCGCCACGTTGGTACCAAAGTGCTCGGACTGAAGCAAGGTGGTGACAAAGGTCTCCACGTCGTCGACGCCCGTGCGCAGGGCCAGGTTCTGCAGCGCCATGGCGCGGGTTGAGCCAATGCGCAGCTCGATGGTCATCAGGTTCAACTCGTCGGCCAGTGCGGCGCTGCGTAAATGCATCTCTTCACCCGCGCGTTGCAGGGCAGCGTCCAGCGCCAGTCCGGCTTCCACGCACACCGTCATCAGGTCAATCGCATCGGGCAGTGCCTCACGCAATTCACGCTGGCGCGAACTCACCACCGTCGACAAAATCAAATTGGGCAGGTAGTAGCCCAGTGCTGCCAGACACAGATAGGCCAGCATGACCGGACGCTGATTTGCCGGGGATATGTCGGGGCCGGCAAACAACCAATAAAGTCCGGGCAAAACCAAAGCCAACAGAGTTTTGCTGGCAAAGAAGGCGGTCGGCCAACCGGTGCCGCGCAAACCGGCATGCATGAAGCGCACCCGCAGGTTAGAGTTTTCCCAACCTTCCTTAGGTGCCGAGAGTCGTGCCAACGGGGTCGCCATCTTGGCGATGCGGGCACGCCACTGGGTCACCGGTTCGATGCCACCCGTGCTAGGCTCAGTGTGGCCACCGAGTTGGTCAAAGCGCTTGCCCAGAACACGGTTGCCAGTCAGCAACATACCCAGGCTAAATGTCATTCCCGAAACGGCTGCGAATATCGCAACGAAGAGCCAGAGTTGCAGGTTCATGGTGCTCACCTAGATTCGGATATTGACGATGCGCCAGATCACCAGCGCACCCAGTGCCATCCCGCCCAGTGCGCTCAGAACCAGCTTGAAACCGGTGCTGTCGGTCAGCAAGATGTTGAGGTAGCCGGGGTTGACAAACTGCAAGGCGCCAGCCACAACAAACGGTAAGCCGATCAGAATGTAGGCCGACAGCTTGCCCTCGGCCGCCATCACCCGGATCTTGCCGAACAGTTTGAAACGCTCGCGGATCAGATTGCCCAGCATCGTCAGCAACTCGGCCAGGTTGCCACCTGTCTCCAACTGAATGACCACGGCCATGACGAAGTAGCGCATATCCGTAATCGGCACCCGCTGGGCCAGGTTCAGCAGCGCATTCTGGGTGGAGATGCCAAAGTTGATCTCGCCAAAAGTGAGCTTGAACTCACTTGCAATCGGCTCCTGCGCCTGATTGCCGACCATCGCCAACGCGGCTGAAAATGCATGACCCGCCCGCAAAGCCCGGCTGATCAGGTCCAGCGCATCGGGCAACTGGGCGTTGATGCGATCGACCCGGCGCGAACGCAGCCAGTACAGGCGGGCAATGGTCAAAACGACAAACGCCACACTCAGCACGACCGCCAGTAGCAACGAGTTGCCCAGTAGCCACCCTGCAACCAAACCTGCAAGCGCCATCACCCCACATACCACCATAAAGCGGCTCAGTGTCTTGGTGTAACCCGCCTGCAGCAACAAACGGTCAAAGCCCTCGACGCCAGGGACCCGGAGCAGCAGTCGATGCAGCTCTGGCGTGCCGCTTAGCAAACGGTCCTTGAGTAGCGACGCCCGGGCATCGCCAACCGTGCTGGCAGACCACACTTGCAGGCGCTGTTGGACCCGCTTGACCTCAGGGCTGCGCGTGTCGCTCCAGTAGACGTACAGGCCTTCGATCAGCAGCACCATGGCCAAAAAGCCAAACACCACGAACAGGGAATAACTGGAGGCCATATCTTCAGTCGTAGCTCAGGCTTTGGTCGAACGTTTCCGCCGGCAGGGTGATGCCGTAGGCTTTGAGTCGCGCCATGAATTTGGGCCGCACGCCAGTGGCTGCAAAGTGCCCCTGTACCGACCCGTCCTCCGCGATGCCGGTCTGGGTGAAGGCATAAATCTCCTGCATGGTGACGATGTCGCCTTCCATGCCCACTACTTCTTGGAGGCTGACAATTTTTCGTTTGCCGTCGGTCAGACGGGCGACCTGGATGATGGCCATGATGGCGGAGCTGATCTGTTGGCGCATCACCTTGGGAGCAATGGTCATGCCACCCATCCCGGCCATATTTTCAAGGCGTGTCAAGGCATCCCGGGGTGAATTCGCGTGCACCGTGACCATGGAGCCTTCATGACCGGTGTTCATGGCCTGAAGCATGTCCACGACTTCCACCCCACGCACCTCACCCACGATGATGCGGTCCGGTCGCATACGCAGGCTATTGCGAACCAGGGCGCGTTGATTCACCTCACCTTTGCCCTCGATATTGGCGGGCCGGGTTTCCAGTCGCACGACGTGGGGCTGTTGTAGTTGAAGCTCGGCCGCATCTTCAATGGTGACGATGCGCTCGGTAGCGGGTATCGCGCTGGACAGCACGTTCAGCAAGGTGGTTTTGCCAGTGCCAGTGCCGCCGGAGATCAGGATGTTCATTTTGGCGCGAACCATGCCAGCCAGTAGTTGCGACAGCGCCGGTGTCATGCCTTTGTTTCTGACGAGGTCATCCGCCCGCAGCGGTACCACCGCAAACCTTCGAATCGACATCACCGGTCCATCCAGAGAAAGCGGCGAGATGATGACGTTGACCCGTGAGCCATCGGCCAGCCGGGCATCCACCATCGGGCTGGATTCGTCAATGCGTCGGCCAATGCGCGAGACAATCTTGTCGACGATCTTCATCAGATGGTTGTTGTCGGAAAACACCACCGGGGTCAGCTCAAGGCGCCCATAGCGTTCGACAAACACCTTTTTCGGACCATTCACCAAAATGTCAGACACGGTGGGATCAGCCAGCAAAGACTCCAGTGGCCCCAGACCCATAACCTCGTCCTGAATGTCCTGGATCATCTTGGCGCGCTCATTGGAATTGAGCGCCGCGCCAGAATCCTGCAGCAATTTTTCAACCAGGAGTCCCAGCTCCTCGCGCAGTCGCTCGGGCGTCATGCCGCCCATGACCTCAAGGTCAATGCGTCCCAAGAGTTGCTTGTGCAGGCGGGTCTTGAGTTCGTAAAACTCGGGGGTCAGCAGGAGTTTTGACTGTTCTCGTACCGAACTGGTTCGCCCGATGACGGGGCTGTCGAGTGTTTGGTCGCGTAGGCTCATGATGTCAACCTCTTGAAGCCCTGCAGCCAGCTTCGTGCCGCTCGCGGTATCTTGCTGGGTGCCAATAGTTCAGCCCAGTTGGCCAGCGCATTGGCCACCGGGTCACCCGGAATCAGATCAATCATGGGCACACCCTGATTGATCGAGGAATTCACCGCCTTGTGGCTATTGGGAATGGTCCGGTGAACTTTCAGGCCGGTGGCGTTCTCCACATCTGGCAGCCCCACATCACCAGACTTTTCGTACCGGTTGACGATTAGGCGGATCTTTTCGTTCGGGTAACCCAGTGTTCTGAACACCGCAACCATGAGCTTGGCGGCACGAATGAAGGGCAGGTTCAATTGCAGCGTCAGGTAGATGCTGTCTGAAAGGTCCAGCGCTTTGATGGTCACCGGGCTCAGCATGCTGGGCACATCGAGGATCACAAAGTCATATTGACTGCGAGCCAGATCGATGATTTTTTCTATCGCGGCGGGCGTCACCTCGTTGATATTTTCGGGTGACTCGGGCGCCGGTAACACATGCAGATGGTCGCTGAACTTGATCATGCTGGAGGCCAGCAATGTGGCGTCCATGCGGTGTGTCTGGCGGGCCAGGTCAACCACGCTTGATACGGCGTTGCTGTTGCCAAGAAACATGGCTGCATCACCAAAGTACAGATTCAGGTCGAGCACGGCCACCCGCTTATCCTGTTTGGAAAGTGCGTAGGCCAGATTGGTGGCAAGGAAGGTCGTGCCCGATCCGCCCTTGGCCTGAATCAGCGCATAGATCCGCCCGGCCGCGTTCTGGTGGCGTCCGTTGATCAGCGGATAGCCCTGTGCATGGTTGATCACCTGCTGCACGGTGTCCACGGTCAGGGGTGCAGGGAGAACCTCGCGCACCCCGGCCCTCATGGCCCGCATCAGGAACTCCACCGACCGGTCCGGGCTAACCAGCACCAGGTGTGTGGCCAAGGCCTTTGCCAGCGCATTCTCGATCTGCTTCATGGCGGGTTCGTCGGGCATGGGCACATCGATGATGAGCACATCGGGTTGGTCCGAGTTAAGAACTTCTTCAAGCGACTGCACGCTTCCCAGGTGCGCCGAAAACACGGCTCCCGCACCCACGGCTCGGCGCGACAACGCAGCCAGATCCTCCGTGTTGGTGCAGATGGCAGAGACTTTGATGGACATGACAAAAATCCTCGTTCAATTGCCTGACAGGACACCACCGATGTTGATGACCTCAAAGGTTTTGGGTGGTGCTTTGAAAGATTCCTGGTAGCGTTCAAGTGCATTCCCCGCTGCGCCGCCGTCCAGACCAAGGGCCGCGTCCGGGTTGGCAGCAGCGCCGGGATTGAGTGTTTGTGCCAGTCGGGCGGCGCGCACGGCATCGCCAAATTTGGCATCGTATTGAGGCGACACGCCAGCGCAGCCGGCCACAAGGCAGGCCAGGACGATTGAGATGATTCTGTACATTTTGATTCCTTCTATGGGTTGTTTGCAGGGGCCGGCTCCGAGCTTTCAATCTGGCCGTTCAGGAACAGATCTGCGCGACTTGGCTCTACATGGTTGCTGGTAGGCAAGACCGGTATCTCACCCAGTGGCTTGACCAGGCGCGGCGTGATCACGAACAGCAGTTCGGTCTGGTCCTTTTGAAACTCGGAACTGCGAAACAGCGCACCTAGCACCGGAATCTCACCCAAACCGGGAATTCGCTTGATGGCCGTTGTGGCATTGTTTTTTATCAGCCCGGCGATTACAAAACTCTGCCCGTCATTGAGTTGCACCGTGGTGTCAACCTTGCGCACACTCATGGACGGAATAATTGAAACCACATTGTTTACCGTCAGAAACGGCGAGCCGGTTTGTGACAGCTCGGACACCTCAGACATCAGCTTGAGGTTGATACGGGTGCCGTCGAGCACGGTAGGTGTGAAACGCACTCCAATGCCAAATTCCTTTTCTTCCAGCGTGATGGTGATGCCACCGGCATCGGTGGTGCGACTCACTGGAATAAAGATCTTGCCTCCCGAGAGGAAACTAGCCGATTGCCCGCTGATCGCCATGATGTTGGGCTCGGCCAGCACCCGCACCAGGCCGTCGTCCTTCTGTGCATCGATGGTGAACGCGTTGGTTCCCACATTCAGGGCCTCAAACAAGCCACCGCCTTTGCTTAGAAAGTTGGACAACAACGAGAACGAGTTCTCACCGCCTCCGCTGGTCCGGTTCATGGCCACACTAGAGCCCAGTTTGTCGATCAATGACTTGCTGACCTCGGCAATCTTGACTTCCAGCATGACCTGCTGTGGCTGTGTCACCTGCAACAGGTTGACCACCTTGGCGCCGCTATTGCGAGCGCCGCTTTCACCAACCCCCACGCTGATAGCGCTGCCGGACTTGGCCTTGGCGTCACCTGCGTTAACTGGCAACACCAGAGTCTTGTTGATGTCACGCACGAAGGCATCGGCAATCTCTTCGGCGTATTTGGCCTTCAATGCACTCGACACCGTGCCAATCAGAATCACCGAGTCAGCCGCGGGTCGGACGCGGATGCCTTTTTCATCAGGCAACAGGTCCTTTAGCTTTTGCTCCATCCTCTGCGCGTCAATGCTTACGTTGACATCCATGACCAGTGTGTCGCCGCCCTTTCGCCACACCATGATGTTTGTAGAACCATAGTTCTTGCCCAGCAGGTACAACTCGGTCGGGGTAATCAGTGACACATCGGCAATGCTGGGATTGCCCACCGAAATCCGCTCGATGGGCGAGCTCATGTGCATCAGAGATGACTTGCCAATGATCAACTCCCGGGGGGTAACCACCATGGCTGAACCGGAGGCGGCATCGGGCTCGAAGAGCGTCAATGGTTGGGTCGGTAGCATCTTGTTGGACAGCAGTTTTTGAGGCGCTGCGAGTGCTTTCACTGGCACCGCCACGGGTGTTTGTGCCGGGGCGCAAACGGCCAGCCCAGCCAATGCAGCGCCAAGCCAGAGGTCGCGGAACCGGAAAGCACCGAGCGCTGGAACCCGTTTGCTGGCCGAAGAAGTGCCCTCGAAAAGACACGGGTGGGTAGTGGTCATGGGGATTCCTTGGAGATCAGAATTCGGAACTGGCTTTTTGCACGCCGCGGATCACCTCAACAGTGGCCACGGTTGGCGCTGCAGGTGGTGCGACAGGTGGGGTGGCCACCGGCTTTGCTCTGACCTTGGGCTGCAGGCGCTGCACGATCTGAACCGGGGTTGCCGGCACGACGGATTCCTTGGCTAGCAGGTCATCACGTCGAACCCCCGTGGTTTCAACGCTGACTTTGTCGATCGGGTTGCGAAGCACCAGAGACAGCGTGCCAATGCTGCGCGCCAGGTCAATTTTTTCCGCTTCTTCGGGCGCGACTTCGAGAGTGACCGCATTGACAACCTTGGGTTTGGTTTCGTCGCGATTGGCTTCTTGCGCCACCGCCAGCACCAGAATGCGATTCAGCACAATGCGCGAGACCGCCTTGTCCTTGTTGTCTGTCGTGTTGACCATGACGTCGACAAAGCTCCCCGGCAGGGCAAAGCCCGCCACGCCTACGACTTCATTGACTTTGACGCTGATGGCACGCTTGCCACCCTCGATCATGGACGGCAAGCCGCCCTTGGTGCCCACCGGGGCTAGTTTGGGCTCCAGAATCGGCTCGCCCTTGAACACTGGTGAGCGCACCACCCGGCCCTCCAGCTTGGCAACGTCAGCAAAGGACCCTACCGGCACCGCACCCGCAGGCCAGGCAATCACCTGCAGCATCGGCGCATTCATGGGCGCGCCTAGATCGAGGTCTTGAGCCGCCACCACCACACGGGCAGAGTTGTCGTTGGCTTGTTGTCCCACCCAGCGCGCGGCCAATGCAACAGCGGCGACGCCGGCCACCACCGAGAGAGAAATCATGATGAGTGCACGAACATTTTTCATAGTGGGCTTTCTTCAGTCAGGGTTTCGGCAATGCCGAAATACAGGTTCCAGGCCCACTCGATCGAACTCGGAGTCAGGCAAGGTGGCTCGTCTAGGTAATTCGCGCGGTCACGAATCTTGCTGAGGACGTCATAGGGTGTGCAGGCGAAAAAGGGTTGGTCGTAGTTGACGTGCAGGGTGTTCATCAGGAAGTCGGCGCAGTCCGCATCAAACGCAATCCCCAGGCGCTGGCAGGCTTGCTCCACGACCTTGCGGTAGTTGGCCCGGCTCATCGCGCCGAGGTACACCTTGTAGCCCAAGCGCCTGGAGAACGCCGAGTCAGTCAGTTCTTCAGGCGCCAGGTTGGAAAGGAAAATTACGGACACATCAAAAGGCACTTCGATCTTGGCGCCGGTGTGCAAGCCCAGGTAGTCCAGGTGTCGGTCCAGCGGCACGATCCAGCGGTTGAGTAAATCGCGCGGACTGATGCGCTGACGCCCCAGGTCATCCACGACAAAGATGCCGTTGTTAGCCTTGAGCTGCGCGGGTGCCACGTACAGGCGGCTCACCATGTCGAATTCAAGTTCCAACATAGACAGGGTCAGTTCACCACCGGCCATGACCACCGGGCGCTGCACGCGTACCCAACGCTCGTCCGCGGTGAGGTCACGACACAAACCGCGCACCCCCGACGCCGGTGGGGCGACCACCTGGTGCACGCGGGCGTCAAACACCAAAATTACCTCGCCATCGACATAGATTGCATAGGGCACCCAGATATGACCACTGAGGGTCTTGACCAGGTGTTCGGCCAGATAGGACTTACCGCTGCCACTGGGGCCATAAAAGTAAATCGCCTTGCCCGAGTTCAAGGCGCTGCCCAAGCTGGGCAGGAGGCTGTCGTCGATTACCAGATCTCCCAAGGCCGCTTTGAGCGGTGCGCGAGTGACCGGGGCAAAGCGGGCGCTTTGCGCCTTGACTGTAGCCACATACTCAGCCAGCGTGACTGGTGCCGGACCGACGTACTGGCACTTCTCGAACGATAGCTTGGCTTGCCGGTAGCCGGCCTCGGTGAGCGCATAAGTCATGTCGCCATCAAACTCGCCGCGACGGGGAATTTCGACCCAATGGGCGCTACGCATCTGCTCAATCAGAGCCTCGATGCGGTAACGGTTCAGGCCGATCCGGGAGGACATCTCGAACAACTGAATCTCGCCGCGTTGGTAAAAATGGCGCAACAACAGGTCAATCAAGAAACTGTCGGGCAGGCCATCGTATTGGGAGGGTGCAGTGCGCATGTCCATGATCTGTTCCTTGAATGTGTGGCTTACCAGGCCAGCAGTGCGGCGCCACCGCTCAGGCGCCAGTAGCTGTAGGCTGTTGCGCCGCCGGCAAAAGCCAGGGCATAGGGCAGACGGTCGGCGCTTTGGGTGGCGGCATCAAAGCCGTGCGGCAGACCCATGCTCCAGCCTTGCAAAACGGTTTTCACATTGGTCAGCACCAGGCCTGACTTGCCTATCCAGAGCATGCGCAGCACCGCCAGCACGCCACCGGCGACCAGCGTGCAACAGGCCAAGCTGATGGCCTCGGCGGGGCCAGCAAAGCTGCCCACTGCGGCCATGAGTTTGACGTCGCCCGCGCCCATGGCGCGCAACCAATAGAAGGGCATGAAAATCAGCAAACCAGCCAGCGCGCCCCACAGCGCACTGGTGGCACCCAGTGCACCGGGGGCACTGGCGAACAAGCCGGCACCGGTGTTTGCCGGGCCGACCGTATTCAAGGCCACACCCACGCCCAAGGCCAGCAGCACCAACATATTGGGCACCCGCCGCTCGCGCAAGTCGGAGTCCAGTGCTATCACCAGCAGCAACGCCAGCGCCATCAGGCTCCAGAGTTGCCAGAGTGCGGGTGAGAGAAGGGGATTCACGATGGGCCTTGCGGGTGGGCGGTGGGGGGGAAGGTGAAGCGGATCGGGGACTGGGTCCTGTCCTTGCCATTGCGGGGGCAATGACAGGGTCTGGAATTTGGGCCTATGGATGAGTGAGTTGGCCCCCCACGTAGTTGAATACGCCCTGCAGGTTGGTGCCAATCAAACCCATGCCGGCAATCGCAGCGACCCCGATCAATGCAGCAATCAGCCCATACTCAATGGCAGTCACGCCTTGTTCGTCGTTCCAGAAACTGCGCGCGGCAGAGAAAAATGTTGTCATGATGAACTCCTAAATGGTGAAGACATCAGCCACCTGCATCAGGCAACTGAACCTGTGGCAGAGACCGGTGAGGTCGGTAGAGACTTGTATCCAATCTCTGCACAGGAGTCATCTTCTGCCTTGCGCGGCGGGCAGGCCTGCGAAATATCACGCGGATTGAATTTGTAGAAATTGACTGCGAAATACCTTGATCGCGGTATATCCAAGCGCGAGCTCGGTCACTAGACTTGAGTCGCCTGCTCTATGCCGCGAGACAAGTCGAAATAGCTATTGCATCCCCGCCGCCTTGCCTTGCGATATCGGACGATCGTGCATCGTCAGCTAGTTTCAAACGGGTCGTAAGCGACTTGGCGGCTGCGGCCTCTTGATGGAATTTCGAACTAATTTTGGGAGCAATGCGATGACATCTGACTCAGAAATGAAAGCCGATCTGATCGGTCGGTTAGACGCTATTCCTTCGGTGGACGTGACAGAGGTTGAGATTGTGGTTGACCACGGCATGGTGACACTGAACGGTCGGGTGGATACGCACCAGACACGCTTCCAGATCGAACGCGCCGCCAGAAGAATTGCCGGCGTTCGGGGCTTGCAGATCAACATTGCCCCGCGCACTGGTGCTGTGAAGAGAATAGCCAAGTTAACTTATTGAACCTGCCCGTCGGCGACTTGGCCATTCGCCCTTTGCGGTTAGGTGTGCCTTACTTCACCAAGTTACCGTTTAGAACTACTCGATCCATTTTTCTTGCTGCAGGTTTGTAGGTATGCAATAGGTTTTGTGCGACAACAAATTGTCGATGCAAAGGCATATAGGGTTGAATTCTTTTTCAATCCAGTCGACTGCTATTTACCTGATTATCGGTAGTCAGTATCAGCCTATTCAGGTATTGGTGAAGTCACCACGTCGATCTACGCTTGACACGCAAGCACATTCACCGAATTTCATGTGGATTCAATAGATGTAGCTGATCCCTGCAAATCCATTTTGACGGTCGCGAACATTTTGAGGTAACAGTATGAAATCGAGCCTGAAACTTAACAAGAAAGCGATTGCAATAGCCGTAGCGGTGGTGGCGACTGGCGCAATAGCTGCCACCCTCATGCGGCTAGATCCGTCGGTTGTGGTGTCGACCAGCGACCCCGGCAACAGCGCCTTCAAGGCCAAGATGGGATGGATCTCGTACAAGACGGATACCGATCCATCAAAAACAAAATACGACGTTCAGGCTCAGATCATGGTCTATGCCGACGGCGCATTTGATTCTCAGAACATCTATGTGGCCCGCTCAGTCGACAACGGTGCGACCTGGGCACAACAGCCGCTGACGACCAGTGGCGGTGCCTCGACAGGTCTTGTTACCGATCCAGTGAGCAGGCAGTCGGGTACCTTTACCATGACGCATAACAAACCCAACATCTACGTTGCACCAATTGGCGTGCTCAATGCTGGCAAGGGCGCCAACGCATTGATCACCTGGACTGCTTCGGACTGTCAAGGTTCTGCAGCACAACGCATCAACAACAACTTGATTCCTTTGACCGGCGCTGCGCAGCCGTATGCCTGTCTTTGGGCGGCACGTTCGGTTGACGGTGGTGTGACCTGGGAAACCTCGCGACTGACAGACGGCTTTATGGACGCGGATGGGGACTTACCCACAGGCTATGTGAAGTACACCAGTGACATCGCAGGCGGGGGCGGCTTTGCCATCGCCTATCAGGCTGATCCAGCGGGTCTGCAACTTGGCGATGCGGAAGGCCCCGGGGACGGTGCTTCAGGTGCCAAGGTCAGTCCGGGCACCAATATCTGGTACACGTTTATCACAAAGTCTGGCTTCGAGGCCGGAACGGCATTCCCGACCGCTGTGCCGGTCAGCACAAACACGGGTACGGCCATCGGGGATCCAGGCGCATCACGCGTAAATCTGGGCATGAGCGGCGCCAATGCGGTCATCGCCTACGAGCAGACCAAGCCAGGCGGTGGAGCGAAGGAAATCATTTATCACAGCTTTACCTACAACACGGCCGTTGCGGCAGGCACCGTCGTTAGCAACCCGACACACAATGCGCGTCGTGTGCGCTTCGTGCTGCAAGGCAACGAAGCCTTCGGCGATGCCAATGCAAATGGGGACGCAGCCGACGGCGATACCAAAGGCGTACACACGCTTTTGATATGGCGCGACTCGTTGTCAACCGAGCCAGCATCTCCCGCCAATATCGTGATGCGCCGTGGTATCAAGAACACCGCAATCGACCCACTCTCAACAGGATTTCGCGTCGCAGACTTGGATACTGAAGTTGATCTGACTGGAAACAGCCAGACCACCAATGCTTTGGCACACCGGGTCGTCTTGCGCGCAGATTTCGCGGCCATGGCCTACGACTTCACACCCGACAAGGCAGCAGCCGACCTGTTTGCCAACACCTACAACATGTTCCTGACCCGTTCTACGGACGGTGGCGTAACTTGGAGCACCCCGAAGAACATATCCAACATCACAGACAACACTATTCGCGTCACAGAACCACGCCTGGTGGGCACACCAGGCACCATCAAGCTGCCTGCTGGTAACGCCACAACGGACCTGTCCGACATACAAAATCGCAATGTACTGCTACTGGGCTGGGGCACCGAAACCAACGCGGCGGACAGCAAGCCGCTAGACATATACATCACCCGAACGACTGACCTTGGATTGAACTATGAACGTGTCCAACTGCTGGCAGAAGGTGTCACCGAGCAGTCCGAAACACAGTTGCGGTCGCCACCGGATGGCAAAACGCTAGGCGCCCTGTGGATGCAACATGATGTTGCTGCGAACACCGTCGATGTGATCTATCGCAATGGGAGCCAGACCACCGTGCCTGACCCCGACCTTAACCTGACCGCCTCCGCCACTTCGTTTACAACGGATGCGCAAGGACAGGTCACATTCACGATCCTGAACAAGGGTGTAGGCGATGCCAAGAATGTTGTGCTGAGCGGTTCCATGCCCGATGGGCTAACCCTTGTAGGCGTCAGTGGCGCTGGCCTATGCGTGATCAATGGGTCTGCATTCACCTGTACCGTTCCAGAGCTTCCGGCCTCGCAGAGTCGTGCGCTTGTGTTCACCATGGGCTCTTCTGCAGGTGGCACCTACGACCTCACGGCCCTGGTGGCGGGTGATGTGGTTGACGGGGACATCACCGACAACACAACCTCAGCCGTGGTGGCTTTCACGGACACAACCGCACCAGGCAGTGGTGGCGGCTGCTCTACAGCAATCGGCGCTGCTCCATTCGACCCCGTTCTGCCTGCACTCGCGGTGCTCGGGCTGATTGCTCTAGGGCTGCGCCGGGTACATGAGTCATAGGAATCTTCGTTAACAACCGTCAAGGTCCTAACGGATACGGTTTGTGAATGTGCCATTTGACCCAGCAACCATGCCTCAGGGAGCCAAACCTGTCAGCCTGCTACGAGAGTGTGGTCTGACGCTGCCACTGCCCGCCTTCACCGTCTGGCCGCCCGACACCCATCTGGCGATTGCGTTGTTGCTGGCCGTACCGACTTGGATCGCCATGGGCCTATTGCTTGGCCCGCACATGTATGCACCGGTAGGCGGAATCGCCTGGGTTTCGTTCGTGTTAATGCAGCCGATCACCGAGGAATTGGTGTTTCGCGGCATCCTGCAGGGGCAAATGTTGCGGCTGACAAATCAGCACGGACATCCACGCTGTTTGGGATTTGTCACCCAGGCCAACCTGCTGGTCACCATGGTTTTTGTCGCAATGCATTTGGGTACGCAGCCCATCGCGTGGGCGCTGGCAGTAACAGCGCCATCACTGGTGCTGGGGCACTTACGTGAGCGCCTGTGCAGCGTATGGCCAGCGGTTCTGGTGCATATGATTTATAACGCCGGCTTTGGGCTCACGGCCTGGTTTGTTTAGGCATGCAGTGGACCAGTTATCAGTGAATAGCTGGCATAGAAGAAATGTCGACACCGAGTGAAGGATATGGGGTGAATAGCAATGTCACTCAAAACTTCCAACTTTCGTACTTTTACCTAATTTCAGGTAGTCACTATCAACACATTCAGGTATAGGCGATATCGCCACCTGAGACTACTCTTGCCTTAAGAGAAAAGTCACTGAAATTCATGCAACAAATTTCTGTATTTGAATTTCCATATGTGGGTGTCAACATGCCTAAGTCAATAACAACGCAATATATTTCCAGCGAAGTGGCAGCGATTGCTATAGCTGGTAACGCCATGAGCAAGAGGCCGCGAATAGGGTGAACTCTCATTACCTAGTTGTCAGTTCTTCGGGTGAAAACTAGTGCAAGAAATAGAGCTGATAGGTGCGCGCTTGAATCCCGCATCTTGAATCTCAGATGAGACCCCTCGCCAGGGGCGCGAGACTGCTTTATTGCAGTAAAGCCGATGAAAGCATTCTCAGATTGGTTGACTGATCAAGCGCTCAATCAAGGCTTTCACATATTCGGGTTGCGGAACTATTTCACCATTAACAAGTGCGCAGACTTTCGATGGAAGACGAGTATCTCGCTTCATCTGAAGATGGTAGTCATTGAGGAAACTGCGACGCAATTCTGGTTGAAGAGTTCTTTATAAATTTACTACTAGGTTTGAAATAACATCATGGAATATCGAATTAATCAGATGTTCGGAACCAATCGAACATGGCGCGTAACCTGTGCTGTAGCGGTATCAATTGGAACTCTCTACCTTGCCGGTTGTGGTGGAGGTTTAGAAAGTGCTGATGCGTCAGAATCAGTTGCTATACCGACGGTCATTGAAGCCAATATAGACATGTTGGTTTCCCAAATCGGCGGTGGTACCCAGGATGTGGCTCTATACAACGATGGCACCACAGACTGGACTCTCTACACCATGGCCAACCGATTTGCGATGACAAAGATCGGCATAACCAAGGACTCGGTAAGCGAGATCACGGTACCAGGCTACATCCAGCACATAAGGGTGCTGAGGGACTACGGCACCAGCAAAAAGTCATATGCCCTACTTTCCATGGGAAGCAAGGGCATTGGTGTTGTGGACATCTCCAACGCGTCGACACCAGTCCTGCTGCGTACGATGACCGTTGACTACATGACGCCTGCATACACCTATTCGGACGGCGGCGGCACCGTCTTTACCGAGCCAGCATCGGCTGCGCCTCACACAGCCGGCCCGGTGAATGACCTGTTGGTTTATGACGATCAGACGGAAACCACACTCGACACCAGCGACGACCAGTTGCTGATCGCCAATGGCGCGTTCGGCATTCAGAAGACCAAGCTGTCGAACCTGATCAATGCCACCGCCGATGGCGCGATCAGCATTGACAGTCCCTCAGTGGAAGCGTGGACTCTGAAGTACTCGGGAGAGAACCCCTACGGCGGCCCGCTTAGTCTGAAGATGCATGGCGGAAAGCTGTATGCCGCACTGGGATTCCTGGGCATCGGCATCTATGACCCAGCCACGCTGACGCGCACAGCCGCCTACAACCTCTACACCGACTGCGCCAATACGGCACAGGAGGACTGGTTTGGCTACCCAAATCTGAAGCCCGCCTGCAACACGGCATTGCTTGCGGGTGATCCTGCCACGTACCTGGATACGGATGGCATGCCTACCTACTTGCAAGCTGCAGCGGAACTTAAGGGGAAGAATGACCTGACCACCGGCTACCCCTGGGCTCAGTTCGACCGCTATGGAAAGTATTACTACAAAGCCCGCACCATGGACCTGGTAACGATGACGGGCACGGATGGTAAACCAGACCGCACGGTGGCGTATATCGCCTATTCGCTGGGTGGACTGGTGATGATTGACGTGACGGATGCAGGCAAGCTTGCAAATCCGCTGGTTCCAACGTCAGCCATCAAGCCGACTTATGCAGGTTATGTGCCGGCCGCCCCGGCCCATGGTCCAGACGAACCACCAACCAACTCTGACAAGAAAGGCATCCTGTCGCACTCCGGCTCCGGCATGCTCAAGGAGGCTGGTGTGATGGACGTGCATGTCATTCCGGATTTGGACGCCGGCATCGGCAAGTACCGTGCCTTTTACACCGACCATTTTGCTGGTTTGGTAGTGGTGAGCGGCGCTGAAGACCCGAAAACCAAGTGGAAGAACGGTGGTGGCGGGTTCGACAACAACAAGATCAATGGTGTCATCGAGCCAAAGGTTTTCTGGCCGGACTACGAGTTCGTGCGGTCCTACGACATGCACCCCGTGGTGGTGGGTGACGAGTCCATGCCCGCGTTCTTGGTGGGTGACTCCAACGGCAACTATGCGGCGCCAGTGCAACTTGTAAGTGGTGAGATCAATGGCCACGGTGGATCATTGTTCTTGATGCCTTGCATGACGACAGCAACCTGTCCGGCAGGTAGCGTCGGTCTGGTGGAGTCTTCAGGTGCTGGCGGCGTCAGTTTCGTAAACATCAAGACGCTAACCGGCACCGTTGCTTCGGTCGCTGACCGCTTTGCAGTGCCTGTGTCCATGGTGAGTACCAACGAAGTTGGCGCACTTGAAAGTGGTGCCGCTGGGCAACCGATTGCTATCGGTCATGCCGAGGGCGTGACGGTATCTGGCAACTACCTCTACCTAGCCGACGGCCCGCATGGCGTGAGCGCATGGCGCATTGGGGATGGCTTGAGCCCTATCGATGATCTGCATTTGGTAGCCAACACGCTGCAAAGCGAGTACCCAACTGGCACCGTAATGCCCACACCCCATGCCTTCAAAGTGGCATTTGGCGATGCCCCAAACCAGGCCTTTGTGATGAGCCAAAGCCTTGGCATGCGCAGACTGAACGTATCGGCAGTGATCGGGGGTGGTGCGAAAGCGGGTGCACCAGCACTCCTTGACGCTGCCGGCAGCATCTTTGAACACAACACTGAATCCGGCAGCGTTGGCACGGTCAAGGTGACCGGTCAGGATCATGCCTACGGCGTGACGTTTCAGGGCAAGTACGCCATCGTGGCGGATGGAGGCAACGGCCTGACCATTTACGACACCACAGCCGACCCGTCGACGGGTGCCCATGTGGTGGCCAATATTGGTGGTTTGGAAGGCGCCACCGGCAAACCCCCGCTGGGTCGTGCAGCATCAGTCAAGTTGTGGAAAGACACAGTCAACAACAAGACCTTTGCAGTGGTCGCATCGGGTGCGTATGGTGTCGCAGTGGTGGATATGACGGCGTTCCTTGCAAGTGGTTCACCGTCGGACTTAGGGCTAGACAAGCTGATCAAGACCTTTGAGCCTCTGAAGGCCGACGCTGACAACCCATGGGGCTCAGCCGATGGTAAGAGTGTGGATGTGCATGTGGTGGGTGACATCGCCTACTTCAGCTACGACAGCTTTGGTCTGGTGGCCTACCGCATGGCAGACCTGACCCTTCCCGTGGCGCAGTACGAACCAGTGGTCATACCAGACGGCCAAATGCTCGGCATCTGCGCGACCGCAGAGGTCACCAAGCTGAGTGCCAAACAGGGTGGCGTTGGGGAATGCCGACCGGCCGCCGCAGGCTACTTCAAGCTGCAGAACCAAGTGGGCTATGAAAGCCTGGATGGTGGCGCGTTGTACATGACACCGCAGCTCTTCCCCACGGTGTATCGCAATGCAGCCGGTCAGGTGGTGACGCATGACAAGCCCCGGCTGCTGTTCTATGTGGGGTATGGCGATGCGGGTGTGATCAAGCTCGACTGGAGCGACGTCGCCAACCCAAGCATGCTGGCCATCAAGGGTGTCATTGGTGGTGGGGGTGCTACTGCCATTAACAACGGCCGCGTATACGTTGCCGCCGGTACAGGTGGTCTGACGGTACTCAAGTAGGCATACCCCTGAGCGCACGGACATGACAGGCTGTGCGTTCAGAAGACCGGCTTTCCAAGTCTGTTTCTATCGTCTTTCCTAAGGAGATTTATCATGAAAGCGTATACATCGGAACCTTCTGGTTGGCACCAGTTCGTATCGGGTCTTTCAATGTTTACCGCAGCATCCTTGATGGCCTTGTCGATATCCGGTTGCGGAGGGTCGTCCGCCGATGTACTTGCTGCACCAGTGGAGCCGATCGTCGTTGCTCCAGCGGCGTCGACCGCGTTTGTAGCGACAGCTGGTGAGAATGTCGTAACTTTGCAGTGGTCACCACCAGTCGCATCAACCGTGGTCGGACTGCCGGATAGCTACGAGATCTATCGCAGCACGACAGAGACCACTGCGACGGCGCTAGTCAATGCGACCAACTTTGTTACAACGACACCAGTGGTAAACGGTCAGACCGCCTACTCTTTTACCAACATTGGATTGGCAGGTACAACGACCTATTACTTTGTGGTCACAGCCAAGAACGCTGGCGGCGAGACGGCGTCCAATGTGGCTAGTGCAAAACCCACTGGTCCTCCCAATCCGGTTGTCGCCGGCAACAACTTTTCAGCAGCTCTGATCTTTGCAGACGATATTGGTATATCCAACCTGCCGATCAGCGGTGCCTGGACATTAGACAAGACGCTGATCGACTACAACACAGGACTGCGCCCACTGGTTGCCGAAGTAACAGCGTTCCCGGTCACCCAACTGGTCCTGCCTTACCTGACTGTTCCTTCCAAGATGGACCCAGCGTACTCCGAACAGAAATCCATCAACACTTGGCAGGGAGAGTGGGGCAAGGGCAAGGCGACACCACAGAATGTAGCGGCGAAGTGGGGCGACAACCTGTCCAGTGCCAGCCTCAGTGCATCCGCCAAGATTAGGATCGAGATGGCCCTAACCAAGAATGTGACTGCAACCCCTATGACGGCCTACACCATGAAACTTCTGAGCGGCTCCGGAACAAGTGAGTTGCAGGGAACCAACGGTGCAATCTACGCTGCCACCACCGCCTTCGTCATGGCGACCAATGCCCATCTGACACTTCAAAAGCTGGACGCCGCCGGTGTGCCAACCGGGGCCATGGTAGTCGACCAGGCATTGTTTAACCCGGCATTCCCCGACGGGCTCAACAAGCTGTCCGGAGAAATCCCGGTATCCGGCAACTTCACCTATGGATTCGTCTGGGATCCAGCAACATCAAGCTCCAACGCTGGCAAGTACCGCGTCAGTTTTAAGCTCGATTCAACTTCGCAGTTCGGAGTTGGCAACCCGGTCAACAATACTTTCATGCAATCAGCGACCAACGGTGTGCGCGTATCAGACACCGAGGTCTACATTGATATCAATGTGAAGTAGAACAACCATTGCGTCGAGTTGAGCGAGCGCCGTTCACCCGGCGTGGTATCTCGCCGCAGAGCATTTACGCGAAGATATGCGGTCAAACTGAAAGGGCGCCTCAACAGGCGCCCTTTTATTTGCTGCTTCACTTCATTTCTGAAGCGGGCTAACACGTGTCACACTGGACTTTTGCTAGTTGGGCGTGTCACCGCATGTTTCCAAAGGCGCGTTTGCAAGAAAATCCCAATCGGCCTGGCTGATGACCTGTGGAACATAGGTAACACCTTGCATCAGCAACTGGGCGTTGAACGCGCGCAAATGGTTACCAGAGCCGCAGAGTAAGTGGCTATATACCGTCAGAATGTCTTTGGCATGGGTGATGGCCTTCTTCTCGTTGATATCTCGGATATCAGTTTCCTCAATCAACGCGCCAACCTTCAGGCCCTCGATAAAGTTCACTTGCCCCATACCCATCAACGTGTTGTAAAGGGCTTGCATCGCAGAATCGTCAAACACGCCTGCCGCGTTGCCGGCGGCCGGATCGGCAATGCCATACTTGTTCAGAAGCGCCAGGATAGTCTCGGTATGGGTGGTCTCACTCAATGAGATCTGGTAGAAGACATTGGCGCCCCATATTCGATACAGTGCCACATAGACGTCTCGCGCCAATTTTTCTTCCTCGCGCATGTACCTCAATGCCGCAACTTCCTCTGGTGAGAGCGTGGTGGATGTAGTAGCTGAGGCCACAGAGGTTGTAGCGAAAGTTTCAGCAGACGGTGCTGTTCCGGTTATGCCGCCACCGCACGCAGTCAATAGGGGCGTAAGAGCGGCGGTGCCAAGCCCTGCCGCCAGGTAGCTTAAAAATTGATTTCGTTTCATGATTATTCCTTGTCTGCGATACGACTACATCGATCAAAAAGATGAAGATGAACAGGTTTGCTCTCGCGCCATCAGTTAGGTGCCACAAATCATGGCTTGAGCGCGATACGACGCTTGCGGCTTGTATTGATCACCGATCCAATTCGTTTTGAACAGACTCACTGGTTACATGGTGCGCAACGTCAGCCGCAGCAAGATGTCCGTACGACTTGTTGTGTAACAGTTTGTCGCGGAACTTTGGGGGATATGGTTCGTTGTAGGGACAGCGTCTGACGGCATGCATACGGGCTCTCGTTCTGTTGTCGAGACACTGTGCAATCCATGCATATTTCACGCGAATATCTACCTGTTTTCAGGTAGTCAAAATCATCCCAAGCCGGTATTGGCGGCATAACCTCTTGGCACTAATCTCGAGTCACGAGAATTTTCTCGTTGTCTCAATTGATCTCAAGGTGAATATTATGAAGAAGGCACTCATTCCAACTGCATTGGCAATGGCCATAGGTCTCACTTTTGGAAGTTTGGCTTTGGCTGCAGGTGCAGGGTCAGGTGCAGGCTCTGGTGCCGGTTCTGGTGGTGCTGGGATCGGATCTATGGCGCAAAGTGCGGAAATGTTTGAATCAAGAGCACAAGTTCAGGCGCAGGTGAAGACCCAGGATAGGTTGTTAACTCAAACCCGCGATCAACTCAAAATACAGGATCAATTGTTAACCCGAACGGGTGATCAATTGAGAACCCAGGATAGGTTATTGACACAGATTCGTTTCCAGCTGAAGGCCAAAGATACGTTGAAAACTCAGACGCGTGATCAACTTCAGGACGAGGAGAAAATCTATCTTCAAACTATTGACCAGTTGAAGGCACAGGATCAAATTCTTTTGAAAACACGCGATATCTTGAAGGATCAGGAGCTGATTCAATTGAAGACGAAAGATCAGTTGCACGTTAAGTAGGAATGCGCAAAGGCAAAGAGAAACTTCGCTGATCTATCAGACGAAATCTTCTTGAAGATCATGTCAGTGACCTTGGCGTTTTTACTGTGCTGTGGTGCGAAGTCGAAAGGCTTCGCTCACAAGCTGTGGCACGGTCATGCCAATGAATATGGCTGCGCTGCTTCTAAAGACATGAATGTAACGAATGACTATCGCGACACAAGCGACAGCGTAGAAGTAGCGGGCTGGTGCTTTGGAGCCTGCCTAACAATTGCTGCAATTGGGATGGTGAGCTTGAAGATTATGGAACTTTTTGAGTAACCAATGATGAGCAAAGTGTAGGGCTCGACAGTTGGCAGTTATTCTTGTGCAAACACCATTCCGTTTCATCACTTGATTTGCGGATACGTACGTCACGCTGCCATTCGGCATTCAACATGTCATTCACGATCTACCGTATATAAGCAGACAGCTGAGGTTCAGCTGGATGTTTGGTTGTCTGTGATTGCGTAGGATGCTCCGGAGCCGGGTATCTCCTTGAATGAAGGTCGTAGCACACTAAGCAAAAAGGTGTTGCAAGTTACCTTGTGAAGCGAGATCTGGATCGACTCTGCGATGTCTTTTCAGTACTATGGTCGGCACATGCTTTGGCTCCGTGTAGTGCCCATTTCTGCGGGACTCTGCGTACGACTCGCCTCGTCCACTAAGTTGAGCTTTGCAAATTGCAAGCTCCACATCACTCCGGTCCAACCAAGTAGTGTTGGACCCATTGACTCGGGCGTATTCACCGCTATCCGATCTTGCAAGCAAGCCAAACTCCATACCGAACTTCACGATTCCTATGACGTGAAAACTATGGGGGGCGATAACGTACGCCTTAACTGTCTGACTTCCGAGAATGACCCTTATTTCACCTGGTAGATTGGGAGCTGATTTGCCAAGAAATTTGAATTGCGTGGTCATGCTGAGCACCTGTTGAAATATTGGATCAAAAATATCTCCCTGCATGGAACGTTTCTAGCGAGCATGGTTTTTTGTCCTTAGGAAGTTGCTTGGCAAAAATTGGATACAGATACCGATCAATGAATTCCTCGTATCCAATCTTTCCTTGTTGCCCATTGAGCCATTCGGATCTATTCAGGGTCATGCGATTTATCACGAGATGCTTCTAAGCCAAGAAATCAGTCAACTGAACCTGTGACCGAAGTCGCTAAGGTCCATGTAACTCGCATCCGGTCCCTGTTCAGCTACCTGTCTTTAGGTAGCCAAAATATGCTGATTCAGGTATGTATTTTTTCTTGGACTGGGCCTAAATTCGCTCTATACAAAACCAGTGATTTCCAATCAAGAGGTAACTATGAAGAACAAAAGCAATTCATCCAAGAGGTCCAACGGCAACGGAATGTCCAAGGCACAAATGGAAACTGACATGTCTATATCAATTGCCAGCAACGATTCGGTTTCGCGTGAAATGATGATTGCGGAAGCAGCCTATTACAACGCTGAGCGGCGCGGCTTTGCACCAGGCAATCAGTTGGCTGACTGGTTTCAAGCAGAAGCCGAAGTAGTCAGACAAGTCGCCATTTAGCGCATTTGACGCACACCCCGAACTACCACTCCGTGGGCAGCGTAATGCTCCACTGCTGCAGGCTGTTGTCGTAAAGGTGCTTGTTCGATGCGTTGTGCGATTGGTTGACTTCTACGCGTACCGACTGCCAGGCTGACAGCGGCCACTCCGCAGCCAGATCCGTCATGGCGGTATCGTCGGCGCACGCCGGTGTCTCGCAGGATGACAAAGCCGCTGGTCGGCATGGCGTTGAGCAGGGCGAGTGGCATGGTGCGTTCCATCGCAAGGGGTTCGAATGGCCGGATTGAACCAAAGGCCGTCGGACACCGGAACGAAGCAGCCGCTCAAGAATTAGCGCACTGCGGATCCGTCGTCATTGCGCAGGCAGCTGTTGCTGGCTACGCCCGCAGCACCCACCGCAGGCAAATCCAGGTACTGGTCCATGGCCAAGCCGGTCTTGCCGTTTGGACTCACTTTGCGGTGATCACCCACATGGCCATGGGTGAGGCGCAAGGACGGATGGTCAAAAGGTGCCGACTGGCAAGCCACCCGTCGGTCTGTCAGACCGTTGCGCAAGAAGGCCACCAAATCCTTTTGCTCCTGTGCCGTCAAATTCAGGGGTTTGACATTGGGGTGGGAGTTGGAAGGGCCACCCCCTTCGGCATTCGGTCCGGTGTAGCCCGAGCTGTCGTTGCCATCCGGGCCACGGCGGTCTCCGCCCCGGTTATAGAACTCCACCACTTGCTCCAGCGTACCCCGGCTGCCGTTATGGAAATAGGGTTTGGTCAGTGCGACATTGCGCAAGGTTGGTGTCTTGAAGGCACCGTCCACACCGCTGCGGGTCTGGTCCGGGTTGGGTGCCGTCCAGCATTCCTTGGCATCGCTCATGATGGCAAACAAACAGGGGCGCACCTGGAATGCATCGGGCATCGCCTTGCCCCGCAGCAGTCCGAAGAATTGGCGCGAGAAAGACAAAGGATTGCCCCAGGGGTCCATTTCGCCCACGCCGAGATCTTCTTCTGTGGGGCGCACACCGATGTTGTAGAAGCCGTTGTCATACAGCCCGAGTTGCCCCAGGCCAACGAACATTTGCTCGGTCAGGTTGGTTTCCTGGTTGGGTTGCAGACCGGTGGCGGCACTGGTGAATTCAGCCCCGCGGTGGCACGACCAGCACATGCCCTTGCCGCGGAAGATGCCCAAGCCACGCACCTCGGGCACATCCAGAGCCTTCACGTTGCCCGCCTGACCCGCCCAGCCCAGGAACTTGTCAATGGGTGCCTCATCCGATATCAAGGTGGTCTCGTACATCATGATGGCCAGGCCCCAGAACATGGCGAAGTTCGACTCCATTTGCGTGTACCCAGCAAACGTGCCCTTACCGGCCCACCAGTTGGGACGGAACGCCTTCTTGATCAGTGCCGCATAGGTGTCATTCAACCCCTTGCCACCTTTGGCGGCCAGCGGTGCCAGCACAGAATCCTTTGCATGCACGGTTTGCTTGGCCAGTGCACGCATCGGCAACATCTTGCGCCCCAGAATCTTGAAGTCCTTACCCGAGCAGGACATTTCAAAGTCGCTCAATGCCGGTCCCACCGCTTGCGATGCCAGGCTGGCGTTGCGCAAAGCAATGCGCACGGGCACCACGCTGCCATCCGAGCGCATATCCAGCACACGGGCGTCGGGGTCGCGGTCGCCAAACGGGTTGTTGCCGTTGAACACATTGTTGGCGCGTCCGTCCCAGAAGTTACGGTAGTTAAACACGGCATTGATGACGGTCGGCGAATTGCGAGGCGCCACCTTGCGCGTGAGCAAGCCGCCAACGCTGAATTCATCGACCGCGCGCGGTTTGCAGTTTTCCGTGCCATTGGGGGCCACGGTGATCAGGTCGCCGGCGAAAGTGCCTTGCGATGACACCACGTCATCGCTATCAAAGGTCACGGCCGAGTTGCGGTCGAGTGGATCCGCCAAACGGTGGAAAGGAAAGTCGTTTGCAACCAGCGTGTAGTTGGGCCCGCCACCGCCCGTGGCCGTGGTCTTGTGCTTGTGCCCCGGCTCTTTCAAACCCCGGCTTCTTATTTTGGTCAGGATTGCGACTTCCGCCGGTTGATAACTGCGGCTGAAGGTATGGTCGCCCACCTTCAGGCCCGGGCTCAACTGGTTTTTCATGCGGCTGTCGGCGCCTGCCGCGTAGTGGCAACTCGCACAGGCAGCGCCGTCGCTGCCCACATTCGATTCCCAGAACAAGGCCTTGCCCAGCGCAATCGCACTCTTCTTGTCCAGGATGAAGGCGTTGATGTCGGGTACCGGAGGCACTTGCACCGATCTGAGAGCCCGCAAGCTGGGAATCAGGTCCAGCTTACCCAACACGGCCCGCACCGCAGGTACCGCGTTCACGCCGTTAACCATCGCGTTGGGCCGTACACCCAACAAAGGCACGACCAAATCGCCGGTGGCCGAATACAGGGGCTGGCCCATCGTCATCCCAAGCGGCCCGCCACCTACCGCGTCCTGTGCCACGCTCACGTCAACCTGACCGGTCACTCCGTAGTCGGCTCCGGAAACCGAAGTGCCGGGCAACTGCAAGGTCTGCTCGGATGTCCACAAAATATTGGACGGCAAGTTCGCACGCACGGGGGCCAGCGTATCGAGCTCCTCCATCAGGTCGGCGACACCGGCGCGACCCGGGCCCTTGGCCCCAAGCGGCGGGCACGCCATCAAGGCAACCAACCCCAGGGTGAGCAGCTTGCGCCCGTTCCAACGGTTGGGCGCTGGCTTGTGCAAAGTCGTGGTCGATTTCATAGGTCGCAATCGCCGCCTCACAGGCAGGTGAATTTGAGGGTCGACACACAGGCGATCTGGCGGATCGCCGCATCCGTCACGGTTGCCGAGCCGCCGCGACTGGAGCGCACCACGATGGTGGTGGGGGGTACCAGCGAGGGCGGGAAGGGCGCCACACCCGGATCAATGATGAAGCCCGGTGCACTCAAGTTCCAGCAAGGCGCCGAGGTCGGGCAGGTTCCCGGATCGGTCGGTGTATTGCTTACCTGAACCAACTGCGCCACGATGGGGTTATCGACACTGCCGGGTGCGCCGGCGGTCATCCAGCTGTTGGTAATGGTGGCGGTCATGAACATGCCAGCGGAGGCGGGTGACACCGACGAGGTGGCGGTGATGTTGATCTTGCCCATGCCGTTTTTGTTATCCCAGGTGGCGTTGTTGATCACCACGGTATCGGCAGCGCCGGTCACTTTCGGGAACACCAGCGGTGCTGAAACGGGCTTGGCGTTGGGGCACAAATTGCTGCTGTAAATGGGACTCTGCATGGGCGCGCCCCAAGGCGCAGGATCGAGTTGCTCCACCACCGCCGAGCCCGAGCCCGGGCCGTCCAGTGGGCCTGATCCGCAAAACAGGAAGGGCAAGTCCTGAAAATTGTTGGGCACCAGTGCCTGGCCAAAAATCAGATTCTCAGGAAAGATAAATTCGAAATTTGGCAATGTAAATTGCCCCGCCACCAAGCCATTGGCAAAGGTGTTGCTGGCCGTGGTGCCGTTGCCTTCCAGCAGGCAGTTGGTGAAAGGGCCGGTGGGTTGCTCGGCGCACATCGTGCGGCTTACCGCGCGGTAGTTGCGTGTGGGCGGCAGAAAAATGCCGCCGTTGTTGGCGGGTGAACGGAAGCGCCCCAATTGCGCCGTGGCCATCGGGCTTTGCGTGCTGAGCAGGCGCTCGCTGACCTGACCGGTCACCGGGTCCTGGTCCAGTGCATACAGGTCGACCAGGTTCGTCGGATCGGTGGTGAAGCCAACGAACCTGACGCGCTCGGTCGTCTCCTGTGCCAGTCCTGCCACGGGCAAGGCGGCGGTGCCGGCCAGCACTTCCTCAACATAAACGTAGGCGGGTTTGGCATTGGGTTGGGTGTAGATGCCCAGATTGGCGGCCACGGTGTGGGCCGACACATACATGCCATTGGCATCCGCCTTCAGCGTGCCCTGAAACACAATCATGTCGCCAATTTCCAGCGGTGCCTGTCGGGTTGGATCGGTCAGGCAACCGGGGCCGGGGCAGGTCAATCCGGCGGGCTGTGGCGCGTTCGGAAAATCCATCACAAAGGTGGTGCAGTAGCCAAACGTCTGCGGTGTAAAGGGAGCGATACCGGTGGTGGAGGCGTAGCTGTTGCAGGCCGGCGCAATCGGGCGGTTGGATTGCGGGCACAGCGGATCCACGCCCGCCGAGAACGGGTTCATACGCGGAATGCACATCGGGTAACCGGTGGTCGCATGTACCGTGGGGTTTTCGGTGTCCGGCATAAAGCGCGCGTCAAAGCCTGCCTCTTCCACGCATTGGGGGTCGCCCAGGCATTTGCCGATTGCCGCATGGCGTTTGCCAAAGCGGCCAACGCTGTCACTCAAACGTACCCGGGCCACACCCACGGGGACCGGGTTGGGGCAGGCTTTTCCATCGGTCGGGTCAATCGGCGTGCCGCCTACCTGCATTTCGCCGGTGGCGTAGTCGATGCAGCTAATGCGGCCCTGGCCTGCATTCAGCGATTGCTGCGAAACAAAAACCAGGCCGGCGATGTAGCGGCCATTCACCACATTGCCCTGCACGTGAATTTCGTACGAAGGCAGCGAGGCATTCACGCGGGTCTGCAAGGTGGCAGATGTTGCGCTGGTCATTTTCATGCTCAGCAAACCGGGCGTGGAATAGGGCACGCCGGTAGCGTCCACATTGCCCACCAGGTCGGTCAGCGCCATGCCGGTTTGGCCAGCAGGCACGATGGCCGTGGCAGCCGGGGTCTTGTTGAAGAGGTCTGCCCACGGCATGGTGGCTGCAGGCATCTGCAAAATCGTGTTGCAGGGAATGATGATCTTCTGACCGTTCAGCGTGACCGTGCCACCCGCCAGGCGGGGATGCTTCGGGTTGCAAATGGCGCCAGTGGTATCGAGCGTAGCCTCTTGAATGAAGCCCGTGATGTCAAAGCCGGCCGGTACCGGTGCGACCGGCGGAGCCAGCGCCGGGGTGAACGTAGCGGGGGCCGCCAGCGCGCTGGTCATGGTGAACGCAGCGCATGCCAAAGAGGCCAGGCAACCCAGCTTCTTCATTTTTACCAGCGGCGCGAATCGATTCCAGTGCATATTTTCCCCAGTTCAAAACACGGCCAAGACCAATGCAGCGGTACAGGCCACGCGCGATCAGGCGCTGGGAACGAGTCTAGGTCGGGCCTTGATTTCAGTCAGTTTCTTCCTGGTCCTCGGCTTGTAACGCTGCGTAACGGGGCAGCGCTCCGCCTCGGTCACCAACCCGTGGGACTGCGCATCACAAAAGGCTGCACTCCGCCCGAAGGCACCTCCGGTGGGGTGGGGGGGCCGGAGCCCGAGGCCGTACCGGCTCCTGCGCCCGCTGGGGCGGGCGCAGCCGTTGCAGTCGCGGCCGTAGGTGTTGGCTCTGGTGCCGGGGCCGCTGGGGCAGCAGGGGATGCGGCCGGAGGTGGGGGAGGGGCGTTGGCTGGCGCGGCAGCGCGGGGCCATGTGGCAGCCGGTGCGGGCTGCGGCATCAAGTCCAGGGCGGGAGACGGTGCGGATGGCGGAGGTGGGGGCACCGCCGTCTGAACCGGCGTTAGCAATGGGGAGGTCAGCCCACCCGACGGAATAAAGTTGCCCGATGCACGTGTGGCCATCGGGTTGGTTTTGGCCGGCATGCCACCGGCGGCAACAAAGCGCCAGTCTGCGTAGTGCTGGGCGTTGCGAAATTCTTCATACGGCGTCGCAAAGCCGGAGCGTTTGAGGGGTTGCCGCATGGACTCGGGGTGCACACCCACAATCTGGTTATTGATGTCGAGGATCAGCGCCCAGCCGCCCATCTTCTTAAAGCCCTCCAGGCCATGCTCCTGCATTGGCTCCACACAAATGCGCCGCAAATGGCGCTTGACCGTGGGCTGGTGCGGGTCGCGTATCAACCATTCAAGCCGGGCCGGAAACGGGTGCATGCCCGCAGCATTCGTGGCGTGGTAGCTCTCGATCGCACGGCGTATCGCATCGCCGCAGTTCAGCAACTGAAGCTCCTTTTGGCGCCGTGCCTCATTGCCCAGCAGGTGCGAGCCGGTGGACACGGCCAGCGCAGCAGCCGTCACCGAAAACAGCAGGCCGAAATACGCAAACCCCGACTGCCGTCTCGCCTTACCAGTCTTCATAGCGGGTTCCGTCACGGGGCTGGCCTTGTGCGCCGCTGCGCACATCGCGGATGCCCGACTCCGAGCTGTTGACCAAACGCACCGGAACCCAGGTGGTGGATTCGCCCGACACCGGATCCAGCGGCATTTCGCGCAGATAGTTGGTCTTCACCAGGTCTTCGAGTGCGCCGGGCCAGATGCCGCGATCCTGGTAATACTGGTCAATCGCCTGGCGCATGGACTTCAGATTGGCGTGCAGAGCCACCTCGCGCGTTTTCTGCAAACTGTTGAAATAGCGCGGCGCTGCAATGGAGCCGAGGGTCGCAATGATGGCCATCACCACCAGCAACTCGATCAGCGTAAAGCCGGCCATTGAAAAAGACGTGCGATTGCGCTTCATCCGGTTCACTTCACCACTCCTGATAGGCAATGCCGTTGATGCCGCGTTCTTTGGCCAGGGAGTAGACGTCGTACACATCGGCTCCCTCGCGCGGCTCTTCGGGCGAGCTGACATAGCTGCGCTTACCCCAGGTATTGGCCGCTGGCAGCGACGTATCGGGGTTCATCGGATCTCGGGGCATGCGGCGCAGGAAATAAATCTTGCGGTGATCCGGCGCGCTGATGTTTTCCACGCCCCGAACCAGGTCGTCGAGCGACTTGGGATAGCCGCTGTCGCCCACATCGGTCTTCACCTTGCCCTCATCCACGGCTTTTTTGTAGGCGTCCAGGGCCGTGCGGATTTCGTGCAACGCGATGTGCAACTGACGTTCCTTCTCGCGCTTCACGACGGTCTCCTTGACCGGTATCGCCATCGACACCAGCACACCCAAAATCGCCACGGTGATCATCAGTTCTACCAAGGTAAAACCGCGCATCGATTTCATGGCCGTTTGCCCGCGGTTGCAGCCGTGCTGGCGCCTGCCACTTGTACCTGCACCATGGAGCCACCCCGCACGCTCAACTGTCCGCCGCCAGCCACGGCCGGCACCGCAGTGGCCACATGCACCTGCGCCAGGCCGACTTGCGCACCGGCACGCAGGGTCACGGCCAGCAGGGCGCCGTTGCCTTGCATACCCGTCGTGGCGCTGCGGCGAATCGAGGCGTAGATGCGTCCGGTCGCGCTGTCGATCCGTTGGTTAAACACGGTTTGCGCGTTGTCATTCTTCAGCCACTCGCCTTCCGCCACATCGACCACCGTAAACGCGGCCGGATCAAACAGCAGTTGCAAATCGGCACCGGCCAAACCGACTTGGCTGTTGCCCTCCAGCACCAGGGTGAACTGCTCACCGGGCTTGACCTGGCCGGGGCCCTTCCAGGAGAGTTCCAGGGCTTCGGTGGCGGCGGCCGGTGTCACCACCGGGCCGGTGGGGCTACTGCCCAGCACTTTGGCAGCCGGAGCCGCAGGTGCCGCAGGGGCCACGGGGGCCACAGGTGTCGCCAGTGCAGCGGCAGCGGGCTGTGCCGGTGCGGGCAGCGCGGCTTGGGGGGTGTTGACGCTCACCGCAGGTGTGCGGTTGGCTACCTTGGGCGCTTCGTTGGCTACGTTGAGCAGCGGGGCGGCTGCACGGTAGTTGCCTTCGGTACCGGACCAGAGTGCCGCCGCTTCCAGCGAAGGACGCGGAATGTTGCGCACGATGCGGGGGGTGATCGACAGCACGATCTCGGTCTTCTGTGCGTCGTTGCGGGTGTTCGAGAACAAGTGGCCCAGCACCGGAATGTCACCCAGACCGGGCAGGCGTGCGGCCCGCTCGATGTCGTCGTTCTGGATCAGACCCATCAGCGTCTGCGTCTCGCCGTCCTTGAGCTGCAACAGCGTGGCGGCATTGCGGGTACCTACCCGGTAGGCAATCGTTCCATTCTTGGTGGTCACCGAGTCACCCAGGGTGCTGACTTCCAGATTCACCTTGATGCTGACGCCGCCATCCATGTGCACATTGGGTTCCACATCCAGCTTCAAGCCCACATCCAGGTACTGGATGTTGTCGGTGATCACCGGAGAGGCCGTGTTGGGCGTCACCACCGAGGAAATCACCGGAATCCGGTTGCCGATCAGGACCTTGGCCTTCTCGCGGTTCTTCACCCGGATGCGCGGGTTGGACAGCAAGTTGGTCGTGCCGACCTCGTTCTTGAGGTTGAGTGTGGCCGGGTTGGGCCAGCCGTACAGGCCGGACGAATCCAGGCTCAGCTTGTCCGGAAACTCCAGGCCCAACTGCGTCAAACGGGAGCGCAGAATTTCCATCACTTCAATTTCAAGCACCACTTCGGGTTCGGCAAAGTCCTGCATCGAGATCAGGTTCTCAGCCAGCTTGATCACATCGGGCGTGTCCCGGATCACCAGCAGGTTGAGCTTTTCATCGATGAAGCTGTCCTTCACCTTCAACATGGTCTTGATCATGTTTTGGGTTTGCTTCACGTCGGCGTTTTCGAGGTAGAAGCTGCGGATCACCAGGTCCTGGTATTCACGCACCTTGTTCGGTGTGGCTGGGTAAATCAGCAGCGTGTTTTCATTCAGCACCTTGCCCGCCAACTGGTTCGGGTCCAGCAGCATGTTGATCACGTTTTCCATCAGCACGTCCTTGACGGAGATGCTCACGCGGATATCGGGTCGGACTTCCTTGTCGAAAATCACGTTGATGCCGCTGCCCTTGGACAAGGCATCAAAAACCTGGCGCAGGCCCGCCTCACGAAACTCCAGGCTGATGGGCTGGGTGTAGCGCGAGCGCAGTTGCGGCGTGGCCAGCACTTCCTTGAAACGCCGCGCCTGAATATCGCGCCGCGCTTCACGGGCTTCGCGGTGCTCGGGGTTCTCCACAATCACCTTGTTCAAGAGGTCCAGCGCCAGCTCCACCTGGCCCTTGGACTCGGCAGAAATCGCGCGCTGCACATCGGCGCGCTGACGGCGCATACGCAGTACCGAATTGAGGCCGGCCATGGCACGCGGGTTCACCGGGTCGATTGCCAGCACACGCCTGAAAGTTTCCTCTGCCGTCACATCGCGGCCCGCCGTCAGCTCGTTGTCTGCGTTGGTGAGCAGCTCAAACAGGGAGCGGTCACGCTGCGCCGACAGACCTGTGCGGTAAGAGTAGTCGCTCGGGTCCGCATGGGCCGCTTCCTGCAGCTTGCCCAGGCCTTCTTCTATGCGGCCTTCACGGATCGCCTGACGGCCTTCACGCGCCAGCGGTTCGACACCGCAACCTGTCAAACCCAGCGCCAGCGTGGCCAGTGCCATCGCTGCCCACCGGAACCTACCGGACGCGGCCAAGCGGTTCTTATTGATATTCATGGTCCTACTCCGATTTGAAGACTCTGACGCACTCGCAGCGGCAGATAAGTGAAATTGAGAATGCCGTTGTCGGCGCTTTCGAGGCGGTAGACGTTGTCAATGCTTTCGCCCACCGCGATGGTCAATGTGGCGGTGCCACGAACCAGGAAGAAATTGCGATTGCCACGCCCATCGTCTACCTGCCCCAGGTACCGGAAGGGCAGCGGTGGCGCCCTCGGCGCTTCCACCACCACCGGTGCCGGCGGCGGCGGCGGTGGCACCACCACCCAGCTGCGTGCACCAAAGGGGTCGCCTGCATTGGCACGCAAAACGCGCGGCTTGTTCAGCAGATCGAGCCGTACATTGCCCGCCGGTTTGCCCGGTGCCGAGGAGGTTTCCTGCATGTCCGCACCCTGCGCGGCAGCCACCAGGGCGGCCAACAGCAAGAGGACCGGTGCGCGTTTCATGGCTCACCCCGCAGAAACACCGTCACGCGAATTTGCGCGTCCACCGTTGGCTCGCCCACGTTGTTGCGTTGCATCGAAATGCCGTCCAGCGACAACGCCGGAATGTCGTGCAGCATGCGGCGCACAAAGCGCTTGATGTCACCCTGGGGTGCTTTCACCGGCAGGGTGATCTTGTAGCGCAGCACACCCAGGCCGGACTCTTCCGACAGGTTGTATTCACCGCGCTCCAGCACCAGCTTTTCCTTGTCGGCAGCCGTGTAAATGCTTCCCAGCACCTGGTTGATGTCGGCCATGGGCGGGAAGAAGCGCTCAAAGGCCGCCATTTGCACAGCCGGCGTGTTGTCGGCAGCGCGCGTGATTTCACGACCGCCGCGCAGCGAGTCATGCATGTTTTGCAGTTGCAGCTCCAGCTCGCTGGTTGACTGCATCGCCGGCAAGGTGCCGGTCACCAGTTCGACCACGGCCAGCACCAGCAACAGTGCGGCAAACGCGCCCAGCCGACCCAGGCGCAGTTGCAGACGGCGCAGGGTCTGCCCTATTTCAGCGCTTTTTTGGCGGATGTCCATGATGCGGTAAAGGTAAAACGTACAGGTTTAGTCGGGTCGTCGACCATGACTTGGTGCGACTGCAAAACGGCGGGTGACAGGCGACCGTCCTGGCGCAGGCGCTCCAGGTACTCCAGCATCTTTCTGAAGTTGCGGGCCTCGGCGCCCACGTGCACTTGCGCATTGGCCGGGTCCGATTCCAGACTCAGCAGCGCCACATGCTCGCCACTGGCTTTTTCAATGCCGCTGAACACATCGTCCCAGGGCGTGCTGAACTGGCGGATGACGCGGTTGGCTTTCACAATGCGCTCATCCAGATCGATTCCGTTGACGGTGGTGGACGCCTCACTCCGGCTGCTGGGCTCGCGGCTGGCGCCCAGGGACGCCAGTTCGGCTTCCAGCGCAGCCACGCGGGCCTCCGATTGCTCGGATTGCCAGATCATCAACGTCAGCACCAACACGCACAGCATGATGACTGCCATGCCCAGGGCACGCGACTGGCTTTGTGGCCGTGCGAAGTCCAGCTCCAGGCGCGGAGTCGGGCGGAGGCGGGCAGATAGCTGCCGCCAAAGCCGCAATGCGGTGGTCTTCATTGCACGGCTTCCAAGGCAAAACCAAGCCCGTACGCAGTGGCAATCGGGTCTGGCTTCTTGCTTTCGGTGAGATTGACCAAGTCCAGATCGGGGCCGGATGCGCAGCCGGTGCTGTCCACACCCTGCGTGAGCAAATACACGCGGCGCGTGTCCGACAGGTCACCGCCCATCAGTCGGGCTTCCAGCAGTTGCGCGGGCAAACCCACGGACAAGGGCTCATGCAAACTCGATGCCGACAAACTGACCCAATGGCCCTGGTGCCAGCGGCCCAACATCAAGAGCCCAGGCTCGGCCAGTGCGAACCAGAAGTCATCGCCCTTCAGTTGGTGGCGCACCCGGTTGAAGGCGCTCATCAGCAAGGGCTCCAGGGAGCGCATCGTCAGCTTGGCGGACTGAAGAATCTGGCGCAGGCGTTGCACCATGCCGCTGTCCAGTGCGGCGGCAATCTGGTCACGACCCGACATGAGGTTGCCCAGGCGCACTTCGCAAGTGGAACTGCCCAGGCCATGCATCTGGCGGAACTTCAGTTGCGCCAATGCAATCTCGTCGGCAGCGCCCATCAAGGCTTCGCTGGCTGGCACGGTGGTGTAGTACACCAGCGCATTGGAAACCTGCACCCTTGCATCGGCATCCTGCCAAAGTGGTTCTTGCAGCATCTGCGCCAGCACATCCAAGGCGGCGGAGCCTGGGGCTGCATGGCTATTTCCAGTTACCGGTGCGCTGGCTTGCTGGGTGCGGCGCTGATGCAGGCCACCGCTGACCCGCACCAACACGATGCGGTCCGTATACAGGCCGATGTGCACCGTGTCTTTAAACAAACGTAACACGGTTGATCTCCTCCAAAGTTGTTTCGCCAGCGCGCACCAGTTCGAGTGCGGCTTCGCGCAGGAAGCGCGTGCCGCCTTTGCGTGAGGCTTCCTTGATCTGGCGAATCGGCGCATTGGCCACAATCATTTCGCGCAGCTCGTCGTTGAGCACCAGGAACTCGGCAATCGCCTTGCGTCCCTTGAAGCCGGTGCCGCGGCAAGTGCCACAGCCATGACCGGCCATAAAGTGGTAGTTGGGGGCGTCGTGCTCCAGGCCTGCATCGGCCAGCATTTCGGCGTCCGGCTTCATGGGCTTGCGGCAATCCGGGCAATTGATGCGCACCAGGCGCTGGGCCACGATGCCGTTCAGGGCCGACACAAAGCTGTACGGGTCCACGCCCATGTGCTTGAAACGCCCGATCACATCAAAGGCGCTGTTGGCGTGCACCGAGGTAAACACCAGGTGACCGGTCAGAGCCGACTGCACGGCAATTTGGGCCGTCTCCGGATCGCGGATTTCGCCCACCAGAATTTTGTCGGGGTCATGGCGCAGGATGGAGCGCAATCCGCGCGCAAACGTCAGGCCCTTTTTCTCGTTCACCGGAATCTGCAGAACACCGGGCAACTGGTATTCCACCGGGTCTTCGATGGTGACGATCTTGTCCTTGCGCAGGTTGATTTCGGTCAGCGCGGCATACAGGGTGGTGGTCTTGCCGCTACCCGTGGGGCCGGTCACCAGCACCATGCCGTAGGGCTCGTTGGAGAGTTTGCGAATGCGGCGAATCGACTCTGCGTCCAGGCCCAAAACCTCCAAACGCAACGCACCCGACCCTTCGGCCAGCGTGCGCTTGTCCAGAATACGCATCACCGCATCTTCGCCATACATGCTGGGCATGACCGATACGCGCAGGTCCACCGGACGGTTGCGTACCGAGACCTTGAAACGGCCGTCCTGGGGCACTCGGGTCTCCGAGATGTCCAGTTCCGACATCACCTTGATACGCGAAATCACCTCCTGCGCCATGGACAGGCCGTTCACCCGCCCCACCGAAGTCAGCACGCCGTCAATGCGGTAACGAATCTCCAGCCCGGCGGGTTCGCTTTCCAGGTGAATATCGCTGGCACCGGACTTGAATGCGTCATACAGCGTCGAGTTCACCAGGCGCACCACGGGGCTGGCGTCTTCGCTGATGGCGGCGAGCGACAACTCTTCCGCGCCCAGCATGGCTTCGCCGTCGTCCTCGTCTTCACCCAGCAGACCGGTCATGGCGCTCATGGCCTCTTCCTGGCGTGCCAGGTAGGCATCCAGATCGCCGCCCTGCACCAGGCTCAATCGGGTTTGCGCCGGCAGGGCAAAGCGGGCCCACTCGCGCAGCCCGCGGTCAAACGGGTCGGCAATTGCGGCGGTCAGCTCGCCACTTTCCAGACGCAGGCACAGGCAGCGGCGGCGCAGCGCTTCGGTAAAGGCCATGCGCTCGAAATCGGGGGTGGCTGCTTCCAGGTCTTGCGGCGTCAGGCAGCGCAGGCCGAAGGTGGCACCCAGCAACGCGGAGAAGTCGCGCGGTGCCAGGCCGCTTTGCTCTTCCAGCACATCCAGGAACATGCGGCCCTGGGCTTGTGCTGCGCTGCGGGCCGCTTGCACGGCTTGCGCGCTGAGCAGGGCGGGAGCCAACAAGGCGTGGGATAGAGGTTTGTTCATTGCTTGACGCTCCCTGCCAGATCAAAAATCGGCATATACAAAAGAATCACGATTCCACCAATCAACAGCCCGAGCAGCGCCATCAAGATCGGTTCAAACAGGCGCACTGCCCAGTCCACCCAGCGCGCGGTTTCCTCGTCGTGGTAATCGGCAATGCGGCCCAGCATTTCAGACATGCTGCCGCTGTGCTCACCCACGCTCAGCATGCGGTTGCCCACCTTGGTGGTCAGGCCGTTGCTGTCCAGCGCGCGGGAAATCGGTTCGCCCTGGGATATCTGGCGCGAGGCACTGGCCAATTGGTCGCGCATGGCGCTGCTCAACATGGTGGCGGCCAGGCCGAGGGCTGGGACGATGGGCGTGCCGCCGCGCAGCAGCATCGCCAGCGTGCGGTACAGGCGGGCCAGTTCATAAATACGCAGGCGCACGCCCACACCGGGCAATGCGCGAATGCGGGTGCCAAACCAGGCGCGCGTGGCGGGGAGCGAAAACACGCCCACCACCGCGCCGATCAGCGCCACCACGGCGAACAAAATCTCAAACGGATGCGCACCGATGACGCGGCCAATGTCAAACAGCAGAGCCGAAGCCCAGGGCATTTCGCTACCCGAGTCACGGTACACACCGGCAAACTTGGGCACCACAAAACCAATCAGGAAGGCCGAAACCAGCAAGCCCACGATCAACAGCATGACCGGGTAAATCAGCGCCGAAATGATGCGCTTGCGGGCATCGTCCATGCGGCGTGCGTACTCGCTGTAGCGCTGCAAGGTTTCTTCCAGGCTGCCGGTGCGCTCGCTGGCACGTACGCCGGCAATCAGGATTTGCGGAAAGTCTCCACCCGACTCCACCAGTGCGTCAGAAAGGCGGCCACCGCGTCGCAACTTGAGCAGCAGCGCCTCGACCACCGAGCGCGCGCTCAAATTGATTTCCTTTTCCGCCATCGCCTCCAGTGCGCTCACCAGGCTCAGGCCGGCACGCAACAACATCAGCAGTTCCTGCGCAAAGCCCAACGCATTGACGCGCACCCGGGACGAACCCAGGCGCATGCCCGACAGGGCGTTCACCGGCTGCGCCATGAACACCGACATGCCGCGCGATTCGACCTCGCGCCGGGCATCGGCTTCCAAGGCGGCGTCGATGCGCAACAGCACGACCTCTCCGCTCGCCGTCATGGCTTTGACCTGGAACAACATAACGGTCTCTGTGGCTTAGTTGATGTGCAGATCGGCGCCTTCACCGGTGCCACCGGGAACGCCATCCTTGCCCAGCGAGCTCAGATCAAAGTCGCCGCGGGTGCCGGGCACTTTGTAGATAAAGGGACGGCCCCAGGGGTCCATCGGCAGATCCTTCTTCAAGTAGGGGCCTTCCCAGCGCGGCTCGTTATTGGGCTTCTTGACCACGGCAACCAGGCCTTGCTCCTGCGTCGGGAAGTGGCCGGTATCCAGGCGGTATTGCTCCAGCGATTTTTCAAGCGCCTCCATTTGTGCGCGCGCCACCTTGACCTCAGCCTTGCCGATCTGGGAGAAGTAACGCGGGCCCACATAGCCGGCCAGCAGGCCGATGATCACCATCACCACCAGCAGTTCCAGCAGGGTGAAGCCAGTGCTGGACGCCTTGCGCGCGCTATGGGTGTTACGTGGGGAAAACTGTTCCTGTTTGGGGTTCATTTTTTGACCTCTCAAAGTAGTTGCACGTTGACTTGCATGCAAGCACCGAAGGCCGGTGCGTTCACGCAAGCAGCTACCAGAGAGTTCCCTTTTTCCTTTGCAGCCAAGTCGGTTGCAGCAGGGGCTGCAGCCAAGAATGACAACATCAAATTGCTGGCAATGTGGGACATTGGGGACCTCTCTTTCACATGCCCACAATGCTACGGAAGAAGGTCTTTGGAGTCAGTCGCTCCTATGTTGACCGATTGTCACAGTGCGTAACGCGCTGCCAGCGTTGCGCCTCAACGCGGGTGCAACGCCTGGTCAATGGTGCCGCTTGATTTCAGTCGCCACTTGTCGGCTACTGCACTGTCACCTGAGTGCACGCACCAAATGTTGGCGAATAGACATACACCGTTGCAGGACGCAACGCTTGTGCAATCGACCCAAAGTCGTATGCGCCATTGGCTCCAACAAGTGCACTACCAATCGGAGTGCCCAGCAGTGGAGCGTTGCAGCCGGATGCGCCGGTGGCTCCATTGGGCACGCGCAGTTGCAGCGTCTGCCCCTGGGCAATGTTCACCGTGCCGTTCACCGAGACGGTACCTAGTGCTGGCGCCTTGCCGGCCTTCCACAGAGCGCGCGTCACGGTAAGCACCTCCGATGACAGCGCATTGACGGTTACTACACCCGGGTCGGCTGTGACGCCAAGCGTGTCGGTGAAGCTGTACGCCATGGTCCAGTTTCCCGCGAACGGCGGCGTAAACACGAGTTTGCCCAAACCTGCAGGGAATACGGCGGAGTCAGCAACGCACTGACCAATCGTCATGTTGCAAGGCACGGCAGTGATGCGTAGCGTGTCCAGGTTGATCCCGCCCGCAGCAAAGTCATTGGCCACCAGATCGATCGTCACCGGTTTGCCCACAACGGCACTATTGCCCAAATCATCGCGGGCGTCGGGCAGACCACTGAGCGACCCAATGTTGATTTTGACCTCCTGACGCTGGCTGCCACCAAGTACTGTGGCAGCCTGGTAATAGAACTTGTCTGTGGAGCCACCGAAGTTGGCACGCGGGGTGTAATTGATCTGATTATTTGCAATAGCCAGCTTGCCGCCCGCTGAGGTGCAACTCGTCGTTACCGTACCTACGGTACAGGTCGCCGTGGCGCTGGGTACCGCGCAAGTGCCACCCGAGCTGGCCGTACAAACCATCAGGTTGGGTTTGTCAGCCACACCAATGTCGTTGGCCAGAACATCCACGTCCACCTTCAGGTTCATTTGGGTAGATGCCGCATCGGACTGGAAAGCGGCCGTGCCGGTGGCCGCACCCAGATACATCACCTGCTGGCGATCCCAGCCACCGGCACTGGAGCGCACGGTGACAAAAGCGGGTGCGCTCAACACATTCGGAATGGATACCGTGGCCACAGACAGTTTGGAGGTGGCTGCGATTTTCATTTTGTAGTCAATCGGCAAGCCGCTTGCATCGGTCATCGGCAGCCCGTAGTTGTCCAGCGTGAGACAAGGGTCCGAACACACGGCAGTTCCTGCGGTCTGCGTCGCAGGGCTGGCCGCGATCAGCAGTGCACCGGAGTCGGCCGTCACCGTCAGCACCTTGGTGTTTGCGTTGTAGTTCGCTGCGGTCACGCGCAACTCGTCCACCAGCGGCACATTCACGATGGAAGGCGGGCTATCGGTGGTGGTGCGGATACGCGCATGGCTGTAGGCCGGTGATACGCGGCCTGCAACGGTGGGCTGAATCACGCCGTTGAAGTAGATGAACTTGGGCGTGGCCATGGTACCGGGTGCAGGCGCCGCCTGGGCGACCGGCAGTGAGAGCATGCTCAGTTCGGCTGTGGCATTGACGGCGTCCGCGGGGTCACCCTTGTTCAAGCTCAGAGCCAGCACCGGTAGAGGGCGGCCGACTTCTTGCAACGCACTGGCCCAGGCGCCAACCTGAAAACGGTCTGGCGTGCCATCGGCATTGCTATCAACCACGCGGTAGGTTGCGCGTTCGGTGACCGAGCGGCTAACGATGGGCGCCGTGTTGACACGGCCAAACACGCTGAAATTGTTAGTCGAGTAGACCGCTTCGGTCGCAGCGCAATTGCCGGTGGTAATACCAGGGCCCACAACCATCACATAGTTGGTGGCACCCATCGTGCGAATTTCGGGCGGGATATAGCCCAGCGTGCTGCCCTGAAACGGATTGGTTTGGGTGCTTCCCGTGATGGCGCCCTGAGTACCCAATGACAAATACTGCTTGCCGTCAGCGCCGGCAACGAATGGGGCGGCCGTTCCACCCGGGGTGGTGGCTCTCAGCAAAAATGGCCCGACCGAGCCGGTCAGTGCGCCATCAAAACCGGCGCCAATGCCAATGTCCTCGGTGTCAGCAATGCGGCCTCCAGCCACGGCCGCAATGGTTTTGGGCAAACGGCTGGGCGTGTAGAAAGTAAAGTTGCCGCTGCACGCCAGGTTGTCCACCCGCACGCGCCAGCGGTTGAAGGCAATATGCTGCCCTGCCTCTGGCGTGGGCGAGTTGAACGAAGCCTCCACGCCGTTGATGAATTTAAAGCGACCGGCGCCTGCCACGGGAGTCCCCGTCTTCTTGTCCAGACCCGCGGTGGTCAGGACTGAATCGAGCAGATAGTAGAAATGCTCCAGGCTGAAATTGTCCGGAAAGACCTCTGGCAGGGTGGTCAGTCCCGCGGGCGGTGCGGCCGGTAGGATGGCGCAAATGCCGGCATTCAAGTCCACCATTTCGGTAGGCGAGCAAAACTCCAGCGCCAGTCCGTTGCTGTCCTGGTACCAGGCGGGAAACCCGTGGCTGGGATCCACAGGCCCTGTGCGCTGCAATACCGCGTGAGCAGGCTGTAAAGCGCCAGTCACCCACAGCGTGGTGGCTAACAGTTTTTGCAATGCTTTGCGCATGGTGTGGACCTTTAGAAAAAATGCGTGGTAAAGCGGTCGTTCCCTGACCGTTCGTTTGATGCTAAGCAGCGGCAGCCTCCGTGTCAGTTGCTGCATCGTTGCTGGCTTGTAACGCCCTGTCACACGCATCTAAACGCGTGCAGCATGGGCATTTACCGTTGCCACGCTTGAAACAGAAAAAAGCCCCGAAGTCATAAGACCACGGGGCTTTTTGGGGAGATCGGCAGTCACCGCTCAGGGTGACTGCACTGCACTGGCTATTTACTGCACGTTGGCCTGGGTACAGCCGCCGAAGGCGGGCGAGTACACATACACAGTTGCAGGTCGCACAGCTTGGGCGATGGCACCGAAGTCATAGGCACCGCCGGCACCCACAACCGTTGCACCAATTTGCGTACCCAGCGTGGGGTTGTTGCAACCGGCTGCGCCGGAGGCGGCATTGGGCACACGCAGTTGCAGGCTCTGGCCTTGGGCGATGTTCACCGTGCCATTGACGGCCACCGTGCCCAGCGCAGGAGCCCGGCCAGCACGCCACAGCGCACGGGTCACACCGATCTGTTCGGCGCCGATGGCGTTGACAGCCACCACACCCTGGTCAGCCGTGATGCCAGCCTGGTCTGTGAAGGTGTAGGCCATGTTCCAGGTACCAGCGCTAGGTGCCGTGAACACCAGCTTGCCGTTAACAAACACACCGGAACCGGCAGCCGTGGTACCCGTCGCCAAGTCCTGTGGCTGGGAGGTAAAGCGGAGTGTCGTGAGGTCTACACCGGCAGGGGCGAAGTCGTTGGCAAGCAGGTCGATGGTCACTGGCAGACCGGCCACGGCGGTATTCGCGAGGTCGTCACGTGCATCAGGCAGACCATTGAGCAGGCCGATGTTGACGGTCACTGCCGCGCGCTTGGTGGTGGTGCCCACCACGGTGGCTGCCTGGTAGTAGAACGTGTCGGTAGCACCACCGAAGTTGGCCCGGGGCGTGTAGGTGATGGTGTTGCCAGTAATGGTCAGCTTGCCGCCCTGAGCGGTGCAGTTGGCCGTGGCGGTACCTACTGTGCAGGTTGCCGTCGGATTCGGGACGGCGCAGGTGCCACCGGTCAGCGCCGTGCAGCTCAGCAGGTTGGGCACAGTAGCCACTCCCACGTCGTTGGCCAGTACATCAATCGTCACCGGTACATTCATGTAGGTGGAGGCCGCGTCGTTCTGGAACGATGCCGTGCCCGCTGCCGCACCCAGGTACATGGTTTGTGCCGTATCGGCGCCACCCGCGCTGGAGCGCACCGTCACAAAGGCCGGTGGCACCTGCACGTTAGGAATGGTCACAGAAGCCACTGCGAATTTGGAGGCGGCTGCCACCTTCATCTTGTAGTCGATGGCCACGCCCAGTGCGTCTTTCGCTGGCAAGCCGTAAGAGTCCAGCGTCAGGCAGGGGTTTGAGCAAGCGGCACCTGCTGCTGTCTGCGTCGCCGGCGTCGGTGCTGCCAAGAAGGCGCCCGAATCAGCAGTCACTGTCAGCACCTTGGTGTTGCTGTTGTAGTTGGCTGCGGTCACGCGCAATTCGTCTACCAAGGGCACATTCACGACGGTGGGAGGCACATCGGTAGTGGTGCGCACACGTGCGTGATTGAACGCGGGGCCGGCTTGGCCGACCACCGTGGGTTGGATCACGCCATTGAAGAAGTTGAACTTCGGTGTTTCAACTTGTCCGGGGATAACCGGGCCGGTGGTGACTACAGCGGTCTTCAACATTGCCAGTTCAGCAGTGGAGTTGACGGCATCGGCCGGGTCACCCTTGTTCAGGCTCAGGGCAACTACTGGCTCGGGGCGGCCGAGTTCCTTGACGGCATTGGCCCAGGCGCCGATCTGGAAGCGATCGGGCACACCGTCGGAATTGGAGTCCAGGGCACGGTATGTGGCGCGGTCTATGTTGGTGCGACTGGCAATAGCGGCAGTATTGACGCGGCCAAACAGGGTGATGTCGTTGATCGAGAAGGCGGCCTCGGTGGTACCGCAAGCGCCTGTAACCACACCGGGGCCGACCAGACCGACGTAATTGGTCATGGGCATGGTGCGCACTTGGGGCGGAATGTAGGCCAGGGTGCTGTTCAGGAAGGGGTTGGGCACGTTGCTACCGGTAATGGGACCCAGGTCGCCCAGCGCAATGTATTTCTTGCCATCTGCGCCGGTGGCGAAGGGCGCCGCCGGGCCGCCTGGTGTGGCAGAGCGCAGTGCGAACGGTCCATTGGAGCCGGTCATGGCACCATCGAATGTCGGGCCGATGCCGATGTCTTCGGTGTCGGCGATGCGTACACCGGCTACACCCGTCACGGTCTTGGGAGCGCGGTGCGGGGTGTAATAGGTATAGCTACCCGAGCAAGCCGGATTGGTGTGGAACACGCGCCAGCGACTAAAGGTAATCTGCTGGCCCACTTCCGGCGTAGGCGTATTGAATGTGGCTTCAATACCGCCGACAAAGGTCAAGGCGCCCTGTGCAGGAGCCACTGCTCCCGTCTTAGGGTCCAAACCGGCGGTGGGTACCTGGGCGTTGACCATGTAATAGAAGTGTTCATGCGAATAGTTGTTCGGAAACACCTCGGGCAACAGGGTCGAACCGTCGGCCTGCTGGGGAATATCACCGGGCAGTACCGGGCAAACACCGGCGTTGAAATCGGTCAGATTGGCGGGCGTACAAATTTCCAAGGCCAGGCCATTGGTGTCTTGGTACCAAACTGGAAAGCCGTTGGCCGGATCGACAGGCCCCATGCGTTGCAATACGGCCAGCGCAGGTTGCGCCAGCACAATGGCCGCGATGCTCGCGACCATGGTTTTTTTGAAAACAGGTTTCATCTTTAGTTTCCTTTTACAGGTGTGGTTGCAGCCGTCAAACTGGCTTCTTGGGTTACGGTTTCCATGGCAGTGACGATGAAGTCATTGCCCTCTTGCTCTACTACGAAATGCACCTTGTCGGAGACCTTGAGGCCTTCCAACAGGGATGTGGGGCGCACCTTGAATGCCATCGTCATGGCGCCCATGCGCATGCCCGTCCATTCACCGTGCTTGATGACCACGCGGCTAGCTTGTGTATCGACCTTGCGAATTTCTCCATCCGCAGTAGCCGACTGGGCCAGAGCCGCGCAAGACGACAACGTCAAAATTGCGCTGGCGACTAGTTTGAAAATAGTTTTTTGGTGTGTGTATTTCATATACATCCAGCTCCAGATTTGCGAGTGTTTAGGGTTGCGGGTGGATGCTGCAATGCACCTATTTCCTGAATGGCACTGCGCACTTTTCCCATGACAGCTTGAGCGTAATTTCGCAAGGCTTGCGTGTCAGTTGCTTCTTTGTTAGGGCTGTGTAACGGCATGTCAATTACCCGCTCAATGCAAGGTTTTCAAGGGCTTGCCGGAGTCCACTGCGACCTCTTCCATCAGTTCTGCAACCAGTCTGCGCACGGGCTCACCGTGGGTGTCCATGGCACCGTGCACCACCCAGCGCGCACGCATGCGTTTGTCGAAAATCACCGTGGCAGGTAAAGATGAAAAACGAAAATCCTGCGCGTCTGCGGACAGCCTCAAAGACGCCATGCCCGGCGGCAATTTGCTGCGCAGTTTTTCGATGGCGGTGTTGGAGTCGCCGGTGTTGACCAACAAATATTCGACGGGCTGTGCATGTGTGGAAGCCGCGAGTTGGGCCAGCACCGGCATCTCCTCTCGGCAGGGCGCACACCATGTGGCCCAGAAGTTGGCTACCACCACCTTGCCCATCAGGCTGCTGCTGTCGAATCGTTTGCCATCCAGCGTGTCAAAGGCCAACGCCGGTGTGCTGCCCAGATTCCAGCGCAACACCTGGGCTGCGTGAATCGTCGGTGTCGCGGTCAAAAGCCCCAAGGCCATGAGCGCAGCATCCAAGCAGCGAATGAAAGTGCCTGCGGCTGCGTGCTTCATGGGGCCCCCGAAACCAATCGAAAGTCAGCCAACTGCAGTTGACCCTCTTCAATGGTCAGATGCACCAAGGCACTGCCGCCACGGGCACAGCAAGTGCGATCGCCTGCGCGGTACAGCGGCACGCTGAGCATCATGGTTTGGGGATCGGGCAGCGCGTCTTGTGGCTGCACCCGCACGCGCACGCCCTTGGGTAGCTGCGTACGCAACTGCTGCAACCAGGCCTTGCCGTCAATCGGTATCCAACGCTCTTGTGCGTAGCGAAAGAAGCGGCGCTGCTTGACCGTGGCGCCGGGTACCAACGCGGTCGTCGTCAGCACGTTTTCTTTGTCGGTGCCAATCAGCACCGGACTGCCGTAGCGTGTGCCGGCCGGGTCCATGCGCGTCATGTCGGCAAACGCTTCGGGGCGATAGGCGCGGTTGCGAAACAGAATCTGGGCCTGTTTGTCGCAGGTGTCGCCTGCGGCGATCAGACAGTATTCGGCGTAGTAGAAGTCCTGAATGCCAATCGTCGCCACAAAGCCGGTGGCACCCAGGCGGCAAGACGTCCAGGGGCTATCCGTGCCAAAGTGGATCGCGGCAGTCTGCAGGCATTCACTTTGAATCCGCGCAAAGTCCACCTTGTCTTTCGGGTCGGCCTGGACTTGTTCGATCGGACGGTGTTGCCACTCGGAGGCCGTTGGCACCGCTTTCGTCTTTGGCGTTGTTGCTGCGGTGGTCGATGCCAGCGCGGCGATCACCAAGGTGGTCGCAAGCGGTTTCACCCAGGAGGTGTTGCGCTTTTTCATAATGAATGTTCCTTGAGGTAGAGAGTGGCTTCGGGCAGTCCCGACTTGGCCACCTGTCGCAAAAGACTTTGGCCTTGGGCAGGGTCTTGCGGCACGCCGCGCCCTTCCAACATGCAAAGTCCCAGATGAAATTGCGCCAGTGCAATGCCCTGTGTAGCGGCGTGGCGTAGCAGCTCAATCGCGCGCAACGGGTCGCGATGGACCTTTTCGCCCTGTAACAACAGCACCGCAAGGCGCGCTTGGCCTTCCAGGTTGCCCCGTTCAGCGGCCCGTTCATACCAATAGGCCGCCTCATGCTCATCGCGCTCCACTACCCAGCCCTCGGCAAACAGAGTGCCCAGTCGGTACTGCGCCTCTGCGTCGCCTTGGCGGGCTGCCTCGCTTAGCAATTCAAAAGCCATGTCGCCATGCTTCTGCACCGCATGGCCGTCCAAATACATTTGGCCCAGCAGGCTCTGTGCTGCCAGTTCACCCCGGTTGGCGGCCGCACTGAGAAGGCTGATGGCTGCGTCTTCGTCTTTGGCCACCACCGTGCCCTGCAAAAGCAAAGTGCCGAGCGCGTATTGGCCGTGGGCGCTATGGGCCGCTACCGACTGGCGGATCAGGGCAAGCCCGGACTTTTGGTCTGCGGGCGAACCGTGGCGTACCAACGCCAGGCCGAGGCGGGCCTGAGCGTCTGCATCACCGGTTGCTGCAGCGCGGCGATACCATGCCAGCGCATCGCGGTCGCTGCGGGCTACGGCCAGGCCTTGTTGGTACAGATCACCCAGAGCGGACATGGCCGCGCTGTTTCCGGCCGTGGCGGCCTTGCGGAACAGGTTGAGGGAATCTTCAAACAAGCCGCCCACCAGCGCGACCTGTCCTTGTTCAAATAGTTGGGCTGCGGTTGGTGGCGCCGGTTCCGCCCATTCCGTCTCCGTGGTGTTGGCGTGAGCGGTGTGCAAAGCTAGAAGGCATAGCAGCGCAGTACATAGTTTTATTCCCAAAAGGGCGTGTGTGCGGACCACGAAAAAATAGGGGAAACGCATGGGCCGCCCATATCAAAGCGTATTGAGTACGGTGTACACATTGCGGGCTGACGTGGCCAACGGGACCATGGCCCAGCGGTTCTTGTTGTCATCAATCAAGCGACCCGTGCTGCTGTGCAAGGTGACATCGCGGTCACGCTCAGGGTCTGGATCGACAAAGCCTTGTGCGCGGCGCAGCGTGTCAATATCCGTTTGCTGGCCGGTCAGGAACAACCAGCCCGGACCGACTTCAAAAATATCTTCCGCGTACTCTTTCAGTATCGGCACGGTGTCCAGCTCGGGTTGCAAGGTTACGGAGTAGAAAAACACGTCCTTGCCCATGCGGTCGCCAAACATGTCTTGCACCTTGCGCAGGTTGGCATTGGTGGTGGGGCAGCGCCCCTCGCTGCAACCCACTACAAAGAAGTTGAGCAACACAATGCGGTCGCGCACCAGATCGTCATAGAAATGAAAAGTCTCACCGGTGTGGGCCACCAGCGGCACATTGGGCAACAAGCCGTGGCGTGCCGCGTAGGACAGCGGACGCTGTGCGTTTGCCTGCGCAGCCATGGCCTGGGGCGATACCAGCGCACTGGTTAAGCCGAGGGTGGCTGCCGGGCCAAGCAGGCTCGCGCCGAGAAACTTTCTCCGATTCATAGCTATCCCCTTGATTTTTCTGGTGCGTGAACCGGACTTAGACGATCTTCCACATGGCCATCATTCCGTGGTCTTCGTGAACCACGTTATGGCAGTGCATGGGGTAAATGCCCTTGTAGTCGCGGAAGCGCATCGCCGTGGTGATGGTGGCGCTGGGGTCCAGGCGGTACACGTCTTTGCGGCCGGCTTGCAAAGCAGCCGTGGGGTCGGGTTGTGCGGCACCTTTGTAGCTGAGGACGCGGCCCTCTTCGTAGTGCGGATGAATCGGGTGCGACCAGGAGCCGCCGCCATTCTTGTGTTCCCAAATTTCGGAGGAGCCTTCCTTCACTTCGTAAGGCTTTGCATAGCGGTCGTAGATGACTCCGTTTGCATTCCAACTGCCCGAAGAACTGCCCCATACCCACTGTTTGAGTTTGGAAGTCTTGGTGTTGATCGCGGCAGGCATCGGACGCAGCGGAGTACCTTTGACAATCTTGGTGCTGGCGTCGGTCAGGCCGGGGCGTGCGGCCTCGACGATGAACTTGAGTGCATCCTGGCCGGTGGTCAGCAGTTTGCCGTTCGGGCCGCGACCGCTGGTTTGCTCAGCGCGGTTGGTCATGAAAATTTCTGTGCCAACCTTGAACTGGGAGAAGTCGATGATCAGATCGAAGCGTTCACCCACGGATTGCTTGAAGTTGGTCACCACGGCGGCGTTGGGCAACAGGTTGCCGTCGTTGGCAATCACGGTCATGGGCAGGTAGGTGCTACCGGTTGCGCCCTGGCGCATCCACCACCAGTAGAAACGTGTCGGGCCACCGTTGTACATACGGATGCGGTATTTGCGCGGCTGTACCTTGAAGTACGGTTGAATCGTGCCGTTGACGGTGAGCTTGTCGCCCAGCGCGCCGTCCAGACAGGCCAGCGGGAAGAAGTCCACACCCTTGGGGTCGAACTGGCGGTCGTGGAAGAACATGGGCACGTCAAATTCGTAGGGATAGCTTTTGGCATCCTGCGAGTGCGAGGGGAAGCGGATGCCCGTGGTGCCGACCACGGTTTCATCGCCGGTGTCCACTTCGTCATAGATCGGGCAGGCGCCAAACAGGCCGGCGTACACGTTTTGCGAGGTGAAGTCGTGCTTGTGGTCGTGAAACCAGAGCGAACCCAGGGCCTCGCGGTAGTCGCCGCGCACGCCCGCTTTGGGCGATACAAAACCCTGATTGATACCGGCATACAGGTTGGGGTAGTGGTAGTCCCAGAACTGGCCGGCGTAGTTGTAGTACAGCGGACCACCATCGCTTTCAGAAGGCGTATGGTGGTTGTGTACGTGGGTGCAAATGGTGGAAGTGCCGAAGCCCAGGGCCGATACGGCATCTTGCGCGGAGTTGGGCAACTCGTTGTAGATGCGCACCAGATGCGAACGTCCATAGCGCAGGCGGAACACCGGGCCGGGCACGCCGGTGCAGTGACCGCCGGACTTGCCGGTTACCGAGTTTTTGTCATCAAATTCGCGATCAGCAAAGCCCCAGGCCAACTGCCCGCCCTGGCCAGCCGGCATGTCGCTGTGCCAAACGTGCTTGTGCTGGAGGGCACGCAATTCGTAAATGTCTTTGGGCGGATTCAGCAAGCCGGTGTTCTTGTCAGTGCCGTCCCAAGCCTGGTGCGCCAGATTGGGGTGTGGCGTTGCTGTGGCTAGCTCGGGGTGTTCTTTCAGCAGACGCAGCTTGGAGTCAAGCGCATGTGAGGGTGCGCTGGTGGGGGCGCCGCCACGCATCATCTGCAGCTTGGTGGGGTCGGCCAATTCGCTAACGCTGCTTTGCACCGTGTAGGTGGGCGTCATTTCTTCCAGGCGCTGAAACTCGTCCTTGAAGGGCGTTGTCTTCGGGCTGATCATGTCCACGCCAGGGACAGGGCAGGCGATGACGGCCGCTTCAGCGCGCAGGCTCAAGCCAGAGATCGGCAACAACATGCCGGTACTGGCGCTCATCACGCCGAGTTTCATCAATTTGCGGCGATCGAGCCCTTCGCGAACCAGTTGGCGCTGGGTGTCCATCGTCTCCTGGATGAGCCGCTCTTGTTGTTTGTTCATTTACATACCCCTCAGACAAAAGAATGAAATTGCAGGGCCCCGCTAAGGGTGCAATCCTGATGCCTGAAGAGTATTGAAATTGAAGCCAGGCCCGGTATGTCTATAGTCATTCGGCCACAGCAATATGGTGTGGCTTCTGTAACGACGCGTAACCTGTTGGCGGCCATGACGGCGCCGCCGTGCCGGATCAGTCCCAGTCGGTAGGACTGAACAAATAGCCTTTGCCGCGCACCGTCTTGATCCGTTGCGGATTGTCGGCTTCGTCTCCCAGCGCCTTGCGCAGGCGTGAGACTCGCATATCAATGGAGCGGTTCATGCCGTCGTATTCCACGCCCCGCAAACCGATGGTCAGGTCGTCACGGGAGAGGATGTGCCCGGCACGACTGGCCAGTAGCCAGAGCAGATCGAACTCAACCGTACTGAAGAAAATTTCCTTCCCCGTCAGGCGCACGGTGCGCGTGGCACGGCTGATGGAGAACTGCCCAAACCGGTATTCGTACACCTCGGCATCCTGTGGGCTTGGCGGGCGACGCAGCAGCGCCGCCAGGTGGGCCATCACCAGATGGGGGGTCGCGGGCTTGGCCAGGTAGCCGTCTGCGCCCATGCCCAGACCCAACACCTGCTCCACGTCATCCGTGCGCGCGGTGAGCATCAAAATGGCACCGCCATATTGCGCACGCACATCACGGCAGATTTCAAATCCGTCTTTGCCTGGCAAGTTGCAGTCCAGCACCACGGCATCCGGCTTCAAATCGAGGATGCGGGCTACTGCGCGGTCACCCCGCGGTTCAAGCTCCACCCGATAGCCACGCTTCTCCATAAAGAGCTTCAAGGAGAAGGCCGACAGTTCGTCGTCTTCCACCAGAAGAATCAGTTTTTCAGTCCCTTGACTCATTCGCTTGTTGCTTTCTCATGTTCGTGTACCCAGGTGCCCAATGCGATCGCAGTGTTCAACAAGAGCCCGCTAAACCGTGATGCTAACTTGGTCGCGAGTGCGGCGTCGCCTTCCTTCACCGCTGCCATCAATTGTTCGGGGACCGTTTCATCCCCAGGCTCGGCGTACAGAGCCCAATTGCTCTTCAGTTGGTGGGCCAATTCACCCATGGCATCCATGTTTTTCGCTTCTGCGAATTCTTTCATCCGACGCGCGGCCGATGTGAACGTGGTGATGGCTACCACGGCCACTTCGCTAAACATGTCGATGTCGCCATCCAGCCCCTCCATGGCGCGCCTAAAGGGTTGCGTCGGCAGTACCGGCGCTGACGCGACCGGAGTAATCTGCACCTCGCCCACGACCCGCGCAATTTCCGCTTGCAGGCTCTCAATGGTGAAGGGCTTGCCCACATAGCCATTCATGCCCGCAGCAAGACAGCGCTCACGATCGCCAATGATGACGTGCGCAGTCAGGGCGATCACCGGCGTGCGGCTGACCTTGCCAGGCGAATTGCGCAGGATGGATACGGCCTCCAGACCACCCATGCCCGGAAGTTGCAAATCCATCAGCACCAGATCGGGACGTTCGGTTTCAATAAGTTCCAGCCCGGTCAACGCGTTGGCAGCTTCGCTCACTTGGTAACCGCGCTTGGCTAGCAGGCGATTCACAATCAACCGGTTGATCGGGTTGTCTTCGACGACCAATACTCGCAGTCCCGCAAGCGCTTGCTCCGTTGCCGCCTTGCTGGCTTCAGGTTCGTTGCGGGGCAATAGCCGCCGGTCCAGATCAAAGCCCAAGTCAAACGAAAACTCGCTGCCGTGTCCAGGTTCGCTGGTCACCCGAATGGTGCCCTGCATGAGTTGGACCAGGCCCTTGGAAATGGCCAAGCCAAGGCCGGTGCCCCCATAGATGCGTTCGATCGAAGAGTCGGCTTGGGCAAATGACTGGAACAAGCCTTTCTGTTGTTCCGCCGAGATGCCAATGCCGGTATCGGCAACCAAAAAGCGCAAGCTGACTTTGTCAGGTGTTTCGCCAATGGAAACCATCCGTAGTTCGACGGTGCCGCGGTTCGTGAACTTGATGGCGTTGCCTACGAGATTGACGACGATTTGACGCAAACGACCGGGGTCGCCCATCAAGTTTCTGCTCAACCCGGTTTCGTCAATCACGCGGAATTCAATGTATTTTTCTTTGGCCCGCAAGGCCATGACCTTGATGCTGTCGCCCAATGCCGATTCCAGTGTGAACGGCACATAGGCCAACTCGACTCCGCCCGCTTCGATTTTGGAAAAATCCAGCACGTCGTTGACGATTTCGAGCAGTGACATGGCAGAACCCTTGGCCATGGAAACGTACTCGCGTGCCTCGGCGTCCAGTTTGCTATCGAGCACCAGATTCATCATGCCCAGAATGCCGTTCAACGGGGTGCGAATCTCATGGCTCATGTTGGCCAGAAAGGCGCTCTTGGCCCGATTGGCGTCCTCGGCCGCCTGGCGCTCCTGGACCAGGGAGTCTTGCTTGGTCCGGTTGACGCGGTTTTCCCAGCCGCGGGCGATGGCCAAAAGTATCAAGACCGTCAGACCGATGGATATGTGGGTCGGCAGGTCGATAAGCCAAACCAGCAGCACCAGCCCCAAGGTGGCGGCCATGTCCGAAATTTGACGTTGAAGTGCAAACATTACGAGAGAGGGTCTGTTGCGATGGGGGCTCAATTTCTATTCTTGTTGCATTCTAGGGTGACGCAAGGACGGGAAATCAAGGTCCGTGCCGGTGGGGATGCATGGCGCCACGGTTATTTGCCAGAGCCTCCAGACTTGCCCGATCCCCCGGAGCTGCCAGAGCCTCCGGAACTTCCCGAGCCTCCGGAGCTGCCAGAGCTGCCGGAGCTACCAGAGCTGCCGGAGCTACCAGAGCTGCCGGAGCTACCAGAGCTGCCGGAGCTACCAGA